>Ga0129311_1000515_pt1 | contig 33615 bp, 21 predicted proteins | sample Go1ome_FD_94435 | JGI IMG/M metagenome (GOLD analysis project Ga0129311, IMG submission 94435) | Western lowland gorrila individual fecal microbial communities from Wisconsin, USA - Go1022B metagenome | ecosystem: Host-associated > Mammals > Digestive system > Large intestine > Fecal | place...
ATAAAACTAAATATATAGTAGGGATGGAATAGCCCTAACTTATACGCCTGTGGACATTGTGTAAGACGTTGAACGGCGTATTATCGCAATCAATGCAGTAGTGGTTGAAGCAGGAAGCTCCGACTTCTATAAGTCGGAGTAGTTCACTTAAGAAAAATGAAAAGAAAAAAACTAGTAAAGACGAGTAGCCAAAGTCAGTAAAGTTGAGAAGGAAAAGCTAGTAAAGATAAGAAGGAAAAATACCTTAAAGTTGAGAAAGAATAAACTATAAGGAATTAGAGGGAAAAGCAAACAAATACTAGGGAAAAAGGGATTGACAAAATCCCTTATTTTATCTATTATCAACTTTACCGAGTTAAAGCGTTAATGCGATAAAAGAAGTGGAGATTTTGCTGCATATTGGGGAGCACGCAAATCTCATTTGCACGAACCTTTATCTGCGTAATAACAAGGGAAAACTATATAAAAGGGAGAGTTATTATGGCACTAATTATTGTTCTCTTGGTTTGTTTCTTTACGCTGATGATTGGCGTTGGAATTTACTCAAGAGCAAAAGCGACTGACGTTGAAGGATTCGTTCTGGGTGGTAGAGGTGTAGGCCCTTGGCTTACAGCTTTTGCCTTCGGTACTTCATATTTCTCAGCCGTAATTTTCGTAGGATATGCCGGACAGTTCGGATGGAACTTCGGTATGTCAGCAACATGGGCAGGTCTTGGAAATGCCTTCATCGGTTCCCTTCTTGCATGGAATATCCTTGGAAGAAGAACAAGAATCATGACACAGCATCTGGACGCTAAGACAATGCCTGACTTTTTTGGTAAGAGGTTTGATTCTACACCACTGAAGGTTATTGCATCCATTATCGTATTCGTATTCCTGATTCCTTATACAGCTTCTCTGTATAATGGTCTTTCAAGCCTTTTCGGTCTTGTATTCAACATCCCTTACTGGGTTGTAATTTTAATCATGGCAGTGCTGACTGGTATTTACGTAGTTGTAGGTGGTTACATGGCTACTGCAATTAACGATTTCATCCAGGGTATTATCATGCTCTTTGGTATCTCAGCTGTTATTTATGCAGTTGTACATAACAATGGTGGTCTGCTTGTTGCTTCTCAGAAGCTTGCTGAAATCGAAGGCAATGCAGGATGGAAGGGTGCATACTCTTCATTCTTTGGGCCAGATCCACTGGCACTTCTCTTCGTAGTAATACTTACATCTCTGGGTACATGGGGACTTCCACAGATGGTTGGTAAGTTCTATGCCATCAAGAGTGAAAAGGATATTCATAAGGGAACCGTTATTTCCACAGTATTTGCCATCGTTGTTGCAGGTGGATGTTACTTCCTGGGTGGCTTCGGACGCCTCTATGCAGATTCTCCTAACATTAAGTGGAATCCAGTAAAGGAAGGCGTGCCTCTCTTTGACTCCATCGTACCAGCAATGCTTTCAACACTGCCAACCGTTCTGATTGCTATTGTAATCGTACTTGTACTTTCAGCATCCATGTCAACACTTTCATCACTGGTTCTCACATCCAGCTCAACATTTACACTGGACGTTATTAAGCCACTCAGCAAGAAGGAAATGACAGAGAAGAAGCAGGTTGCAATAATGAGATTCTTCATTATCTTCTTCATTGCTGTATCTGCAGTAATCGCTGTATTCAAGGATGCAAATCCCAATGTAACATTTATCGCACAGATGATGGGTGTATCATGGGGCGCACTTGCAGGTGCATTCCTGGCACCATTCTTATATGGTCTCTACTCAAAGAAGATTTCCAAGGCTTCTGTATACGTATGTTATGTATGGGGCTGCGGACTTGCTATTGCGCAGATGATCATTTCTCTTGGCCAGGTAGATGTATCAGGCTGGGGAACCGTTCTTTCATACATCTTTAAGTCATCTATTAACTCAGGTGTAGTTGCCATGGTTGGCGGCCTGATTATTGTTCCAATCGTGAGCCTGTTTACAAAGAAGCCTTCAGAAGAAAAACTGAACGAGCTCTTCGCTTGCTACGATCAGAAGGTTCTTGTTAAGCAGAAGGATGCTCTGGAAGAGGCTGAATAATCAAAAGAATGCTCTGGAAGAGGCCGAATAATCAAAAGGTTCGGTGGATCTTTTGATAAGAACTTAATTTAAGAATAAATAGACACCCTGCTGGCATAGCTGGCAGGGTGTTTTCGCTTAGTTATTACAAAAAGAAAAAAGGACCGCATTTCATGCGATCCTTGAAAACTGGGGTACTAGGATTCGAACCTAGAAAATGACGGAGTCAGAGTCCGTTGCCTTACCATTTGGCGATACCCCAATGTTTAATTTTCCTGTTGCTTCATCAGCGACGAAAGGAAGTATACCGCATGCTTTTATAAAATGCAAGTGTTTTTATATAAATTTTTTAAGATTTGTGATAACATAAGCGAGAACAAGGAAAAATAGGCAATTTGCGGATATATTTTCAATTAGAATGAATTAGAATTTTTGATATAGATTTGTCGAAGTTGCAATCGAAAGGAAATAATATGGAATTAGGGAAATGGAATTTGCTCCGAATGGATCATAAGAAAGAAATGGGAGCATATCTTACAGATGGAACTACTGAAGTTCTTCTTCCAAAGAGACAGGCGCCTGAGGATTTAGAAGAAGGCGATTCAATGAATGTTTTCGTTTATAAGGATTCAGAAGATAGAATCATTGCAACTGTTCGTCAGCCACTGATTGAAATTGGAAAGTTTGCTCGCCTTAAGGTTAAGAGCGTATCTCCAATTGGCGCTTTCCTGGATTGGGGTCTGGAAAAGGATCTCTTCCTGCCATTCAAGGAGCAGACAGAGACAGTTAAGCAGGAGAAGTCTTATCTTGTTAAGCTTTACGTTGACAAGTCAAACAGACTTGCTGCTTCCATGCGTCTTATGGATGACCTGCAGCCAATGCCAGAAGGTCTCTATAAGAAGGGAGATCGAGTAAATGGTACCGTTGTAAAAATCACACCAGGTCTTGGTGCATTTGTTGCCATTGATGACACATACCATGGTCTCATTCACCAGAATGAAATCTTTGATTCATTATATGTAGGCGATACAGTGAACTGTCGTATCGTAACTATCAGAGAAGATGGAAAGACGGATCTTGCCATGCGTGATGCTATCCCACAGCAGATGGATCATGATGCAGAGATGGTTTATGACATCCTCAAGTCCTATGGTGGACGTTTCCCATACACAGACAAGTCTGTTTCACCAGAAGTTGTTAAGTCTGAATTTGGTATTTCTAAGGCTGCATTCAAGCGTGCCATTGGCCGACTTCTCAAGGAAGGCAAGATTGCCATTGAAGATGATGGCATCACAATTAAATAAATAAAAGATGGGGATATGCAAATTTTGCATATCCCCATTTCTTATATTTCAATTTATGTTTCCGCAGGTCAACTTATTTTGCACGTCTGTCTGCTTCTTCCATAGCAGCCTTTGTGAATCCCTTGAAGAGTGGATGTGGCTTGTTTGGACGAGACTTGAATTCTGGATGTGCCTGAGTTCCGATGAACCAAGGATGATCTGGAATTTCAATCATTTCAACGATGTGTCCATCTGGTGAAAGACCAGCAAGCTTCATGCCGTGAGATACAAGTTCATCGCGGTAATCGTTGTTGACTTCATATCTGTGTCTGTGACGCTCTGAAATCTGATCAGTGCCATAAACCTTGGCAGCTAAGGAATCAGAAGCAAGAACACAAGGATAAGCGCCAAGTCTTAAGGTACCGCCCAGGTCTGTTATACCATTCTGGCTAGGCAGGATGTGAATAACCTGATTATTAGAAGATGGATCAAACTCTTCAGAGTTTGCATCTGCATAACCTAAAACATTTCTTGCGAACTCAACAATGGTAAGCTGCATACCAAGGCAGAGACCCAGGTATGGAACCTTGTTTTCACGAGCGTACTTAATAGCAGTAATCATGCCATCAATACCACGGTCGCCAAAACCACCAGGAACGATGATACCAGTTACATCACCAAGTCGTTCAGCAACTGTGTCAGGAGTGATTGTCTCAGACTCAACCCATTTGATTTCTACCTGAGCACCGTTGGAGAATGCGCCGTGCTTGAGTGATTCAACAACAGAGATATAAGCATCGTGAAGAGCGGTATATTTGCCGACCAGAGCAACCTTTACTACACGAGTTGGGTTCTTCCATGAATGAACCATATCAATCCAGTCTGAAAGGTCTGGAGTAGGATTTGCAAGGTTCAGTTCCTTACAAACAACATCTGCCAGATGTTCTTTTTCCATAGCAAGTGGAACTTCGTAGAGCACGTCTACGTCCAGGTTTTCAATTACATTTTCTGTTGGAACATTACAGAAGTTGGAAATCTTTTCCTTGATGTCATTATCCAGAGGATAGTCAGAACGGCAAACCAATACGTCTGTACGGATACCCATAGCCTGCAGGGACTTAACAGATGCCTGAGTTGGCTTTGTCTTCAGTTCGCCGGAAGCCTTAAGGTAAGGAATCAGAGTAACGTGAATCATGATGGAATCATTTGGTGCAATTTCCTGCTGGAACTGTCTGATTGCTTCCAGGAAAGGCTGGCTTTCGATATCGCCCACTGTACCACCAACTTCGATGATACAAACTTCATCTTCTTTTGCATCTGGATTTCTGTAGATGCGGCTCTTGATTTCATCTGTGATATGAGGAATTACCTGAACAGTGTGACCACCAAAATCACCGTGACGTTCCTTGTTCAGAACTGCCCAATAAACCTTACCGCTTGTTACGTTTGAGCCCTTGTTGAGCTTTTCATCGATGAATCTTTCGTAATGTCCAAGGTCAAGATCTGTTTCAGCGCCGTCATCGGTGACGAAAACTTCACCGTGCTGGATTGGGTTCATTGTACCTGGATCAATGTTGAGATATGGATCGAATTTCTGACTGGTTACGTGATAGCCGCGCGCCTTAAGCAGACGACCAAGAGAAGCGGCAGTAATGCCCTTGCCGAGTCCGGAAACAACACCACCTGTGACGAATACATATTTAACTGCCATGACTGACCTCCTTCTAAGCTGACATGCAGATGAAATAATGAAAGCAAATCCTCCGGCAGATGAACTGCCCACAGATTTGCTTATGAATAGAAACAATAATTAACGAGTAAGAATAATTGCAAAAATGTTTATTAAAATCACAAAAACATAAGAAAAGTAAATTAAATAACGAATAAATAAGAAATAATTACTCAAATTAATAAACAATGGAGATATTATAGAAATATCAAAAGTGCGAGTCAAGGAAAAATGTCGCAGCTATTTTAAAAACTAAAAATATTAAGTGAGATGCTTTTTAGGAATCCCTATAGGGGGCTTTTGACAATGCAGGTTTAGGTAAGATACTTATTAAAAGTGGCTGAAGTAGGATATTGGGACTTGTGCAATACCTGGAAAGAGTGTAAAAATAATGGGGCCTATTTAAATAAGAATAAGATCTCCGGACAGTCCATTTGCAGGGTGGGGAGTAGGAAAAGAAATAAAGCAATGAATAATGTGGTGAAAGAAATGTCGAGTGTAATTAAAATTTATAAAGCAAATAGAGAGAACTTCATTGATGAAGTGAATCAGGCGCTGGATCAGCATAAGGAAGGATATTTACTTCTCCTTTCTCCAGAGGATCGATTCGAGGAAGGCTTTGAGGTAAAAATGACTAAGGCTTTGGACCAGCAGCCAGAGGCAGTTTTGATTTCTGCCAAGAAGCTTTTCCAGTTCCCAGATCGTATTGCAGGTACCATGATCAATCTGAAATATGTGGGCAAACTGCGCATGAAGAAGGAACTGAAATATGATGCGGAGGCTGATTTCCTCCTTCGTCTTGTTATGGGAAGGTCCTTCCTTTTGTTGCAGGATACGAAGTATGTGCAGACAGAGCCTGGAGATGGTAACTTCCAGGAGTTTGAGGGACTATTTGAGAAGGACTGGTATACCAAGGACTTTGATGATTTCCTTCTGCCACTCTTAAAGGAGTCTGCAGCTCTGCATGGCAATATGGCGCCAGATTTTCTGCAGTACTTTGCCATGTACTTCATCCGCTGTCGTCTGGATGCCAATATGAATAACCGTAACAGACATGTTCTGGTGGGAGAGGAAATTGATGAGTTCAAGGAGAAACTTCATGAGACTCTTCAGTGGATTCGCGATTCCATCATTATGAACAATTATGGTTATCCGATTTACTCCAAGAATTTTTTAAAAGACCGTATGCTGCTTCGCATCAAGCATGGCAAGGAAAAACTGCCTCATATTTTGTCAGAGGTAAAGCCGAATCCTGACAAATGGCTTGCTCAGAGACAGAAACTTCAGCGTCTGGAAAATGCACCACTTCGTTTGGTGGACACAGAGAATCTCTTCATGGAACAGCCAATGAAGTCTGGTCTTGTTATGAATTTTAGAGGCCATGAGACCTATGGCACTTCGGATTTAAAATGTAATATTCAGGCCATGGATGTTAGAGGGACAATCTTAGAAATCGATGGTTCTTTGCCAGATATTTTCCCAAAGGAAGAAGTGAAATATTATTTCCGATTCAATGGGGAAAAGACGCCGGTAAACTTTAATGAAGCCTATAGTCTTACCAAGTATTTTGGACAATCTGCCTGGAAGAGATTTACCTTCCATGCTGAAGTTGATCTGGGAGAATTAAAGGGAAGACAGAAGGAAAGACTTATTTTCTGCCTGTCCTATGATGGTAAGGAATATGAGATTCCATTTAAGTATGATTCTCATTTCTCCAGACTGTCTGCTTATCCTAAGAATTCTTACTGGCACGCTGACAAGTACATTTTCACAAATGAATATGTGGCCACTGGTTATGTGAATGCCAAGAAGGAAAAGGAGAGCCGTGTAACGGCTATTATTATTCAACCATATAACTGGTTCAGAATGGCAGCTAGAGAACTGGGAACGCAGGGAGAACTTCTCTTCTCCTTTCAGAAGCACCGCCTGAATTTCTTCCTGCTGCGTGCTGCCTGGGTTGTGACACATCCTTTCTTCCGAAAGAAAATCTGGATGTTCTATGACAAGATTTATAAGGGTGGAGATTCTTCAGAATATCTTTATCGGTACTGCGAAGAGCAGAAGGATGGCATTAAGAAATACTATCTTTTAGATGAGAAAACTTCCGATTATAAGAGACTGCAGAAGGATGGATATAAGCCACTGAAGAGAGGCTCCTTCCTGCACAGACTGGTTTTCCTGAATGCAGATATGATGATTGTTTCCAATTCTACCGTCTTTGCTTTCAATGATTACTATATGGAGAATTCCCGCTATATTCGTGGTATTCCTGACTTCCATGTAGTATGTGTTCAGCATGGTCTGTCTGTGCAGAAGATTGGTCTTGCTCAGACAAGACTTCGTGATAACACAAGACTTTACTTCTGTGCATCCAAGTACGAGATTGAGAATCTGCAGCATCCCGTTTACAACTATGCAGGAACGGAAGCTCTGCAGCTCACCGGTGTGCCAAGATACGATGGCCTGGTGGATGAAGAGAAGAAGCAGATTATGATTTCTCCAACCTGGCGTATGCAGGCTGCCAAGCTGGTTACCAGGAATGAGGGTGTGGAGAGAGATTACAATCCGGAATTCAAGGAAACTCCTTACTTCCAGGTTTACAATGGCCTGATCAACGATAAGCGTCTGATTGATGCAGCAGAAAAATACGGCTATCGCATTAAGTATGTGCTGCACCCAATCGTGTCACCACAGGAGAAGGACTTCACAAAGAATAAATTTGTGGATATTATCCCAGCTGTTGGTGATATGTCCTATGAGCAGATGTTTCGGGATTCTTCTCTTATGGTGACAGATTATTCTGGTATTCAGTTCGACTTTGCCTATATGAGAAAGCCACTGGTTTATTATCATCCTGAGGAACTGGAAGCTCACTATGAAGAAGGCACCTTCAAGTACGACACTATGGCCTTTGGGGAGATCGTTCATAAGCGCGACGAGTTAGTTGATCTGCTGGTTTCCTATATGGAAAATGGCTGCAAGATGAAGGAAGAGTACGTGAAGCGCGCAGATGACTTCTATGAATTTTCTGATCACAAGAACTGTGAGCGAATCTATAATGTCATGCTTCCATATGCAAAGAAGTATGGAAAGGCCTAGTGCAAATGAACTGCCTGTACGCAGTGATTATTGTTGACTAACTAAAAATTGTTTTGCTACGATACGTGCGGTGTCAGTTTGGCACCGCACTATTTATTTGGAGAATACTATGACTGCTTACTTATTTTTTGTAACCAATGTACTTTTAGGTGTTGGCCTTTCCATGGATGCCTTTTCCATCTCTCTGGCAAATGGATTGAATGAGCCTGAGATGAGAAAATTCAAGCACTGGGGAATTGCTGGGTGTTATGGTTTCTTCCAGTTCCTGATGCCAATGATTGGCTGGATTTGTGTTCACACCATCGTTACTTATTTCAAATCTTTCCAGAAGTTTATTCCTTGGATTGCACTGATTCTCCTGCTTTTTATTGGTGGAAAGATGCTGATTGAAGGTATTCAGAATCTGAAGAAAGATCCAGAAGAAAGAGATCCTCATATCCTGAAAATCAAAGAACTGGTATTTCAGGGTGTAGCAACAGCCATTGATGCTTTGTCTGTTGGCTTTACAATCGCAAATTACAATTTACTCAAAGCTTTCATTGCCTCTGTAATTATCGGCGTGGTTACTATGGTTCTTTGCCTGATTGGTGTATCCATTGGACGTAAGGTGGGAACAAAGATTGGAGATAAGGCAACTATCATCGGTGGTATCATTCTCATTGCCATTGGTATTGAGATTTTTGTAACTGGTGTTTTCTAAAAAATACCCTATATTAAAGTATGTTTTCTGATATTAGCGCAAACGGGTTTCTGTGGAAAGTCCATTTGCGCTAATTTTTTATGAATATTATGAATATTCGAAAAAACTTGTTGACAAATTTTTCTGAAATGATTACACTTTACCCAACTAAAGCATATGACGAAACCAATGAAGTGGAGATAACGTCAAGAGATGTGCAGTACAGAGAGTCCGGGTTGATGAGAACCGGGTCGCAACAGCTTGGCAAATGGACCACGGAGGGTGCGGTGAAAAGATTTTTCTTAGTAGCACGCAACGGGGAGCCGCCCGTTATCCTGGCGAGGATATGTTAGTATCCTAATGAGAGCAGAATTTATCGGTGGAGGTAATATTTACGGGGGTAGACATCCTGTATTGATTAGCAAGCCGAATTAGAAATTCTGAATTAAGGTGGCAACACGGAAATGATTATTTTCGCCCTTAGTAGATACATTAGTGTCGACTAAGGGCGTTTCGTTTTTTGCAGAACTCCTTGGTCGATGAACGGATCAAGGAGGTTTTTTTATGGCAATTCTTACACAGCTTGAAGAACTGAAGAATTACGCGGCAGATTACAGAAATGTACCAGTTGCCAAGGAGATACTTTCAGATGGTGTGACACCAATGGAGGTACTTCGCAGACTGAAGAAGGTTAGTAAGCATGTATACATTCTGGAAAGTGTTGTAAATCAGGCATACTTCGGACGCTATACATTCTTAGGATATGGACCTAAGTTCACCATCAATCTGCGAGATGGACTTTTAAAGGTTAGAAAGTTCCAGGAAGAAAGCATAAAGGGCGAGAAGATGGAAGAGATTTATGAGATTGGCAAGGGCTATCGCTATGAATCTCCAAACGAATATCTGAGAGAAGTGATTTCTCAGTATAAGAGCCCTCGTATTAAGACTCTTCCAACCTTTACAGGGGGACTTGTTGGTTACTTCGCTTATGACTTCATCAAGTACAGCGAGCCAGTTCTTGACTTAGATGCCAGAGATGAAGACGAATTCGATGATATGAATCTCATGTTATTCGATAAGGTAATCGCATTTGACAACATCATGCAGAGACTGGTGCTGATTACAAATATTGCAACAAACAATCTGAGTGAGAATTATGCGCAGGCTCTTGCGGAGCTGGACCAGATGGAAGAACTGGTAACAGAGGGACAGAAACAGGTTGTTCCAAAGGGCAAACTCCTTTCAGATTTCAGACCACTCTTCACAAAGGAAGAGTACTGCCAGATGGTGGAAAAGGGTAAGAAGTACATTTATGAAGGAGACATTTTCCAGGTTGTTCTTTCCAACAGACTGGAAGCAGACTTTGCAGGAAGCCTTCTGGATACTTACAGACAGCTTCGTGCCAGTAACCCATCTCCTTACATGTTCTATCTGGATATGGATGGAGAAGAAATTGCAGGGGCATCTCCTGAGACCCTGACAAAGCTGGATAGTGGCGAGCTTTACACCTTCCCATTGGCAGGTACAAGACCAAGAGGTAAGACTCCTGAGGAAGATGCAGAACTGGAAAAGGGACTGCTGAAAGATGAGAAGGAACTGGCCGAGCACAACATGCTGGTAGACCTTGGCCGAAATGATCTGGGTAAGATTTCCAAGTTCGGTTCTGTAGAAGTTATGAAGTATATGTCCATCGAGCGTTACTCCCATGTCATGCATATTGGTTCTACAGTTAAGGGAATTATTGATGATAAACATGATGCCATTGATGCGGTGGCAGCAGTACAGCCAGCCGGTACACTTTCCGGAGCACCAAAGATCAGAGCATGTGAAATTATCAACGAGTTAGAAAATTCAAAGCGTGGTGTTTACGGCGGTGCCATTGGCTACTTAGATTTTACAGGCAATATGGACACTTGTATTGCCATTCGATTTGCTTATAAGAAGAACAGTAAGGTCTTCGTTCGAGCAGGTGCAGGAATTGTTGCAGATTCCGTTCCAGAGACAGAGGCACAGGAGTGCCACAATAAAGCAGCAGCAGTCATGAAGGCACTTCGGGCTGCAAATGAGATGTAAGGGAGGAAATGCAAATGATATTACTAATCGATAATTACGACAGCTTTTCCTATAACCTTTATCAGTTAATCGGAACGCTGACATCAGATATCAAAGTTATTCGAAATGATGAAATGACAGTGGAAGAAATTGAGGCATTAAATCCTGCTAAGATTATTCTTTCACCTGGACCGAAAACTCCTTCGGAAGCAGGTGTTTGTGAAGATGTAGTAAGACGTCTGGCAGGCAAGATTCCAATCCTTGGTGTCTGCCTTGGCCATCAGGCCATTTGTGAAGTTTATGGCGCAACAGTTACACATGCCAAGCGACTCATGCACGGTAAAAAATCCATTTCCACAATCAGGCAGGATGCTCCCATCTTTAAGGGGCTGCCAGAAAAGATTGAAGTGGCACGTTACCATTCACTGGCAGCAAAGGCGGACACAATTCCGGATTGCTTAGAGGTGATTGCCACAGCAGATGATGACGGGGAAGTCATGGCAGTCAGACATAAGCAGTATTCCGTTTACGGATTACAATTCCATCCAGAATCCATTCTTACACCGATGGGTATTAGTATTTTAAAGAACTTTTTGCAGGAGGGCAGAATGATGATTAAGGAAACAATCTCAAAGGTAGCAGCAGGACAGGATCTTTCATATCAGGAAGCTTATGATGTCGTTGATGAAATCATGAGCGGTGAGACATCACAGGCACAGACAGCAGCACTTCTTACTGCACTACATGGCAAAGGCGAGACGCCTTTAGAAATCGCTGGTGCTGCAGCAGCAATGAGAGATAAGGCAACTCCAGTTGAACATCATAATCCAGTTCTTGAAATCGTTGGAACAGGTGGAGATAAGGCACAGTCCATGAACGTTTCCACAACAACTGCCTTCCTGGTTGCAGCAGATGGAATCGCAGTAGCAAAGCATGGTAACAGAGCAGCAACATCAAAATCGGGTACTGCAGATGCCTTAGAAGCTCTGGGCGGAAACCTCATGGTTGAGCCAGAGCAGAATACAAAGATGCTTGATGAAAATAACTTCTGCTTCATGTTCGCACAGAAGTATCATTCAGCAATGAGATTCGTAGGACCTGTTAGAAAAGATATCGGTATTCAGACAATCTTCAATATCCTTGGACCTCTTACAAATCCAACAAAGCCTGACTACTTCCTGCTTGGTGTATACAAAGAAGAACTTGTACTTCCAGTAGCAGAAACTTTAAAGCAGCTTGGCGCAAAGCGTGCCATGGTTGTATTTGGACAGGACGTTCTGGATGAAATTTCAGTATCTGCAAAGACAACCGTTGCTGAATTCGCAGAGGACGGTGTCATCCATCAGTACGAGATCGACCCAACAGACTATGACATTCCAGCAGGTTACACAAGAGATGACATCGCAGGTGGCACACCGGATGTCAACGCAGGCTACACAAAGCAGATTCTTGCAAATGAGATGACAGGTGCTAAGCGTGAAGTTGTACTTCTTAACGCAGCTGCAGCTATCCACATTGCAAAGCAGATTCCTATGAAGGAAGCATATAAGGAAGCAGAAGAAGTTATGGCTTCTAAGAAGGCTCTGGACGTAATCGATAAGTACGTTAAGCTTTCAAACGAGCAGTAATTATTTTACTTAAGAAATTCCCCTGGCAAATGGGATGCGCATCGCATTTGCCAGAAATTAGAAATATCAGTTGAGGAATCAGACATGATTTTAGATGATTTAGCAATCGCTACAAAAAAGAGAATCGAGAAGCAGAAGGAAGAAGAGAGAGCGGATGCACTTTTCGAGGAAGTGCAGGCCCTTCTTGCCAGTGGTTATCAGAATCCAGCAGAAAAGCGTTTGGGAGCCTTTCCATTTGAGAAGGCGCTGGGGGGAAGAGCGAATCTGGAGACAGAACTGGCAAATCCTGGTGACGCAGACAAGAAACACTTTGCCATCATCTCTGAGGTAAAGAAAGCATCTCCTTCCAAGGGTACCATTGCGGAGGAATTCCCATATCTTGCCATTGCAAAGGAATATGAAGCAGCGGGAGCGGACGCCATTTCCTGTCTCACAGAACCTGACTACTTCAAGGGTTCTGACCAGTATCTGATGGAGATTGCAAAGGAAGTTGCTATCCCAGTTCTGAGAAAAGATTTTACAGTGGATCCTTATATGATCTATCAGGCAAGAAAGTTTGGCGCTTCTGCAGTTCTGCTGATTGCAGCCATTCTTACCGATGAGGAATTGAAGGAATACTTTAGAATTGCAGAGAGCCTGGGCCTTTCCTGTCTCTTCGAAGCACACGACGCAGAAGAAGTGGAAAGATGCCTTGCAGCAGGTGCAAGAATCCTCGGAGTCAATAACAGAAACCTTAAGGATTTTACAGTAGATATCAATAACAGTGTGCGCTTGCGGGAGATGGTGCCAGCAGATATAATTTTTGTGTCAGAAAGCGGAATTAGCAAGCCGAGTGACGTGAAGACGCTGAAGTCCAATGGCACAAATGCAGTTCTCATCGGAGAAATGCTCATGAGATCCAATGAAAAGAGTAAGTTGATTGCAGAACTGAAGGAAGCATAGATGGTGCCGCTAACCTGAGTAGGAAGTAAATATGATATAAGCGCATTCCATTTGCAAATGGGATTGCAGAAAATTCGCGGCCTGGCCGCAATTCTAGGAGGAAAAAACTTTGGCAGAGAATACCAGATTTGGTGAGTTCGGTGGACAGTATGTTCCGGAAACACTGATGAATGAAATCAATCGCTTAAGCGAAGCTTATGAACATTACAAAAATGATCCGGATTTCCAGAAGGAACTTCATGATCTTTTCAATAATTATGCAGGTAGACCTTCAAACCTCTACTTCGCAAAGAATATGACTGAGGATCTGGGTGGCGCTAAGATTTACTTAAAGCGTGAAGACCTGAACCATACAGGTGCTCATAAGATTAATAACGTACTTGGTCAGATTCTTCTGGCTAAGAAGATGGGCAAGACTCGTATCATTGCTGAGACAGGTGCAGGACAGCACGGTGTTGCCACAGCAACTGGTTGTGCTCTTTTCGGTATGGAGTGTGAAATCTTCATGGGTGAGAATGACTGTGAGAGACAGGCTCTCAATGTTTACCGTATGAAACTTCTGGGAGCTAAGGTACATTCTGTATCTACAGGCTCTGGCGTTCTCAAGGACGCTGTAAATGAGTGTATGCGTGAATGGACAAAGAGATGTGATGATACTCATTATCTGATTGGCTCCACTATGGGACCTTACCCATTCCCAACCATGGTTCGTGATTTCCAGTCTGTTATTTCCAAGGAAGCACGCCAGCAGATTCTTGAAGTAGAAGGTAAGCTTCCTACGGCAGTACTTGCCTGTGTTGGTGGTGGTTCTAACGCTATGGGTATGTTCTACAACTTCGTTCCAGATGAAGGAGTTCGTCTGATTGGTTGTGAAGCAGCTGGTAAGGGTGCTGATACAAACCTTACAGCAGCTACCATGACAGTTGGTACACCTGGTATCTTCCATGGTATGAAGTCCCTTTTCTGTCAGGACAAGTTCGGACAGATTGCTCCTGTATATTCAATTTCAGCAGGTCTGGATTACCCTGGTATTGGACCAGAACATGCATATCTGCAGTCAATTGGTCGTGCAGAATATGTACCAGTTACAGATGATGAAGCAGTTGATGCATTTGAATACATTGCCAAAACAGAAGGTATCATTGCAGCCATCGAGAGTTCACATGCTCTTGCTCATGCAATCAAGCTTGCACCACAGCTTTCTAAGGATGACATTATGATTGTTTGCGTATCTGGTCGTGGAGACAAGGACGTGGCAGCAATTGCAAGATACAGAGGGGAGAACATCTATGATTAAGATTGCAGACGCATTTCAGAATAAAAAAGCTTTCATTCCATTCCTGACAGCTGGCGATCCAGACATCAAGACTTCTCTGGAAAACTATAAGGCAGTTGCAGAAGCAGGGGCTGACCTGATTGAAATCGGCATCCCATTTTCAGATCCTATTGCAGAAGGTCCTGTTATTCAGGAAGCTGATATCCGTGCCCTTGTCAGCGGCACAACAACGGATGATGTATTTGAGATGGTAAAGGAACTCCGTAAGACAGTTACGGAGACACCTCTTGTATTTATGACCTATGCAAATCCTGTATATCACTATGGTCTGGATGAATTCTTCAAAAAGACTGCAGAAGCAGGCGTACAGGGAATTATCATTCCTGATATTCCTTACGAAGAAAAGGCTGAGTTCGTAGAAGCAGCCAATAAGTATGGGGTGGAATTTGTTTCACTTATCGCTCCAACTTCTGAGGAGCGTGTAAAGACCATCGCCAGCGAAGCACAGGGCTTCCTCTATGTAGTTTCTTCCATGGGTGTTACAGGAACACGTACAGATGGTCAGTTCGACAGCCACCTGACAGATATCCTTGCTAAGATTCATGAGACAACAGATGTGCCAGCAGCCATTGGTTTCGGTGTTTCTACACCTGAGCAGGCGGCTACTATGGCGTCCATCGCCGACGGCGTTATCGTTGGTTCTGCCATGGTTAAGATTGTTGCCAAGTACGGCAAGGATGCACCTGCAAAGCTGGCAGAATATGTGAAGAGCATGAAGGCCGCAATTGACGCTGAATAATAAGTTGATCATACGCTGGTGATATATATTATAAATAAATGGAGTCCCCGGGCATTTCATTTGCAGGGGGCTCTTTTTGTGTGGGTGGATTTCAAGGATTGCTTATTGAAAAATGTACTTTCAGAACTTACACTAGATAGGAATAATCATGAAAGTGAGGTTCTTGGAATATGAAGAAGATTGATGTTAAGGATTATGCACAGCAGATTTTTACACAGCTGCCAAAGGGGGCTCTTTTAAATACAAAGGCAGATGGAAAGTCAAATACTATGACAATCGGCTGGGGTGGCCTGGGAACAGATTTTCAGAAGACGGTATTTACTATTTATGTACGTGCCAGCCGTTTTTCAAAGGAACTTTTAGATAAGAATGCAGAATTCACTGTTTCCTTCCCTCTGGGCGAAGCCAGTGAAGAACAGAAGAAGATTTTAGGTGTCTGCGGTACAAAGAGCGGACGTAATATGGATAAGTTCAAGGAACTTGGGCTTCATGAAGTTAAGGGCCGGGAAGTTTCTACACCAGCAATTAAGGAATTCCCATTAACATTGGAATGCAAGGTTGTTTTCAAGCAGCAGAAGAAGATTGCACTGGTTGCACCAGAATATCAGGGAGTATATCCAATGCTGGATATTGAAAACAAGGTTGGCAAGGTACAGGATCCTCACTATGTATTTGAGGGTGAAGTTGTGAACGCTTATATTGTTGAGTAAAAAGAAAAGGTCGAAGCATAACGCTTCGACCTTTATTTGGTTTAGTATGAACGTGGATCTACATAAGAACCGTTGACCTTAAGACCCCAGTGGAGATGAGGACCTGTTGAGAATCCAGTGTTTCCTGAGTAACCAATCAGCTGTCCCTTAGAAACGTTCTGACCTGCACTTACTGCAAATCCGCTTAAGTGATAGTACATTGAAGTTGCTCCATTACCATGGGAAATCAGAATAGCGTTACCACAGTTGTAATAACCACTAGCTGCTGTAATGACATATCCGTCAGCACATGCATATACAGGTGTTCCGATTGGAGCAGGGATATCAATACCATTGTGAGATGAACCCCAACGCGTTCCCAGACCAGAGGAAACAGAGTAGCAACCAGGAATTGGCCAAGACATGCTTCCGCCATTCCATGTGTTATATTTGCCGGATGAACTACTTGTATTATTGGAAACAGGAACCTGTTCGGTTACTGTCTTTGTAACAGTCTTTGTTGCATCGCCACTTGTTGCAGTTGGATCAGCTACTGTTTCTGTAACAGTCTTAGTAACTGTCGGGTACTGAACTGTGGAACCAGATGATGATGAGGATACTGTTGAAGCAGCAGCCTTTCTTTGCGCTTCTGCCTGAGCAATCAGGGAATCAATAGATGCTTCCTGCTGTTCATGCTGGGCCTGAAGTTCAGCAATTTCTTCTTCTGTTAAATCGATGTCATCTTCTGTGTTGCCAAGCATTTCCTGCTTGCCTTCCTGAAGGACTTCTAAAGCTCCCATTTCTTCTTCTGCAGCAGCCTTTAAGTCGCTGACTTTTGCCAGGCTTTCCTGAAGATCAGACTGATAAGAATCAATCTGCTGTTCAATCTCAGCCAGTGTATTGAGCTGTTCCTGGTCATAGGCAGAAATCTGAGATACATACTCAGACTGGTTTGTAATAGAAGAGTAATCCTTGATGCTCATTAAAGCGTCGATGTATTCAACATCACCGTTCTCATAAGCGAACTGGATTCTTTCCTTCATGCTGGCATACTGATTTGTTTCAGCAATATAAGCATCCTGAAGGTTGTTTTCTGTTATGGCAACCTTTGCCTGAATCGTATTCTTTTCTTCTGTCAGGCTTGTAACTTTACCCTGATACTCGTCAATCTGACCATCTAATTCTGCGATGGTATCCAGAAGATCCTGCTGCTGAGCTTTTAAATCTTCCAGCTTAGCTTTTGCTTCTTCTGTCTTTGACTCGTTTTCTTCCTTATCCTTTTTTATGTCCTCAATGGAATCGTCATCAGCAAATGCCTTATATGCTGGTGCAATTGAGAACAGAGAAACAGTCATGCAGCCTGCAAGGATAGCGGCCAGAACTTTTTTCTTTGATTTCATTTTTATCACTCCATTTTTTTGCTTTATGTAAACAATTAAGCATTAACACCGAGTATTATATAATAAAAAGCTCTAAAAATCAAATATCCAGCCATTCAGCAATTTCTGCATCGCATTTACCAGAACTGCAGGTTCGCCAGGCATATCGTTTCTTGCCCAATCCGTCAGGATTCCATAGAGACCACATGCAAAAAATTTTGCAAAGAAATCTTTCTGAGGTCTGTTAATCTGACTTTTCACATCCAGATCTTCCGCAGTAAGTCTGAAAACTTCAATCGCCTTTGCAATGAAAAGATCTTCTACATAGTGATCCGTGTTCATCATTGTATTGGAATAGAAAGCACTATCATTTTGCATGGTAGTCAGTAACTGCTGGAATTTAGGCATCCAGTTTTCCAGAGTCAATCCGTTCATGTTGGGATTGAAAAGCTCTTCATCATAAATCCACTTTAACAAAATGAACTTATCACTGAAGTGATAATAAAAAGTTTGTCTGTTGATGTGAGCGTTTTCGGAAATATCACGTACGGATATTTTGTTAAAAGGCGATTCCTTGGTAAGGCTTTTTAAACTTTCTGCGATTGAGCGCTTTGTTATAATTGATTCAGCCATCGTAATAGACTCCCTTAATAGTATTAATTATCCCCCGTTGTCACCATTTTATCGCGGAGGTAGGTGACAACACAATCTTTTTATTTCCATTTGCAAAAGTCTATGCTAAAATTTGAATAATTGTAGAAAAATGTCTAAACATAATGGTAAAAGGGGGAGTTTATGGGAATAATTTTGCTCATTATCATTCTATTCGTTCTTGTAATAGGTGGTTTTTATATTTATACCGTAGACAAAATTGGCAAGCTGGATGTGAAGGCCAGAGACGCTGCCAGTGAAATTGATAGTATCCTTTGGGACCGGAAACACCAGCTTTCCAAGATACTTGATATTCTGGATCAAAAGAAAATCCACTATAATATAGTAAAAGAAAAAGATAACAGTCTGGGCATTGGAATGCCTCCCCTTATGCAGGAGCAGGCTTGCCGTGAACTGGATGAGAAGGATATGGATTTGCAGGAAGTACTTAAAGAAAATCCTTCCTTAAAAGATGATGAAAATTTTGCAAAATGTCTTTCCCGCTTTGATCAGCTTCGTCTGAATCTGATGCAGGCACAGCTTTCCTACAATAATAAAGCAGGAATGTTCAATTCCTTCATTTCTAATTTCCCGGCCAGCTTTGTGGCAGAACGTCATGGAAATAATAGAAAGAATTTCTTTAACTACATATTTAAAGAAAACAAAATTGATAAAGATATTAATTAGATGGATAAAAAAAACAAAAAATGCTATGAGCAGTACATTTGCCAAATGTACTGCCTTTTTTTTGGCACAAAGAAAATGCCATGTCCATTTTTGGGACAAAGAGGATGACTTGTCCCTTAAAAAAGTTTTCCTGCGGAATTATCCTAGCAATCGAAAAAGGTTGAACAAGATTTTTAGTTTGTTAGGAGGCGTTTTTATGAACAAGATGAGCCGGGCAATTGTAAAGGGCAGAATTTTGATTCTGATCCTTGCGGTTCTGCTTCTCATTCCTGCAGCAATTGGTTACATCAAGACAAGAACCAATTACGATGTTCTCACATATCTGCCAAAGGATATTGAGACAATGAAGGGACAGGACATTCTGGCCAATGACTTTGGAACCGGTGCATTTTCCCTGGTAGTCGTTGAGAACATGAAAGATAAAGATATCGTTAAGATGGTTGATCAGATGGAAACCGTTGACCATGTTAAAAAGGTTGTATGGTATGGTAGCCTGATGGATATCACAGTACCAGAGGAATTACTACCAGAAGATTTACAGGAAGAAATCAGCTCTGGAGATGCCAAGTTAATGGCAGTCATCTACGACACAACACTTTCCGCAGATGAAACAATGAATGCGGTGGAAGAATTAAGAGGCATCATTGGAAAGAATGCATTCTTAAGTGGTATGTCTGCAGTGGTTGTAGATACAAAGAACCTTTCGAATAAGGAAGTACCAGTATATGTAGGACTTGCAGTTCTTCTTTGCTTTGTTGTTCTTACACTTACAATGGATTCCTTCCTGATTCCAGTATTCTTCCTCTTATCCATTGGCTTTGCGGTTGTATACAATTTAGGATCTAACTTTATTCAGGGTGAAATATCCTATGTTACCAAGGCCCTTGCAGCGGTTCTGCAGTTGGCGGTAACCATGGATTACTCCATCTTCTTATGGCACAGCTACTGTGCAGAGCAGAAGAACTACGATAATCACTTAGACGCCATGGCAGCAGCCATCAGCGAAACATTCTCATCTGTAGTTGGTTCTTCTACAACAACAGTTGCAGGTTTCATCGCTCTGATGTTTATGAGCTTCACACTGGGACTTGACCTGGGTGTTGTAATGGCCAAGGGTGTAGTCATCGGTGTTATCTCATGTGTAACAATTCTGCCTTCTATGATTCTGGTATTTGATAAGGCAATCAAGAAGACAACACATAAGCCAATCATTCCTGACTTTGGTGTTATATCAAAGTTCATTGTAAAGAATTTCTGGATTGGTCTTGTGCTTTTCGCAATTTTAATCGTTCCTGCCTTTATTGGTCAGCGTGCATACACATCAACAAAGTACACAAAGACAAGAAGTGGTAAGGATGCGGTTTACTACAATCTGGATTCATCCCTTCCAGAAGACCTGGCATCTATTCAGGCTAATAAGAAATTGCAGGAAAAGTTCGATATGAACTCTACACACCTGGTACTGGTTTCTTCTGATATGGAAGTCAAGACAGTGAAGTCCATGATGGATGAAATCTCAGAAGTAAAGGGTGTTAAGAAAGTACTTGGTATGGATTCCCTGGTTGGCCCAGCCATGCCAAGAGACATGATTCCTCAGGACATTCAGGATATTTTCGATGATGGCGAATATCAGATGTTCCTGGTTATGTCAGAATATAAAGTTGCATCTGATGAAGTAAATGCACAGTGCGACACCATTAATGACATCGTAAAGAGTTACGATGAAGACGGTATGCTGATTGGCGAAGCTCCTTGTACAAAGGATCTGATCAATATCACAAATTCAGACTTCAACACAGTTAACTCTGTATCAATCCTCCTGGTAGCCATCATTATTATCTTCGTATTCAAGTCCATTTCACTGCCTATCCTTCTGGTAGCAGTTATCGAATTCGCCATCTTCATCAACATGGGAATTCCTTACTACACGAATACGACTTTGCCATTCATTGCATCCATCGTTATCGGAACCATTCAGCTTGGTTCAACGGTAGACTATGCAATCTTAATGACAAACAAATATAAATCTCATCGTTTCGTTGGAGAAGACAAGGTGACAGCAGTAACCAATGCGCTGAAGGATTCCATCAGCTCTATCTTCGTATCTGCCATGACCTTCTTCGCTGCAACATTCGGCGTTGGTCTTTACTCTGACATCGATATGATTTCATCACTGTGTATCCTGCTTGCCCGTGGCGCGATTGTCAGCATGTTCGTTGTAATCCTGCTCCTGCCTGCAGTCCTCCGTGTGTTCGATCCTATTATCATTCACACATCTCTTGGCTTCCGAGACAAGACAAAGAAGGAACACAAAGCACAGATGAGCAACTAAGCAGGGATTTAGAGAAGAATTTGTGCAAATGGACTGCGCGTAGTTTGGAGAAATGCATGCGCATCTCATTTGCAAGGTGATAGAGGTTTCAGAAAGGAGACTTATTATGAAACGGAACAATGGAAAGATGAAAAAGGCAATGGCCGGTGTAATGGCAACAACAATGATGCTTTCACTTGCCGCTTGTGGAAATAAAGAAACAGCAGAAGTTCCTGCTGATGAAAATAAGGCACTTGCAAATACAGATCAGGCAAAGAATGGCGACCTTACCGATACGATTGAGGATGCTATGGGCCTTTCTACAAATACAGATGCAGATAAGGACGAGACTGTATATGTTATTGCGGATGCCAAGGGTAAGGGCACAAAGACCATCGTGGATGAATGGCTGAAGAACCCTGATAAGAAGAACACTCTGGATGATGTTTCTTCTCTTACAGATATTGAGAATGTAAAGGGTGATGAGACATTTGAGCAGAATGGCGACAAGGTAACCTGGGAAGCAAACGGAAATCCTATTTACTATCAGGGAACAACAAATCAGGAAGCTCCTGTTGGCGTAAATGTGAAGTACTACATGGACGACAAGGAAGTTGAGCCAGATGATATCGCTGGTAAGAGCGGTAAGGTAAAGATTCGTTTCGAATATACAAACACAGCAAAGTCTGGTGATGTTTACACACCATTCGTAATGGCTACAGGTCTTGTTCTGGATGGAAGCAATTTCTCAAATGTTTCTGTATCCAATGGTAAAGTTGTATCCGATGGCGATAAGTTCATTGTTGTCGGTATGGGTATGCCAGGACTGAATGAGTCTCTGGATATTGATGGATTAGATACAACATTCCCTGACTACTTCGAAATCACAGCAGATACAAGCGACTTCGAATTAGATATGTCAGTAACAGTTGCTTCTGCAAACTTCCTGGGAACTGATTCCGACAAGGAACTGGATATTGATGACGCAATCGATGAAGTAGATGACCTTTCTGGTCAGTACTCATCTGGTATGGATGCTCTTGTAGAAGGTATTCAGGAATATACAGACGGTGTTGGCCAGGTTAAGGACGGCGCTCATCAGTTAGATTCTGGTGCAGCTTCTCTTCAGAGCGGTGCTAAGACTCTTTCAACAAGTGTAACAGACAAGCTTGTTCCTGGTGTTGATCAGGTTGCAAGTGGTGCAGGCCAGGTTTCCAATGGTGTATCTCAGGTAAGCGATGGTGCAGCTACTCTTTCCAGTGGTGCTTCACAGCTCCAGAAGGGTGTTGCTACAGCTAAGACTCAGGTTGATACATTCAAGGATTCTGTTGATGGACAGCAGAGTTCTATCCAGCAGTTAGTAGCTGGTGCTGCTCAGCTGGATGAAGGAGTAAATGGTAATTCTGCAAAGAACATCCCATCTATTGATGAAAAGCTTCTCGGATCTATCCCAGCAAATTATGAAAGCATGGACGCTGCTACACAGCAGCAGGCTGGTTCTGCAGTTGCAGCCACAGTAAATGCCTATATGCAGAGTGCAGATGAGCAGGCTAAGATTGGTTCTGCTGTTACAGCAGGAATTGGATCTAAAGAGCAGGTTGCAAGTGATGTTGGTGGAGCAATTAAAACAGATATTATGGCAAAGGTTGCAGCGATTCAGAATGCAGCAGCTGAGGCAAAGGCAGCTGGAACCTATTCAACACCTGCAGCAGTTTCAACAGGAACGACTGCAGTCATGACTGATATTGCAGCAGAACTTGAAGCTAAGAGAGTTGATCCGACAATCATTGCTGCAATTAATTCTGATGGAAACTTCCAGAGTAAAATCGGAACTGAACTGGGAACAGTTTACGCCACTGCTGCAAGCGACACCTTAACATCTCTGCAGACCCAGCTGGGAGATCCAACCGTATTTGCAAGTACAAATGAAACAGTCACTGCAAAGATTCAAGCAGCAAGTAATTCAGCTGCTACACAGGCAGCAACAGATGCAGCAAATGTTGCTGCAGTAAAGGCAACAAACCTTACCCTTACAAGTGTTAGAAGTGGTGTTACAGCTTCTGCAACAAATGGCGACCTGAAGACATTAAAGGATGGCGCAGCAGCACTGGATGCAGGTGTACAGGCATTACCAAATGGCTTCACTAGCATTTCTAATGGTCTTGGTCAGGTTTCCAATGCCTTAGGCGAAGGCGATTCTACAACAACAATCGGTGGTGGTGCCAAGGCTGTGGCTGATGGCGCAGCAACACTTTCATCAAGCGTAACAAATCAGCTTCTTCCAGGTGCCCAGAGTCTTGCATCAGGAACAGGTACATTACAGGTTGGTATGATTACTCTGAAGACAGGCGCAAACAGCCTTTCATCTGGTGCAGGCCAATTAAAGTCTGGTACAGCAGAACTGAAGTCTGGTGTGGATACTCTGGATTCTAACAGCGCGGCTCTGAATGATGGTGCTGCAGAACTTCAGGATGCAACACAGCAGATTCTGGACAAACTGGATTCCGCAGAATCAGATGCCACAAAGCTTGTAGATAATATCAATGAAATGAAGAGTGCAGCTTCTGCATACCAGTCATTCGGCGGAATGAATTCCGACATGAAGGGTAATGTAAAATTCGTTATTAAGACAGCTGCCGTTACAACAGATAGCAAGAACTAATTCTTGTTCTTATAACCTTTCTCTTATCCCCCGGTGCTGGCCGGGGGATTTTCATTTGTGGTATAATAAAGTATTCAATTTTCGCGCATCCCATTTGCACAAATGGGTTTGTCATTTACAAATAAATTCCGCTTGGGGGCGGTTCGGTTGTAGATTCTAAAGGAGGAATTTTGTATGAGTGAGCTTTACGAAAACAGGGAACTTTCGTGGCTGAGATTTAACGAGAGGGTACTAGAAGAATCAGAAGATGGACGCACACCTCTGTGTGAACGTCTTTCTTTTGTGTCGATTTATCAGACAAATCTGGATGAGTTTTTCATGGTAAGGGTTGGTTCTCTTCATGATCAGATGCTTCTGGAGGATAATCCTAAGGAAAACAAGACTCATATGACTGCGGAGAAGCAGCTGGAGGCTATTCGCGCACGAGTGGAGGAACTGGGTCGTCGCAAGGATACTTCTTACAATAATCTTATGGCTGAGGTGGAAAAGCAGGGCATTAAGATTATCAATTTTGCAAAGCTGGATACCAAGGAGGGAGATTATCTCCGTGGATATTTTGAGAGAGAAATTCTGCCTCTTATTTCGCCAATTACCGTGTCCAAGAAGCAACCATTCCCATTTATCAAGAATAATGGAATTTGTGCGGTTGCCGTGCTGGGAACAAAGAGCGGTAAGCAGAGAATCGGTATTGTGCCTTGCAACAATGGCATGTTCAATCGCCTGATTCAGATTCCTGGAAGAGAAGGCTGGTATATGCTGGCTGAGGAACTGATTCTGCACTTTTTGCCAATTGTTTTCCAGGGTTATGCCATTGTGTCTAAGTCTTTGATTCGTGTAACCAGAAATGCAGATATTGATGCAGACAAGGTCTATGATGAGGAACTGAATTACCGTGATCATATGGCTGAAGTAATTAAGCAGCGTCGTAAACTACAGCCTGTTCGTATGGAATATACAAGAGATCTGGATAAGAAGATTTTACGTCGGGTTGCTCAATATCTGAAAATCGATAAGGATATGGTGTTCAAGTCAAAGGCGCCTCTGGATCTTTCTTTTGTCTTTACGATTCAGGATATTCTGCGTCATAAGAAGGAACTTTTCTTTGCCAAGAGAATTCCACAGAAGTCACCTTCCTTTGATGAGACTAAGCCTCTGCTTCCACAGATTATGGAAAAGGATAAATTCCTTTCTTATCCATATGAAAGCATTCGCCCATTCCTCAACATGCTTCATGAAGCAGCCAATGATCCGGAGGTTGTTTCTATAAAAATGACTCTTTATCGTCTGGCGAAACATTCTAAGGTTGTTGAATACCTGGTGGAAGCAGCCGAGAATGGTAAGCAGGTTGATGTTCTTGTAGAGCTGAAGGCTCGTTTTGATGAAGAAAACAATATTGAGTGGTCACGTCAGCTGGAAAATGCTGGATGCCATGTTATTTATGGACTGGACGGTCTGAAGGTTCATTCCAAGCTTTGCCTGATTACGCTCAAGAAGGGCGATGATGTTACCTATGTAACTCAGATTGGTACAGGTAACTACAATGAAAAGACCTCCCGTCTTTATACGGACCTCTGTCTCATGACAGCTGACCAGAGAATTGGTCTGGAGGCTGCCAAGATTTTCCAGAAGCTTTCTCTGGGCGAGGTAATGGAATCCACAGATTATCTGCTGGTAGCTCCTAAGTGCCTGCAGAATAAGGTTATGGATAAGATTGATCGAGAGATTCAAATCGCCCGTGATGGTGGAGATGCCTACATTGGTGTAAAGATTAATTCGCTCACCGACAAGAAGATTATCGATAAGCTGATTGAAGCTTCTGCCAGTGGCGTTAAGATTGATATGGTCATTCGTGGTATCTGTTGTCTCCATCCTGGGGTTCCAGGAAAGACGGACAATATCCGTATCATTTCCATTGTTGGCAGATATCTGGAGCATTCCAGAATTTACATTTTCGGTAAGGGAGAGCGGGAAGAGATGTACATTGGTTCCGCTGACTGGATGACCCGAAATACAGTTCGTCGTGTAGAGGTGGCTGCACCAATTCTGGACCCTGATCTGAAGGACCGTCTTCGCGATTTCTTCTTCCTGCAGATGGCCGATAACGTAAAGGCTCGTGAACTGCATGCGGATGGCAACTACACCTACGTGCTTCACAAGGCTCCCCTGGTAAATGCACAGGAGCGCTTCTTCGAAATGGCTTATGAAGCTGTGGGCGGCGCTTACGAAGCAGAGAATGTGCTTGTCCCTACTGGGAAGAAAGAAGAAAAGTAATTAGAAAGAAATAATTTAGGCAAATGAGATTGGCGTGGATTCTGTGGAGAATTTTTGCACAGTTCATTGGCGTGGATTCCGCGGAGAATCTTTGCACAGTTCATTTGCATGGAGTAATAGAGAGGGAGTACTGGAGAAATCTTCAGCAACTCCCTCTTTGACATTTGGGGCGTGTATCTTATAATTGAAGGCATGAAAAATACGAAGAAAAAAAGGTACGTAAGTACAAAAACTTATATTGTTCTCGCGGTGCTTGCTTTGCTGGCAGGCTCTTTTATTGTAGCCTTTTTCGGTATCACTCATTTTTATAAGAGAAGGCTGAAGACGGAACTGCTGGATTCTTTGCAGTCCAGAACTGTGCTGCTGGCTCAGACCCTGTCTTTCTATGACATGGATCTCAACACCTCGGACACCACGATTTCAACGGATATTGATGAGATGGCTTCCTTTATTCAGGGAAGAATTATGGTTGTGTCCAGGGATTATAAGATTCTGAAGGATACCTATGTCCTTAAGCAGGATGACTATCTGATTAGCCCGGATGTTATGGCAGTTATGGAGCAGAGGGAAGCTTCTGTAAGCCGAATTCGTGGTAATTATGCGGAGATTATTTATCCAATTCAGGATGATGATCAGGTGATTGGTGTCATTATTTCCACAGCGGATGTGATTTCATCCAATCAGCGTTTTTACTATCTCTATAATGAAATCTTTATTGTTTTCCTTTTACTTTTCCTTCTGGATATTGGGGTTGCAGTTTTAATTGGCGTGCGTTCCATGCGTGGTATCAATGCGGTTAATGAACAGCTCTATCATATGACCCTGGGTAATCTTCAGGATAAGATGGAGGAAAGGGGCTTTAAGGAATCCAGATATCTGGCTAGAAACTATAATGACCTGCTGGATAAATTTTCTGACGCGGATCAGAGTAGAAATGAATTTGTATCCAACGTGTCTCATGAGCTGAAGACACCAATTGCATCCATGAAGGTTCTGGCGGAATCACTGACCCAGAATGAGGGAGCAGGTGTTGAGGATTATCGCGAATTCATGACAGACATCATTTCTGAAATTGATCGTGAGACCAAGATTATCAATGACCTTTTGACTCTGGTTAAGACAGATAACAGAGAAACGGGTATGAATTTCGCAGAGACCAACATGAATCAGATGCTGGACAGTGTTATTCATACAGTGGAGCCTCTGGCAAAGCTTCGTAACATCGAAATCTCATTTGAAAACTTCCGAGATGTAACAGCAGATGTGGATGAAGTAAAACTCAATCTGGCTATTTCCAATCTGGTAGAAAATGCGGTGAAATACAACGTAGAAAATGGTTGGATTCATGTATCTCTGAATGCGGATCACAAGTTCTTCTATATTAAGGTGGCGGACTCTGGTGTTGGTATTCCGGATGATGCAAAGGAAAAGGTATTTGAACGTTTCTATCGTGTAGATAAGGCAAGATCCAGAGATACCGGTGGTACCGGTCTTGGACTGTCTATTACCCGTGGCATTATTAATGGTCATGGTGGAACCATTAAGGTCTACTCTGAATCAGGCAAGGGTACTACCTTCTCTGTAAAGATTCCTCTTCGTCAGGAAAGGGTGGAGGCAGAGGAATTAGAGACAGCAAAGGTGAATTTCAGAGGAGCCGGCGTAAGTGGTAAGGGCAAGAAGAAGAGAGGCAAATCTCTTTTGAAGGCCAGGAACATGGAAGTATCCAAGTCAGCATCCAAGATGATTGAAGCGGCCAAGTCAGACACCAAGGTTGATTCCTCAAAGGGACAGACAGGAGAATTGAAGCCTAAGCCGGAACCTAAGAAGGGACAGACAGGAGAATTGAAGGCCAAGGCGGATGCAAAGTCAGGTTCCAAGTCGGATTCCAAGAAGGGACAGACCGGAGAATTAAAGACTAAGTCTGTGCCAAAGAAGGGACAGGCTGAAGAACTGACGTCAGCAAAGGAAGTAGAGAGAACGTTAGAAGAAGTTGCAGCGGCTGTTGCAGATGAAGTACGTAAGGCGGATGAAGAATAAAGATATGGTTCAAAAATTTTCAAAAAAGAAAAATAGAATATTTGCGGCCATACTGCTGGGATGCATGGCAATCTCATTTGCCGGATGCGGGGCGCAAAAGCAGGCTTCCACAGAAGTGAAGAAGCTTTCCATTGCCCAGTCTGCAGGCACAGTGCAGCTCTATTATATTGTGAAAGACAATCAGGATGGAACTGGGGCAAATGAACTGCAGGTTCTTCCTCAGGATTCCCGTTATCAGTTGAAGCAGCCGGATTCCATCGCCTCTTCCGTGGAGGAAGTTATGGATCAGCTGACTATGCCATCTGGGGTGATTTTTACTGGTTATACCCTGGATGCGGATTCCAATGTGCGTCTGAGGTTTTCTGTGGCAGACAGCGTTTCTGAGGAAATGCTGCTTATGACCAAGGCTATGATTGTGCGTAGTATTGATGGCCTTTCTCAGGTGGGTGATGTTGCTCTGGAGTTCCATGGTACTGGGGCTGAGGGCACGGCTGTGCAGGATGGCGTGGAAATCGCCACATACACGGACAGCTCTTTCTTCTACTATGATGATGCGGAAGATTCAGCCAAGAACGTGGGTGATGTGGTGCTTTACCTTCCAAACGGAAATGGTTCTTTGAAAAAGGTAGTGGCCAACGTAACCATTGGAGCGGATGACTCGGCTCAGGAGGCGGTGCTCCGTCAGCTGATTGCTTATGAAGTTTTGCCAAAGGGTACAAAAGTGAATCAGGTTTCACTTATGAATGGTAGTGCCACCGTGGATCTGTCTGAGGAGTTCCTCAAGGACACAGGCAGTATTTCTCCGAAAATTGTAATTTATTCCATCGTGGATTCCCTGACTTCCCTGCCCAATATCAACAAGGTTCAGATTTTGGTGGCTGGTGAAAAGGTGGAAAAATATCATGACGAAGTTTCCATCGCAGGTCCTCTGGAGTTTGTGGAACCAGAATAAGCTCGAGAGGTGCTTGTTTGTGGTAAATATCAACCTATGGTTGCTTGCAAATGAGATGCCCGGGAAGTATGCTTAAGAAAGATAGTGCTGTGGTTCGAAAGAATTATGTGGGGCTATGAAGAATCAGGCATGGCTATGAAGAATCGGGCGGGGCTATGAAGAATCAGGCGGGGCTATGAAGTAGGCCCCGACAGTTGTTAGTAAGCATATGGAAAGGCGTAAAATTTGAAAAGACCATTGGCCGTGAGCTGTGGCTATTTCCTTCTGGGACTCATTGCAGCCAGAGCAACGGTTGAAAATAAAATTGTGGCAATTAGTATTCTTGCCCTTGGAATTTTAGGACTCTATATAAGCAACAGAATTACGAAAGTTAAGTTCGTAGTTTTGTTGCTTTTTTTATTTGAAGTTTTGGGCTTTGCCACAGGCTTTGGCTTCTTCCAGGCAGGCAGCACCCAGGCAGACCTGGCTTACACTGAGAGAAGTGCCGTGCAAATGGACTTGATGCTGATTTCCATGAAGAAAAGCGAATATGGCTACTCTATGCAGGGAAAGAATGAAGAGGGAAGATTCCTGATTACCACCAACTCTTTAGGAGATGGACAGGGGAGTTGCCTGGAGCAGGATGGAGAGCCAGGGCGAATTTGCCCAGGTCAGTGGGTGACTGTGGAGGGTTATCTCTCCCGACCCAAGCAGGCCACCAATCCAGGTTGCTTCGATGCCAGATATTATTATGAGACCCAGGGCATCAAATATCAGATTAAGAAAGCAAAGGTCACATACTGTGACAGTCATTTGCCCAACTACCTGCGCCTGATTCTATATAAACTGCGCTGGCTGCTGTCCGCTTCTTTGGCAAGTCATTTTGAAGAACCCTACACATCCCTAATGCAGGCCATGCTCTTGGGAGAAAAGGATAATCTGTCCCCAACATACCAGTTGCTTTTCCAAAAGGGAGGCATTGCCCATGTGCTTGCAATCTCTGGCCTCCACGTGGCTTTACTGGCGGGCATCCTGGAATGGATTCTAACCCGCCTGGGTCTTCAGAAAAAAAGCATTGCCATAAGTTCCATCATCTTCCTCTTCCTATACGGCATGATGACGGGCTTCGCGGCGGCCACTCTCCGAGCTGTACTCATGCTCAGCCTCCGGCAAGTTGCCCTGCTCCTGAAAAGACGAAGCGACCTCCTCACCACCACGGTCTTAACCTTCACCATCATGGCCATCCTTAATCCCGAAACCATGTTTTCCCTGGGCACTCTCATGAGTTTCTGCGCAGTGCTGGGCGTCTTTGTGTCGGATGAAATCTACCGCGCCATCTTTCGCCAGGAACAATTCCGCCTGGTAAAAGAATCCCTCCGCCAATATCTCAAACGCATGATCAAAGCCATGCTACTTATGGCCACCATCAACACCCTCATGCTGCCCATCCTCATCCACAGTTACTACGAAATCCCCACCTATTCCATGCTGGTGAACATCCTGGTCATCCCCACCATGACCCTGGTCATCGCCCTGGGCATAGCCGCCGCCCTGCTGGGCCTCCCCGGTCTTCTCTACACCAGCTTCTTCCTGGGAAATGGACTAACCCCTCCCCTTGCAAATGGGATGTGCGCGCATTTCATTTGCAAGATTTTCAGTCCCTTTGTTTATGTGTTGAATGGCCTGGCAGATCTTGTGACCAGGCTTGCAAGTTACGGGCTTCATGGCTACGCCTGGCTCTGTCAGGAAAGTTTGAAGCTACCATTCTCTCGTATTAGTCCGGGGCATGAAAACTGGCTGATGCTGATTGGCTTTTATCTGATTTTCCTTCTGCTTCTTCTAGCTTTTCTAGCGGGAGCGGGGCAATTGGAGGAGCGGATTCTGGGGCCTTTCAGGCAGGTCACCGGCTGGAAGCTGAGGCGGAAGGTGCGGAGTGGGGGCACTAGTGGTGGCTATCGTCCACCAGGTCTCCTTCAAAAAATTAGGGAGATGCTTCCAAGAGCCAGGGAGCAGAAAATTCATCGGTCACTTCTTCGAGGTCAGTGGGAATTTTGGGGAAGAGTCCGTCTCATGGTCTTTTATTTTGCTGGCCTTTTATTTATGGCAGCGAGCTTTCTGTCCCTTACAGCCTGGGGAAACTACAGGCGGAGCCAGGTGGTCTTTGCGGACGTGGGTCAGGGAGATGGCAGTCTGATTCATGTAAAGAAGGGCGGAAATTATCTGGTGGATGGTGGCTCCTCCAGTGAGGATAAGCTGGGACGATATGTTCTGATTCCAGTTCTCAAATACTATGGCATGTCTCATATTGATGGCATTTTCATTTCCCATACAGACAAGGATCACTATTCAGGAATTCTATATATTCTGCAAAATGCGAATCTCTACGGAATTCAAATTGACCACCTGATCTTTGCAGAGGGAACGGAGGAAGATGAGGCCATGAAGTCCTTGCTTGCTGCGGCTCAGAATGTTGGTGCTGAAATTGATTATATGAGTGCAGGAGACCAGATTCTGGATGTCAGTGGAAATGCAGAATTCACCTGTGTCTATCCTGAGGGTGTGACTCAGGAGGAGAGAGGTGAGATGGTATGCAATGCTGAGGACGGAATGGAAGGTATGAGCAAGTGTGCTTACGAATATGCAGATAAGAATGCAGGACAGGAGATTGAGAGGAAGGGAAACGACTACTCCCTTGTGCTTAGAGCAGATATAAGGGGCTTAAAGCAGAATCTTGAGATTTTGTATACAGGAGACATCAGTGAAGTTGCGGAGAGTCTAATTCTGGAAAGCCCTAATTTAAAAGGGGGAGATGAAAAAGACCTGAATGGAAAAGACCTGAATGGAAAAGACCTGAATGGAAAAGACCTGAATGGAAAAGACCTGAATGGAAAAGACCTGAATGGAAAAGACGTCAATCAAAAGGATTCACAGGAAATAAGCAAAGGAGCAATTCGACGAATATTAAAAGTTCCTCATCATGGTTCCCGTTTTTCATCCTCAAAACCGTTCCTATATGTGTTGTCCCAATATGGCTATGATCAGGCGGTGATTTCCGTGGGTGAGCATAACATTTACGGCCATCCTTCTAAAGATGCTTTGAAGCGTTTAGAAAAAGCAGGATTTGAAATTCATAGAACAGATTGGGAGGGGGCGGTAGTTTTGGAATGAAGGTTGACTATATATAAACACTAAGAGGATTTGGGAAAAGTCTTAGAAAGGGGAAAATATGGATTATATTTTGGAAATGAAAGACAGAGTTACGTTTTTAAAAAATAAAATTGGGTACCTGGAGAAGCAGCTAAAAACAATGCCACAGGGCAGAGTACAAGATTATGTACTTAATGATTATCATAGATATTATCTAGTAATTCAGAATCATGGAGAAATCACGAGGAAATATTTAGGACGTAAGGACCATGAATTAATTCGAACGATGATGCTTAAAGCAATATATGCAAAGGAATTATCGAATTCCAAAAGGGAATTACGTGGAATTCAATATTATATTCGGCAGATGGGGAAAATAAGTGATAAGGGCATTTATATTTATAAGAAGGAAGGAAAGCTTATTGATGAATTGAGACCTGAATTGTCGAAAAGGATTCTTCAGGTAGTATGTCCGCAGGAGGCGAGAGAATGGGAAAGAGCGGATTATGAAATTAATGAGAATTATAGAGAAAACTTAAAGGTGAGAACGAAGGAGGGACTATTCGTTCGTTCAAAATCAGAAGCGTTTATTATGAATTGTCTTTATGAAGAGCATATTCCACATAGATATGAATGCAAACTTGACTTCGAGGACATGTCATTTTACCCAGATATTACAATCTTGCATCCGTCATCTGGTGAAATTTACATTTGGGAGCATCTAGGAATGTTAGATGATATGAAATATTTTGAGAATGCAATGAACAAATTGTATAAATATATTCGGAATGGTTATATTCCAACTCGAAATTTAATATTAACATGTGAAACAAGTGAAAGTCCTTTGGACATTCGATATGTACGAGAATTGATCCGCTTTTATTTTAAAAATAATGTCTAATTAAAAAAATAAAACATATGTGAAAAAAGTAAAAATAAAAAAAAGCCATGAATTAGCAGGAGAAAAGAAAAAAGGTGAAAGACATTATGAATTCTGGGCAGGTGAAAAAATTATATTTGCTAGTGAAGAAAAAGTCGGTAAAGACATTAATTAATTTCCATGGGCAAAGAGAGGATGTTTGGCAATATGCTTCAAATTCATGAAAAGACATGAATTCTTCAATTTCATAATCTTTAGGATGTTTGCAAACTTTGGAAAAGATATAAAAAGACATTAAAAGTGACCTTCTGTAAAAGTCAATATAAAAATGTAGGAAAAATGGAATATAAAAATGTAGGTTTTTCCACTTATTCCTCCGCAGTTTGAACTTCCAACAAGGACCGGATATCTTTTGTTCGGTATGACGGACC
>Ga0129311_1000516_pt1 | contig 33589 bp, 49 predicted proteins | sample Go1ome_FD_94435 | JGI IMG/M metagenome (GOLD analysis project Ga0129311, IMG submission 94435) | Western lowland gorrila individual fecal microbial communities from Wisconsin, USA - Go1022B metagenome | ecosystem: Host-associated > Mammals > Digestive system > Large intestine > Fecal | place...
TGACTTTTAATCAAGTTGTCGGGGGTTCGAATCCCCCGTGCTTCACGAAAAAAGAGACCTTTGCAGGGTCTCTTTTTTGTGGAAAAAACCAGTATTTATGCGGGTCTCCGTGTGCGACGTCGCACAAAATTTCGAGTGATAAAATAATTGAAAATACGTCAAAATATATGTAGTCAGTTAGTAGTCAGAACCCTGTATGTAGTCAGTAGCGTAGTCAAAAAAATAGGGAGATTGCTCTCCCTATAAAATATTTCCCTATATGGCTGTTCGCACCATTCCAGGACGGATGCCGGACAGCTTTTTCTTTGCGTTCTCCCGTTCCTCGTCCAGTTGGGCATATACCTTCAGTATCATTTTTTCATCGGCATGCCCCATCAGATCAACAGCTTTCTTTAGCGTGATCCCGGAATAATACAAAATGGTTGCGTAGTTGTATCGGAACACTCTAGATGTCAGGCCGGTTATAGGTTCAGGCATATCATCTGTGGCAACAGCAGCATTCATCTTCCGGACAATGACTCCCCAGGCATCGTAGAAATGTGATTTGCTGAAAGGTTCTCCGGAGTAGGTGAAAAGATAAGTGCCGCCTTGTTTCCGGACACGAAGTACGTAGAACCGGACCTCGTCGATAAGAAAGTCTGGGATAGGTATTCTTCGGAAGCCATTGGCAGTTTTCGGAGCATCCTTTAGCTCCGCTCGGTTATTTTTGAAAATTAAAGCATGCCGAACAATCACTTCTTCGCTCTGTAGGTCAATGTCATTCTCATGCAGTGCCAGTAACTCTCCAAGGCGGAGTCCACAGCCAAATAAGAGCATAACCAGAAGGTGCTCTTCCGGGTCAAAGGCAGCAGTATTGAGAGCCTGCTCCTCCAGCGGCGTCAGTATCCGCCTTTTAGGAGGAGTATACTTTGGCATGGTTATTCGGACCCATGGATTTTCTACAATAAGATGGTCAGCAACGGCAGAGTCCAGGATCTGCTTCAAAACAATCTTAATAAGTTCACAGGTCCGGGGATGGTCGGAATGCTCATTGATAATTGCCTGGATGTCGGTTCGCTTGATGTCAGGCAATTCCCGGTTACCAAGTGCAGGAAGTATGTAGAGCCGAAGCATGTCCTCATAGGTCTTTTGGGTGTTATATTCCCGAGAGGATTTATAGACTTCTACAAATTTATCGGCATAGGTTTCCAGTGTGTATTTTTTCTTTATGACAAACTTTCCTGCCTTGATGTTGGCTTTCAACTCATCTACCTTCTGCTCCAGTTCTTTGCTACTGGATGCGTATAAAGGTATTCGAATGGGACGGCCAGAGTCGTCATATTCCCCGGTGCATACCTGGGTGAAAAATCTCCCATCCTTTCGGGGCTTGTAGCGGTTTTTCCTTGGCATAAAATACCTCCTTCAGGGCATAAAAATGCCCGGAATACTTGCGATATACCGGGGAAAATGATACAATATGCTTGCTTAGGGCGTTGTATCATTTTGGTATATCGCTTTACTGCTCCGGTTCCAGCCGGGGCAGTTTTTAGTTTGTTTTATTCTTCTTCCTCATCGTCATTTTCTTCAAATTCAGATGTATATACTTCATCAGAGGATAAGGACTGACGAAATTCTTCTGCAATCATTGTTTTATTAAATTCTGCTGTAGGACAAATTTCATTTACAAGTTCCTCAAGCTCATCTATTGAAGCATGAAAGAATTCTTTACGAAGATTGACTTTATTAACACGTTTATCGTTGAGACGTTTATGCAATTCTGTTTCAAGATCAGATGCATTATCTGAAAAAATAAAGCTGTGTACATCGAATTTAAAAGGCACACTCGCACTGCCTAATTCATCTACTCGATCTTGTGGATTAAGACGTCGTGTCATTCCAATCTTAAATACGTTATCACCAAAGGAACCAAGGTTACTAATAATATATACATTTCCTGCTTTACCGTTTTGCAGTTTGGTAATTTCATCCTTTTTTACAATGACATCAGAGAGTTGCGACTGCAATTCTATAATTCTGGCTTTTAAGGCTTCTAACTCATCACCTTGGGCAGTGGCAGCTTGTTCTGTTAATGAAGATATTTGAGATTTATATTTACTTTCTTCTTGCTCCACTTTCTTACGCTCAGCTTCAAGGGCCTTCCGTTCTTCAGCCTCCTGCCGCATTTGCTCTTTAATAGCCAGCTGCTCTTGTTTAGCCTGTTCCTTCTTTACATAGTAGTTGTACTCAATTTTCACGGAATTAATAAATAGATACTCAATTTCACCAATAAACTTGGTAAGAGTTCCCGCTATGCTCTGATTTCCTTCGCCAGCAATTTTTAAGTATTTAGCAGATACAGTTTTCACATCTTCAATGGCCTTGTCTAAACGTTCGTATTTTAAATTATATAAGATGTTTTGAAGTTCGGCGCGAAGAGCAATCACCATAAGGTTGTAAATGGATTTATTAGCTTTGGTAGTATAGCGTGCTTGATACTGCTCTAATAGGGAGTTAATCTGCTTTTCATTATCGTTATAGGCCTTGCGAAGACTTTTAACATCCATACAATGTAATTTCAAAATTACAGAAGGTGATATAAGCTCGAGTTCTTCATAATCTTTTAAGGGAAGCTTACAATCCCTATATGGAACCTCTAAATTTAGAAAGTTACTTATAGCATATTCCACACTTTTGTATAACTCTTTGCATCTGCCTATTTTGCGTTCTTGCGCAGAAACAGTTTTAGAGAGCTTTTCCTCTTTCTCATGCAGTTCAGATATGTGCGTCTGAACGTCGGAGAGGACTTGATTACTGGAAACGATGGAAGAATTAAGTGTTTCAAGTTTTTTGTTGGCATTATTTAAATCTATTTCTGATTGTTTCTCAAGATTCGCTATTTTTTCATTAGACTTTTTTTCGAGTTCTGCAATTTTCTCTTTTGTTTGAAGGTATTCGGTAACACCTAATTCCTCAATCTGTTTTTGGAGATTTGCATTAATAGCTAAGAGCTGTTCGTTCTGTTCCCTGATTTTCGAAGCCTGAAATATGTCTTTTAAACTCATAAATTCCCCTCCCTATAAAATTACAATTTTCCGCGTAATTCAACTACTTTACCAATAATCTTTACTGGTTTTGTCACAATTTCTTCGTTACTATAAAACATCGGGGGATAGGCTGGATTGTTTGAAATCAGTTCTATACCATCCCGGTATTTTCTTAATCGTTTACAGGTGGCATCGTCACCGTTCACCATTGCTATAACGATGTCGCCTGATTCAGCATCATCTTGCTGACGAACTATCACTACATCACCACTGCACATTCTGGGCTCCATAGAGTCGCCTTTTATTTGCAAGCCGAAATATGTACCAGTAGCAGCCATTTCCTCTGTGATTTCTTCGGTGTCAACAATTTCCTCTACCGCTTCTATTGGAATGCCAGCAGCCACACGTCCCAAAACATTGATTGATATACCTTTTCTATGCTGAGTGTGAGGCTTGGCAGCTATATCCATGGGAACGTCAAATCCCATAAGCCATAAAGGATTTACATTTAAGATAGTAGCCATTTTACCGCTGCTTATATTAGAAGGTGTGTGAGAACCATTTATATATTGGCTAATTGAGGCTTTACTTACACCGGATTTCTCTGATAATTCCTGGGGCTTCATAGAACATTTATCTAAGGCCAGTTTTAATCGCTTGGCTGTGACTTCACATTTCATAATCTGTACCTCCGCTTATGGATACTATATCACAAAGGTGTTTAACTTGTAAATATAAAGTTAAATAAAATTAAACTTTTGCTATTGACACGAAAGTTAAACAGTGTTAAACTGTGCACATGAAAGGAGGAAAGAGTATGCAGTACACTTATAACAAATTAAGAGGGAGAATAGTCGAAAGATATGGAAATCAAGAAAAGTTTTCAAACAAAATAGGTATTTCTAAGGTTTCTGTATCTAAAAAATTAAATGGTGTCACGGGATTTTCACAGATGGATATAGAAGCATGGGCAGATGCGCTTGGTATCCCCAAGGATGAGTATCCAGAATATTTTTTTACCTAAAAAGTTAAACGGAGTTTAACACAAAAAACAGAGCCGTGTGCTTTCCATGCGGCGTACAGCCGCAGTACATCATTATCTCCTTTATTGTATGTAGCGATTGCACAGACATTCAAGCCGTCTGTGCGTCGCATGGAGGGCACAGGGAGAAAGGAGCATCAGGCATGGTAAAAGAGAAGAATTGTATTCAGTTTGAGAACAAAGAAGAGATAAAGGATGTAAAGACGGCCGTTATCACATATCTGGCAAAACATTCCTACATAAGTGAAAGCTCCAGGGCAACGCTGACGAAGCTGTACCTTATGCTGGATGATATGCAGTAGAAAGGAGCAGACATGGAATATCCAAAACCACTGATGAGCATATCAGAACTGAAAGAGATGGGATACTCGGAATTCTATTTGCGAAGGGTAGTACATAGCAAGTACGGCTCCAGGGTTTCTGTATTAACTAAAAAGAACGGCAAGTACCTGATCAAGACGGCAGAGTTTGACAAGCTGCAGAACAGAGGGTGCTTCCGGTAGGAGGAAAAAAGGATGGACAAGATTTTTTCATACATAAGCTTTATCTGTGTCATGGTGGGGCTGGCCGGACTGGCGGGAACCTGGGAGCAGGAGGTAACAGATCCGCAAGGGATAGCAGTTGCACTGGTTATTCTGGCAGCAGGCATCCTTGCAGGAATTGCCGCAGCACATGAGTCCGGATATATGAGCAGAATGAGAAAGGAAGGGACAAGCCATGAAAACAGAGGAACAGATAGAAAAACGGCTGTTTGATATGGCCGGGGAGTTCCGGGCGGCGTGCTACGGAAAGAAATGGATTATCGCCAAACGTCTGTATGACAAGGCTCTCACCCTGTGTACGGAGCTGGACATGCCGGAGGATGTAAAAAAGAAGCTGTTCGGGACAAGACCATACGAAGCAGACCCGGCAGACGCCAAAGACGGAGCATTTGAGGAAGATCTGGTAATCCGAATGCTGGAGCAGTGCATCCGGAACGAAGAGGAACGGATCGAGGAGGAGAAAAAGAGAAAGGCATATCTCCAGCACAAACGATTTTACGCAAAAAAATAGGACCGTCGGGAAACGGTCCAGGGTGGCACAAACTGTGCTCATCAATGCTAAATACAGTATAGCATGTGCCACCGCAAAAAGCAATAAAAAGACAGAATGCGAGGGCATTTTTTACACCCTCGATTAGGATATTAAACATAGCGGAAAGAGGGTGGCGGAAATCTATATCATAAAATCGTGCAGAATTAACAACAAAGTGGAGATAGAGAAATACAAGGACGGCAGGTACGGAGCTCCCGGGGTTCCCAGGGAAGAAAAGCGGAAGGTAACACAGGAAGAGGTGGCAAGACAGAACTTCTGGAAGCGGTGCCAGTATCTAAGACGGACCATGGAGCTGAATTTTATGGGCGGGGACCTACATGTACAGCTCACCTGCAGGAAGGAGGAACGCCCGGCAAAGGAAGAAGCGCCGAAGATTATCCGGGCATTCCGGGATAAGGTGCAAAAGGATTTCAAAAAGCAGGGGTGGCAGTTCAAATATATCATTACCTGCGAGACAGGAAAACAGGGAGCCACCCACTGGCATATGATTTGCAACAATGAACACAATGAGAAGACCTGTACCTGGGACATTATCCGGAAACATTGGACACGGGGGCGCCCGCATATGACGCCGCTGGACGATAACCGGGACTACAAGGTGCTGGCGGAGTATATCGTTAAGGAAACCAAGAAGCGGATGGATAAGGAGCAGACCATTGAGAAGCTGTCCTATATGTGCAGCCGCAACCTCATACGGCCAGTGGAAAAGAAGAAAAAGGTACGTTTCGTGAACTGGAAGCCGGTGCCGAAAGCACCCAAGGGATACTATGTGCTGACGGATTCCATCGTAAACGGCATTAACAAATTTACGGGAACACCGTATCAGAAATATACAATCGTGGAGCTCCCACCGGGAAAGGAGGAAGGATAAGTGCTGAAAGAAGTAAGGCTATACATAGAAACGTCCATCCGGGGACCACGGCGGCAGACAGGCGCCTATGCTTACGTTCTGGAATACCGGGCGGCAGCAGGACCGGTCACATTGACCGAAGTCAAAGCAATTCCGGACACCACGGAGCATCAGAGCCTGTGCATGGGTATCCTGGCAGCAGTGAAACGGCTGAAAAGCTGTGACCTCACTATCTGCACCAGTTCCGGCTACATCCAGGCGGTATTTGAAAGCTGGATGGATAACTGGATTGCAAACGGCTTCAAAACGGCGAAGGGCGAGCCCATCAAGGACGCCGAAAAGTGGCAGGAAATAGCGGAAAGACTGAACGGACTGCCGGTTCGGGCAGAAATCGCCATGGAGCATACATACCGGGACTGGATGCTCCGCGAAGTCGACAAGGCGGCGAAGAGTGCCGCATCCGAAAAGTAGGTATTTGCCATGTAATGGTTCAAATATGTATCACGAAAAACTGAAAACATGTCAGTGTGAGGCAGGGAGAAATCCCTGCCAGAAAGGAGTAGAAATGTTTGATTTGTTTGGAAATATGGATTCCGCGGAAGAAATCAATAAAACAGCGGAAGGATTGAAAGCGGAAGGCGATATAGAAAATCTGAAAAAGCTGGCGGAAGAGAACGGGATACCGGTGGAAATGGCGGAACTGTATGCATCGGGTGAGATTGAAGAACTGACCGACACCATGATGGCAGCTGTTGGAAAGATAGAGACAGAGGAGCGAGACCTTAAGCCGGTGGAAATCATGAAAGACTGGACAGAATATCTGAAATCCCAGTGTATGGACAACGAGAAGCTGGCAGCAGCCATACGGCGGAAAAATAAGAGCCTGAAAGGATGTATGGGGGCACTGCTCCAGTGGTCGTACAAAAACATGCTGGACGTGGACAAGGATATCCAGAAGGCAGCAGGTTTCAGCGGAAAGGTAAAGCTGGGTATTCCGGGAATGGGAAGAGCAAAGACCATTATTCGGGAATATTACCTTGCAGATGAAAAGAAGGAGGCAAAGGCAGATGAAAAAGAAAATGCTTGAAAAGCTCCCGCCGCTTCCGGCCACGGAAGAGATACTGCGGCTCGTGAAAGCGGATGTGCCGGAATGGAAACAAACGGAATATACGTGGAAAGCAAACCACAGATTTCCCGTGTATCAAAGATATATATACTTCCGGGCGGATATGTGCCCGGACAATATTCTCCGGGTGTCCATGTATATGCGAAAGGACCTGGCAGCAGGATTGCAGGAACCCCGGTTTGAAATTTTTCTGGACAAGACCAAAAGAGAACAGGGCACATACAAGACGCAGGAAGAAAAATGGGGAAGCGGGGACATTGAAAGCCTGTATAGCTGGTGGACCGGCGAAGATGGAAGCGAAGAGGGCATGATTTACCGGACAGGATTTTATGCAGATAAGACATCTGCGGAAATGGTGAACCGGTATCTGGACGCAGAACGGTGCGAGGTAAAAACGCTGATAAAACAGTTTCAGAATGAAATCAGGAAGGAAAAGCTGACGGAGAAACACAAAAGAGAGACGGACGGGATAGATGAAGACATGGCGCTGGTACCGGAAATCCCAGATGATTTTGAAAATTGGGTAAAAGAATATGGTTTCTACACAGAAAGATTCATATTCTACAATGCAGAGGACAGAAAAACGGAAAAGAAAGCCATGTGCATGCAGTGCGGCAGCAGTATTACGGTAAGAAATCCCAAAAGGGACAAGGAATGCAGGTGTGAGAACTGCAAAAAGAAAGCGGTATTGAAGCCGTGGAACGGAACACAGAAGTTAAGGCTGAACAGAACTGTGGCACTGATTCAGAGACTGAAAGACGATTCCGGGTGGGTGACGAGAAGATTTAAGGCGCTGCTGATAGCGGGAAAGCAGGACGACTGGAAGCCGAGATATTATCTTCAGGAAGAGGTAAGGGAGATATACGACGATACCATGTACCGGTACGGACATTATGAATATGGCCCGTATAAAAGCACAGGAGTAAGCCGGTGGTGCACGTATACCAATGAACCGAATAGGCACGGATATTATTACAGCTATTATGAATTTGGAGATGCACGCATCTACTGGAAAAACCTGAAAAAGGAAAGGAAGGAAACCGGTATCAGGTATATCCCTATAGAACAGGCATTAAAGAAAAGTCCGGGAGCATTTGTAAATGTGTATCGGATGATGCGTTCGCTGCACCTGTACCCGGAAGTGGAATACTTTATCAAAATGGGGTTCCGGCGGCTGGCATTGGACATTCTGCAGGAGGAGATGACACTGAAACCGGGGAAAAAGCCGTGGGAGACACTGGGCATCAGCAAAAACCTGATGCTGGAAGCATTGAAATACGATGCATCCGCAAGGGAGATCAGGCTGATGCGCGCCACGGAAGAATTAGGGTATCACATGACACGGACGGAGCTGCAGTTTTTCAAACAGTATTTCGACGAAAGAGGTATAAGGGAAATTCTGCAGTATGCGTCACCGGCACGGATGTACCGGTATTACACAAATGTGCTGGAAGGAAAAAGAGACTATGGAGACTATCTGGATTACCTGGAAGCTGCAGCATTCTGCGGATGGGACATGAGAAACGATATGGTACTATTTCCGAAACATTTCCGGCAGGCACATGATATGGCAGTAGAGGATCAGAGAGCAAGGAAAAACAAGATAGAGGATATGACGATCCGGAAGAAAAATAAAGAATATGCAAAGATGGTGCCGAAGCTGAAAGAACTGTATGGGTTTGAGGACGAAGAATTTTTTATCAAGGTACCGGAAAAGAAGTCGGACTTCACAAAAGAAGGACATATGAACCATAACTGTGTGGGCGGCTATTTCGACAGGGTCGTGAAAGGTGAAACAGTCGTGGTATTTATGCGGCGGAAAGAGCGGCCGGACGAGTCATACTGTACGGTGGAAATCACCAATGTGGCATCCTTAAAACAGCTCCGGTCTATATACAACGGGGAAGCGCCGGAGGAAGCCAAGGACTTTGCAAGAAAGTGGATGATGGAAGTCAAAAAAAGGCTGAAAAAAGAGGAAATGAAACAGGAAAAAGTGCGGATACCGGTAAAGGTAGCAGCCATCTAAGGAAGGAGAAAAGGAATGGAAGGACAGATAACATTATGGCAATGGCAGGCAATGAAAGACGATATCAGAAAAAAGCTGAATGAAACGGCGGAGAACTTTGTCTACATAGGCTGCCGGCTGAAAGAGATTGAAGCACAGGAAAGCTACAGGCAGGACGGGGCAACAGACATTTACGAATTTGCCCAGAAGGAATACGGACTGCACCGATCCACCACGCAGCGCTTCATGGCAATTACATCCAAGTTTTCCATAGGGGGCAACTCAACGGAACTGCTCCCGGAATATAAAAACTTCGGAGTATCAAAACTGCAGGAGATGCTTACCCTGTCGGACGAGGACTGCCAGCTCCTCACGGACAAGAGCACAGTGTCCGATATAAGGGAATTTAAGAATTTCAACCGGCAGCAGGCATCAGAAGAACCGGCACGGGAAGAGACAGAAAGAGTATACACAGCATTCCAGAAGTGCATTATTGAATTTTTCCGGCAGCAGGACAAAAAGGACGTCCTGAACATGGTTCTGAAAATGCAGTTGGAGCAGGAGCACACAGAGGAGATGCGGAAGCAGCAGGTAGAACTGATAAACCCGTCAGAGTACGGCGCATTTAACAAAGGCATCATTTACATGTTCCTGTACGATGTGGACAGAGGCGTAGCCTATAAGACTGTGACAACCAAAGAAACCAAGAAGCTGTCATGGGATGCATTTTTGGAGGAAGTAGAGTCCATTTACCGGGACTCTTACGGACCGGATACGTGGACAAATTTCTACGGACCAATGCTGGAGGCCGTGGAGCCGGTAAAGGAAGAGCCGAAAACACCGGAAAAGCCCGAAAAGACAGAAGCGGAAGCCTGTGCGACGTCGCACAAAAATGAGCCGCCCAAAACGGAAAAGCAGGAGGAAACAGAGGACACAGAGCCCGCGGAAGTTGACACAGAGGCAGAGCAGGAAGAGGAACCTGACACGGATACAGAGAGCAGCGAAAGCGAAGGAGAAACCGTGGAAACAGCTCAGGAGCCGGAGCAGTCGGACGGAAGCATAGTGGAAGACCCGTATTATAAACTGCAGGAGAAAGCCGAGGAGCTGGCGTTAAAAGTGGCACACACCATGAAAATGTATAAAAAACTGCTGATTGACAAAGAGGAGATGAGCAAGGTCAAGACCAATATGGAGCATCTGGCAGCAGTGGTGGAACAGCTGGAAGAAATGGGAGAGGAGCGTGGAGCAGATGAGCACTACAGAACAGAGTAGGGAAATGCCGGAAGGCGTAGCGAAACAGACAGGTACCTGCATGTATTGTGGACAGACCATGATTTTATGCACATCAGGAATGGCGAAGCAGGAGCAGCTTGATAAGTGGGCAACGGAAAAATGTTCTTGCGAGGAAGCAAAGGCGGCACAGGAAAAGGTAAAAGCCAAGAGAACGGTGGAAGAAAACATCATCCGACTGTTCCGGGAGGACTTCCCGAAAATTGAAGCCATTATGAAAGAGGCACTGGTCTACATAGAAAACGAGGATGTGGCAAAGGTAACGGTTGACACAGGAAATGGCGTCAAAGGTACATTGCGCCGCACCAATAAAGGCACGATTGTGGTGGAAATGGTGACATCCAGTAAAAAAACCATGGAGTCACGATGAGCAAGTCAATCATGCACAGGAAAGAGGATAAAACCTGCTACCTGTGCATGAACCTGCATCACAACTATAGCCGGCATGGGAACCTGGAAGAGCATCATGTGATGTATGGCGGCCAGAACCGGAGACTTTCGGAGAAATATGGATTGAAGGTGTATCTGTGCATCAATCACCATACATATGACGGAGGACCGGAAGCAGTCCACCGAAACGATGCCATCCGCCGGATGCTGGAAAAGGATGCCCAGAGGGCATTTGAAAGGGCATATCCGGCATTGAACTTCCGGGAGATATTTGGAAAGAACGTACTGGATGAGTCCGAGCGGCAGCAGGTATGTGGGAAGCCGGCAGTAGGCATCCCGGACGGGTTTATATCGCTATAAGTATGATATCCGTGTATTTGTACTTCCTACTGTATTGGGGCAACAAAAGATATTATAAGGAGGGCAGAAAAAATGAAGGAAAATAGCAGATTGACAGAAACGGATAATTGCGGGAACTGGGCGCTGAAAGGTGTAAAGTGGGAAGACCTGTATAAAGGCGCTGTCATTACGCAGCAGACGTATGAAAAGATGTACGGAGCATTATTCAAATTAAAAGATTACGAGAACACCGGTCTTACGCCGGGGCAGATAGAGGAGATGGACAGGTTATATGAAGAAAAATGTAGAGAAGTCACAGAGTGGAAAAAAAGAGCCGATGAGCTGGCAGGAGGAAGACATGATAGCAGAGCAGACACCGAGTAAGGAGAAGGTATATTCCGGGATGCAGAAGAACGTTCCGGCAGCAGCCATGCGGGTAGGACGGACGAAGCCGGTATATATCAACTACACAAAGGACGGCAGGTACAAAAAAGAGGGAGCAGAAAATTTATGAGTGAAAGACTTTTTGTGACTTCATCGCAGACAAAATGACCCCAAACGATTTTAAAGCATATTTGCGGATGTACAATTCGTTGGAAGAGAAAGGAAGAAATGAAGAGTGAAAATAGAAGAAACAATACAAACCTGTAGAATTATTTATTCCGCAGATATCGAATGCTTGTGCAATCAAAAAAGGTACAATGAAGCAAAACAGCTTGAAGAAGACATGAACATTATGATTTCTGCTATGGAAAAGCAGGTGCCGAAGAAACCCACCGACAGATGCATGTATAAAGAATGTCCTGCTTGCGGTGAAGTAGAAATTCAATTTTGCAAATATTGCCCGAGTTGCGGTCAAAAGTTAGATTGGAGTGATGAAGAATGAGCGAAGAACAGAAAAGAGCAGTTGAATTAAAAAAGGAAATCGAGAGTGCTTGCATAAAGAGTGGATTTAATCTGACTATCTATGATGATTCTATTGGATTTGTAGACCCAAAAGAAAATAGGATTGTAATGTTGTGGAAGCCGCAATATAAAGCGACGAAGCAATGGAACAGGAGGGCAAACGATGGGAAGGTTGATTGATGCGGATAAATTAAAAGCGGATTTAGAAAAAGCAATTTCAAAGAACGAAGATATGGATTGCTTAGATTTTTTACGCATTGCTTCTGTTATTGATAAACAGCCGACCGCCTACGACCCGGACAAGGTCGTGGAACAGTTGGAAGAGTTGAAAAGTCTTGTCCCGGTAAATAGAATCCTTGATGATATCGTAAATGAAAAACCAAAGGAATTAGGAATGCTTATAGCCTATAGTAAGGCTATCGAGATTGTGAAAGGCGGTGGAGTAGAATGGGAAGACTGATTGATGAGAATGAACTGGTAAAAGTACTAGAAGAAAGAGCGACAAATGAAGCTATCTGCGGATATATGACAGCCTACGATGTTACTAATAGCATTATTGATGAAGTAAAGGAGCAGCCTACCGCCTACGACCCGGACAAGGTCGTACAGCAAATCAAAGAGTTATCTATCAGGGAACGCGGAGAGATAAAAACGGAAGATGTGATAACAATCGTGAAAGACGGTGGTGTAAATGCAGATTGATGAAATTAAAAAGGTGGCGTATAAGCGATTAGCCGATTTGGAAAAGGAAATTGAGTTACTGAAAAACAATATATCAGAGGCTAAGCAGGTATTAGGAAAGATACAGACAGAGAATGACCTTGAGAAACTGGACGATTTCGACCTTGAAAAAGGTTTAACGATTATTGAGTTGTGGGAGGTAGATTAGAATGTATATTGCAAAAGACATTGATACTGATAAAGCGCTTAAAGCAATAGAGGAAGCAAGAGAATGTCAAGAGAGGGCATCCCTTCTTAGAATGGAGAAAGAAAAAGCATTCATGGATGGAATAAGAAAAGGACTTGATATTGCTGAGTCACTTTTTGAATGTTCTAACTATGAAAAATCAGAGGGAGGAACTTATGTAGATGGTGTTTGTGACACAATTTATGAACTGGGAAAGGAGTTTGATGTGGCTACTCAGGACATAAGGGATAACATATCATCTGTAGATGAAGCGTGCAATTTATTGGCAGACAGAATACGGGAAGAAGCTGAGGCCGTGAAGGTAGGTGATGCATAATGAAAAGGGAAGAGCTGGAAGCCTATAGGAGCAAGAAGGATGAAATAAAGGAATTGAAGTACAAACTGGAACATCTTGGAGAGGGGGACAGTGCTATAGGAAATTCGGTCATCAACGATTACCGGAAGGGGTACCCGCAGCCACAGGCGGTGGTTGGAGTGGACTGGAAAAAAATTGACAATGCGGTTAAACGGTATGAACACCGGATTAACCGGCTGAATGCCGAGTGTGAGGAGATAGAAGAATTTGTGGAGAGCATAGAGGACAGTATGACAAGGAGAATACTCCGGATGTACTACATAGACGGTATCAGTCAAGAGAGAGTAGCGCATGCAACAGGATATAGTCGTGGGAGAGTCAGTCAAAAAATTTCTGATTTTTTCAAAGATTAACACAATTAACAGAATTAACAGATATAATTAAAAATAGGGAATCCAGAAGGAAACCTAAACTTCCATTGAATGTACTCCGAAAGAACGCCGCAGAAATGCGGTGTTCTTTTTTGGATTGAAAGAGAGGTGAGCCTTGTGTCATTAACAAAATGCAGAAAACGATTTGCGGAAGAGTACCTGATAGACCTTAATGGCACCAGGGCTTACAAAGCCGCTTATCCCAATGTGAAGAACGATGAAACAGCAGCTGCAGCGGCAGCAAGGCTGTTAAGAGATGTTAAGGTACGGGAATATATAGACAAGCGTATGAAGGACAGGCAGAAGAGGACGGAAATCACCCAGGATATGGTGGTGAAGGAATTGGCATATATCGCCTTTTCAAATATGTCCGACTATGCCAGAGTGATAGAAAGACAGGCAATATTTACTGCTGAGGATGGGCGCCGAATCCCATTGGTGGATGAGAAGGGGGCTCCTGTCATGATAAAAGATGTGGAGCTGACACTCACACAGAACCTGACGGATGAGCAGAAACATGCTCTTGCAGGAATAAAGCAAGGCAAATACGGAATAGAAGTTGCGTCCTGCGACAAGGTGCGTGCGCTGGAGCTTCTGGGGCGGCATCTTGGGATGTTCAAGGATAAAGTAGAGGTATCCGGCCTGCAGGATGAGATGTCAAAGCTGGATGATCTGCTGAAACAGGTAGGTGGATAATATGGCTGGGGGACTGTTACTGTCGGACAAGTACAAAGCATTTCTGAAATGCAGTGCTCCGGTGGAGTTTCTGGAAGGGACGACATTTGCGGGCAAGACGACAGTAGGACTATTCAAATTTATGTTAAAGGTAGCGGCAAGTCCAAAGAGGCTGCACATCATTGCGTCGGAGGACACGGGCACAGCGGAGAAGAACATCATCATGAAGGACTTTGGCGTGCTGGATGACTTCGGGGTACTCACGGAATATAACGGTAACGGATCCAGAGAGGTGAAAATACCGCATATTGTATTTCATACTTCCGGCGGAGATAAAATAGTTCTGGTGCTGGGATATGGGGATAAGAAAAGGTGGAAGAAAGCTCTGGGCGGGCAGTATGGATGTCTGCTGATTGATGAAATCAACACAGCGGACATAGAATTTGTCCGTGAAGCATCCATGCGTTGTGATTATCTGATGGGAACACTTAACCCGGATGACCCCAACCTCCCGGTATACAAGGAATACATAAATCATAGCCGTCCTCTTCCACAATACGCGAATGATGCACCGGCAGAAATCAATAACATGCTTAATCAGGAACCAAAGCCCGGATGGGTGCATTGGTTCTTTTCTTTTACTGACAATCTGGGTGCTTCCAGTGAAAAGATAGCCCAGATTAAGCTGAATACGCCAAAGGGAACCAAGCTCTGGAAGAACAAAATTCTTGGGCTGCGGGGACACGCCACGGGGCTGGTGTTCGGCATATTCGATGAAGCAAGACATGTGATTACGAAAGAGCAGGCAAAAGCATATCTGCGTAACGAGAATAATCCGGAGCAGAAAGAATGGTTTGTCATATTTACGGCAGGCATGGATACAGCCTACTCCCAGAAGAGTCCGGATACCATAGCCATGAGCTTTTCGGGTATCACCAATAAGGGCAGATATGTGCTGCTGGAAGAAAAGGTATACAACAATGCTACGATAGGCACCCCGCTTGCTCCTTCGGATACGGTAGTCAATTTTGTGGCATTCCTGAATAGATGCAGGGCTGAATGGGGACTGGCCCGGAACACATTCATAGACAGTGCCGACCAGGCGACACTTACGGAGTTCGATAAGTACAGGCGGAAGCATCCGGAGTGCATGTATCTGTTTAACAATGCGTACAAGAAGGTCACGATTATTGACAGAATTAACCTGCAGCTGGGATGGATGGCGTATGATGATGAGGCGGGCAAGATGCCTGATTTTTATGTGGTGAATACATGCACCAATTATATCGGTGAAATGGGAACTTACAGCTGGCAGGAGGATAAGGACTGCACACCAGAGGATGGAAATGACCACATGGTCAATTCCACACAGTATAACTGGATTCCGTACCGTGACAAGATAGGAGTGAGAGAATGAGGTGGGTGGATAATATGGCAGATATGATAAGACGCAACATGAGAAGCTTTCTTCGGATAACACCGCCGCAGGTAAGCAGCTTTCAGATAACAGAACAGCTTGATTATTACGCCAATGCGGCTTTATGCCGGATATGGGAACGCGGGGACGCAGACGAACTGTCGCAGCTCTACAAGGAACTTCCCGGAGATACAAACCGCATAAGGTTCTGGGCGGCCGTTCCCACAACGGGAAACGACATCAACAAGCTACATACGGGCATTCCCGGGATAATGGTGCGGATACTGACAGATGTAACGGTGGCCGACATGAACGCCGTAGAATTATCATCGCCGGAAAAACAGAAAATATGGGACAGCATTGCCAAGGATAACAATTTTGAGGACATTGTGGAAGATGCTGTGAAGAATGTACTGGTGGTTGGAGACGGGGCTTTCAAAATCAGCCTGGACCCGGCGCTCACAGAGTACCCCATCATCGAGTTTGTTCCCGGTGACCAGCTGGAATATGTTTATAACAGAGGACGTGTCTGTGAAATTGTATTCCGAACAGAATACATGGCACAATCGGGCAAGTATATTCTGGAAGAGAGATATGGAAGAGGATACATCCGCACTAAGCTGAAAAAGGATGACAGGGAAGTACCCTTGGATACCATTCCGGAGACCAGTGGCCTGAGTGAGGAAGTGACGTTTGACAAGTCGTTCATGATGGCACAGCAGTTTATGGCGTTTAAGTCCAATAAATACAAGGGGCGTGGGAGCAGCATATTTGACCGCAAGGCGGATAGTTTTGACAGTCTGGATGAAGCATGGAGCCAGTGGATGGATGCTCTGCGCAGAGGAAGAAGTAAGGAATATATTCCGGAAAAGATGCTGCCCAGAAATCCGGAATCGGGGGAAATTCTTCCACCGAATGCATTTGACCATGCATATATTAAGCTGGAAAGTTCCATGCAGGAGGGGGCAAGTAACACTATTGAAGTGAAGCAGCCCGTAATTCCGCATGAGAGCTACCTGAGCACGTACATCACGGCGTTGGATCTGTGTCTGCAGGGTATTCTTTCCCCAAGCACACTTGGAATTGATGTGAAGAAACTTGACAATGCAGAGGCCCAGCGTGAAAAGGAGAAGGTTACCTTATATTCCAGAAATAAGATAGTTAATGCCATTCGGAAGACTATTCCCAAGCTGGTGGATACGGTTATGAAGGTATACAGCACAAGTATGAAGCAGACCCTTACAGATGCGGAAGCCACCATTAACTTCGGGGAGTATGCGAACCCGTCCTTTGAAAGTCAGGTTGAAACTATCGGAAAAGGAAAGACGCAGGGGATTATGTCCACGGAAGCATGCGTGGAAGAACTGTATGGTGACTCCAAGGATGATGAATGGAAAGAGGAAGAGGTACGCAGGCTGAAAGAGGAACAGGGAATTGCCTCAGAGGAAGAGCCGGCGGTCAATCTGGATGCGGGTGACTATAAGATAGACTTTGAGGGATAAGCATGGCTGATTACGATGTGGCCGGTGCACTTCATCGGATAGAGAATGAACTGATAGCCTCCATGATGCGTAATCTGGAACGGCATACCGCCGAAGAGGATGACCTGGAAATAAACTGGGAGCAGTGGCAGGTAAGGCAGTTAAAGGCTTTGGATGATTATAAGAAGCGCAACCGGAAGATATACGGGACACAATTTAAGGACATTAACAGGCAGATAGAAAACCTGATTGAAATGCAGCGGGAAACCGGAAATGGAGAGCAGGAAATAAAAATTCTTAATGCCATAAAAAATGGAGCAGCACTGAAAAAAGCTACCGGTAGGGCAGCAGAAGCCAGTGCTGCTTTCTTTCGTTCTAATGACAGACGGCTCAATGCCCTTATTGATGCCACGACCAATGACCTGCAGAAGGCAGAACATGCCATGCTGCGAATGGCGGATGACAAGTACCGTAAAATCATCTTTGACGCACAGTTTTATGCCGCCAGCGGTGCAGGAACCTATGAAAAGGCCATAGACATGGCGACGAAGGATTTCCTGAGAGCAGGAATAAACTGCATTGAGTATAAGAATGGCGCCCGACACACGGCGGCCGATTATGCAGAAATGGCAATACGAACCGCCGGAAAGCGCAGCAAACTTATGGGCGAGGGGGAGATGCGCAATGAGTATGGTATACATACGGTTATCATGAATAAGCGCGGGAACCCCTGTCCCAAGTGCTTACCATTTGTGGGAAAAGTACTGATAGATGACGTGTGGAGCGGAGGAAGCGCAAAAGACGGGAAGTATCCGCTGATGAGCAGCGCCATAGCAGCTGGGCTGTATCATCCGCGGTGCAAAGATGGTCATACTACCTATTTTCCTGACATTGATGAGGAACCGGATGACAAGTTCACAAAGCAGGAGCTCCAGGATATTGAAGAACAGAACTGGAAGGAAGCAAAACAGCAGTATGCAGAACGGCAGGCTGAGGCTTATGGTCGTCTTGCCGAGTATTCACTGGATGAGGAGAACCGGAAGCGTTATGGGAACAGAAGGAATGAATGGAAACTCCTTCAAGATAAGACAAAAAATACAGAAGTCATTGTAAATAACAGCAATAATGGTATAATAAAGTTAAGTATCAATCTATTTGACAAGTCGGATCCACTATATGTTGATTCTTTTAGTGTAGAGGAAATTCCGGGATTTAAGGATGTGTGCTTGCATGGAAGCCCCGGTAGTGTGCAAATGCGTATAGATGGTAAATTAAAAAATATGAGCGCTAAAGAGTTTGCAGATTATTTAAGGTCTTCCACAGAATACAAGGGCGGTGACATTAGGTTGGCATCGTGCTCTACTGGTGCGGGTGATAACTCTTTTGCACAACAGTTATCCAAGGAACTTGGAGTTAGAGTCATGGCGCCTGATGACGACTTGTATTATGCTCCAGATGAGGGAACAGTATTTGTCGGGGCCCCAAATCATAATGTTGGAGTGTGGCGTATTTTTGAAAATGGAGTAGAACAATGAAGTATATAGGTTTTTTTAGTGAGATGAAGTTGTATGAGAATACCGGAAGTGTAAAAGAATACCTTGTGGAAAAAGTTAATTATGATAAGCAGAAGGTCATCGAGTATTTGGCAAAGCAAAAGCGTATAGCTGGGTGCCCGAGAGAAGGTATTGACTGTGTTACTGGTGAAACAATATCCCCCAGCTTTTCTGTATATAATGATGGGGAATATGAATGGTGCGATTTCCTTGCATATCATATTAAGCATTATAACATACGACTTCCAGAAGAATTTATAAAAAAAATAGGAGCATAAATAATCTTAATAATCCGAACACCCTTAATTGGGTGTTCTTTTTATGCGTTAAAAAGAAAGGAGAAGGAGTATGACATTTGGTGAAGCAATCAAAAAAGCAAAGGAAGGATGCAGAATCAGAAGAGCTGGCTGGAATGGAAAGAACCAGTACATAGAACTTGCGTCCTGTATATCTTATAGGAATGCAAGAGGTGAAATCATTAACTGCACGCATGAGGCGATTGGAAACAGAGCATTCGTTTTCGTTGGTACCTCTGGTGTACAGATGGGATGGCTTGCTTCCCAGGCGGATATGCTGGCGGAGGATTGGAAAGTTACAGATTAGTATTTGCAACGTCATAATATGATAATCAGAACACCCTCAATAGGGTGTTCTTTTTATATGCCCAAACACGAGAAGGCGTAAAAAGCAGCGTGGCCAGTGACACTGATGACAATGGATAAGATATAAGGGCGACACCCTCAAAACGGAAAGGAGAAATATTCATGAAACAGAACAAGTTACCTATGAACCTTCAGTTTTTTGCAGAGCCTACGCCTGCACCCGAACCCAAGCCGGGAAATCCGCAGCCTCCTGCAGAACCCACTCCGGCACCTGCCACCCCGCAGATTGACTATGCGAAAATCCAGCAGATGCTTGACGGTACCCTTGCAGCAAAAGAGGATGTGGCGCTGAAAAGCTACTTTAAGCAGCAGGGACTCACGCAGGAAGAAGCTGAGAAGGCAATGAGTGCATTTAAGGCAGAAAAAGCCAAGAACACACCGGATGCCGGAGCTCTGCAGGGAGCACTGGAGAAGGAAAAAGAACTTGTGCAGAAAGCCCAGATTGAAAACGCAGCCATCATGGCGGGCATGTCACTGGGACTCGACGCAAAGACTATTCCTTATGTATTAAAGCTGGCGGATATGTCGGCGGTAGTGGATAAGGATGGAAAAATCAACGAAGAGTCTGTAAAAGCAGCTCTTAATAAGGTCCTGGAAGACCTGCCGCAGATCAAGCCTGCAGATAACGGAGCCAATAATGGTTTTCAGATTGGAGCAGGCGGGGGTGGCAATCCGGGACAGCCGAAACCGCAAACCCAGAGCCAGGTTCCTACAAAGAGATGGAACCGGTTCAACTGAGAAAGGAAGGTATAAAATATGCCTAATTTGAACTATGCAGAACAGTGGAGTCCTGACCTTCTGGAAATTCTGATGCAGGAAACACTGACAAGCCCTTTTGTAACTACTAACGTAAGATGGCTGGATGCCAGAACTTTCCACTTTACGCAGATGTCCGTGAGTGGCTACAAGAACCATAAGAGAAGCGGCGGATGGAACGAGGGTGTCTTTAACCAGAAAGACATTCCCTATACCGTGCAGCATGACAGAGACGTGGAGTTCCTTGTAGATAAGGCGGATGTGGACGAAACCAATAAGACCGCATCCATCCAGAATATTTCCCGCGTGTTTGAACAGACACAGGTTGCTCCGGAAACAGATGCTCTGTTCTTCTCCAAGGTAGCGGCGGCAGCCAAGGCAGCAGCCGGATACCACAGTGAGACCAAAGCAAGTGAATTTACCGTGGACAATGTTTTCACCAAGCTGAAGGGATTTCTGGCGGCAGGAAAGCTTCGCCGCTACAAGGCCAAGGGTGTTCTTGTAATGTATGTATGCTCTCACATCATGGACCTTCTGGAGATGTCCAAAGAGTTTACCCGTAAGATCGAGATGACCCAGATTGCAGAAGGTGGTTTAGGAATTGAAACCCGTGTTACCGACATTGACGGTGTGCCGGTTATGGAAGTGGTAGATGACGAGCGTTTCTACGATGCTTTCAACTGGGAGCCGGAGGAAGGCGGCTTCGATACTGTTAAGTCGGAATATGCACTTACAGGTGATACGGATGTGGATAAGGCCAAGACCTATTACACCAAGGATTCCAAGGGTGTGTATTCTGCTGTTGCTTCTCCGGCCAAGGCAAACATCGGAACCTACTATGAGAAGACCGTGGAGGGCTCCCACAAGATTAACGTGCTTATTGCCTGCGGACAGACCTGTAAGACAGTGCCTAAAATTAGCAGCATTTATTACTTTGACCCGGGTGCTCACACCAAGGGTGACGGATATCTGTATCAGAACCGTCAGCTGAGTGACACTTTTGTGTTCCCTAACGGAAAGGACGGAAAGGTAGACTCCGTATATGTGGACGTAGACCCGGCGGAGGAAGTAGCGGAGTAAGACTGGAGGGAGATTATGGCTTACGCAGATGAAACCTACTACAGGGAAGTGTATAAGGGTACATCCGGAGTGAATGCCAGAGACCTGGAACTGTCAAGTATGCACATCGATTCCCTGACCTATAATAGGATTGTAGGTCAGGGATTTTCCAATCTTACATCTTTTCAACAGGATGTGGTGAAAAGAGTGTGCTGCCTGCAGGCAGACTTTGAAAAGGAAAATGCAGAACTGATTAACTCTGTTTTGAAGAGTTATTCCTTAAACGGTGTGTCCATGTCTTTTGGAGATAGCTGGAACGTGTCCGTGGAGAATGGGATAGCCATGAGGCGGGACACTTATGCGCTGCTTATGCAGACAGGCCTCTGCACAAGGAGGTTGTTGTGATGATGTTTCCATGTCTGGTAGATAAGCGGATGTGTAAGACTCCCATTAAGGCAAAACTTGACCCAGAGGGGTATGGCAATTTCGGTGAGCCATTAAGCCCGGTGGATTATGAGGGAATGTGTAATTACCAGGATAAGGCCAAAACGGTACTTACGGCGGAAAAAAAGCTTGTTGAGATTACCGGCACGGCCTATTTTCCCGGGGACATCTGCCCGGAACTTGCAGTAATATCCGGAGGATCTGTTGTAATACTTGGAACAACACGACGGATAGCAGCAGGAAGCAAGGCAAGAAATCCTGACGGAACGGTAAATTATACAGTATTGGAGCTGGTGTGATGGCAAACAGAAATGTATCTTGCAAGATTAAGTTGTATAAGCCGGTGGTCGCAAAACTGACTGGAGCGGTAAGCACTGCACTTGTGAAAACCGCGGAAGCAGTTCATACAGATGTCGTGCAGTCACGGAAGATGCCATTCAGACAAGGTATTCTGCAGAATGATTCTACTTTTGTAGATGACAGTGATGCAAAAACAGGTGAGGTACGGCTGATTTCTGCAACTCCGTATGCACGACGGCTGTATTATCATCCGGAATACCACTTTGATAAGACGGAGAATCCCAATGCCGGTGGCAGATGGCTTGACCAGTATCTTCCGGGTGGTACTAAGCAGGAACTTGCTCAAAAAGCATTTAACATATTTTATAAAAAGGAGGCTGGGTTATGACGGTTGTGGATGTAGCAGAGTGCATTGCAGCGCTGAATATAGTGGACAGGCAGCATGTGTATTGCGGAAAAATGCAGGACAAGAAAGAGCAGTGTATAGGAGTTTACAATCTTACCCGGCAGCAGGATAAAAGGAACACTGTGGGAGGTATTGAGAACAGCTCGTATGCCATTAAGCCCATAAGTATTCTTGTCCACTGGAATAAGTCTATCGGCGATACAGAAAAGGCAGCGGAAAAACTGTACAGAGCCATAGAAAATATCCGCAATGTAACTGTAAATGGAGTTCGTATTTTATTCACCAGAATGCTGACGGATGCGCCCATTGATGTGGGAACTGATGCTGACGGTATTTATGAGATGGTTATAGAAACGAACATATACTACGAAAGGTAGGAACAGGAATGAAAAAGATGAATCTTCAGTTTTTCGGAGGCACTACCGGTGTAGCTCCGGTAAATGAGATTACCTTCAGTGTTAATACGGCAGGACGGGATAAGACCAATGAAAGTACCATGAAAGTGGTAAAGGATGCGGAAAGCCTGAGTATTGCCATTGACGGTAATGTAGAAGAATGGGACGCAATGGATGCAGAGGGCTGGAAACGCAGGATGATGACGGGTAAATCCCTTTCTGTAAGCATGGGAGGCAAGCGTAACTATGGAGATCCCGGAAATGATTATGTGGCCGGACTTTTCCTGAAAAAAGGACATGATTGCGAGTCTATTATGACAATCAACTTCCCTGACGGGGGGAAACTGGAAATTCCCTGCGTGATTAATGTTACAAGTCTCGGAGGGGATGCAACGGCGGTAAATGGTTTGGAGTGGGAAGTACTTTCGGACGGTAAACCCACCTATACAGATGCAGAGTAACTGATGGTATGGGGCAGACAGGTGGTCTGTCCCTTTTTAGGAGGTACTGATATGGCACAGATTATTGATATTACAAAAAGAATTACCAATGAACTCCCGATGGTAAAGATTACGGATGACATTGTTGTAACGGTAAATAACCGGAAAAACACTATCCTGAATATGCAGGCAATGGTGCAGGAAGTACAGAAAAAATCCAAGGATGGGACATTTGACGAAGTTGGTCTGATGACGAAATCGCTGGAAATGCTGATCGGAGCAAAGGCAACCAAGGAAGTAGAGGATATGGATCTGCCGCTTCCGGAATACAAGACCGTATACCAGGCAGTTATGGCGGCAGCCACGGGCAGCACCCTGGAAGAAGTGGAAGGCCGATTTCAGGATACGGAAAAGAAGTGATGACTATTACGACCTGTATGATGACTATGACCTTATAGAGGCCTCCTTTGCACAGCAGTACGGAATACGTTTGCGACAGGAAGATGATATGGCATGGCAGGAATTCTGTACTCTTCTGTCAGGGCTTCTTCCGGATACGCCACTGGGGAAAATTGTCAGTATAAGGGCGGAAAAGGACCCGAAGATTTTGAAAGAGTATACGGCAGAGCAGAAACGGATAAGGTCCGACTGGCAGAAACGAAAAATGAGGAAGCTGCGGGAAGATCCTGCCGCATACAAGGCCTATATGGAAGAATTCCAGGCATTCTGCAGGTCAGCGTTTAAGGAATAATACAAACAGAAGGGAGGTGTGGTATGGGTGGTACAGAAGTAGGACAGATTGACCTTGGACTAAATGTAAACCAGTCTTCGTTCAACAAACAGGTAAAAGGACTTGCACAGAGTGCGCAGACGCCGATAGTTAATGCTTTTAAGCCTATCGGGAAACTGATAGGCAGTGTGCTTGCCATAGGTGCCATAACTAAATTCACGAAGGAATGCCTTGAACTTGGCTCTGACCTGACAGAAGTACAGAACGTAGTGGATACTACGTTTAAGACTCTGAACGGCTCCGTCAATGAATTCGCAGCCAATGCCATGAAAACGTACGGCATGTCGGAAACACTGGCAAAACAGTATATAGGTACCCTTGGCGCCATGAGTAAGTCAATGGGGTTCTCCGAGCAGGCATCCTATGATATGTCTGCGGCCGTAACAGCACTGACAGGTGATGTGGCATCTTTCTATAACCTTTCCACGGATGAAGCATTTGACAAGCTGAAATCTATCTGGACGGGTGAAACAGAAACTCTCAAGTCCATAGGTGTTCTTCTGACACAGACAAACCTGGACCAGTATGCACTGAATAACGGCTTCGGCAAGACCACAGCCAACATGACAGAGCAGGAAAAGGTCATGCTGCGGTACCAGTATACCATGTCGGCATTATCGGATGCCCAAGGGGACTTTGCCAAAACATCCGGCAGCTGGGCAAACCAGACGAAGGTGCTATCTCTGCAGTTTAATGCATTGAAGGCTACTCTGGGTCAGGGATTTATAAATCTGTTTACGCCAATCATTCAGATAGTAAATGCCTTGATTGGAAAGCTGCAGATACTGGCCAATCAGTTTAAGGCATTTACGGAATTGCTTACCGGAAACCGAGGCAGTGGGTCATCCGGTGTGGCGGCCATCGCCCAGGATGCAGCCAATGCGACAGAAGGACTTAATGGTGTTGCGGGGGCGGCAAAGAAAGCGGCAAAGGCAACAGGAGCATTAGGAATTGATGAACTGAATATCATATCGGACAGCAGTACCGATTCTTCCGGAAGCGGAGGCGCTTCAGGAGGAAGTATGGATACCGGCAGCATGCTTACATCCACAGATGCTGCAGTAGATACGACTACGGGAAAGCTGATGGACCTGCTTGGTATGGCAAAAGATACAGCAGGAAAGATATTCGGATTCCTGAAGGAAAGCTTTGGGGATAATGTGGCCGGTGCATTTGATAAAATCAGAACTGCGGCAGCAGGCTTGGTGCAGGTATTTGCAAAGGTATTCAAAGACTGCATTGGCTTTGGACAGCCGCTCCTTGACTGGTTTACCGGGGATTTTGTTACACTGATCCAGACGTCCATAGATAGCGCGGGAGTCGTTATCTCTGGGATGATTTCTTCGTTTTCGATGGTATTCGGTTCCATGTGGGATCTGTGGTCTGCGGAGATTGGCAATTTCATTACGATAGGGTTACCAATTCTGACACAGTTTGCAACAGAATTTATCCTTACATGTACAGAGCTGTTTACCACGGTAAAAGACATATTTGACAGGGTGTGGATGGAAGGCGTACAGCCGGCGCTTGAATTGATAAAGCAGATATGGGCTGACTGCTGGACAACCATTCAGGATTTTTGGAATACTTACGGCGCATCCATATTTGAGAATATCCGGGAAGCTGTGTCACGTACCGGGGACCTGCTGCAGAGTGCATGGACAAACATTGTGAAGCCGGTATGGGATACACTGATAAAAGTGCTGCAGGATATGTGGACAAACCATATACAGCCGCTATGTGCGGAGCTTTTAAGCTTTATCGGGGAGCTTATCAATGGTGCGCTGGAAATCTATAACCAGTTTATAGCACCTATTGTAAGCTGGCTGGTGGATGTATTGAGTCCTGTTGTAACCAATGTGCTCAGTGTTATCATGAAAACCACATCCAATGTCATCAACACCATAGCGGATGCTGTACGAAGTACGCTGAAGGTACTGAAGGGTATCATTGAATTTTTGACAGGAGTCTTTACCGGTAACTGGAAAAAAGCATGGCTGGGAGTTAAGGATATCGTATCAGGTGTGTTTGACGGTATCTGGAGCATTATCAAAGGAGCTATAAACGGAATTCTCGGCTGCATCAATGCGCTGATCAGCGGCGTCACCAGTGGTATTAACACTGTTATCCGGGCGCTGAATGCGTTGTCATTTGATATCCCTGACTGGGTACCGGCTTTGGGAGGCAAGACATTCGGGTTCAACTTAAACGAACTGAAAGCACCGCAGATACCGTTACTGGCGCAGGGCGGTTATGTAGGTGCAAACCAGCCGCAGCTGGCAGTCATTGGTGATAATAAACGCGAAGGTGAAATTGTATCGCCGGAAAGTAAATTGCTTGATATGGCGGTTAAGGCAGCAGAACTGGCCAACGGTGGCGGTAATTTAAGCACAGAGCTTCTGATGACCATAGTGGAACTGCTGACACGTATTATCACTATTTTGGAAAGCATGGATCTGGACATTGAACTGGATGGCAGGTCACTGCTACAGTCCCTAAAAGAGTCCAGAAATAAGTTAGGACATCAGTTTTAAGAAAGGAGCCTGAAATGGCGGGATTTATAACTATAAACGGAAAGCTGTTCCCGGCTCCTGACCAGGGACTGAATTTTGTGGTATCTACGGCAGTGAGCGGTGGTAAGAACAGCATGGGTACAATGGTTGGTCAGAAAGTAGGAAGGGACCAGTACAAAATCGATTCCCTGCAGTGGAAGTTTTTAGATGCTGCTACGTGGTCTTCCATATTAAAAGAATTTCAGAATTTTTTTGTGACTGTCAGATTTCCCGACATGGTGAACAATGACTGGATAACACTGAAAATGTATCCGGGAGACAGGACGGCCACACCGAAAGAAGTAGAGCCGGAGTATAATGCGGACGGTTCAGCCAATCCAAGGGCATGGCTTCCTAAGGTGTACGCGGACTGTAAGGTAAACATAATAGACTGCGGGGTGATTGAATAATGCAGAGGGTATCAACGGCGTATAAAGCCAGTATGAAAAGCACCCTGAGGGAAAGAGGTTACCTTACAGTATATATGGGTGTTGTAAATCTGGAAGCACAGAAGGGAGCCCACGTAAAACCTCAGGAAGTACACCCGGTGTCAGGCCTTACACAGCCTTTCTCCGGACAGATTCCGGATAAGATATATGCATTTCCGGAACAGGATTTTTCTAAGGTGGACGGAAGCATGTATTTTCAGCCGGAAGTATCGGAGGGGTATTACAACCAGGGCATCCTGTCGGAAGAGATTAAAGGCGCGGTTACCATATATTTTGACGGGGAGTATGACCTGCACGGCATGACCATTCTTTTTGGTGAATGTTATCCCACGGAATTCGTGGTGCAGACCGCAGAAGGAGAGACACATTATTCCAATACAGCTCAAGAGTGGGTTACCTCGGACGTATTTCAGAGCGTGTCCTGGGTGCGTATAGTACCATCGAGCATGGTAAATGGAAACGGGAGATTGCGGATATTGAAATTCACCTGTGGCACTTCATTAACCATTCCGGTGAACAAAATACAGAACTATTCCATGACAGATGTGGTAAGTCCTGTTACGGAATCACTTCCTACGCAGGATATGAAGCTTGAAGTCGTAAATGTGGACAGAACTTATGATGTGGATGATGAAAACAGCATCATAAACTTTTTTGAGAAAGGTCAGAGCCTTCAGGCTGTGTTCTCATATGATGTAGCTGGAGATGGCATTCTGGAATACACGGCTCCGCAGACTTTTTATTTTAAGAGTGCAGATGCCACAGAAATTAAGGCAACCATATCGGCTACGGACAGACTGCAGGTCATGGACGGCACCTATTACAAGGGGCGCTATTACAGTAATGGTATTTCCCTGTATGAACTGGCAAAGGATGTACTTGAGGATGCGGGGCTGCAGGAGAACGAGTACCGGATAGATTCATACCTTCAGGATGTAATGGTATACAATCCGCTGCCAGTGTGTGGGCATAAGGAAGCACTGCAGATAATAGCCAATGCCGGAAGATGCGTTATATTATTTAACCGGAACGGACAAATCCAGCTGAAATCTTCTTTTATTCCACATGTGATAGTTACGGAAGAAAATGGAGAAAGCTGGAGCAACGTAGGTGGTGTTCTTACCTCTGCCGAAAAGGGGTGGTATGCGAGTCCGGAATATGCTCCGGTTACGGATGGCGTTTACTTTGTACCGGAAACGGCGGAAATCAGTGTGAATACTGGATTTGTCAGCATCATGGCATCAACTGACGGGACATTTTCGGCAGAGCCGGTAATTATACTGACTATGGAAAGTGCTTATACCTGCTTTGGGCTGAGTATAGCCTTCCGTGATATTTTTCCGGAAGAAATTCAGATAGAAACATATCTGGACGGTAACGCAGTAGAAAGTGTTACGGAAAATCCGGATAGCATCAATTATGCTACCCTCCATGAATTTAAGGAATTTGATTCCATGCGGATAAGAATTCTGAAAGGACAGCCTAACAGGCGGATTATGGTGGAACAGATACGGTTTGGAGACGCCACTGATTATATTCTGACAGCAGAAAGAGACCTGATGAGTGTTCCAAAAGCAATTAAGCAGGACAGAATTCAGGCTATGGAGATTACCCGGACTATATACAGTCAGAGTACGGATAAAAAGGAACTTTCAGCCGAAGAGGGAGTGATACCGGATGCGGACGGCAATTATACCGTATATTTAAGTAATGCATCTTATGGGTATGAATTGGATTGCGACGTCGCAACCATAGAAGAAAGCAGCTGCTGGTATGTGAAACTGCATGCATCCGCAGCATCGTTTAACTATGCCCTGACCGGTTATGAATATGCTGTTTCTGAAAACATATACCGGGTACAGCACAATCCAACGGGAATTGTGAAATCATGGAAAAACGAACTGGTAAGCTCGGCAGAACACGCGGAGGCGATAGAGAAGTGGCTGGCGGCGCACTTCATGGCCGCTATGGAGTATGACATATCCTACAGGGGAGACCCCAGAGTAGATGCCAATGATCTGTTTGAACTGGAGCTTAATCGGGGTACCACGCAGGTGAGGGCATACAGTCATACGCTTAAATACAATGGAGCCTGGAGCGGCACCATGAAAGTGAGGGAGATAAATGGAGTGGATTAACCCGAAAACAGACTGGAACCAAAGTGACCGCATGAATGCAGAGGATTATAACCGAATAAAAAACAATCTTGCCTATTTGCATGAACTTGGGACGAATTTATATTCGTCCTTTTCTATTGAGGAAATGGGAGAAGATAAGGATGTGAAGGGCCATTACTTTGCCAGCGAATTTAATATATTGGAAAACAACTTGGAAGTTATCAACCAGAACACGTTTCCGCGGGAGTATGGAGATAAACAGACTTTTGCCGATAATGGTCCTTTCATAACTTACGATGAACTTAACCGGATAGAAAAAGCAATGCTGACAATGTATGAAACACTTGCTTCACAGAAAAAGGCGCTTGGAAGGTTGCCCATGACGCTTGGAATAAAAACGATAGGAGGGATATAGAGTGTCTGAATTACCAGTAGATTTTTTGGATGCAATTTTGGCTGCCGGGATGAACGGAAAACGCAGAGTCAAACTGACAGTAGTGGATGTGGGAAATGGGATTTATGAGGTGGAAGATGCCACAGAGTATGACCAGGAAGGCAGTGTGTATGGAGCCGCCCAGGTGAATGAGACAAACAGAACGGTAAATGGGAAAATAGGAAAGGACGCCATCGTTGATGACCTTGACACGGCGGCAGCAGTCACTAAGGAAGGGTTCCCGGCAGGGTGTCTGGCTGTGGGGCAGTTGAATGCCAAAGTCGGAACTTTTTCGGGTCCTTATACTATTCCCGCAGGAGTTACTTCATACATCATATCAAATACGTCTATAGCAGAGACTTCCGTAGTGGATATCTACCCTGAGGCATATACGGATGTAGAGGCATTAAATAATGCCGGAGTATCCTGGACACAGGCAGCAGGCAGCGTGACACTGTTGTTTGAGTCAGCCACGGCAGCAGCCATCAACCTGCAGTATGCATGTGTCAGAAACATCGATGGAAATGCTCCGGCGCCGACACCGACGCCGACAACAGAGGCCACAAACGGAACGGTAGAAACATTGCAGATGGCGTCCATAAGTGGCATCAGTAGCACATTCACGGCAGAGATTAAAGAATAGGGAGGATGGTAAAATGCTTACAAGAAATTTTATGCATATGTTAGGAAACGGAAACGGGATGAGTGTTGATAATGTCCCTTCACCTTGCATTAAGACAAATGGTGAGAAAGCAGGGGTAAATGTAATATTGGGAAGCGGAACAAACGTTGCATTCGGTTCCAACATGTGGGGAAAAAGTAAATTTATTTTAGGAACAGGAACTACGAAGGAAAAATCAACAGACTATAAACTGGAGTCAGCAATTACAGAAAACTACGATTGTTCAACACTTACAAAAAGATATATACAGGGGGCAGAAAGGGACTATATCAATATATTTGGAACAATTACAAACACAGGAAACGCAGCATTTACATTTAGTGAAATTGGATGGGTTGCCTATGTTAGTTCAACCGATAATGAGTTTCTATTAGCACATGAGATATTAGATGAATCTATAACAGTTGAACCCGGAAAAAGTGTAGCAATCAATGTAAATTTGATGTAAGGGGGATTCACATGTCAGTAAGAATTGCAGGAGTAGGGCAGGGCGGTGAGCCAAAGAACATGATAGTAGGTTTTCCATCCGCAAAGCATAAGATGGACATAACGGCGGTTACTACAAGCAGTGGAAACACGAAGGCATCACATTCATATTCTTGGGGTGATTTCAACGTGTCCATGAGCATGACGGTATCTGCAAACGATTCCGGAAAGTCGGCGGACGGTATCATCAATTTAGACACAACAGATTACTATGATTTGACGGCATTCAGCAAATTGTGTATTGCCGCAAATCATGTGTGCGGCAGCCATACAGGGCATGCATGGGGCGTGTATCTGGTAAACGAAGCCGGTGAGGCTGTGAAAATATCCACCGGAGGGAAAAATCAATTTACAGCAACATCAATAGATATATCACAGTATACAGGACGGTATAAGATTAGAATACGTTTGGTAACCGGATATGCAACATACGGATATGGGGCATCTACCACATCCATAAATGTATCGACATTGGCACTAATGAAATAAGGAGGTGAGGATGTGGCATGGGTAAAATTCAGAGACAAAAAAGACCCCATACAAACAGACGTATGTGAAGTCAGGCGGGGGGTAGTCAATGTGCGTGCACTGAACCTGGAAGACTATTCCGGATTCAAAATGTATATGGACCGGGGAATGCAGAAAATGATGGGTGACTATTCCAGGTATACGACAAAGTACAAAGAGCCGGATGCCAACGGCATGTATGCATCCACAGGGGCAAAAAATGAATAGAAACAACTGGTAGCTGAGAGAAAGGTCTCAGCTTTTTTAGTGGAAAGAAAGAGGGAAAGACGATGGAAAAAGTAAAAACAATGATTATAGCAGCAATGTCTGCACTGATGAGTTGGATGGGAATACTGGCAGTTCCTGTATTACTGTTAGTAGGATGCAATGTGATTGATTATGTGACAGGACTGTGTGCGGCAAAATATCGCAAGGATAAGAAAATCAGCAGTTACAAAAGCATCCGTGGGATCATAAAAAAAGTATGCATGTGGCTGCTGATCGTGGTCGGATTTTTTATGGACGTGTTGATTCAGTACGCAATCAATACCGCAGGAATCAATCTGGTTATTCCGTTTGTAGTGGCCACAGTGGTGGCATGCTGGCTGGTTGTGAATGAGATGATATCCATTCTGGAGAACATGATAGATATCGGAGTAAAGATGCCGCCATTCCTGATGCCCATTGTGAAGTACATAAAAACGCAAATTGAGGATACGGCCACAATCAAGCAGGATACAGAGGAGTAATACCATGAATACCACAGAGTTTATCGAGAAAATCGGGGCATATGTGCAGAAATATGCCCCGGCATATGGCATCTGCGTACATAGCCCCATTATAGCGCAGGCGGTACTGGAATCTGCCAGAGGTACTTCCGAACTGGCGGTTAAGGCAAACAATTACTTCGGATTAAAGTATAAGCCGGGGCGGTGCCCTACAGCTACCGGGATTTATCACAAGGTGGGAAGTGAACAGGCAAAAGATGGTACCTATACATCATCCCAGATGCAGTGGTGCAGATTTCCAAACATGGATGCCTGCGTACACGGATATTTTGATTTTATCAATATATCCAGATATGCAAACCTGAAGGGCGTCACGGATCCCGAAACCTATCTGAAAAACATCAAGGCTGACAGATATGCCACATCGCTGAAATATGTGGACAACCTTATGGCAGTTATCCAGAATTACAATTTAACACGATTTGACGGAAAGAAGGTAGAAAGTATGAGTAACAGTACATTGGCAACCTATACGAGGATTAGCCCGAATAAGACAAGCCCCAGGAACCATAGGATTGATAACATTACCATCCATTGCATGGCGGGCAATCTGACCGTAGAGAGATGCGGAGAGTTGTTCGCCAAGAGAACACGTATGGCATCATCCAACTATGGCATTGGTAGTGATGGACGGATTGGATTATATGTGGAGGAAAAGGATAGAAGCTGGTGCAGTAGCAATAAGGCAAATGACATGAGAGCCATAACCATTGAAGTAGCCAATGACGGCGGAGCGGCTACCGGATGGCACGTATCGGATGCGGCTATGGCATCACTGATTGCATTGGTAGCAGACATCTGTAAACGGAACGGTATCAGCAAACTGGTATGGAGCACGAACAAAAACGACAGAGTTAATCATCGGAACGGATGCAACATGACAGTCCACAGGGATTTCAAAAACAAGGCATGTCCCGGAGATTATCTGTACGGCAAACATGCCTACATTGCTGCCGAGGTCAATAAGAGGTTGGGTGTTGCGGAAACACAGCCAGCCGAGCAGCCAACATCCAGCAACTACAAAGTCCGCATTACAGCAGGCACATTAAATGTACGTGCCGGAGCTGGTACGTCCTACAAGGTCACCACCACAGTTAAGAAAGGCGGCGTTTATACCATCACAGCAGAGCAGAACGGCTGGGGCAAATTGAAATCCGGTGCAGGATGGATTTCATTGAAGTACACAGAGAATGTATAACGGAGAAATCCGGCAGATGTGACAGGCATCTGCCGGATTTTTTCCGTTTACACATATACAGGAGATAATGAATGAAAAAAAGAATATGATATTTCCCCTCTACTATATATATGTGTTCAGAAAGCCATTTTGTTTCAACAAAAATAAAAAAATGTTTATGTAGTCAAAATGTAGTCAGGAAAAATGAGGATATAGATAAACACTGGAACGGCCGGTTTTCACAAACTGACTTTTAATCAAGTTGTCGGGGGTTCGAATCCCCCGTGCTTCACGAAAAAA
>Ga0129311_1000517_pt1 | contig 33576 bp, 28 predicted proteins | sample Go1ome_FD_94435 | JGI IMG/M metagenome (GOLD analysis project Ga0129311, IMG submission 94435) | Western lowland gorrila individual fecal microbial communities from Wisconsin, USA - Go1022B metagenome | ecosystem: Host-associated > Mammals > Digestive system > Large intestine > Fecal | place...
CAAAATGTTTGTTACTGCCATTGTCGGCGCAATGCGCCGACGTTGTTTCCCCGCAGGGGAAACAACCGGGCGGATAATATCCGCCCCTACGCAGATGGTGCCACCGAATCAGCTGGGCAAAAATTTTCGGTGCACGAATGAGGTTTTAAAGTTTTAAAGGACACGCTCTACTAGGCTTTTGCAGAATTTATCCGCCGGGACGCTTGCATTGCCGCTGTGTTCGTGGTAACATGAAGATACCATCTCAACAAAAAGGAGAATGCCCTATGAATACCATCATCCACACCGAAAATGCCCCTGCTGCCATCGGCCCCTACTCTCAGGCGGTTCAGGCAGGCAATCTGCTGTTCATCTCCGGTCAGATCCCTGTGGATCCTGCCACCGGTGCCTTTGCCGGGGAGGATATCACCACCCAGACCCGCCAGTCCCTGACCAATGTCAGGAACATTCTGGAAGCCGCCGGTTATGCCCTGACCGATGTGGTCAAGACCACGGTGCTGCTGGCAGACATGGGCGACTTCGCCGCCTGCAATGCCGTCTATTCCCAGTTTTTCACCGAAAACTGCCCCGCCCGGGCCTGCTTTGCCGTAAAGGCTCTGCCCAAGGGTGCTCTGGTGGAAATCGAGGCCATTGCCGCCAAGTAATTGGGCGGAAAACCAACTGCATCTGTATCCGCCTGGAGGGTTTTCTCCGGGCGGAATTTTATGGAGATGAAAAAATATACGGTGACAGCTGTTGACAATTCAAAAACTTAGTGCTATATTAGGGCATAACCATTCCGCAAAGGGAAAACAAATGTCGTTGACATACAAACGAAGGAGAGAAAGAAAATGAAAAAGATCCTTGCAGCGATTCTTGCCGGCCTGATGGCTCTGTCCATGGCCGCCTGCGGTGCCGCCGGCTCCGGTACCGGGGACGGCTCTGACAAGGTGTACCGTGTGGGTATTATTCAGCTGGTGACCCATGATGCCCTGGATGCCGCAACCAAGGGATTCCAGGATGCCCTGACCGCCGAGCTGGGAGAGGGCAGCGTGAAGTTTGACCTGCAAAACGCTGCCGGTGACTCCAATACCTGCGCCACCATCGTCAATTCCTTTGTGTCCAACCAGGTGGATCTGATTATGGCAAACGCCACCCCGGCCCTCCAGGCCGCCGCCGCTGCCACGGCAGACATTCCCATCCTTGGCACCTCCGTCACCGAGTACGGCGTTGCCATGGGCATGGATAACTTTACCGGAACCGTCGGGGGCAATGTCTCCGGCACCTCCGACCTGGCCCCTCTGGACAAGCAGGCCGAAATGGTGAAAACCTGGTTCCCCGATGCCAAGAAGGTGGGTCTGCTGTACTGCTCCGCCGAGCCCAATTCCCAGTATCAGGTCAATACCATTCAGGGCCTGCTGGAGGGCATGGGCTTTGCCTGCACCCAGTATTCCTTTGCCGATACCAATGACCTGAGCGCCGTGACCCAGGAGGCCGCCGCCGGTTCCGATGTGATCTATGTCCCCACGGACAACACCGTGGCTTCCGGCACCGAGATCATTGACGGCATCTGCCGCCCTGCCGGGGTGCCCATCATCGCCGGTGAGGAGGGCATCTGCTCCGGATGCGGCGTTGCTACCCTGTCCATCAGCTACTACGATCTGGGGGTTGCCACCGGAAAAATGGCCGCCAGGATCCTCAAGGGGGAGGCCGATGTGAGCACCATGCCCATCGCCTATGCCGAAACCTCCACCCCCAAGTACAATGCCCAGATCTGCGCCGATCTGGGGCTGACGCCGCCGGAGGGCTATACCGCCATCGGCTAAGGCGTATCCCATAATCCCCGGCAAACACAGCGGGCGAGGGGAAATTTCCCCCCGCCCACTTGGACTGAGAAGAGAACTGCAAACGAGAAGTGAGGAATTTTTATGTCGAGTTTCATCAACGCACTGCCCGGTGCCGCTGCCCAGGGAATGATCTGGGGCATCATGGCCATCGGACTGTACATCACCTACCAGCTGCTGGACATCGCCGATCTGACGGTGGACGGCTCCTTCTGCACCGGCGGCGCAGTCTGCGTCATGCTGATGCTCTCCGGCTGGAATGTGTGGCTTGCCATGCTGGGGGCGGTGCTGGCAGGAATGCTGGCAGGTCTGGTCACCGGATTTTTCCATACCAAATGCGGCATCCCGGCGATTTTGTCCGGTATTCTGACCCAGCTGGGACTGTGGTCACTGAACCTTGCCATTATGGGCATGAAGGCAAACCAGGCGTTGAATGTCAATAACTTCAAGCTGCTGGTGAACCTGCGGTATTTGCAGGAGGTGCAGAAGGGCACCCGCCCCATTTTCCAGTATCCTCTGGTGGTGGTGGGGCTGATGATTCTGGCCATTGTGGCGGTGCTGTACTGGTTCTTCGGCACCGAGCTGGGGGCTTCCATCCGGGCCACCGGGGCCAATGGTCACATGGCCCGGGCCCAGGGCATCAACACCGGCTTTAACAAGGTGCTGGGTCTGGCCCTGTCCAACGGCCTGGTTGCCCTGTCCGGGGCACTGCTGAGCCAGTACCAGGGCTTTGCGGAGATCAACATGGGCAGAGGTGCCATTGTCATCGGTCTGGCTGCCATTATCATCGGCGAGGCGGCCTTCGGCAGCCTGTTCCGCAACTTCGGACTGAAGCTGCTGGCGGTGGCGGTGGGCGCTGTGATCTATTACATGGTGCTGCAATTCGTGGTCAGTGTCCTGGCCATCAACACCAACTATCTCAAGCTGTTCTCCGCTCTCATCGTGGCCACCTTCCTGGCGGTTCCCTACTGGAAGCAGGAGTATTTCCACAAGAAAGTCAAGGAGGGCCGTCATGCTTAAAATCGAGAATGTGTGCAAAACCTTCAATGCCGGAACGGTCAACGAGAAGGTCGCCCTCAAGGGCCTGAATCTGGAGCTGCGGGAAGGGGACTTCGTCACCGTCATCGGCGGCAACGGCGCAGGCAAATCCACCATGCTCAACGCCATCACCGGCGTATTCGGCGTGGATGCCGGCAAGATCCTCATTGACGGCGTGGATGTGACCGGTCTGCCGGAGTACAAGCGGGCAAAATACATCGGCCGTGTGTTCCAGGATCCCATGATGGGCACTGCCGCCACCATGCAGATCGAAGAAAATCTGGCCCTGGCCGCCCGCCGGGGCAAAAAGCGCACCCTGCGCACCGGCATCACCCGGGCAGAGCGGGAGGATTACCGGGAGCGGCTGAAGATCCTGGATCTGGGTCTGGAGGATCGGATGACCGCCAAGGTGGGTCTGCTCTCCGGCGGTCAGCGTCAGGCCCTGACCCTGCTGATGGCAACCTTGCAGCGCCCCAAGCTGCTGCTGCTGGACGAGCACACCGCCGCCCTGGACCCCAAAACCGCCGCCAAGGTGCTGGATGCCACCCAGAAGATCGTGGAAAAGGATCACCTGACCACCCTGATGATCACCCACAATATGCGTGATGCCATCGCCTACGGCAACCGCCTGATCATGATGTACAACGGCCATGTGGTGGTGGATGTTTCCGGAGAGGAAAAGAAGAACCTCACCGTGGAGCAGCTTCTGAACCTGTTCAGCCAGGCCTCCGGCTCGGATGAAGTGGACGATAAGTTGGTTCTTTCCTAAGGGAAACTCTGAATAAATCGTCTGCGGCTGGGCAGCGGATCTTTTGCGCCGGTAATTCGGTGGCACAGTCCGTGTAGGGTGGTGCTCCGCGCAGCGAATCAAAATCCAATGATCGCCGGGGGCGATCACTCAATAACATAACGGCTATTAGCCGCCCGGTTGTTTCCCCAATGGGGAAACAACGTCGGCGCAAAGCGCCGACAATGCAATATCGAACATTATACAGTGAAATTCGGCGGTACAACGTCGAAACATGGAATATTCGCAACATTGTTAAATTTCCGGGCCGAATCGGTTCTGCCCAGAGATTTGCAACGTTGGCGGGCGGATACTATCCGCCCCTACGCAGATGGTGCCACCGAATTACCGAGTGGAAATTTCGATGCGCTGTAGGGGAAGATAGTATCTTCCCGGTTGTTTCCCCAATGGGGAAACAACGTCGGCGCAAAGCGCCGACAATGCAATATTGAACATTATACAGTGAAATTCGGCGGTACAATGTCGAAACGTGGTATATTTGCAACATTGATGGCTTGGTGGGTGTGTAACGGTTCTGCCCAGAAACTTGCCACGTTGGCGGGCGGCTAATAGCCGCCCCTACACGGACTGTGCCACTGAATTACTGAGCAGAAATTTCGGGGCGTTGTAGGGGCGGCTATCAGCCGCCCGGTTGTTTCCCCACGGGGAAACAACGTCGGCGCAGAGCGCCGACAATGCAATGTCAAACATTCGCAAATGCAATTCGGCGGTATCATGTCGAAACATGGAATATTCGCAACATTGTTAAATTTCCGTGCCAAATCGGTTCTGCCCAGAGATTTGCAACGTTGGCGGGCGGATAATATCCGCCCCTACACGGACTGTGCCATCGAATTACTGCCGGGGTGATTTCGGAGCGTTCGTAGGGGCGGCTATATCAAAAACGGGACGTGCATTTCTGCACGTCCCATAATTATGCCCATAACGACTGATAAATATTATCCGTCGCTGTCCACGGTGGAATCGGTGACCGGGTCGGCACCCAGATATTCTTCCAGGCACAGGCCGGAATCCTTCATGTCCATGGAGACTTCCGTGCCCACATAGCGGAAATGCCAGGGCTCATGGACAATGCCGGTGATGCTGCCCTTTTCCGGGGGATAGCGGAGGATGAAGCCGTATTCCCAGCAATGCTGCCCCAGCCAGTCCAGGGCTTTTTTGTCCGCTTTCTTGTCGTTGAGGATGTCCATGGCAAGGCCCAGGTTGTGTTCGCTGGTGCCGGGAAGGGCCACGGTTTTCCGGGCCTCGGCGTAGGCCTCCTCCGGCTCCATACCGGCATTGATATACTCCTGGGTGCGGGTGGAGAGAATGTCCTGCTGCACCTTGATGGTGCGGTAGGCGGAGTTGAACACATAGGGGTATCCGGCGGCGGTGCAGTCTGCCAGCATCTGCTTCAGGGGCTCCAGGGCAATGGCGGCCACATCGTGCCAGGGGATATAGTTGACGATTTCCGGCTTATAGTAGCTGGGAATGGGATTGTCCGCATTGACCAGCACCACCATGATGCCCTTGGGAGTGAAATAGTAGGTCTGGCCGTCAATGTCCCGGGGGCCCACGGCGGCAGAGCCGTCCTCCAGCAGATAGTAGCTGTATTCCCCCTCCTGATACCATCCCGTAAGGGTCAGGCCATCCTCCTGGAAATAGTACCATTTTCCCTGAATCTGGCACCAGCCGGAGGCCATGGCACCGTCGGTGTCATAGTACCGCCGCCCCTGGTCGGTGTCCTCCCAGCCGGTATACATAACACCGCTGTCCTGGAGGTAGTAGTGCAGCCCCTCCAGGGTGACCCGGCCGGTGACCATGGTGCCGTCGTCGGCAAAATAATAGGTCTTGTCCTCCAGGGTCAGCCACCCGGTTGCCATAACACCGTCAGTGCCAAAGCAGTAGGTGCTTCGCCCAATCTCGTGAAAGCCGGTGGCCATGGTGCCGTTGCCCAGCAGATAATACCGCCTGCCATCCAGGGTCAGCCACCCGGTCTGCATGACACCGTCTGTGCCAAAATAGTACCGGCTGCCGTCAATCTCCTGCCAGGCCAAAGCCATGGCGCCGTCTTGGCCAAAGTAATACCGTTTTCCTTCCAGGGTCTGCCAGCCGGTGAGCAGATGGCAGTCATTGTCAAAGCAGTAGGTTTTTCCTTCCAGCTCCAGCCAGCCGGAAACAGGCTTGCCGTGGAAATCCCGGTAGGAAACGAACCCGTCTTTTTCCACCCAGCCGCTGCGGTCCACGCACTGGTAAAAAACCGTCCAGCCCAGCATCAGTGCCAGGATCACACCCAGCACCCCGCAAAGAATGATCAGCGCTCTGCGCTGTTTGTCTTCCATATTCTTTCATCTCCCGATGGTGTTCACAAGGGAAGCCCTGAGCCCGGATTGGCAGCACAGGACAAAACTACCCATATTATACCCTAGTAGAGCGCATCTTTAAAACTTCATAAATGCGTTTCAACTAAGCACTGACATTATCCGCAGAAAAGGTGAACCGCATTTCTATAAAAATGAAATTTTAAGGGATACGCCATGTAGGGGCGGATATCATCCGCCCGCCAACGTAACAAATTTTTGAGCAGAACCGTATTGGCCGGGTGATGTAACAATGTTGCGAATATTCCTTGTTTCGACATTGTATCGCCAAATCTCACCGTATAATGTTCGATATTGCATTGTCGGCGCAATGCGCCGACGTTATTTCCCCTATGGGGAAATAACCGGGCGGATACTATCCGTTATGTTATTGAGTGATCGCCCCCGGCGATCATTGGATTTTGATTCGCTGCGCGGAGCACTACCCTACATGGCGTATGCCACCGAATTACCGCTGCAAAAATTTCGTTGCGTAAATGAAGGATATATTTTACTAGTTTACCACGGCTATCCGGGAAATGCAACCCGCCTTATCCAAAAATCTGCCAAAAGTCCCAAAAAGGGAAGGAAAGGCGGCTTTTGTGGAAAGCATACAAATATGCAGGGGCAATTTTTCCACTCCCACGGCAGAAATGATTGCGGGCAGGATTGACAAGGGGGCAAATTATTTTATAAAATAATAATTGGGAAAGCTGGTGCAACGCAAGACTGGGGTAGCCCCGATGAGATCGGACGATGAACCGATTGCCCCCCACTTCTGCCCATCGGGTGCAGGGCAGAACGAGGAAAGGAGAAGAAACCCCATGAACACGAGAAAAATGATTGCGGTATGTCTGACCCTGGTGCTGGCCCTGGGCCTGCCCCTGACGGTCTTGGCCCAGGAATATGACCTGGCCAATGGCAGTGTTGAAGTGACAGCCAGAGATGACGGCCAGTATGTCACGCAGACCAATGGCGTTAACAACGAAAAACAGACCTCTGAAACAGTGATCAAGCAAACCGGCGGCGGCAGTACCGAAAATACAGTCACCATCAAAGCCGAGGAAAATCAGACGGCAGAAGTCACCCTTTCCGGTGTGAACATTGATACAAGCAACAGTGGAGGTGCGGCTGTCACCACCCAGGGCAAGGGCAATGTGACCATCGAGCTGGATGGAAGCAACACAGTCAAAAGCGGCTTTAATCATGCCGGTGTGGAAAAGAACAACGAAGGCAATCTGACCATTGCCGATGAGAACAAGAACGGCAGTCTGAGCGCCACCGGCGGCGAAAATGGTGCCGGCATCGGCGGCGGTTTCCAGGGTGATGGCAGCAGCATTACCATTGAGAATGGCGAAGTCAAGGCCACCGGCGGAGAGAGCGGTGCAGGCATTGGCGGCGGTTGGCAGGGTGATGGCAGCAGCATTACCGTTAAGAATGGCAAGGTAAATGCCACCGGCGGCACATACGGCGCAGGCATTGGCGGCGGTTACCAGGGTGATGGCAGCGGCATTACCGTTAAGAATGGCACGGTAAATGCCACCGGCGGCGACAATGGTGCAGGCATTGGCGGCGGTCACCAGGGTGATCGCAGCGGCATTACCGTTGAGAATGGCGAGGTAACGGCCACCGGCGGCGACAATGGTGCAGGCATTGGCGGCGGTCACCAGGGTGCTGGCAGCGGCATTACCGTTAAGAATGGCAAGGTAACGGCCACCGGCGGCAAATATAGCGCAGGCATCGGCGGCGGCAACCTGCGTGATGGCACCAACATTACCGTTAAGAATGGCGAGGTAACCGCCATCGGCGGCGATGGCGGTGCAGGTATCGGCGGTGGTGCAGAGGGCAGCGGCAGCGAGATTGCCGTTTCCGGCGATGCACAGGTAACGGTGCAGGGCGGCAAAGCCGGTATTGGCGCCGGAACAGGTGTGGGGATCGGCAGTGGCGGCAAATGGAAGCAAAACGGCGAGGAGCTTTCCATGGATCCCGACCGGCTGAAGGAGGGAACCATCCGCTATTACGCCCCCGGTGCCAATATGCAAACCGACGCACCGACCAAGATCCTCTATAATACCAAGGCCGAACACAACTGGGACGGCGGCAAGGTCACCACCCCCGCCACCTGTACCAAACCCGGCGTAAGAACCTACACCTGTCAAACAGATTCCGCACACACCAAAACCGAGGAAATCCCGGCATTGGGGCATCAGTTTGAAACCTATGTCTACAACAACGATGCCACCTATGAAGCAGACGGCACGGAAACGGCGCAGTGCAGCCATAACTGCGGCAAGACCGACACCCGCCCCAAGGCAGGTACAAAGCTGACCCATTTGTTTGAAACCTATGTCTACAACAACGATGCCACCTATGAAGCAGACGGCACGGAAACTGCCCTCTGCGCCCATCCCGGCTGCGGGGCCACGGACACCAGAAGGGCACCGGGCACACGGCTGTATGCGCCGGTTCTGTACCGGGTGACAGACGGCAGCGGCAAGGACATTCCCTGCCAGGCGGAGCAAAAGGGATCGGTTCTGACCGTCACGGTGAAGGATGCAGCGTTTGCCATTCTCACAGGCAAGCTCAGCGGCATCCGTACCCTGAAACAGCAAGGCGTTGAAACGATTCGATTCGTTACCAAGGATGCCGTCTCCACCTTCCGGCTGGATAAGCTGCTGGAACAGGGCGGTAATTCCGACACCTACACCCTGACCCATGACGGCAAAACCGTAACCTTCACCTGTAAGGACGGGGATATTCAGAAGATTCTGGAAGGATAAACCATGGTGGGCAGCCGCAAAAATGCGGCTGCCCATTGTCGGCGCAATCTTGGCGGCGCAGCCGCCCTTGGCTCTCCCAAAGGGAGAGCCAAGGGGCGGGCGTTGCCCGCCCAGCGCAGCGAAATTTCCGCTCAGTAATTCGGTGGCACCGTCTGCGTAGGGGCGGTGCTCCGCCCGGCGCACCGAAATGACAAGGTGGCTCCATCGGCGGCGCAAAGGCTAAGTTGGTGCGAATCCGGCGGCGCAGCCGCCCTTGGCTCTCCCTATGGGAGAGCTGGCGAGCCAGCGGCGAGCCTGAGAGGGTGTGTGCAGCAGCAAATATGAGAAAAGTGCGGAGATTGCTACATGGTACCCTCTCAGTCACGACAACCACCCGCCGTCGAACCGGGTGACTCCCAGCGGTGTGGGTTGACTGCCAGGGTCACAGTCTCGAATTGCCAGCGGGTGCTAAGTCGCCCTCTCAGTCACGGCTACGCCGTGCCAGCTCTCCCAAAGGGAGAGCCAAGGGGCGGGCGTTGCCCGCCCAGCGCAGCGAAATTTTCGCTCAGTCATTCGGTGGCATTTTCCCGGCCTGCACCGGGGGGAGGTCTTCACAGGCGAATGCCATGAGGCTTTTCCTATTGACAGACCCGGAGCCAGAGGATACAATGGGATGTGATTATGGAAACCGGGAGGCGGGAATATGGGGATTATGCGCTCTGTGTCTGCTCTGTTGGCGGCGGTGTGCGCCGCTGGGGGGATCTATGCTGCCATGGCGTTCCGCAATGCACCGCCGGTGCTGCTGGATCCGCCCCGGCAGGCCCGGGAGCAGGCGGAAGGGCTGATGGATGCCCTTTGCCAGGGGGATTTTGCATTGGCGGAAACCATGCTCTATGGCAGCTGGGAGCTGGGGCTGGATCGCCAGCCTGCCGACCCGGTGGGGAAGATCCTGTGGAATGCCTATCTGGACAGCCTGGACTACCGGCTCTGCGGAGAGCTGTACGCCGCCGAAACCGGACTTTTTCAGGACGCAGAGCTTCTGACCCTGGATCTGGGGGCGGTGACCGCCAACCTGAGCCGCCGCTGCCAGCAGCTTTTGCAGCAGGCGGTGGCGGAAGCGGAGGATGTTTCCCAGCTGTATGATGAAAAAAATAACTACCGGGAGGAGCTGGTGATGCAGATCCTGGAAACCGCCGCCGGGCAGGCCCTGCGGGAGGACGGAAACTACATTACCCACACCCTGTCCCTGCACCTGTGCTACAGCGATGGCCGCTGGCTGGTGGCGGCAGATCCTGCCCTGCTGGACGCCATCGGCGGCATGGAGGGCAGAAGATGAAAAAGGCATTGCTTCTATTCCTGACCCTGGGGGTGATCCTGGCCGGTGGGGCGGTGACCATCCTCCTTTTGGGTGCGGCGGCTCTTTCCGCCCCGCCGGAAGGGGAGAAAACCGCCGGAAATGCGGCACTGATGGATCGCTATGACAGATTTATCACCAATGTCACCAGTGATGCCCTGGATGGGATCCTGGCCATAGACAAGGTCTACTGGCTTCGGGATGAAGAACCTGTGGCCCCCAAGCCCGACCCCAAAAACTACCGGGAGGCCAAATCCTACCGGGAATTGGAGCCGGTACTTCGGCAGGCAGAGTCCCTGCTGGAAGATCAAAAGCTGATTTTCGGCCCGGATACCCCTGTCCGGGAGGAGCACCCCATCACCTGCTACCGGGATGAGACCATCCTGGCCCTGACCTGGCAGGAGATGGACGGCAATGCGGTTTACACCTTCTCCGAGGTGGTGATTGCCCATCCGTCCCAGTTCCGCCGGTTCCTCTCCGACGGCAAATACGGCTCCGGGAAGCTCTACAAGGCCACGGAGATGGCCGCCGATGTCCACGCCGTCACCGCCGCCAACGCTGACTACTATGCCTACCGGGGCTATGGCAATATCGTCTACAACGGTCAGGTGAAAATGGCGGAAAACCGCTATCTGGACACCTGCTATGTAGATGAAAACGGCGATCTGCGGATGCAGGATTATTTTACCATCTACCACTGGGAGGATGTTGCCCGGTTTGTGGCGGAGAACCGGATCCGGTTCAGCCTGGCCTTCGGCCCCATTCTGATCCGGGAGGGCAAGGTGGTGGCAAAGCACTACTACCCCGTGGGAGAGACGGAAGCCTACTATTCCCGGGCGGCGCTGTGCCAGGTGGGAAAGCTGCACTATCTGCTGGCCACAGTCAACAGCCGGGGCAAGGATGTGACCCAGTTCTCCATCCGTCTGCGGGACATGGGGGTGCAGCAGGCCTACGCCCTGGACGGCGGTCAGACCTCCACCATCGTCACCGGGGACAAGCTGATGAACCCGGTGGACTACGGCGGTGAGCGAAAAACCAGCGACATTATCTATTTTGCAACGGCTGTGCCGGATGGGAGCTGAGAATGGAACAGATCGGATGGATTGCAGGGCATACCTGCATTTATTGGAGTGCCGTGATCCGGGCGCTGGCAGCGTTGGGGGCGATTTTCGCCTTTCTGGCGGTGTATCCCCGCCGCCGGGAGCAGCTTCTGACCTGCGCTGTGGGGATCCCTCTGGCACTGGGGCTGTCCCTGATTCTCAGCCGCATGGCCTGCTGGTGGTTCCGCCCGGACAGCTATCCGGATCTGAAAACCACCCTGGAATTCTGGAAACCCGGTCAGGGGGCATTGGTGGGTGTCTTTGCCGGATGCCTGGTATCGGCGCTGCTTCTGCGGCTGGTTCGCCTGACGGATAACCTTCCGGAGCTGCTGGACGGCATGGCCATAGCCGCAGTCTTTGGGATCGCCCTGGGGCGGCTGGGGGCATTTTTCAACGATTCCGACCGGGGCATGGTGGTTCCTGCCCACTGGAGTCTCCCCTGGGCGGACACGGTTATCAATCCTGTCTCCGGCATGGCAGAGTGCCGCCTGGCGGTGTTCCTGCTGCAAGCCATGGCAGCGGGGGGGATCTTCCTGGTGCTTCTTATCCTTCATCTTCGGCGCAGACCCGGCAGAGGGGGCAGGGAAGGGGATCTGTTCTTTACCTTCCTGCTGCTCTATGCTGCATCCCAGGCGGTGCTGGACAGCACCCGATACGATGCCCTGTACTTCCGCAGCAACGGTTTTGTCAGTGTGGTGCAGGTGCTCAGCGTGCTGGCCCTGGTGGCGGCGGGGGCGTGGTTTACCCCCCGACCCAGGGGCAAAGGACAGTGGCTGGCCGGAAGTGCGCTTCATGCAGCACGGCTGGGATGCCTGGCTCTGGCAGGGTACATGGAGTATTATGTCCAGCGCCACGGCGCAAAGGCGGTGCTTTCCTACAGCGTGATGGGGGCAGCCCTTGCCCTTTTTGTGCTTCTGACCCTGGGAAGCCGCCCTGTGATGAAAATGGCTAAAATGTTCCGAAAATCATCCAAAAATCAGCCGGACACCATTTGAGGTGCCCGGCTTTTTTCATGCTGTGAGAATTTTGGGATCGTTAAAAAACGGAAATTTTGATAAACAAATATCGGTTATTTGCTATCGAATGGGAAAGAATTCGGTATTTTTCTAGCAAATCAAATAATCATGGGCATTTTGCACCAAAGAAGCCGGGCGCTTTCGGAAAAGAAATGGCTCTTTTTGGGCAATGCTGACAAAAAACACAAAACCCAAGGGGAATCCCATGTGCATCCCTTGCAAAAAAAGGCGGCTTATGTTAGCATATAACTGTCAAGGAATGTCCTTGACCATGTTTACCCCGTAATTGTTGCCAAATGGCATGGCAATAGAGAACGAAACGGTAAATTTCAGGAAAGGTATGATATTGTATGAGCAGACTAGAAGTAAAAATGCCCGCTCAGACTCAGGCAGTTGTAGAGCAGATCTTCAGCAGCATGGAGCGCCGGATTGAAGCAAACCCTCCCGGCCTGTGCCCTGTGGATATGACTCTGAACTTTCTGAATCTGTGCCAGGCACAGACCTGCGGTAAGTGTGTGCCCTGCCGCGTGGGCCTGCAGCAGCTTTCCAATATGATTCGTCAGGTTTTGGACGGTGAGCCGGATGAGAACATCCTGGATCTGATCCGCCAGACCGCTCAGGTCGTGGTGGACACCGCCGACTGCGCCATCGGTATTGATGCCGGTCAGCTGGTGCTCAACGCCCTGATCGCCTTCCATGACGATTTTGAGGAGCATGTGAAGAACCACCGCTGCCTGGGCTGCATGGAAGACGCCATCCCCTGCGTGGCAAAGTGTCCCGCCGGTGTGGACATCCCCGGTTATGTGGCTCTGGTCAACGAGGGCCACTACGCCGATGCCGTGAAGCTGATCCGCAAGGACAACCCCTTCCCCGTATCCTGCGCCTACATCTGCGAGCATCCCTGCGAGCAGCGCTGCCGCCGGAACATGGTGGACGGCGCCATCAACATCCGCGGCCTGAAGCGCTTCGCCGTGGATCAGGCCGGTGATGTGGAGCAGCCCGTCTGCGCCGAAGCCACCGGCAAGACCGTTGCCGTTGTGGGCGGCGGCCCCAGCGGTCTGACTGCCGCTTACTACCTGGCACTCATGGGCCACAAGGTGACTGTGTATGATATGCACAAGAAGCTGGGCGGCATGATGCGCTACGGTATCCCCAGCTACCGCTACCCCAGAGAAAAGCTGGATGAGGAAATCGCCTCCATCCTGTCCCTGGGCATTGAGGCCCACACCGGGGTGAAGATCGGCGTGGACATCACCTTCGAGGAACTGAAGCAGAAGTTCGATGCCGTTTACGTTGCCATCGGCGCCCACACCGACAAGAAGGTGGGCATTGAGGGCGAGGACGCCAAGGGTGTTGTCTCCGCCGTGGAGATGCTGGGCAACATCGGTGACGGGAATATGCCCGACTTCACCGGCAAGAGAGTCGCTGTCATCGGCGGCGGCAACGTGGCCATGGACTGCACCCGCAGCGCCGTCCGCCTGGGTGCCGAGTTCGTCACCTGTGTCTATCGCCGCCGTCAGGAGGATATGACCGCACAGGCTGAGGAAGTCGAGGGCGCCATTGCAGAGGGTGCTGAGATGCTGACCCTCCACGCACCTCTGAAGATCGAAGCAGACGAGAACGGCAATGTGGCTGCCCTGTGGGCACAGCCCCAGATCATCGGCGAGATCGACAAGGCCGGTCGTCCCCGTCCCAACACCGCATCCGTGGATCCTCTGCGTATCCCCGCCGACGTGGTCATCGTGGCCATCGGTCAGGGCATCGAGAGCAATCTGTTTGAGGCCGACGGCCTGAAGACCAAGCGCGGCGGCACCATCATTGCCGAGGATTCCACCAGGGTTCCCAGCCTGGACGGCGTGTTCTCCGGCGGCGACTGCGTCACCGGCCCCGCAACCGTCATCCGCGCCATTGCTGCCGGTAAGACCGCTGCTGCCAACATTGACGAATACTTAGGCTTTAACCATGAGATCAAGGTGGACGTTGAGATCCCCGTGCCTCAGTGTGCCGATCTCAACCCCAGAGGCCGTGTGAACTGCCGTGAGCGTGCCGCCGAGGAGCGCAAGAAGGACTTCGGCTGCATGGAGCACTGCATGACCTGTGAGGAGGCCACCAAGGAGTCCTCCCGCTGCCTGCGCTGTGACCACTTTGGCTATGGAATCTTCAAGGGAGGACGTGTGGAAAAATGGTAAATTTCAAAATTGATGGCCGCGAACTGACTGCGCCCAAGGGTACAACGATCCTGGAGGCCGCCGAGAAGGCCGGTATCCCCATCCCCCATCTGTGCTTCCTCAAGGGCGTAAATGAGATCGGCGCCTGCCGTATGTGCGTCGTGGAGATCGAGGGCACCAACCGTCTGGTTCCCTCCTGCGATACCACCATCGTTGAGGGCATGGTGATTCACACCAACACCCCTCGTGTCCGCCAGGCCAGAAGAGTCAATATGCACCTGCTGCTGTCCCAGCACCGTTCCGAGTGTACCTCCTGCATCCGCAGCGGCAACTGTGAATTGCAGACCATGGCCCATGACCTGAACGTTCACGTTCAGCCCTATGAGGTCAAGCCTGAGCGCTACACCATCGACGTTGACAACCCCATCATCCGGGATGCCTCCAAGTGCATCAAGTGTATGCGCTGTGTCCAGGTCTGTGACAAGATCCAGGGTATGCACGTTTGGGACGTGGCCGGTACCGGCGGACGCACCACCGTGGACGTGAGCCTGAACCGGAAGCTGAAGGACACCGACTGCGTATTCTGCGGCCAGTGTGTCACCCACTGCCCCACCGGCGCACTGACCGCCCGGGACGACACCAGTGAAGTTCTGAAGGCCCTGGCCGATCCTGAGATCACCACCGTTGTGCAGGTGGCTCCCGCCGTCCGTTCCGCATGGGCCGAAGCCTTTGATCTGCCCGCCGAGCAGGCAACCACCGGCCGTATGGTGGCAGCCCTGAAGGCCATTGGCTTTGACTATGTCTTTGACACCAATTTCAGTGCCGACCTGACCATCATGGAAGAAGGCAGTGAGTTCCTGGATCGGTTCACCCACGCCGACAAGTATCCCTGGCCCATGTTCACCTCCTGCTGCCCCGGCTGGGTCAGCTTCATCAAGAGCCAGTTCCCCGACTACGTTCCCAACCTGTCCTCTGCCAAGTCTCCCCAGCAGATGTTCGGCCCCGTGGCCAAGAGCTACTTTGCCGAGAAGATGGGCATCGACCCCAAGAAGATGTTCGTTATCTCCGTCATGCCCTGCTCTGCCAAGAAGGCAGAAAAGGATCTGCCCGGCATGAACTCCGCCTGCGGCGATCCCGATGTGGACGTGGTTCTGACCACCCGTGAAATGACCCGTCTGTTCCGTCTGGATATGCTGGTTCCCACCGAACTGGAAGAGAAGGAATTCGACAGCCCCCTGGGCACCGGCACCGGCGCAGCCGTCATCTTCGGCGCAACCGGCGGCGTTATGGACGCAGCCCTGCGTTCTGCCTACTATCTGGTCACCGGCCAGAACCCCGATCCGGACTCCTTCTATGAAGTCCGTGGCTGCAAGCCCTGGAAGGAAGCCACCTTCTCCATCCCCGGCGCAGGCACTGTGAAGGTTGCCGTTGTCAGCGGCCTGGCCAACACCAGAGCCCTGATGGAAGCCATTGACAACAAGGAAGTGGACTACCACTTTGTGGAAGTCATGGCCTGTCCCGGCGGCTGCGCAGGCGGCGGCGGACAGCCCATCCACGAGGGCAAGGAAATGGCAGCCGTCCGCGGCGACAAGCTGTGGAACCTGGATGCCAGAGCCGCCATCCGCTTCTCCCACGAGAACCCCGATGTGCTGGATCTGTACAAGGACTACCTGGGCAAGCCCAACAGCCACAGAGCCCACGAGCTGCTGCACGTGGATCACCTGGCAAAGTAATTCCATATATAATGTTTACCGCCCCTGCACAAGCAGGGGCGGTATTTTTTGGTGCGGCAGAAATTCGGTGGCACAAACCGCGTAGGGGCGGCTATCAGCCGCCCGGTTGTTTTCCCCATGGGAAAACAACGTCGGCGCAAAGCGCCGACAATGCAATACCAAATATTTGCAAATGAAATTCGGCGGAATTATGTAGAAACATGGAATATTTGCAACATTAATGGCTTGGTGGGTGTGTAACGGTTCTGCTCAAAAATCTGCCACGTTGGCGGGCGGCTGATAGCCGCCCCTACGCAGACGGTGCCACTGAATCAGCTGGGCGGAAATTTCGAGGCGTTCGTAGGGGTGGTGCGCCGCGCAGCGAATCAAAATAAAATGATCGCCGGGGGCGATCACTCCATAATTCAACGGCTATTAGCCGCCCGGTTGTTTTCCCATGGGGAAAACAACGTCGGCGCAAAGCGCCGACAATGCAATACCGAATATTATACGGTGAAATTCGGCGGTACAATGTCGAAACATGGAATATTCGCAACATTGTTACACTATCCGGCCAATTCGGTTCTGCTCAAAAATTTGCCACGTTGGCGGGCGGCTGATAGCCGCCCCTACGCAGACGTACCGTATCGTACATGGTGCGTAATTTGCGGACGGCTCAAAATTTTTGAGTTCGTAGGGGTGGTGCGCCGAATCACCTGGGCAAAAATTTCGGAGCGCCAACAATGCACCACCAAGCATTTTGCGGTGCAATCCGCCCAGTGCATACATTCCCTTATCCCCTCCGGTAATGGAACACCCGATCCTTATAGCGGAAGAAGCCCATGCTCACTGCCAGGGAGGCAAGCTCGGCGGCGGTTACGGCCAGCCAGATGCCGTCGAGGCCCAGAAGCTCCGGCAGGATCAGCACTGCCGCCACCTGAAACAGCAGGGTCCGCAGGAAGGAGATCAGGGCGCTGGTGACACCGTCTCCCAGTGCGGTGAAGAAGGAGGAAGCGTAGATATTGAAGCCCAGAACCAAAAAGCTCAGGCCGTAGAGCCGGAAGGCCCGGGTGGTCAGGGTCAGCAGGGTGGGGTCATAGCCCACGAAGAACCGGGCCACATAGGGGATGAGGAACATGGCCCCCACCGTCATGGCCACCGACACCACCCCAATCAGCCGGAGGCTCATGGAATACAGGTTGTGTACCTCCCCCCGGTTCTGCGCGCCGTAATGGTAGCTGACAATGGGTGCGCTGCCCACGGCATAGCCAACGAACACCGCCACAAACAGGAAGGCCGCATACATAATCACACCGTAGGCCGCCACGCCGTCCTCCCCGGCAAAGCGCAGCAGCTGATAGTTGTACAGGATATTCACCAGGGACATGGAAAGGTTGGTCATCAGCTCGGAGGAGCCGTTGAGGCAGGCCCGCCACAGTACCACGCCATTCAAGGCTGGCCGCTCCAGGTGCAGGCAGCTGGTGTTGTTCCGGTTCAGGAAGTAGAACACCGGCAGCACGCCGCCCACGATCTGGCTGATAAAGGTGGCAATGGCCGCACCTTCCACCCCCCATTTCAGCGCCCCCACCAGCACCACGTCCAGCACCATATTGGTCACTCCGGCACCCACCGTGACCCCAAAGCCCAGGGTGGGCTTTTCCGCCGTAACGAAAAAGCTCTGGAACATATTCTGCAAAATAAAGGTGGGCAGACTCACCAGCAGGATCCGGCCGTACCGCAGGGCGTAGTCCAGCATTTCCCCTCTGGCCCCCAGCAGCACCGCCACCGGACGAAGGATCACCAGACCCAGCACCGCCAGGGCCGCACCGGCCACCAGAGCTGCCGCCAGGAACAGGCTGAAGTAGGCATCCGCCTTTTTCCTGTCCTGCTCTCCCAGAGCAATGCCCACAATGGCAGAACCGCCGGTGCCCAGCATGAAGCCCACAGTGCCGATGAGCATGGGCAGGGGCATAATGAGATTCACCGCCGCAAAGGCCGTTTTGCCCACAAAATTCGACACACACAGGCCGTCCACAATGCCGTAAATGGACGTGAACAGCATGGTTCCAATGCAGGGCAGCACGAACCGCAGCAGCCGGGAACCGGTAAAATGATCCGATAACTGAATGGATTGCTTTGCCATAAATTCTCCTTTTTTGAATTACATGGGCGGAGATTTCTGTGCGCCGGGCGGGCATCGCCCGCCCCTTGGCTCTCCCTTTGGGAGAGCTGGCACGGCGCAGCCGTGACTGAGAGGGTACATAAGCGGCAATCTCCGCACTTTTCCCATATTTGCTACTGCACACGCCCTCTCAGGCTCGCCGTTGGCTCGCCAGCTCTCCCATAGGGAGAGCCAAGGGCGGCTGCGCCGCCGAATTCAGTACGCACAATGGCGAACTTATTCACAGAATTATCAGCAGACTGTAAGTTGTATACTATGTCTTTGCACTGGTGTGTACCATGTTACTCTTGACATGCTATCCGCCCCTACGAACGCAATCGTCGTGAGCGTACCGCATCGCACCGAGTGCGTAATTTTATGCAAAAAACCGGATAAGCACCGCCGTCCCATGCGCACCCTCCTCTGCCGGGGTGCTACGACACCCTCAGCCTCCGGGAAACGCCAACAGCGACATCTTATCCGGCCTTCCAATTACGTTGAAACGGCCCTCCGATGAACCATAGAGCAAGATTTGTTTTTCTTTCGCCGCAAAAGCGGCAGTTTTCATTGCAAAAATTATAGCATTGATTGCGTACATTGTCAATCGGTTTGGTTCATGGAACATTTTATTGCCTGCTGCTTTATATTTTTCTTGACAGGGCAGACGCATCTTGTTACAATTGAATTGTAAACCACGCCCAAGGCGCAAAGAGGTGCTTCTGTCCGCAGATGCAATTGCCATGGGGTACCCGTGCATCGGCCCAGATCCCGATGCAGCCCCCAACGGTCTGCCCGCCGGGTACGGGGCAGGGAAAGGAAGGAGACGACGTATTATGAAATTGAAACAGTTCCTATCAGGCATCCTCGCACTGCTGTTCGTGGTAAGCCTGCCTGTGTCAGCGCTGGCGGCGGAGTGGGACATCAAAAACGGTGACATCACCGTCAACGCCGGAAGCAGCGGGCAGACGGTCAGCCAGGGAGGCGGAGCCGCTGTAGCGGACAATGACCCTGTCATTACGGGAAGCTCCAAGGAAAACACCGTCACTATCCATGCAGAGAAGGATCAGACCGCAAAGGTCACCCTCTCCGGCGCAAATATCGACGTGAGCAGTGCGGGCAAGGCCGCCGTTTCCACCACCGGCGAGGGCAATGTGAACATCGAGCTGAACGGAAGCAACGCGCTTAAGAGCGGTCACTCTCATGCCGGCCTGGAAAAGAACAACGACGGTAATCTGACCATTCAGGACAAGGATAAAGACGGCTCCCTGAACGCCAAGGGCGGTCAGGACGGCGCAGGCATCGGCGGAGGAAGCAGCGGCGCTGGCAGTGACATCACCATCACCGGCGGCAAGGTCACGGCGCTGGGCGGGAATTATGGTGCTGGCATCGGTGGCGGTGCTTACGGTAACGGCAGCGACATCACTGTCACCGGCGGCGAAGTCACCGCAAATAGCGGCAACTACGGTGCCGGTATCGGCGGCGGAGGTTGGGGCAATGGCAATGACATCTCCATCTCTGGCGGCAAGGTCACTGCCACCGGCGGCACGTTCGCTGCGGGTATCGGCGGCGGAATGCATCGGGATGGAAATGACATCACGATCTCCGGCGGCGAGGTCAGTGCCGCCGGAGGCAGGTGCGGCGCAGGCATTGGCGGCGGCCTTGATGCACGCGGCAGCGGAGACGTCACGGTTTCCGGCGATGCGAAGCTGAAGGTGCGGGGCGGCAAGACAGGCGATGACGGGCAGGGAGCCGGTATCGGCAATGGCGGCGTACGTGACCAAAACGGTCCGGTGAACGGCACAGAGGTCGAGCCGGATATTTGCGCGCTGAACCCCAGCGGGAAAATCGAATATTACGCGCCCGGCAGTGTCATGACGGGAACTCCCAGCAAAACGGTCACCAACCCCACCGGAGACTATGTATGGGACAGCGGCACAGTGACGACGCCCGCCACCTGCACGGAAAAGGGAGTTAAGACTTACACCTGCACCAGCTCCGCCCATACAAAAACCGAGGATATCCCCGCCCTGAAACACAGCTTTGCAGGGCAGGCGTATGTTTCTGACAACAACGCCACCTGCGAACAGGACGGCACCAAGACGGCCAAGTGCGTGCGCTACGGCACAGGCGGCTGTACGGCAACAGACACGGTAACGGACGCAGACAGCAAGCTGGGGCATTTCTTTGAGGATTATGTTTCCGACAACAACGCCACCTGCGAGCAGGACGGCACAAAGACGGCCAAGTGCGTGCGCTATGGCAAAGGCGGCTGTACAGCAACAGACACGGTAATAGACATGGGCAGCAAGCTGGGGCATTTCTTTGAGGAGTATGTTTCCGACAACAACGCCACCTATGAAAGCGACGGAACCAAGACGGCAAAGTGCGTGCGGTATGACCGGTGCGGGCAGACCCACACCATACCGGATGTGGGGAGTCGGTTAAAAATCTCCCCCCTCTATCGCGTGACCGACAAGGACGGCAGGAACATGGCCTACACCGCTGAGCAAGCGGGCGGCGTGCTGACTGTCACGGTGGATGCCGACTTTGCCATCCTCACGGGCAGCCTCAGGGGCATCCGCACCCTCAAGGCCCAGGGGGTGGAGAAGATCGTCTTTGTCACCAAGGGGGCAGCGTCCGCATTTGCCCTTGCCGACCTGCTGGAAAGCGGCAGCACAGGCAAGACCTACCAGCTCACCCACGACGGCAAGACCGTCACCTTCACCCTTGGGGAAGACATGGCAGATGTGAGTGCCATTCTCACCCAGCCGTAAGGGGAATTCCAGAATCCATACAGGCGGGCAGGCACAGATCGTGCTTGCCCGCCTTCGGTCTGTCAAAGGGGATGTTTTTTTGCTTTTACGAACGCTCCGAAATCACCCCGGCAGTAATTCGGTGGCACAGACCATGTAGGGGCGGCTATCAGCCGCCCGGTTGTTTTCCCGTAGGGAAAACAACGTCGGCGCAAAGCGCCGACAATGCAGTATCGAACATTTTGCAATGAAATTCGGCGGTATCATGTCGAAACATGGTATATTGGCAACATTGGAACCCGGTACGGCCAATATGGTTCTGCTCAAAAATTTGTTACGTTGGCGGGCGGATACTATCCGTTGAATTATGGTGTGATCGCCCCCGGCGATCATTGGATTTTGATTCGCTGCGCGGAGCACCACCCTACATGGCGTGTGCCACCAAATTTTCGCTCGGTCATTCAGTGGCACAGACCGTGTAGGGGCGGCTATCAGCCGCCCGGTTGTTTCCCCGGCGGGGAAATAACGTCGGCGCATCGCGCCGACAATGCAGTATCGAACATTTTGCGATGAAATTTGGCGGTACAATGTCGAAACATGGTATATTTGCAACATCGTTACATTACTTGGCCAATACGATTCTGCTCAAAAACTTGCAACGTTGGCGGGCGGATGATATCCGCCCCTACATGGCGTGTGCCGCCGAATTACTGCGACAGAAATTTCGGGGCGTTCGTAATTGGGTTCGAGTCCGAACGCGGCAATAAAAGCAAAGAACGCCACCCTTTGGGTGGCGCTCTTTTGCTTTTGGTGCCGCTAACCGGACTCGAACCGGTACGAAGATCGCTCTTCAGCAGATTTTAAGTCTGCGGTGTCTACCTATTCCACCATAGCGGCATACTACGAAGGAATGATAGCACAAGATTGGCTTTTCGTCAAGTAATGCCGGGGAAAAAACCGTGTTACAGCTGATCCAGGTTCAGGGTGAAGGCGCTCAGGCAGTTTTCCAGGAACCAGTCCAGTTCCGGGCGGTTCATGGCTTTCAGGGCCTGCCAGGTCTGGCTGGCGGCGGTGTCGAATTCGGCGTTTCCGGCCTTCTGCTCCTCCAGACACTTGATGTGGGCGCAGAGCTTGTCCGCTCCTTTGACGAAGGGGGCCAGCTGCTCGTCATCTTCCAGAACGTCATGTTCATAGCTGGCACGAAGCTGGGGCGGGAGCCGATCCAGCAGGCGGTTTCCGGCGATCCGCTCCACCTGCTTGTAGGCATCCTTAATTTCCGGGTTATAGTACTTGATGGGGGTGGGCAGATCCCCGGTGAGGATCTCGGAGGCATCGTGGTACAGTGCCGCCACGGCGCACCGATCCGGATCCGGAGTGGGCAGACCCAGAATGTCCCGGCGGATCAGTGCCAGGGCGTGGGCCAGCACCGCCGTCTGATAGCTGTGCTCCTGAATGTTTTCGGAAAAGGAGTTGCGCATCAGCCCCCAGCGGGTGATATAGCGCATTCTGCCCAGCAGGGCGTAAAATTCATTTGCCATGGATAATCTCCTCGATCATGTCTGCCAGCTTCTCCGGGCTGGGGCACAGGTGAGTCCCCCCGGCAGCCTCCAGCGTCTGACGGCTGCGGAAGCCCCAAAGCACCGAAACGCACGCCGCCCCGGCGTTCTTTGCCGCCTGCACGTCCACCTCACTGTCTCCCACATAAATGCACCGATCCGCCCCAATGGCTGCCATGGCCCGGAAAACCATATCCGGCGCAGGCTTCCGGGGGCATCCGGCGATCTCACCCATGGCGGGGATGCCGGGAAAATAGTCGGCGCACAGAGCCTTCACGGCACTGTCTGGCTTGTTGGAGACGATGGCCAGGGGATAGCGTTCTTTCAGGGTTGCCAGTGCCTCCGGGATGCCGGGGTAGGGCTTGGTTTTGATTTGACAGTGGGCAGTATAGTAGGGCATATACACTTCCAGCAGCCGGGCAATGGTGCTTTCCGCCGTGCCTTCCGGAAGGCTCCGGCGCAGCTGGGTCTGGGCACCGTTTCCCAGGGCGATGCGTACCTGCTCACAGGTGCGGCTGGGGTAGCCGAACCGGGTCAGGGTGTAGTTGGTGGCATCCGTCAGATCCTCCAGGGTATCCAGCAGGGTGCCGTCCAGGTCAAACAGAATCCCGGTCATATTACATCCCCCAATTCTTCTTGGCCCGGATGTCCTCTCCCAGGAAGGGGACCCGCTGGAAGTTGCCGTTCAGCCGGGAAGCCACCTGGGAGGAATACCGCCGGGAAAAGTCCTCGGTGTTCAGATTCGTGGACAGGATCATGGGCCTGCCGTAAAGAATCCGGTCATTGATCAGGGTGTACAGTGCCGAGGTGGTGAACTGGCTGGGCATTTCCGTGCCCAGATCGTCCACAATGAGAAGATCGCAGTCGGTGTACCGCTGGGAATCCTGCCGGGCCTGCTCGTCATTATAGAACTTGGCCCGTTCCAGCTTGCCAAAGAGGTGGGATGCACTTTCGTACACCACCGAGTAGCCCCGATCCGCCACCACCCGGGCGATGCATGCAGACAGGAAGGTTTTCCCCAGGCCCGTATCTCCGGAAAACAGCAGATTGGGGGATTTTTCCGAGAAGGTGGCGGCATACCGGCGGCACATTTGAAGATTTCGCTCCATCAGCGCCCGGACATTCACCTTCATCACCGGATCCAGCCGATCCGGGTAGTAGTCCAGGCTGAACTGCTCAAACCGATCCTTGCCTGCGCTGAGGAAGGTCAGCTCCTTTTTCTGCTCCTGACGGCACAGCTCCCGCAGACACTCGCACATATTGCTGCCCACATAGCCGCTGCCGCCGCAGACGGTGCAGATGGGGCTGTCATCTAAGTACCCTTCTTCAAAATACTGCCCCACCAGCTGGGCCCGCTCCTGCTGCAAGGCCAGATTTTCCTGCCGGATGGCATCCATTTCCGCCCTGCCGTCGCTGCCCTTGCGGAAAGCAGCCTGGGCAGCCTGGGCCATGGTGCGCCGCAGCTGCAAGTCAATCTGCCGGATCCGGGGGCATTTTTCGTAAGCCTGCGCCAAATGCTGCCGGTTTTCCGACTCCCGATCCTCCCTGGCCTGGGCCAGCCGTTCTCTGGCACGGCGGATCACTTCTGCGCTGTATGCCATAGCTTAACCTCCCTGCATCATTCTGGCAATGGCCGCCTGCTCCTGGGCATCCAGCTGCCGTTCGCCGCCTCTTGCGCCGGTGTGCTTCTGGTCGCCGGTGCGCACTTCCTCTGCCGTCCGCAGACCCTGCTGCTGCCAGCGCTGCAAAATCTTGTTCATGTAGGCCCAGTTCAGGCCGCCGGTGTTGAGACAGGTGCGCTCGTATGCCATGGAGATCAGCTCCTCCTCCATGCCCATGTCCAGCCAGCTCTGGGCGTACCGCTCCTCAGCGGCAGTCAGCCCCCGGCCCCGGATCTGGAGCAGCTCCATCAGCCGCCGCAGCCGGGAATTGCGGACATTCTGGGCGCTGATAAAGGCCGCCGCCTCCTCCACGGTGTCAATGCCCCGCTCGGCCCAGGCGTAGGCTTCCTTTTCCACGGTGCGCAGACTGGGGTTCCGGATGCTGCCCCGCTGCCGCGCCCGCTCCTTGCAGTAGCAGATCAGCACGGAGATCACATCCCCGGGCAGTCCCAGATAGCGGACAAAGCCCAGCAGGATTTTCAGCTCCTCGGTGTTCAGAGTGCGCCCCAGCAGCCGCTGCACCTCGCCGTACAGCCCCCGGAAATCCGTGTCAGCGTCCATGGCCTTCAGAACATCCTGCTCGGAGTACTCCGGCCGCTCCCCCGGGGCAATGTGGACAGGCCGCTCCTCCGGCCACAGTCCCAGCTGCCGCAGGGTAGCCCCGGCGCAGGACAGCCGGGATTCGTTCATGTTCAGCGCCTGCCGGGCATCCTCCGCCCGGTTGCCGCTGTTTAAGAATATGTATAGCAGCGCCGCATCCCCGCTGGCCGCAGAGAGCAGCTTCTGCACATCCCGCTGAGGGATGGTCAAAGCTTCCGTCATCATTTCGCATTTCCTCACAATTCGTCAGTTACAGTCATTATACCACAGACGAACCCCATTCTCAACGGAAACCCAAGGGATTTTTATAGAAAAATAAGCCGGTCATAAAATTACCGGCGCAAAGGGTAAGTCTATGCGTATTCGGCGGCGCAGAGGGTAAGTTGGTGCAAGTCCGGCGGCGCAGCCGCCCTTGGCTCCCCCTATGGGGGAGCTGTCGAGCGAAGCGAGACTGAGAGGGCGTGTGCAGTGGCGAATTTGGGAAATGTACCGTGATTGCGACCGGGTACCCTCTCAGTCACGTCCACCACCCGCTATCGAACCGGGTGACCCCCTGCGGTGTTGGTCTACTGCCAGGGTGGCAGGCTCGAATTGCCAGCGGGTGCAACCCGCCCTCTCAGTCACGGCTTTCAGCCGTGCCAGCTCTCCCAAAGGGAGAGCCAAGGGGCGGACTGCGCCCGCCCAGCGCAGAAGGTAAGTCGATGGGAATTCGGCGGCGTAGCCGCCCTTGGCTCCCCCTATGGGGGAGCTGTCGAGCGAAGCGAGACTGAGAGGGCGTTCGCAGTGGCAAGTTTGCGCATTGGTGCGTGATTGCCGCCGGGTATCCTCTCAGTCACGTCCACCACCCGCCATCGAACCGGGTGACCCCCAACGGTGTGGGTCAATTGCCAGAGTCGCAGACTCGTCATAGCCAGCGGGTGCAACCCGCCCTCTCAGTCACGGCTGCGCCGTGCCAGCTCTCCCATAGGGAGAGCCAAGGGGCGGGCTGCGCCCGCCCGACCCATCGAAATGACTTTGGGAAAAATCCACATTTCCCCCGTTTTCGCTCCGGTTTCATGGCACAATGTACGCAGGCAAGCTGTTCCCCACTTGCCCGCTGTTCGCATCTGCCGCTGCGCAGGGGCAGATACACTTGACAGGCTATGGAGTCAAAGACCGGATTCATCGTCATGAAGGGTTTTCGTTTCCGTCCTGTCCAATGCCAGTTTGCCCCGGCGGCTGTGTTTTATTCGGAGGAAAATTATGGAAAATCTGCTTATTATTCTGATCCTGGCCCTGCTGTCCCTGTTCGTTCTGCGGTTTTTGCTGCTGCCGGTGCGCCTGGCGGTGAAGATTGCCGTTCATTCCGGCTGCGGGTTTTTGTGCCTGTGGCTGCTCAATACCGCCTCGGGGCTTACCGGGGTTTATCTGCCCATCAATGCCGTTACCGTCCTGCTTTCCGGTTTTCTGGGGATCCCCGGTATCGCCCTGGTGGCACTAACCGCATAAAAAAACCGGCCCAAAAGGCCGGTTTTTCAGAATCACTTATCCAGATGTACGTTCAGATGGGGATAGGTCATTTCAATGTCCTGCTCGTCAAATACCTGCTTGACACGCTGAGTAACCAGGTAGAACACATCCCAGTAGTCTGCCGGGGTGGTCCACAGGCGCAGGCTGTAGGAAATGGCGCTGTCGCCGTAGGACACCACCACCGCCTTGGGGGCAGGCTCCAGCAGCACCTTGTCCACGGTTCCGGCCAGCACCAGAGCGTCAATGACCTTCTGGGTGGGGGCATCGTAGGAGGCGGAAACGGCGATTTCCACCCGGCGGGAATCCTGGGCGGTGAAGTTGACGATCTGCGCCGCCACCACGGCGCTGTTGGGCAGGCACACCAGCTTGTTGTCCGGGGTGGAGAGCTTGGTGTAGGTCATGTTGATCTCCTGCACCGTGCCGGACTGACCTGCAATCTCCACAAAGTCCCCGGAGTGGAAGGGGTGGGTATAGAGAATGGTAAAGCCGCCGATGATGTTGGAAACCATATTCTGCAAAGCCAGGGAAAGTGCCAGGGTCAGCACACTGGCCAGGGCCACAATACTGGTCACATCCACCTGCAAGGCAGAGGCAACGATCAGGCCCGTCAGAAGGTACAGCATGGTTTTGGTCAGGGACAGGATCAGGCTGTGGGCCGCCTTCTCCATCCGGGAGCGCTCCAGGGCCTTTTGCAGCATTTTGCAAAGGATCCGGGTGACCAGGATCCCCGCCGCCAGCAGCACCACCGACATCATCAGGTTGTGGAACAAATCACTTTTCAGAAGGATCTTACCGATATCTTTCATGGTTCTCTCCTTGTCCTTAGGTTTTTCTCCTGACTATTATACATCCGCCGGGGCAAAATAGCAAGAGATGCTTTTTCCTTGACATTTGCCCTACGGAGAGTATAATTATAATAGAATTATTAGGGTCTATCTGAAAACTGGAAATATGACCAACAGCGAGGGATTTTTTTGCCTGATGAAGCCATTTTTTCGCAGGAATACTTTGTGTATTGCAAGGAAAAATGGCGCACAGCAGGCGGAAAAGACCCGCTGCTTGGGCGTGTTGACGGTTTTCAGATAGGCCCCAGAAAAAAGGAGCGTTTTTCCATGTATTACAGAATGACCGTGGCAGGTCTTGAAAGAGATCTTCCCATCTGCCCCCTGAATGATAAGCTGTCCATTGCCGGCTTTGTGATTTTCGGGGATCCTGAACTGACCGTCGCCTGCGCCCGGGAGCTGCTGGCCAAGGCCCCGGAGTATGACTACATCCTCACCGCGGAAGCCAAGGGTATCCCCCTGGTGCATGAAATGGCCCGTCAGGCCGGAAACAGCAAGTACATTCTGGCCCGGAAGGCCCCCAAGCTGTACATGCGGGATCTGTTCAGTGTCAGTGTTCACTCCATCACCACCGCCAAGGAGCAGACCCTGTACCTGGACGGCGCCGATGCCGCTCTCATGAAGGGCAAGAAGATCCTCCTGGTGGACGATGTGATCTCCACCGGCGAAAGCCTCAAGTCTCTGGAAGCCCTGGTGGAAAAGGCCGGCGGTGAGGTCTGCGGCCGTATGGCCATCCTGGCCGAGGGCGATGCCCAGGAGCGCAAGGATTTGATCTACCTGGAAAAGCTCCCCCTGTTCAACCCCGACGGCACCGTTCTGGGCTGATTGTAACCCAATCCCAGTCCGGCACAGCCCCTGACCCATAACGGAGGGACAAAATGGCTCTTGAAAACAAACTGGGTATCACCAATTCTGCGGAGCTTGCCCGTGAGGAAGAAAAGCGCAGCAAGCGAAAGGCTGTATGGCTGTTTGAAAGCGGGATGCTGAACACCCTGCCTGTGGGTACCTTTGCAGCCCTGAAAGCCATCCACAAATGCCTGTTTGAGGAAATGTATGATTTTGCCGGGCAGATCCGCACCGTCAATCTGGCAAAGGGCAGCTTCCGGTTTGCCCCTCTGATGTACCTGGAAGCGGCGCTTGCCAACATTGACAAAATGCCCCAGTCCACCTTTGACGAGATCATCGAAAAGTATGTGGAAATGAACATTGCCCACCCCTTTCGGGAGGGCAACGGGCGCAGTATGCGTATCTGGCTGGATCAGATGCTGAAAAAGGGCATCGGACAGGTGGTGGATTGGAGCCGGGTGGACAAGGAGGACTACCTGCTTGCCATGGAGCGCAGCCCCATCAAGGATGTGGAGATCAAGGTACTGCTGAAAGCGGCCCTGACCCCGGATGTGAACAGCCGGGAGATGTATATGAAAGGCATCGACCACAGCTATTACTATGAAGGATACACCACCTTCAAGACAACCGAATTATAAGAAAAAGCACTGCTTCGGCGGTGCTTTTTCTTTATTTTAAGAAATCTGTCGAAATCTGTCGATTATCTTAAGAAATAAGAATATTGCCTTTTCCCCCTGGCTGTGATAGAATAAATCAAACTATGACCAAGTGAGTGGATTTTCTTGAATTTTGATAACACACGGGTTCAAATCGACCTGGATCGGATCAATGCCAATTTTGATGCCGTCCGGAAAAAGGTGGGCGTTCCGGTGATGGCTGTCATCAAGGCCGATGCCTACGGCCACGGGGCCATTCAGCTGTCCCGGCAGCTGGAGCGCAAATGTGCCTTTTTTGGTGTCAGCTCCATGCTGGAAGCCATGGAGCTTCGCCGTTCCGGGATCCTGACCCCCATTCTCATTCTGGGCCACACCCCGGTGCAGGCCTATCCCACTGCCATTCTGGAAAATATCCGTCCCTCCATCTACCGCTATGCCGATGCCCTGGCTCTGTCCGAGGCCGCTTTGGCGGTGGGACTGACCGCCGAATTCCACTTTGCCGTGGATACCGGCATGAGCCGCATCGGCTTTCAGGTCACCCGGGAGGATGCGGATCTGTGCGCCAAAATCGCAGCCCTGCCCGGCGTTCATGCCGAGGGACTGTTCAGCCACTTTGCCGCCGCCGACTGCGCCGATCTTTCCTGGGCAGAGCAGCAGCAGGCCCTCTTTGACCGCTTCTATGAGATGCTGAAGGAGCGGGGGGTGGAGATCCCCATTCGCCATCTGGATAACTCCGCCGGTCTTATGAACTTTCAAAACCACTATGAAATGGTGCGCTCCGGCATCGTCACCTACGGTATGTACCCCAGTGACGAGGTAGATCCGACGCTGCTGGAGCTGAAACCGGCCCTGAGCTGGCTCAGCCGGGTCACCCATGTCAAGACCCTGCCCGCCGGGCGGCAGATCAGCTACGGCGGCACCTTCACCACCACCCGCCCCACCGTTGTGGCCACCATCCCTGTGGGCTACGCCGACGGCTACCGCCGCAGCCTGTCCGGGAAGTTCCATGTTCTGATCCGGGGGCAAAAGGCCCCGATCCTTGGCAGGATCTGCATGGATCAGATGATGGTGGATGTCACATCCATCCCCAATGTGGATGTGGGGGATCAGGTGGTTCTGGTAGGCAGAGACGGGGATGAGGAGATCACCATGGAGCAGATCGCCGCCGCTGCCGACAGCTTTAACTACGAATTCGTCTCCGGCATCAGCCGCCGGGTTCCCCGTATTTACACCAAAAACGGCAAAACCGTTCACACCGTCCATTATTTGACGGATGCATTCCCAAAGGAGGTTCTCTATGTCCCGTAAATCCCCCAAACGCAACACAGGTCTGGTGGTGGCGCTGATCCTGCTGATCCTGGTCTTTATCGCCGGTTCTGCCCTGATGATCAAGCTCAGCCTGGATCTGGTTGACACCGCCCCGGCCACCCGCCCCGGCAATTCCAGCAGCATCGTCCTGCCAAACTCCGGCGGCGACACCACCGCCGAAACCGAACCCCCACCCCCGGAGACCACCCTGCCCGAACCGGAGCATGTGGTATCCACCGCTACCATCGTCTCCACCGGTGACCTGCTGATGCACAAACCGGTGATCGACACCGGCCTTGTGGGCGGCAGCTATAACTTCGATTCCATTTTTAAGTATATCAAGGAGGATGTCACCGCCGCGGATTACGCCGTGGCCAACCTGGAAGTCACCCTGGCCGGAACGGAAACCGGGATCCCCTATCAGGGCTACCCCCGGTTCAACTGCCCCGATGCCATTGTCACCAGCGCCAAGGATGCCGGTTTTGATATGCTCCTGACCGCCAATAACCACAGCTACGACACCGGCCTTGCCGGATTCAAGCGCACCCTGGAGGTCACCCGGGATACCGGACTGGAAACCCTGGGCACTTACACCTCCGCTGATGAAACCCACTGGGCCGTGGAGGAGATCAACGGCATTCAGGTGGGCATGATCTGCTACACCTACGCCACCGGTGTCACTGACGGCCGCCCCATGCTCAACGGCAACGCCGCCATTTCCGAGGCCGGACTGTGCAACTATTTCACCTACAACAATCTGGATGCCTTCTATTCGGAACTGGACGGCTATCTGAAGGAAATGAAGCAGGCCGGTGCGGAAGCTACGGTGATCTATCTCCACTGGGGCGATGAAAACCAGCTCCAGGCCAACGCCAACCAGAAGCAGATGGCCCAGAAGATCTGCGACCTGGGCGTGGATGTGATCATCGGCGGCCACCCCCATGTGGTGCAGCCCATGGAGCTGTTGACCAGCACCACCGATTCTGACCGCAAGACCGTCTGCCTGTACTCCATGGGCAACGCCGTCTCCAACCAGCGCCAGGGCAACCTGTCCGCCATCAGCACCGCCCACACCGAGGACGGCGTGCTGTTCAGCATCACCTTCTCCAAGTACTCCGACGGTACGGTGTACCTGGAAAGCACGGATCTGCTGCCGGTGTGGGTTCACCGCCGCAATGACGGCACCGGGAACGAATACAATATGCTCCCCCTGCACCTGGATCAGGCAGACACCTGGGCGGAAACCTTCAACATCAAGGATGCCACCGTCCAGGCCGCCAAGAATTCCCACGCCCGCACCATGGCCATCGTCGGCTCCGGCCTGACCGACTGCCAGAACTGGCTGACCCAGCAGAAGGAAGCCAGAGAGCAGTACTACTACGATCTGGTGCATAACCCCGACAAGGTAGCCACCCAGCCCACCGAGGCTGTCACCGAAGCCTCCACCGAAACCACCGCCGCCCCCGCAGTTTAACCCCCAAAGAAAAAGGGCCTGTTGCAGCGCACAAACCCTACGGCACCCGCCGCAGAGCAAGCGCCAAGCAGCAGGCCCGTTTATTTTTTTGTATAGACAGCCCCGCCCGCCGAATTTCCCCGCAAAATGTTCGATACCGCATTGTCGGCGCAATGCGCCGACGTTGTTTCCTCATTGGGGAAACAACCGGGCGGGCAACGCCCGCCCCTTGGCTCTCCCTATGGGAGAGCAGTCACGGCGCAGCCGTGACTGAGAGGGCGACTTAGCACCCGCTGGCTATGACGAGCCTGCGACTCTGGCAGCAGACCCACACCGTTGGGGGATACCCGGTTCGATGGCGAGATGTAGTCGAGGCTGGGCGGCGCAGCTGCCCCTTGGCTCTCCCTATGGGAGAGCTGGCACGGCGTAGCCGTGACTGAGAGGGTACCATGTAGCAATCACGGTACTTTTCCCAAATTTGCAGCTGCGTACGCCCTCTCAGTCTCGCTTCGCTCGCCAGCTCCCCCAGAGTGGGAGCCAAGGGCGGCTGCGCCGCCGGGTTCGCATGGACTTACCCTCTGCGGTGCCAAATTTACAATGCAAAAATTTCGGTGCGTTGGGCGGGCAACGCCCGCCCCTTGGCTCTCCCTATGGGAGAGCTGGCACGGCGCAGCCGTGACTGAGAGGGTACCCAGCGGCAGTCAATATGCCCGCTTCCTTTTGAATTTCCGACTACCACCTGCCGCCGAACCGGGTGACCCCCTACGGTGTGGGTCTACTGCCTGGGTCACAGGCTCGCCATTGCCAGCGGGTGCAGCCCGCCCCTCTCAGTCTCGCTTCGCTCGACAGCTCTCCCATAGGGAGAGCCAAGGGCGGCTGCGCCGCCGGGGCTTCCACCACTCGCCGCCGAATTCCTGCCGTCTTACCCTTTGCACCGCCAATGTTGTTTTTGCCAATATTGTATCAACCTACAGAAAAAATCACTGGATAATTCTGGAAAAGAGTTGCGCAAGTCCGTTGAATATGTTATTCTATTAATGTATAGGGAAAATTGTCACCTGTGCGGCCATCCGGGAGGAAAGGGGGGCGAAGTCCTGCGGCAGCGGGCCGGAATATGGCGTGACGGCCGGGAACGGCTGGGGAATCGAAGACGGTTTGAAAATCGGTTTCAGCCGCTTTCCTTTCGAGTATGAAATGACAGTGAGGCGTTAACCACATGAAAGAAAAGTACATGATCCTCTGCGTGGCGGGGCAGTCCAATGCGGTGGGGTTTGACGAGTCTGCTATCCCGGGGGACTACACCCGTCAGTTCCGGGGTGACCGCATCCGCCAGCTGGGCTTTTACGGCGAGGATAACCTGAAGGTGATCCCCCTGGGTGCCTGCGCCCAGAACTTCCAGGATCTGCGCCCCTTCGGCAATCCGGGCAGCGACCCCTCTATGCCGGGAACCAAGGGAATGCACCTGCCCCTGGCGGACAGGCTGCTGGATCATATCCCTGAGGACTACGGCGTTCTGGTGCTGCCCTGTGCCTACGGCGGCGTGGGCTTCACCGTGGGCCAGCAGGGGAGCTATGACCCTGTAACCATGCGCCCCAGTGAGGGCCGTCTGCGCTGGGGTGTGGCATCCCCCTTCTATGCGGCCATGAAGGATCGCATCGGATATGCACTGGACTTGAACCCGGAGAATCGTTTCCTGGGTGTGGTTTGGCTTCAAGGTGAATTCGACTATGAAAACGGCGCGCAGCAGTCTGCGGGATTTGACGCCATGACGGCGGATTTCTTCCAATATTTTGCTGCCCGCTATCCCGGCAGGGTCTACCGTGGGGATTGGAACCGGGATATCTGGTACAATGTGGAAACCGTGGCCCACTGGTACGGCATGGGGGACTGCCCCAAAATCTGGGCCCACTATGCCGCCTGGAATCCGGAAACCTACGTCCCCATTCCCAGAGATACGGATTCCAACGAGATAAACGGTACCGGCCTGACAGCAATACCATTAAGTTAATTTAGTGCTACCCCTATGCTACATTTTCGTGGCATAGGGGTACTTTTTTCTTCAAAAATATCAAAAATTTTCTTAAATAATATCAAAAAGCACTTGACAAAGTACA
>Ga0129311_1000520_pt1 | contig 33450 bp, 31 predicted proteins | sample Go1ome_FD_94435 | JGI IMG/M metagenome (GOLD analysis project Ga0129311, IMG submission 94435) | Western lowland gorrila individual fecal microbial communities from Wisconsin, USA - Go1022B metagenome | ecosystem: Host-associated > Mammals > Digestive system > Large intestine > Fecal | place...
AATCGCATTTGCCTGAACAGACTCTGCCGCCTCTCCGCTGGCACCTGCAAGCATGGCCAGCGTTGCTGTTGCCTGCTCCTTAGCAAGTTCTGCCGATACTGAAGCCACAGCCCCCTGCCAGTTACCGAATCCAAGTGGTTTAAAGAGGTAAGCCAGTACTTCACCGACAGATCTAAGCATAGAGTCTTCCAGAGCTACCATGCCGAAGTGGCCATTTGTAAATCCAAAGTTCATGAGGAACCAAAGTAATACACAGATAGAGAAGATGATTGTTCCAGCCTTAATAATGAAGGCCTTCGCTCTTTCCCACACGTGAATCAGTACACCCTTAACCGTTGGCAAATGGTATGCTGGCAGTTCCATTACAAATGGAGATGGGTCGCTTGAGAAATACTTTGTCTTCTTTAATGCAATACCAGAAATAATAACAATACCAAAGCCAATGAAATACATGAGTGGTGCCATCCAGGCAGAACCTGCAAAGAAAGTTACTACCATCATAATGATAATTTCCATCTTAGCACCACATGGGAGGAAGGTTGAAAGCATGATTGTCATACGACGATCTCTTTCATTCTCAATTGTACGAGTCGCCATGATAGCAGGTACTCCACAACCTGTTCCTACAAGCATAGGAATAAAGGATTTACCTGACAGACCAAAACGACGGAAAATTCTATCCATAATAAAAGCTACACGAGCCATGTATCCGGAATCTTCTAATATAGAAATAAGAAGAAAAAGAACTAGCATCTGTGGTACGAAACCAAGAACAGTTCCTACACCACCTAGGACACCATCAACAACAAGTCCCTGAAGCCATGGTGCAACATTGCCGGCTTCCATCCAGGAAGAAACGCTGCCCAGTACCCATTCACCAATTAAGACATCATTTGTCCAGTCTGTAATCGTTGAACCGAGCTGTACTACAAGGTAATAAATGCCAAACATAATTACTGCAAAAATCGGAAGTGCCAGCCATCTATTTGTAACAACTCTGTCAATCTTATCTGATACTGTCATCTTGCCATGGCTTGTCGCTTTCTTAATTGTCTTGTCAACAAGCCCCTGAATATATGTATATCTTGCATCTGTAATAATTGCTTCCGCATCATCGTCCATTTCCTTTTCACAGTCCTGGATGTGAGCATCGATATGCTTCTTCTCATCTTCTGAGAGGCCTAGTTTTTCAACAACTGCTTCATCACGCTCGAATACTTTTACAGCAAACCATCTGATTGCAGACGCATCGCATTTATTCTCAATAGATTCTTCAATATGTGCAAGTGCATGCTCAATAGAGCCACCAAATACATGTGGTGCTTCTGCTCTCTCATCTTTTGACTCAGCGGCAGCTACAATCGCCTTTACAACTTCATCTTTACCCTTTCCATGCAGAGCTGTCATTGGAAGTACAGGACAGCCAAGTTCTTTCGAAAGAGCCTTAAGGTTAATCTGGTCCCCATTCTTTTCAACAATATCCATCATATTCACAGCAACCACCGTTGGAATTCCAACCTCCAGCAACTGTGTTGTAAGGTAAAGGTTACGTTCAATATTTGAACCATCAATAATATTAAGAATTGCATCCGGCTTCTCTTCAATCAGATAGCGGCGTGACACCACCTCCTCTGGAGAATATGGTGACAGAGAATAGATACCTGGAAGATCCTGAATGATTACGTCCTTGTGTCCTTTCAGTCTACCTTCCTTCTTCTCTACTGTTACGCCAGCCCAGTTACCTACATACTGAGTGGAACCTGTTAAATCATTAAATAATGTGGTCTTACCACAGTTTGGATTACCTGCAAGAGCTATCTTTAAACTCATGGGAAATGCCTACCTCTCTTCCTTTTTTGTTCTTTCAGATGGATTGCCCGGCTTTACGCGCATTCCATTTGCATTAATTCATTTCTAAAATATCTGCATCTGATTTTCTCAGCGACAATTCGTAGCCACGAACTGTTATTTCAACTGGGTCGCCAAGGGGCGCCACCTTGCGCACGTAAACTTCCGTACCTTTTGTGATACCCATATCCATAATGTGTCTCTTCACCGGTCCTTCGCCGTGAATCTTTACAACTGTGGCTTTCTCACCAACTGGAATGTCTCTTAATGTCTTCATCATTGCCTCCTTTATACTTCATTTCCGCTATGCAGAAATGTAAACCTTCATTGCCATTTCTTTCGTTACCGCGAGCCGTGCACCTTTCAGCTTGATAATCATATCCCCGCCATGTGAGGAGACAATGTAGATATCAGCTCCCGGAACGAAGCCCAGATCCTGTAAATGTTTTTTCATAGCTTCCTGACCCGAGGTTCTTATCACTCGGACCTCATCGCCTGTTTTGGCAAATTGTAACGGAATAGCTGCCATCTTTTTCCCTCCTGCAAATGTATTGCGCAAGTCTGCTTGAAACTGTACGTTGAATTATTTTTATATAACTCTAAATGTTGTTAATCTATTCTAACTCTATGTCTTAAATAATCTGCACAAGCAAGTTTCCTTGCGGTGCAGATCTAGTTCAATATATAGAAGAAATATTATCTAACGTGATGCCTTTACATGATGTTTTTCCATTAACGCATCAATTTCATCCTTCTGTTCTTTACTCATTTTTCTCTTCCCAGTACTGCATTGTTTTTTCGTACAAGAAGATGCAAGGGAACAAGTGCCGCAGGCGCCATTCCTTAAGGTATAAGTCAGAGCGCACACGAAGGCTACAATAATTGCAATGATTATTAATATAGACACAAGCATAGCGACTCCTTTCTCGATTACATGCGTTGATTCGGAGTTAGATTAATTTAACTATGATAAGAAATATATCACTAAGGAGGGATGGTGTCAATTATTATTTGTAAGCAAGCTTACATGCGCCCTTTATTTTTGTCTGTCACCTTCGGTGGTAGCTATAAATTCCTATTGCATCCCTTCCTAACTAACATATCCTTGGTAAGCCCTCTCCCTGCAGCACGTCTAAATATCTCTGTCCGCCTATCTCTGTTCTCATAATCAGGGAGCCGGCCTCTGCTATGCGATCTTCTGCCTCAGCAACCTCGCCAATAATACAAGCGTTCTCTCCATACTTTGCAGAACGAATAATTTCCACTGCCTGTTCAGCAACTTCCTTTGGAACAATGGCAATCATTTTCCCTTCATTACCCATATACATAGGATCCAGTCCCAGGAGACCTGCGAAGTCACGCACCTTGGCACTAACCGGAATACTCTCTTCATCCAGGTAAAACACATTTGCCGATGCCACAGCAAGTTCCTTCAATACCGTTGCCAGGCCACCACGCGTTACGTCACGCAGAGTTCGGATTTCAATGCCCGACTCCAGAAGTTTACCCACCATATCCACCAGTGGTGCATTATCACTTTCCACGTCTGTTTCAATATTCATCCTTTCAGAAAGAATAGTTGCATGATGATCTCCCATATTTCCCGATGCGATAATCACATCCCCAGGGCGTGCGTTAGCCGCCTTGATATCCACATCCTCCGGCACAAAACCAACGCCAGCAGTATTAATGTAGAGACCGCCATTGCCATTAATAACTTTTGTGTCACCAGCAACAATAATCACCCCAGCTTCTCTGGCCGTTTCCGCCATGGAATGCACAACCCTTTCTAATGTAGAAATTGCAAGACCTTCCTCCAGAATAAAGCCGCAAGTAATGTACTTAGGCTTTGCCCCGCGCATCAAAAGATCATTTACCGTACCACAAATGCAAAGTCTTCCGATATCACCACCCCGGAAGATCACCGGAGTGACCACGAAGCTATCTGTTGTCATGGCGATTTTTCCCGCTCCAGAAACAACAGCGCTGTCCTCCATCTGGTTCAGCGTATCATTACTGAACTCCTTAGCAAAAATAGATGCAATCAGGTCATCCGTTGCCTGACCGCCACTTCCATGTACCATGGTAATTACTTTCTCATTTGCTGTACTCATTTCCTCTCCCTCGATTCTCTTTGCAAATGGACTTTTCATCCACTCACTTAATTTGCAAATGAACTTGTCGTCCATTCCCTTTATTTCGCAAATGAACTTGTCGTCCACTCACTTATTTTGCAAATGGACTTGTTCAACGCGCTGTTCATTTGCCACTAGTTTATTTATAATCTCCGTACATGACATTGAAATCTGTAAGCTCAGAAATGCCATCGATATGACCATAGCCCTGCTGCCAGATCCAGTACCTGCCGGTGTAGTCGGTTTGCTCCGTGTAGTGAGCCAGCCAGACCGTGGTGTCCTTGCTGTTGTAAGGAGCCAGTTCATTCAGTGCCCCATCACGCCAGTGATTGTCATCATTCATCCAGACATTGGTCAGGAAATTCTTACTACTATAAAGCATGGCATCATAGCCGCGCTTGGCACACTCATCTGCGAAGGCTGCGTAGAGGTCATTCATATCCTGCAGGCTCATGTGATAATCCTCAATGGCAGAGAATTTTTCCCAGTCATAGGCCACAGGCAGATCCAACTTGTAATCCCCAAGCTGGTCCAGAAGCCAGCTGATGTGCTGGCGAAGCATGTCTTCATCATAATCTGTGGTGTAAAAATAAATACCTACTTTCAGACCTGCAGCTGTAGCTCTCTGCAGATTCTGCTTGAAGCACTTGTCCAATTCCAAGGTGCCGCCCTCATAGTGAGCAATTCGCATAATAACGAATTCACATCCTGCTGCCTTTACTTTTTCAAAATTAATATCGCCCTGCCAAACTGACACGTCGATTCCATAATGAAGATTCTCTCCCGGATACTTGGCTATAAATTCCTGGAAGGTTGGATCTGGTAGAACTCTTTCATCCTTAGGAAGGTTGGACAGCACCTGCACATTCATCTTGCCCTCTGTCACATTGCCAGAGGCATCCGTTACCGTAAAGGTAATCGGATAGGTGCCAAGAGTAGATGTATCAACCTGACCAGTCACTTCCAACACTGGCCTTTCATCCTGGTTATCCGCATAACCCAGGAACTTATGAATATCAAATTCACTCCACTGTTTCACCTTTGGCTCTGCATTACAAATCAGAAGCTGTGGTGCCACCGTATCCTTAACCTGAATATCTTCCTTATTTACAAAAGCCTGCTGGCCAGCGTTCTCACTATCCTGGTCAGCTTTTGACGCATCTCCAAGGCTTGCCATATTTTCTGTTGAGGCGTCCAGAATTGTCGTCTCACTTGTATCCCCCTGGCTTGCAAGGTCTTTATCAGCATCTGTTTCGGATGCATCCATCAAAGTCGAAGTAATTCCTTTGCTTTCATTTTCCTCTGCCGCTGTTTGCCTGCTCTTTTCTGCCTTTGCCAGATAACTGTTCCATACAATCAGCACAGTAGCCGTAAGCAGGATGATTACAATAATTGCAGCGATCAAAATATTCCGATTTCTTTTTGTCATAACCCATCCCGTATTAAAACTTTTCTAATTACGCACATCCCATTTGCATGGGGATTAATCCTTACGATTGCTTGTCAGGTAGGAGAAACAAGAGCCCTCTGTGGAAACCATGCAGGCGCCCTGCGGAGTTTCCGGTGTGCACACCTTGCCAAAAAGTGGACACTGGTAAGGGCGAATTTTGCCAACCAGCACATCGGCACAATTGCAGGCCTTGTTCTGCTTAATATCCTCATCCAGTCCCTTACTTCCTGCGTCGTACTTTGCGTACTCAGCCTTCAGAACCTTTCCGGAGCCCTCAATCCTGCCCATGCCGCGCCATACTGCAGGCGCCTTTTCAAAATACTTATCAATCAGGGCCAGGGCATTTTCATTTCCATTTTCCGAAACTACGGATGGATAAAAATTCATGACCACTCCTCTTCCACGTGCTTTCACAATGCCATAAAGAGCAGTCAGCATTTCCTTACCAGCAAATCCAGACACGCCAAATGGAATCTGGTATTTCTCCGCAATTGGCTTATAGATTTTGGAACCTGTCACCACAGAAACATGACCAGGTGCAATAAAAGCATTGACCCCTGAGCCGCTGGCGCAGACATAGTCAATCACTTCCGGCATGGTCTTAATTGCAGTAAGCAGCTGAACATTTTCAATCTTCTCCTGAATCAGGGTCTCCATAAGAAGCGCATATACAGGAGTGGTGGTTTCAAATCCCACTGTAGCAAATATGTAATTTGTATCAGGATTTTCCTTAGCAAGACTAATCACATCCATAGGAGAATAAACCATTTCCACACAGGCGCCTTCACCAGATGCAATACTAAGATTTTTCGTTGATCCCGGCACACGAATCAGATCTCCAAAAGTTGCAATGCAGTTCTTTGGATTTTCCGCCAGTTCCAGAAGCTTATCCACATAAGCAGATGGCGTCACGCACACCGGGCAACCCGGACCTGAGATCAGATGAATCTTTGGAGACAGCATTCTTGGAATACCATTCTTTGCAATGGCTGCTGTATGGCTTCCACAAACCTCCATAATATTCATTTCAGGACCATCGTAGTTTTTTAAATAATCGATAATTTCTTTATTCATTAGAATGCACCCACGTCCTTCATGAGTTCTTCCAGTTCCTTGGCATCGCCGTCAGAAACCTTCTGTAAAATCATGCCCGCATGAACCAGCACACGGTCACCAGGTACAACCTTGATAAGTGACGCTCCACGAGCAGTCACAATATTTCCGTTGAAATCAACAGTTGCAAGATCCCCCTTAATTTCTGTAACAAAACCTGTTAAGGCTACACACATTTTTTCTACCCCTCAAAATGTCTTTATATTTGCAAATGAACTTGGCTTAGCCACGCCTACATCAATGTCTCCAACACCAATTTTCATGCAGTGGCTAATTTCTGCAAATACACTCCAATATTATACCAAACTACCCGCTTATTCACTATGGATTCTTGGAAGTTTTCTTTGCTGATCTGGAGTTTTCCCGCGCACTTTTGCCAGTTACAGTTTTCTCTTGGAAATTTAGGTTTCAACTGTTCTTCCATGAATGCAAGAAAAAAGAGCCCGATTTACATCAGGCTCTCATCAAAAAGTATAAAAATGCGAATTCATTCATCACAGATTTTATCCAACCAGTCTCATCTTAACCTTCTGATCAAATAAGCCAGAAGTATGCAACGTTTCTGAGATTGCCTCAGCAAGATCAGCATGTCCCTTTACTGTCATATGTTCCTGATCCTCGAGTGATGGCTCAGCAACATCCGACGCAGCCAGGAAATCGCAACCATACTTGGCCGCAATTTTCTGATAAACACGTTTCAAATTCTTGGAAACCTCCACAGAATTCTGATTGAACTCTGGGTCAAACTCTTCCTTCCAAACCTCCTCTCCAAGATGAATTGGAGACATCAGTAAAATCTTTGCATCAGGTGTAACCTGCTTGATCTGGCAAATGAGTTTTTCGATACCTTTACCAATCCGTTCAGCAGAAGCACCATATGCAGTTTTACAGTCATTTGTGCCAAGCATGAGAACTACTTTGTCCAGAGGCGCATGCGTTTCCAGGAGGGTCGGAAGTAATGCACTTCCATTGCGTCCCTGTCTCAGGGGGTCTTCAAAAATACTTGTGCGACCAACAAGGCCTTCTTCAATAATACGAACTTTCTCTGCTGCCTTACCTGCAAAATACTCATCATCGAATTTTTCCTGCAGCAGACTTGTCCAACGCTGGCTCCAGGCATAACGCTTACCACTTCCAGGAATATATCCGTATGTATTGCTATCACCAAAGCACATGACTGTCTTCATAATCTTTCCTCTATCCCTCCGGCAAATGAAATGTTTTTCCTGCCAAGAAGTTTTTTCATCTTTCATTTCTATCTGTTTGTTTTCTTATATAGGTAAGATATCACAATAATTCTGTTATGAATAATTCTTATATATTTCGACTTGTTATAGTTTTATCTTATATTTATTCTAATAAATAGGAATATTTGTAATCTTGTAAATAAAATGATACACGATCCTAAAATCTAAATAAAAAGGATGTGGAGAATTGATCTCCACATCCCATATTCCCTTTCGTCAGTCGGCATCCCATTTGTCTGCACGGGATTGCTTCCCTTCAATAACTAGCGCAATCGCTTATGCTTCTGGCTTTGCTTCTGGCTTATGCTTTTGGCTTTGCTTCTGCAGGTGCAGTCTTTTCAGCTTCTGCAGCCTTTGCAGCGGCAGCGGCCTTAGCCTTTGCAGCCTCAGCAGCCTTCTGCTTTGCAAGTTCCATAGCCTTAGCTTTCGCTTCTGCTCTCTGCTTCAAAATTTCTTCTGAAATCTTGAATGTTTCTTCAGCCTTGGATGGTTCTGGAGTCTGATAACCTGGAACCATTTTCAGACACTTCTTTGGACACTTCTCAACACAGTAACCACACTGGATGCAGTCAAATCTGTTGATTGTCCAGGTACCATTTGGCATAGAAACTGTCAGGGCTCCTGGAGGACAGCTACGAGAGCAAAGTCCGCAGGAAATACACTGGTCGATATCGATTTCAACATGTCCTCTTGAACGCTCTGGATAAACAGCTGGCTCAAGTGGGTAAGTTGTTGTTACAGGCTTAGAGAACAGATTCTTCATTGATTCTGAAGCGAACTCCAGAAAACTTGTTTTCTTATATGACATGGTTTCTCTCCTCCCTTAGCGCTCTGTACAGCTGATGCAAGGATCGATTGTTACTGCAAGGATACCAACATCAGCAAGTTCTGTGTTCTTCAGCATTTCGCAAAGACCCATGAGGTTTGCGAAGGTTGGCGTACGCAGACGGAAACGATCAATATGAGGAGTTCCATTAGCCTTTACATAGTAAACAGCTTCTCCACGAGGCTGCTCCAGACGAACGAATGCTTCACCGTTAGGATTGCCCTTAACTGGTACCGCAATGTCGCCAGCAGGAATCTTAGCGCAGGCCTGACGAATCAGGTCAATTGACTGGAAGATTTCCTGAATTCTTACATCACATCTTGCATAGCAGTCACCATCTGTTGAGATGCATGGCTCCAGGTCAAGATCCTTGTAAGCTTCATATCCGCGAAGACGGATATCATTGTTCAGTCCTGATGCTCTTGCAAAAGGTCCTGTACATCCGAGGTCGATCATCTGCTGCTTTGTGAGAATACCTACTCCACAAAGGCGACTCTTTACTGAATAGTCATTCAGGAATGTTGTAGCGATACGCTTTGTCTCTGCTTCAACTTCCTTTAAATCATCAAGAATCTTTGCCTGCATTTCAGGAGTAATATCCTTGATAACACCGCCCACCTTGTTAACAGAAAAGATAACACGGCCACCTGTTGTCATTTCAATCATATCCAGAACTTTTTCACGAATTCTCCAAGCCTGATAGAAGAGGTTTTCGAATCCGAATGCATCTGCCATAAGTCCAAGCCAAAGCAGATGGCTGTGGATACGTGACATTTCAAACCAGATTGTACGAAGGTACTTGGCACGATCTGGAACTTCTACCTTCATAATATCTTCGATTGTTTCAACGTAACCCATACCATGTCCGAAAGAACAGATACCACATGTTCTTTCAACGATATAAGTCATCTGATTGAAATCTTTCTTTGTTACAAGGCCTTCCAATCCACGGTGTACGAAACCGATAGAAGGAATTGCCTCAACGATCTTTTCATCTTCTACAACCAGATCCAGATGAATTGGTTCTGGAAGAACGGGATGCTGTGGTCCAAATGGAATTACACTTCTCTTACCCATTATTTTCCCTCCTTATCATCTGCCGGTTTAGCATCTGCCTTGGCTGCCTGTGCCTTAGCAACTACTGTATTTTCTGGAGTTGCAGCTTCTGCGCCATCAGAAACGCCCATTGGTCCCTGTGGTCCAAATGGATGAACTGCTGCAATTCTATAGAGTTTATCCTGAAAGTCCAGGCTGATATTTTGAATCTTTACTCCGAAAAGTTCCTTCATCTCATTCTCGTAAAAAAGAGCATCTGGAACAATTTCAGTTACAGATGGAACTTCTTCGGAAGGATCCACAACCAGGCGAATGTTGGACATCAGATTGGTCTCGTCATCTACAAATGAATAGGAAAGTTCAAACTTTTCATTTACGTATGCTGCACAAATCTGGCAGAGACGATTATTCTTTTTCTTAAATTCTGCTACTTTTGCAAGTAACTCGCCCTTTTCAATTTCAATCAGGACGTTCTCTGGATTTCTTAATTCAATCATTCTTCTGAACCTCCTGTAGGAATTTCTTTAATCTTACCTGCATCTTCAGGTGCCTTTACAGATGGATCAACTTTAATCTGGTTAATACGCGCATCGATTTCAGCCATAACTTCATCCGTTACCTTGCCGTTCTTCTTTGCTTCCTTAATCAGACGATCTCTTTCATCAGATCTTCTCTGGAAGAGATCAATACCCTTAACGATACCATCAATAATTGCCTGAGGTCTTGCTGCACATCCTGGAACATATACATCAACAGGAATTGTTGTATCTACACCTCCAAGGATGTTGTAAGTTTCCTTAAATACACCACCTGTACATGCACAAATACCAACTGCCACAACAACCTTTGGATTAGGCATCTGGTCATAGAGCTGTTTTACAACTCCCTGACACTGATGGTTAATTCCACCGGTTACCAGGAAGATATCAGCCTGCAGTGGGTCACCAGTGTTAATAACACCAAAACGTTCTGCATCATAAATTGGTGTAAGACTTGCAAGTACTTCGATATCACAACCATTACAGCTTGATCCATCATAATGGAGAAGCCATGGCGATTTTTTTACGTTACCCATAAGATTTTGTCCTCCTACTTAATGAGCATCAGAATCAGAAGATTCAGACCAGCTGCGATAAATGTAACCCACCACGCCTGCTTAATCATGAGTTCTGACTTAACTCTGGCACTACTGTTGTCGATCAGAATTTCAAGGAAATAGAGAACGAAAATTGCTACAACTGCTCCAAGATAACTCCAAGGATTAGAGTTTACGAAGAACAATGCAACCACACCCAGCATATACATATTTTCATAATATTCTGTCAGTGTATAAATTGCGTAATTTCTTGCACCAAGATCTGATGTAATACCCTTGATAAGTTCCTGGTGTGGGTGATGGGAAGTAGATTCATCGAATGGTGACTTCCTCATCTTAATTGTAAGGATAAATACGAAGGCTACAAAGAATCCTGGAAGGAAAAGAATTGCACTCCATTTGCCGCTCACGATATCAAGTGACTTGAAAGATCCAACTGCAAGGTAGAAACCTACTGCAGTTAAAAGTTCTGCTGGTTCATAAGCAAGAGCCTGAAGTAATTCACGGTTAGCACCTACTGTTGAGTATGGTGAAGTTGCAACCATACCTGTGAAATACAGGAACATTGTAGATGTGGAGAAGAGGAAAATTGACATCAGCATATCTCCACCGCTGAAGAAAAGTGCACCTGCAATAAGTGTTCCAACCAGATAAGAAAGGATCAGGAAGCTCTGTGCCTTATTTACATTTACATTTTCCTTGGCAAATAACTTCTTCAAATCATGAAGTGGCTGTGTGATTGGAGGTCCAACACGACGCTGCATACGAGCAGAAATCTTTCGATCCAGACCGTCAAAGAATGCACCCAGGATTGGAGCTAAAATCACATAGGCAAGTACAGCAATGATACGAATATAATTTGTATTCATTAGAATGCACCTCCCTTCACAATTGCCATGGCTGTCATAACAACAATCCAAACTGCCAGAGCAATCTGTGCATACTTCATCATTTTTCCTGTCTTAATTGTGTCATCAAAGTAGTAGTTACCAAGTTCCATTTTTGTAGTTTCGCCAAATGCATTTACAAAGCCCTTATTGTCACCACTATTTACACCATTCATATATGTAAGGTCGACCTTTGTAGGCTGATTCTTTGTAAAGAGATATGCAAGGAATGGAACCAGGAAAGCAAGAATTAACATAGCCACCATTGTATACAGAACAGACTTAGACATTACATCTGTTGACGTGCCAAAGAGTTCTGTTACCAGTGGATTTACGTAAATCAGGGATACAGTTGGAATCAGGATGGTAACTGCAATCATGATTACTGTATGGATGTAAAGGGAGATGTACTCTCCTGTCTTTGTAACATCCTTAACTTCCTTATCCTCAGAAGGATTCTGGATTAACTTACCAAGCCACTTTGACCAATAAAGTGTTGTTGTTGCTGATCCAAAGCAGATTAAGAGAACCAGAATAATATTCTTGGAATCAATAACTGACTTCAGTGTTGCCCACTTAGAGAAAAGCATACCGAATGGTGCAAGGAACATTCCTACGATACCAATGAACATGCAAGATGCAAGTTTTGGAAGTCTATGAAGAAGTCCACCAAAGTCTTCGATATTTCTTGTATGAAGTGAGTTTTCTGTAGCACCAATATCCTGGAAAAGCAGAGACTTGGATACTGCATGGAACACCATCAGGAATACACCAGCCCAAACAGTTGCTGGAACACCAACGCCTGCACAAGCTGTCATCAGACCAAGATTAGAAAGAGTTGAGAAAGCAAGAACTTTTTTACCATCTGTCTGTTCAACAGCAAAGATGGACATGATAAAGAATGTGAATCCACCAACAAGGGATACCATCAAACCTGTCTCTGTGCCAGACATACCAGGCGCCAGACGGAAAAGAATATAGATACCAGCCTTAACCATAGTTGCACTATGAAGCAGTGCTGAAGATGGTGTAGGTGCAACCATGGCACCAACAAGCCATGTAGAGAACGGAAGCTGAGAAGCCTTTGTCAGAGCTGCAAATGCAATCATTGCAATTGGAAGAACTGCTGCAGGTTGCTTTAATACGCCCAGAGCTACCAGTGTCTGTAAGTCTGTTGTACCTGCAACATATGCTGCATAAACAATACCTACAGCAAGAGCTGTACCACCAAAAAGGTTCATCCATAAAGCACGGAAAGAATTGTTGATTGCTTCATCGGTTCTGGTATAGCCAATCAGAAGGAATGAGCATACAGATGTAAGCTCCCAGAAGAAATCAATCCAAAGAAGGTTTGATGATGTAACAAAACCAAACATCGCACCCAGGAAAAGGAAAAGAACTGTAAGGAAGTAATAAGTACGATCCTTAAATTCTGTGTGATGCTTATGATATCCATCCATGTAGCCTACCGCATAGATAGCAATCATAGAGCCGATCAGACCAACAATAACGCACATAAGGATTGAAAGATGATCCAGATATACGTGATGCATCTCTTCCAGCTTTGGTCCACGCAAATCCACATAAGCAATCATGCAGGTTGGAACAATAGAAAGAATGCTGATCCAATACTTTTTGTACTTGAAACAAAGGAATGTTACGACAAACATGAGTACAATTTCTGCAACAAGAATTACATGATTTATGGTTTCTGTCTCCACAAATAATGCAACCGGCTGGCAACCATTTGTAACCCAGTCCACAAGAAGAAAGCCGACCGCTGCAATAATTGCAACTGCGCCGACGTACGCGAAGATTGCTCTCACCTTACTGTTGCGTGTAATGAACATCAAAACAGCAACAATCACTGGAAAGCAGATCAGGAACGGAACCACCGTCTCCAAACTAATCATAATGAGCTACCCCTCTCATATTTTTTATAGAGAAATTTTAGCACTCACCATCCGTAACAGTCAATAAAATCTACATTTTTAACGGTTAATTAATATAACTAAATTTCTACATTTTCATTAGAAAATTAGTATCGAGTTTTATTGCATTTTGTGTATAATCTAGGTGGAAACGAAACTTTTTGTTTCCGTATTCATTCCGTCAAATTACCCCCGTCATCCCCCTACCCCCCTACACCGATGACGGTGGCTAATTTGCGCAACATGTTCCGCAAAAAAATTTCAATATTTTTCGAAATAATCTACATATTATTCCACTTATAAACACTTATAATAGGCTTAAAAACTGCGGTTTGTTCGGTCCGCAGTTTTTAAAATAAAAGACAAGTCCATTTGCATGGGGCGGTTACACTTCTTGCAAATGAGATTGACACAGATTCATTTCTGAGGAGGTAATTATGGCAGATTTAAACACACTCAAAAGCGATTTAGCTGCAGGCGCATTCCGCGACCAGATTGCTAAGCTTTATATCGATCCAGCACGTGTGGATTGTGAAACAAATCGCTACATGTCTATGCTCGACAAATTCACTGAGCTTTTCACAGAAACAGATGTTCATATTTTCAGTGCGCCAGGTCGTTCTGAAATCGGCGGTAATCATACAGATCACCAGCACGGCGAAGTTCTTGCAGCCTCTATTAACGACGATGCTGTTGCCGTTGCTGCAGCGATTGATGCTCCTGAAATTCAGTTACTTTCAGAAGGCTATCCAATGCTCTCTTTCTCCATCGACAATGTTGAAAAGATTGATGCAGAAGAAGGTACAACAACCGCCCTGATTCGTGGTGTTGTTGATGGCCTGAAAAAGAATGGTCACAAGGTTGGTGGTTTCCACGCTTATGTTACTTCAGAAGTTCTTAGCGGTTCTGGACTTTCATCATCTGCTGCTTTCGAAACTCTGATTGGCACAATCGAATCTGGCCTTTACAACAACATGGAAATCGATGCTGTTGAAATCGCAAAGATTGGTCAGTATGCAGAAAACTATCACTTTGGTAAGCCATGTGGACTGCTTGATCAGATGGCATGTTCTGTTGGCAGCCTTGTTCATATCGACTTCGCTGATCCAACAAACCCTGTTGTAGAGCAGGTTGTATTTGACTTTGAAGGCGCTGGTTATTCTCTTTGCATCACAGATACAAAGGGTTCTCACGCAAACCTGACTGACGACTACGCTGCTATCCCTGCAGAATGTAAGTCCGTTGCTGCATACTTCGGTAAGGATTTCCTGAACGATGTTCCAGAAGAAGATTTCATGCAGGCAATCCCTACTCTTCGTGCAGAAGGCATCTGCAATGACCGTGCCATCATCCGTGCCATCCATTTCTACGGAGAGACAAAGCGCGCTGCTGGCGAAGCAGAAGCTCTGAAGTCTGGCGACATTCAGAAATTCTTCGAACTCTTCAAGAAGTCCGGAGATTCCTCTTACAAGTATTTACAGAACGTATATACAAACCACGACGTTGAACACCAGAATGTTTCTGTTGGCCTTGCAGTCAGCGACACAGTCCTTGGTGCAAATGGAATTGCCCGCGTTCACGGTGGTGGTTTCGCTGGTACAATTCAGGCATTCGTTAAGAACGAAGCGGTAGCTGATTACCAGGCTGCAATGAATCATGTATTCGGAGAAGGCGCTTGTGCTGTCCTGAAGATTCGTGAGTTTGGTGGCTACCAGTTAGTATAAATTCATGAATTATCAAACTGCCGATTTCTTTGAGATCAGCCGTTTTCGGATTGAGCAGGATTTGTAGAAGAAATCCTGTTCAAAGAGCGACATAAATTATTGGAAGTTATTAAGGAGAAGAAAATGGATACAAATAAAGTTACACCTGAAGACGAGAAAATCGTTTGCGAAAAAATCGCCGACCTGGTTTCTTATGGATTAAAGAGCGGACTTGTTGATCCTGCTGACACAGTTTACACCGTTAACCGTCTCTTGGAAGATCTTGAACTTAGTGATTTTACAGCTGATATGGATTCCATTTCAGTTGAAAAAAATGTACCTAAGCTCGCTGACATTTTAAATGACATTATGGACTACGCTGTTAAGGCTGGTCTCTTTGAAGATTCAATCGCATCTCGTGACTTATTCGACACAAAGCTTATGGGAGCTTTAACACCACTTCCATCAACTGTGCGCAGTACATTTGCCGGACTTTATGAGAAGAGCCCAAAGGAAGCTACTGATTACTACTACTCTTTCTCAAAGGCTACAAACTACATTCGTACTGACCGTATTGCCAAGGACGAAAAGTGGACAACAGATACTGAGTTCGGAACAATTGATATCACAATTAATCTGTCCAAGCCTGAGAAGGATCCACGCGACATCGCAAAGGCTGGTAAGGCAAAGGCTTCTGGATATCCAAAGTGCCTTCTCTGCTGCGAGAACGAGGGCTACGCTGGCCACCTTTCTCACCCAGCTCGTCAGAACCACAGAATTATACCTTTCAGACTTGCTGGTCAGGACTACTTCCTCCAGTATTCACCATATGTTTACTACAATGAGCACTGCATCATTTTCAATAAGCTTCACACACCAATGAAGATCGACAAGGCTGCTTTTGAGAAGTTACTTGATTTTGTAAATCTCTTCCCTCATTACACAGCTGGTTCTAACGCTGATCTTCCAATCGTTGGTGGTTCTATCCTCTCCCACGATCACTTCCAGGGTGGTGGATATGAATTTGCAATGGTTCGTGCTCCATACGAAAAGGAATTTGAATTCAATGGCTTCGAAGATGTTCACGCTGGACTTATTCACTGGCCACTGACAACCATTCGTCTTCAGGGTAAGGATAAGGCTCGTGTTGCAGAACTTGGTGACAAGATTCTTACAACCTGGAGAGGCTACACAGACGAAGCTTCTATAATCTTCGCAGAAACAGATAACACACCTCACAACACAATCACTCCTATCGCTCGTATCCGTCGTGCTGATGGCTCTGCACAGGGCGCAGGCGTAATGACTGAGGGTGATCTTTATGAACTTGATCTGGTACTTCGTAACAACCTGACAACTGAGGAAAATCCACTGGGCCTTTACCACCCACATGCTCAGTATCACCACATCAAGAAGGAAAACATCGGTCTCATCGAAGTTATGGGTCTGGCTGTGCTCCCAGCTCGTCTTAAGAAGGAAATGGCAGCTCTTGAAGAACTCATCCTGGCAGACATCGCTGCTGGTAAGTCTGCTTCTGAAATCGGAGCAAATATCAAAGCTGATGAAGTACTTGCTTCTCATGCTGACTGGGCTGAAGAATTCATTGAACGCCGTGGCACTTCTTCCATCAACAAGGATAACATCCATACAATCGTTCAGGATGAAATCGGCCAGGTATTCTCTCATGTTCTGGAAGACGCTGGTGTTTATAAGTGCACGGAAGAAGGACGTACAGCATTTATGAGATTTGTGGATGCTGTGAATGCATAAATAGCAAGCCATACATACTTATACTTACTAGCTAGCTACATTTGCAATAATTAATACAGCCCCTGCGCATCTTGTGATGTGCAGGGGTTGTTTTCATTACTTTTATGTGGAATTTTAACTCGTAATGACATCCATTCATTAAAGTAGAAAAGCCCCGACGCAAATGTTGTGTCGAGGCTCATTTCTATTCCACAATAATCGAATCCACCTTGGTCAAGCATCTTGGAAGTGCATCCTGTGAATTCTTCCAATCTGCATCTCGATTACGGTAATCCTTTTTATCAATGAACCAGGAAACATCCTCGTTCACGCGCTGGAAATTCTTGAAGTAAGTTTCGTTCAAAACTTCCAGGAAAGAGACAAGCTGCTTATCATTCAACTTTTCAGCAGCTGTATCATAAAGAAGTCCATAATGTTTTGTGCAGAAACCCTTGGACTCTTTAAAGAGATCCTGGAAACCTTCTGTCTTATTCCACATATGGAAAATTGTATCCATATAGCGATCCATTGTTGGCTTAATCTTTCCGCAAACAAAACAGTTGGTATTCAACTTTTCAATATACTTCACTACAGGAGATGTCTCCTGCTTTCTCTTTAGGAAACCCTTGGATGATGCAGGGGAATCCTTCTCAGCCAGTGCCTTCAACTCTCTCAAAGTCTTGTCTGTATGTGTCTTCAACATAAGCGCCAGTCCCAGCTGATTCTTGGAATGATAAAGCATTTCAATATGCTTATCGCAAAAGCCCATTTCATCCGTCACCTGACGGTTATCATATTCCATATAGGAAGGTCCCATGGTGTAATCAATCGCATTCTGCTCCAGCTCCTTATAGAGCGTACAAAGCGGGCACTCACTGCCTGCGTGGAATGCGTCATTTACTGGGATGGTGTACATCTGTTCTGCCATTATCTTCTCCTCGTTGGTAGCCATTTTTAATGAAGCCATCACATTCGTATTCCGATGCTTCGCATCTCCATACTCACGCACAGCTCTTTAAATCACGTAGTACCAATCCTTAGCATCATCGCATGGCTCTACCTCTTCCAGATCACCATCATTGTTGAAGTGAAGCTTCTGGCTCTGTGCACTAACCTTTGTATGAGCAGGCACTGACTTTGTCAGGAATACGGAACCGCCAATTACAGAGTCATGTCCAATGACTGTGTCGCCGCCCAGGATGGATGCATTTGAGTAGATTGTTACATTATCTTCAATGGTTGGATGACGCTTCTTGTCCACCAGGATTCTGCCGCCACGTGTAGAAAGGGCACCAAGAGTTACACCCTGATAAAGCTTAACATGCTCACCAATTGTTGTTGTCTCACCGATTACAATACCTGTACCGTGGTCGATGAAGAAATACTTTCCGATTGTGGCACCAGGATTAATATCAATACCAGTCTTTGAATGTGCATGCTCAGTCATAATACGAGGAAGCATAGGCACCTTCAGATGATAAAGAATGTGAGCAAAACGCTGTACAGCGATGGCATATAAACCAGGGTAAGAAATAACGATTTCCTCTCGGTTCTCTGCTGCTGGATCCCCCTCGAAAAGAGCTTCAATATCCGTGTCCAGATAAGCACGAACCTCTGGGATTCTCTTCATGAATTCCACTGTAATTTCCTCAGCAGCGTCATTACGCTCTGCATCCGTTTTATCCTTGTAATTCTTATCAAAATTCAGAGCCAGCGCAATCTGCTTATTGAGGTTATAAACGATATCCTCCGTCAGCGTTGCAATGGCTGTCTTAAGGTTATAGATGCGGTAAGTGCGGTCTGTGTAATACCCAGGGAAACCAATACGCATCAGCTTATTAATAATATCCAGAACTGCCTTCTGATCTGGTCTTGAAAAAATATCAGCCTCATCAATCTTGTGACCATTACCATAATCATTCACTACAATATTGATAATGTTTTCGATATTGTCATTAATCTTTCCCATAAATTCACCTCGAATTTGTATGAAATAAATCCCCTCTGGCAAATGAGATTGCCAGCGATTTCACTTTTTCCTAAATTATTTGATTGCTTCGAATGCCACAATCTTAACCATTATAACGGCTAAGCGAGAAAAGTGAAACTCTTAAACGAAATCGAACCTGTTCCTACCACTTTGAAGTATATAGCAGCTTCATTATTTGGAAGTGCCGCTCCCACTCTGACTGCCTGCCAACATCGATCCTTCGCCTTGCCAACTCCACTCAAATCAACTCTTCCCAGACACTCACCATTCATAAGGCAACATACAATATGTACATCCCGCTTCCTGGTCGTGGGAGCCAAACAAATAGACTTTTATCAATGACCTTATTATAATAAAAACTGACCCTATCAGAAATTGCAAATGTTACGATTTTGGAATAGTCAGAATGCATTTTGATTCTTCAATAGAATTCTGTAACTAATAAAATGTCGAGGAGACAGCATGCTAAATTATACTTTTGAAAACTTACAAGGCGAGACCCTTTACGAACATCTTTATAATTGCATCCGCGCTGACATCCAGTCTGGCAAGCTGGCAGCAAATGAGAAGCTGCCATCCAAGCGCGCTCTTTCCCGTCAGCTCTCCATCAGCGTCATGACCATTGAGAATGCTTATCAGCAGTTGCTCTCTGAGGGCTTCATTTATTCCGCTCCACGCAAAGGTTTCTTCGTGGCAGAGACAGAAGTGGAATCCCGTAAGACTTCTCTGGACACTCCACCCGTGTCCTTTATTGAAGAATCCATTCCCGATCATCCCGATTACTTTGTGGACTTTTCTTCCAACGGAACAAATCCCAACGATTTCCCATTTGTCACCTGGGCCAAGCTGACCCGCCGAGTGCTGGCAGATGACCGTGAACTTCTCATGGAGAATTCACCTTCCAACGGACTCTATGAACTCCGTCGCGCCATCGCTGAATCTCTGGTTCAGTTCCGTGGCATGAATGTGTCTCCTGACTGTATCGTTGTGGGCGCCGGAACCGAAACCCTCTACACAATTCTGCTCCAGCTTCTGGGCAGAAATCGTGTGTACGCCACAGAGAATCCCGGATACCAGAAGATTGTAAAACTCCTGAATGCAAATGAGATTGCCAACATTCCTATTGCCATTGACGATTCCGGAATTTCAACAAGCATGCTGGCAAAGTCCAAAGCCAGTGTGGCACATATCACACCATCCCATCATTTCCCAACAGGTATTACCATGCCTGTCCGCCGTCGAAATGAATTGCTTGCCTGGGCTGACAATACCCAGGGCTATATTATTGAAGACGAATACGATAGTGAATTCCGTATGTTAGGCAGACCAATTCCATCTCTATTCTCCATGGATCATCACGGTCGTGTTATTTATATGAATACCTTTACAAAGAGTCTGGCCTCCACCATTCGTGTCAGCTATATGGTTCTACCAGTAAGTCTGATGCAGAAGTACTATAAACTGCTTTCCTTCTATTCCTGCCCAGTTTCTACCTTTGAACAGTTGACTCTGGCCGACTTCATCACCCAGGGATACTACGAAAAGCATATTAACCGCATGCGTACCATGTTCCGACGTAAACGAGACCTGCTTATGGATGCCATAAAAAACAGTCCTCTCGCAGACCACTCTAGAATTCGAGAGGAAAACGCAGGACTACATTTTGTTATTGAATTGGATTTAAAGATATCTGATGATACCTTCCTAAATAAGCTGGCCGAGGAAGATATACATCTGCTCCCTCTGGCAGCCTATGGTACCAGCCATCCTCATGCCTTTTTGATCAACTACTCTTCCATTCCAGAAGAAAGAATTGAAGAAGCTGTGGCAAGACTGGCTAAGTGCCTTGCAGATTAGATAGGGAAACTCACATGACTAAAGTCACGAGAATGCGCCGACTAAATTTTCAATCGTCACTAACTTTCCAGATACTCAACCACTTCCAGGATGGCATCATAGATTGCATCCTTATACTTTTCCCAAGCATCTTCTGCATCTGGTTCAATCATGCACTGATTCAGATAATAGAGAACTGTGCGCATGAATTCCCCGCCAAATGGAGCATACACTTCCTTCAGGCTCTTCAGTTCTGTTGTTGAGATATCATCTGCAGAAATTACGTCAAATGGATTTGCATCTTCAATTACATTTCCATCTCTATCCACTCCACCATTATTGAGGAGCTGGCGAGTAAACATATCACTGGTACGAATAAGTTCTGTGATTAGCTTGTCTTCATCCGTGGTCATGGCAAGCATGATGCCCTGACCAAGCGTTGCCTCCAGATGATCCTTTAAAGTATCGTCCAGACCTTCCACGTCCTTGGCCGCATCCATATCTGCATCCGATGGTGCCCACTCCTTCGTAAAAATCTGCGCGCTAGCTTCTGGAATCTGGCTGGTATATGGAATGCCAATGGTATCCCACTTCTTATGAATCTCCTCTGTGCCGCCTGTTGCTGACTTGTACCACTCCAAAGTGATACGAACCACCTTCTCCTCCGCCACAGTCAGTGCAAGGCCATTGTGATTCAGTGCCTTAAGGCGGGCCAGAGATCCCAGCACAGACTGCAGGTCCTTATTGGCCTGAATCTCCGCTCTACTTGTAGATTCCTTGGAAAGAATGATGAACCAAGGCGAATCCGCCTGACGGCGAAGGCTTATATCATCCATTTGATATTTTGACATAAATTTCTCCTATTATTTATCTTCTTGGCAAATGAGTTTGCCAGGCATTTTACTTGCTAGTCACTGTGTCTAATCTTAAAACTTCTCTCGTTTGGATCCACATCCATCTTTCGGGATTCGATATTGGTGATGTGAATGAAAGAACCATCTTCAATTTTATCCAGGAAGGAAAGGGTGTTCAGCTCCTCGCCCTGTACTTCCACTTCCACGCGACCGTCATAAAGGTTTCGCACCCAACCAGTTAACTCCAGGGACTGGGCAGCGTAGTAGGCCCGGTAACGGAAGCCAACGCCCTGAACCATGCCATCTATGTACATGTGTTTTCTTACAATTGCCATATATTATTTCTTAATTCCCACTTCTTATTTTTTTCTTATTTTTCTCTTATTTTTTCTTGCTTGTTTCTTGCTTATTCCTTTTCGTCAGTTTCTAAAGGCCACGACTCTTCAGCTCTGCCACAAGACCAACGTAAAACTCACGAATATCAAATCCAGGAATATCTTCTCGATTCAGATCAATCATATCCGCATGGGAAATTCCACGGTTGCCTGGCGCTTCCAGGAACTGGAACTTCTCACCAAAGCCAAAGGAATGATATCCTACCAGACCGTCGTTTGGTCCATCAAAATGCTTAACCAAATGGAAGCTCATATTCAGTGGGAAGCGACCACTTGTCATGTGCTTTAAGCGAGAACCTACAGACTGGGTGTAAATTCCATTTGCCTTGAAATCGAAGTTTGCCATCATCTGATTCAGCTGATATACGCGACTGGAAGTCAGGTCTGTTACTGCTGCGATGAAATCCGGATTGGGATCTCCCAGTCTATGAGCGCCTGCATTGTAGGCTGCGGCCACCTTGGCCTTCAGTCCCTCTCCTGCTTTACTCATTAGGAAATCCGCAAATTCACAACCACGATGTGGTGTGTTGATTGTGGTCAGGGATGCGATGTAAGGCGCTGCATCCAGACAGGAAATAGCGAATCTGGTGTCCAGGCCACCCTTGGAATGCGCAATGACATTCACCTTCTCACAGTCTGTCTCCTGCACAATCTGCTTGATACGAGTGGCAAGTTCCGCCGCACTATCAGGCACCGCTGCCGCTGACTGATGGTTACCATAGAAGATTCGTGCACCATTCTTTTCCAGCTCACCAGGCACACGTCCCCAATAATTCAGATACTCAAAATCACGGAAAAATACACCATGAACCATAAGAATCGGATAGCGAGTATTGCAACACTTGTATGCTGCACGACTTACATTCAGCTTGTCCTTCTTCCGCTCTGTTCTGCACTCTTTGCCAGCCACTACAATAATATGAATCAATGCAATCAGGTGAATAACTGGCATCCAGCCAACCAGAATTCCAATGACTCTTTCCCGAATTCCCAGCTGCACACTTGTGCAATAAACCATAATAATTCCAATCCAGAAAAGGATTGCTTCAATCAGCAGAAGAATCAAAGTTCCTGCTAAGTAGCGGTGCCAGAAATTTGTCCAGCCAGCATGGATCATGCGACTGCCCAGAAAAACCGTCAAAAGAACTGATGTTACTAAAAATAAAACCAGAATTATCTGTCCCGCCTTCAGAAACCCAAGACGAGCACGTTCTTTCCCTGTTAATGTTGTTGCCATATTTTATCCGCCCTTACAGGCGCCCCCCTCCTGCAAATGAACTGCGCATATCAGTAAAATCCACGCGCACCCTATTTGCAAAATAAAAATCGAATATACCCTTAAGGTCCTACTTCTTACGGATGTAGAGCATGTTACTAAATAGCCAGTTATCTGTGGACTCCACGTAGTTGTAATATTCATCAAAATCCAGATAATACTTGCGTCCCCAGGAAGACACGCGAAGCATTCGCTTCTCCTTGCCTGAGGCATCCCGCCAGGTGAGAATACCTGTACAGGTCACGTAATGATTACGGAAGGACACACTTTTCTTAAAGCGCTTTCCGTTCTTGAAATTGCCATCCTCCACAAAGAGACGGATGAACTTTTTCTTCTTGAAAATCCCTGGGCCTGCGGAGAAAATAACCGGGATATCTGCCTCCAGCATTTCCTGCATGCGAGCAAACATCTTCTTGGGATTATTAATCCAGCGAGCTTTGTATTTCATGCCCTTCTGGCGGAAAATACGATTCATATTAAGCGCCATGAGTATACCTGAAAGACCGCCGTAGGGTAGCACTGGGAAATCGTGAAAATCCGCATCCATTAGCATGGACTGGTAGGCTGTAACATTGTAGTCGAATTCGCCACGGCCAGCTGTCATCTCCTTCTTTTCCAGATAGGTCAGCACATCTTCCGATGCCACAAGACCACAGCCACAGTCAGCAATCACATTTGGCTTTTTCAGTTTCTGCCAGCGTCCAAGTTCTAATTTTTTCCCCTTGTCATCACGAGGGCGCACCCATTCCTGACTTCCTCCATAGGAAACTTCCCTCAAAAGTTTGCCATCTGGCAGCACAGAAATGTATTTTGATTTAATTGAAATTTCTGTTAATTTTTCCATGACTCCCCTTTTTTAACCTTCAAAATATTGCTACAATGTGGATTGTAACATTTTAGCATTTACTAAGGCAATTCGCCTTAAATTTTTGTAAGCGGAGGAAAACATCATGATTCAGCAGTTATCAATTTTCGCAGAAAATAAAAAAGGCACCATGGCAGATATTACATCCATTGTTTCAGGCGCTGGCATTGATATTTATAACGTTGTTACCAACGACAGTGCAGAGTTTGGTATCGTTCGTATGCTCGTAACGGATACTGAAAAGGCAACGGAACTGCTCAAGGCAGCTGGCTATATGGTTCACATCGGCGAATGCCTGGGCGTTAAGATTCCTGACGATGTTGGTTCCCTGAACACACTGCTGAAGGACATGACAGCAGGCGGTATCAATGTTGATTATATCTATGTTTCTTACAGCCGTGATTCCAAGACTCCACTTGCCGTACTTCACGCAACTGAGTATGACGAGGTTGAGGAATACCTGGAAGCGAAGGGTTATGAACTGGTATAACACCCCCCTTGCAAATGGGATTGTCTAAGCGTCACCCTTAACATACACAATCAAAGAGCGCCCACACAAAGTGTGAGCGCTCTTCTGGTATTTATTCTATTACATTTTAGGAGTATATTCAGCCCGTGGAGGGGCAAATATTCTGGTTCACCGGCAAACTCATTTACCTGACTAGTGCAAATTTTGAAATCTTACTTATACAAGATCAGCCAGTTCAAGGATGAGCTTTTCTGTCTTATCCCAGCCAAGGCATGGGTCAGTGATTGACTTACCGTAAACGCCTTCGCCAATCTTCTGTGCACCATCTTCGATGTAAGACTCGATCATGAGACCCTTAACGAGACCCTTGATGTCGCCTGATACATTACGTGAATGCATAACGTCCTTAGCGATACGAATCTGCTCAATCCACTTCTTACCAGAGTTTGCATGGTTGCAGTCAACGATACAAGCTGGGTTCTTGTAGTCTCTCTCGCCGTAAGCTTCGAAGAGGCCACGGAGATCTTCATAGTGGTAGTTCGCACGGCTGTGACCGAAGTTATCTACATAACCACGCATGATTGCATGTGCAAGTGGGTTACCATCTGTCTGAACTTCCCAACCTCTGTAAAGGAAACGTTGAGATGCCTGTGCAGCAACGATTGAGTTCATCATAACTGAAATATCACCAGCTGTTGGATTCTTCATACCAGCAGGGATGCCGATACCGGAAGCAACAAGTCTGTGCTCCTGATCTTCAACGGAACGTGCACCAACGGCAACGTATGAAAGAATATCTGAAAGGTATCTGTGGTTTTCTGGGTAAAGCATTTCTTCAGCACATGTCATGCCTGTCTGCTTTACAACATTTGTATGCATCTTTCTGATAGCGATGATACCAGCAAGCATATCTTCCTTGCCTTCTGGATCTGGCTGATGAAGCATTCCCTTGTATCCTGTCCCAAGAGTTCTTGGCTTATTTGTATAAACACGAGGAATAATGAAAATCTTATCCTTAACCTGTTCCTGAACCTTAGCAAGTCTCTGTGTGTAATCAATCACAGCGTCCTCGCGGTCAGCAGAACAAGGTCCAATAACCAGCATAAACTTATCGCTCTTGCCTTCGAAGATTTCGCGGATTTCGTTGTCACGCTCTTCCTTTAATTCCTTCATGCCCTCTGGAAGTGGAAACTGTTCCTTAATCTCCTTTGGTGTAGGCAGTTTGCGGATGAAATTCATTTGCATATCCATAGTGTCAAGTCTCCTTATCTAGTAGTCAGCCTGTGCAAATGGGATTGCTCTAGGTTTATGCTACATTTTAAATTCTATAAGATTTATACCATATACTATTTTCGCTGATGTGATTATTCACCGGAACATTTGTGGTACGAGTGTTATAATACACGAAGGAAAGGTGAAATACAAGAAAAATTTTTGTGCATTATCGCGTTAGCGTGTTAAAGTGTTATATATAAATCAGCACGAAAAAAGGCCGCTATAGTATCCAGCTATAGCGGTCTTTTTTTACCTGAGAAAGAATCCTCTATTCATAGGGATTACACCGAAAACTCATTCCCAGACATATACAAAGGAACTCCATTTACAGTCTCTTCAGTACTTCCAGAACAAATTTCCAAACTCTCTGTACAGAATCTACAGACATTGTCTCATGATATGTGTGGATATCATTCATGTCAGGACCGATGGAAACAGCGTCAAGTCCTTCCAGCTGTCCTGCGAAGAGTCCACATTCAACACCTGCATGAAGGGCCTGGATGATTGGCTCCTTACCATACTGCTCCTTGAATACATCAACCATAAGATCACGAAGTGGAGAATCCTGCTTGTATTCCCAAGCTGGGTAAGCACCAACAACTGTTACACTTCCGCCCAGAGCTTCTGTGAGAGATGTAATGCGGTCAACCAGTTCGTCGCGCTCTGTAAGAACAGATGAACGAACTGAATATGTCATAGATACTTCTGCTGCCTGTCCATTTTCTTCGCCTGCATTTGTTTTTAAAATACCAAGGTTAAGAGATGTCTCTACAAGGCCTTCAATATCGAAACTCATTCTCTGAATACCATTTGGAAGATTCATAAGAGCTGTAAGGACTGTCTTTGTTGTAGCAGCTGTCATTGACTTTCCTGTCTTTGCATGCAGTGCTGCGTAATCAGCATCTGTTGCGTCTGCTACCACAAGCTTAATATCAGGATCTGTTGTGACAAACTCATTTGCAAATACTGCTGATACTTCTTCCATCTTCTTTGTGAATGCATCCACGTCATTGGTAACTACGATTGCCGCACTGGATCTTGGAATTGCATTGTCCTTCAGTCCGCCTGCAAGAGCAACTAACTTGTAATGGATGCCAGCCTTGCCGGCAAGGTAAAGAGCACGGCCAAGCAGTACATTTGCATTGCAGCGTCCCTTGTTGATTTCAACACCTGAATGTCCGCCACGTGCGCCAACAAGTGAAAGTTTAACTGCCTTATAGTTCTCTTCTACAACTTCCTTCTCAACTGGAAAATGAGCGGTTGCTTCAAGACCTCCTGCACAGGATACCAGGAAGTATCCCTCGTCTTCTGAGTCCAGATTAATCATTGTACGACCTTTCAGGTCAGACATATCCAGAACGGCACAACCAAGCATACCGATTTCTTCATCCACTGTGAAAATGCATTCCAGTGGTGGATGAGGAATTGTGGCGTCATCCAGAAGGGCAAGCATGTAAGCAACTGCGATACCGTCATCGCCGCCAAGGGTGGTGCCCTTTGCTGAAATGACGCCATTCTCTAGCTGAATCTGGATTGGCTCCTTCTCCATGTCGATTGTGCAGTCTTCTGCCTTCTCTGCAACCATGTCCATGTGGCCCTGGAGAAGAACTGCTGGATGATTTTCATACCCCTTTGTTCCCTCCTGCCAGATGATTACGTTGTTTGCATCATCCTGCTGGAACTTGAGTCCACGCTCTTTGGCAAATCCTGCTACATAATCAGAGATCATTTTTGTGTTAGTTGAACCATGAGGAATTCCGCAGATTTCCTCAAAATATTTAAATACGCCTTCTGGCTTTAAACCTGATAATACTGCCATAACTGCCTCCATAAATTTATCCTGCAAATGAATTTGTCCAGGCTTTCGCCTGCTTAATCATCTGCGGTATTTTTCTTTGTTTTTTATTATTACTAACTTTTTATTATTACTAACTTTTTATTATTACTAACTTTGCATTATTTCTATTACTACTTCACTTCACGAATATACTTATGTCTGGAAAGAATCATCAGAAACTGACAAGTTCTCTCCTGCATATTGCCTTCTTCATTTGGGAAAGCCCGCACCATGGTATCCACGATTTCATTCACAGTCTTCTTTCCGTCGACAGCCTTCCAAGCCTCGCTGCCATATTTATCTAAATCGATTTTGCTCACCGCTGGGCGCTTGAAAAACTTCTGTGCCACGCGATTGTAAAATCCCTTATTTTCAATTTTCAGTGTAATCAGTCCAGTTGACTTGGATGTCAGGAAAGTCATACCTGGAGTCTTTTCAAAAACAAATTCTAAAAAATTTCTTTTAGCCATATCGAATCCTAATTCTTTTCTAAGCAGTCCGGCAAATGGAATTGCCAGCTGCAACAAACCAAACTATTTGTAAAAATGCGGCAGGTAGAAGCTTCTGCCTGCCGCCAAACTATTACCTTAACATATTTTATAACTTTTATTCCACATTGCAAGAAAGGCTCGCGCATTCCATTTGCATGACGGATTATTTACCTTGACTTTGTCCCTGACTTTGTATTTGACTTAGGCTTCCTTCTTGTCAGCCTTCTTTGTCTTCTTCTTAGCGTAAAGCACAAGTGTTACGCAGAGAAGTGCGAAGAATACAAGACCACCGATGTTGCCAAGTGGAGTTACGCCATCAGCATTTGCAAATGAGATTGCCTCTGCCCAAGTCTTACCATTGCCAAACTTTGCAACAGCAAAGATTGCAAGAAGGATACCAACAAGACCTTCGCCAGCAATAAGACCTGATGAATAAAGGATACCCTTGTCTGCTGCGTCCTTAGCCTTTGCTGCAACTGCTTCGTCAGAAGACTTAGCCTTCTTGTCGAAGAAGTAACGAATCATACCACCAACAAAGATTGGAGCTGAGAGGTAAATTGGAAGGTAAAGACCGATAGCTACTGGAAGTACTGGAAGTCCAAGGAGCTCGATTACGATAGCGATACCAACACCTGCAAGAACCAGTCCCCAAGGAAGCGTTCCACCCATAACACCTTCAACAACAAGCTTCATAAGTGTAGCCTGTGGTGCAGGAAGTTCTGTTGAACCAAATCCATATGCTGAGTTTAAGAGGTACATAACACCACCGATTGCAATAGCTGCAACAACACCACCGATGATTTCACCAATCTGCTGCTTAACAGGTGTAGCACCTACGATGTAACCTGTCTTTAAATCCTGAGAAATATCACCAGCCATAGCAGCTACGATACAAATGATTGTACCGATGCAGATAGCAGATGTCATTCCTGCAAAACCTGTGTGACCTGTAGCCTTAAGGAGTGCAGTTGCAAGCAGAAGTGTTGCAATAGCCATACCTGATACAGGGTTGTTTGATGAACCTACAAGACCAACCATTCGGCTTGATACAGTTGCAAAGAAGAAACCGAATACGATGATGAAGAGGACACCGATGAGACTTACTGGAATTGTTGGAAGGAGCCAGATTACTACTGCAATGAAAGCTGCAATCACAAGCAGAACCTTCATTGGCATATCCTTATTTGTTCTTGTTTCAACTTCTTCCTTATGACCAAATCCTGAAAGAGCCTTCTTGAAAGTCTTTGCAATAGTTGGCAGAGACTTGATCAGGCTGAGGATACCACCAGTTGCAACGGCACCAGCACCGATGTAACGGATGTAGCTTGACCAGATACCTGCTGAAGAAAGTTCAGAGATAGCTGCAGAGTTTGGAGCAATAATATTGTCCAGACCAAATAATGAAATAAGTGGAATCAGAACGAACCAACCAAGGACACCACCTGCGAACATGTAAGAAGAAATTTCCTTACCACAGATGAAACCTACACCAGCAAGAGCTGGAAGTACGTCCATACCAAAGCCAGTCTTAAGTGGCTTGATTTCCCAAGTGATTTCAGATGGGAAAAGTTTCAGTCCATCAGCGATGAACTTGTAAAGAGCTGCGATACCAAGACCAGAGAATACGATCTTAGATTTTTCACCACCCTCTTCTCCTGCCAGAAGAACTTCAGCACATGCTGTACCTTCTGGGAAAGGAAGTTTTCCATGTTCCTCAACAATCAGCGCTGTACGAAGTGGAACCATGAAGATGATACCGAGTACTGCACCACAAAGAGAAATCAGTGCGATTTCGACAAAGGAAGGAGCGCTGATTTCAGTGCTTTCCTGTGCCCACATGAAAAGTGCTGGTAATGTAAAGATGGCACCAGCTGCCAGAGACTCACCGGCTGAACCGATAGTCTGTACCATGTTGTTCTCCAGGATAGAGTTTCTTCTCATAATGACACGAATAATACCCATAGATAAAACTGCAGCTGGAATAGATGCTGATACAGTCATACCTACGCGAAGACCAAGGTAAGCATTCGCTGCGCCGAATACAACAGCAAGAATAATACCTACGATGATTGCAACAGGTGTCATCTCAGGGAGAACCTGATCCGCAGAGATGAAGGGTTTAAATTCTGTACCCTTCTGTGTGTTACTAGTGTTTGCCATATTGATTTTCTCCCCAATCAATGAAATTTGCCTTACAAGTATATCATCATTCGGGATATAATAATGTCAATTTTTTGTTATAAATATCACTTATATTTACCACATTTTTTACCATTTGTTCCAATAACCAGTCTACGCACAATTAATCAGGAAACCATCTAATGGCTATTAGGCATTTCCCCTTATATAATAAGGCTTTATCGGATACTTTCGTGCGTTAATGCCGTGATATTTTAGCTTGTTGACGCAAAAAACTTTTTTCAATTAAAATGTTAAAGTTGTGACGCAATCACGCGGAAAATTGATATTTAATAAGAGAGGTATAGCACCAAAGATTTTTCCATCCTTATAGATAGGATCTGTTCTCACAGTCAACATCTTTCTTCTGCCATCGCTACAATAAGCGCTCAATTCTTCAGAGAAGGTCTCCCCCTCCAGAATTGCTTTCATCAGTGGGCAAAGACCATTACACATATACTGGTCCTTCTTGTTCTTATGCTTCAAGGCCGTATGGAAGCAATTAAGATCATTTACTTCAGCCTGTTTATATCTGGTAATTCTTTCAGCAGACTTATTCCAGAAAATAATGCGTCTTGTGGCATCCGCCACATACACACCCTGATCACTGAGGGATAGTTCCTTCATGCTCAGTCCATTTTCCTTCAGGATATCTTCGATTTTTACCTGCTCACTATTGTAGAGTTCTTCCACATCCGTAACATCAGTGATAAATACATAGTACTGATTCTTTTCACCATTAAAGGCACAGTAACCCATATCCTTTGTTTTTCTCACTTCTCCATCCTTTCGGATAAAGCGATAATCAACCAGGTCAATACCATTTGTGGCCAGGGACTGCTGTTCCGCAATAACTTTTTTCACATTCCGGTAGTCATCTGGATGAAGCATTCCCTTAAAATCCTTTGAAAAATCGCTAATTTATTGCTTTCAACCTGTTTTTTATTGTTCTCAACACCGCTTATTTGTATAATACTTTTAATAATCAAATATAAAATTTAATTTTGCAAAAAAACAGCGAGCAACAATTTATTTTTTGATAATTGTTTTCTTTATTCGCTGCAATTCGGAGGACCGGAATGAAAAGAAATTCCCTTTTTAGAAAAGTGCTGACAATTGCCCTTGCTGGTGTGATTGCAGTGAGCTCCCTTGCCTGTACAAAAACAGAAGTTAAGGCTGCCTCTTCGGCTACAGCAGGTTCAAGTGCAGTTGCAAACTACACTGTTACCAAAGATTATGATGCTGCAAGAGAGGTGCTTAGGCTGGTTAATCAACACCGTGCAAGTCGTGGATTATCCCAGTTAAAACTTGACTACAATCTGACAAGTACCGCTATGTTAAGAGCAGCAGAAACAATTTATATTTCAAATCCTTATGATTCATATAAATTAAAGAATCATATCCGTCCAAATGGCGAAGCCTGGTATTCCGCTTTCCCTTCCACTGCATACGGCGCTGAAGCAGAAAACATTGCTGCCGGTCAGGTCAGTCCTTCTGAAGTTATGGATGCATGGTTAAACTCATCCGGTCACCGGGCTAATATCGAAAAAGCAAATATGAATTATATCGGTATTGGTTGCGTTATTTATAATGGTGTTTATCGCTACTATTGGTCACAGGAATTCGCCTCTAATTTGACTAACTACGTTCCTGAAACAAGAACTGGTAAAGTTACAGAAACAGTCAGCACAAATACAGCAGAAGTGGCAAATATTGGTTGGACTGATGTGAACGGCACTTGGTACTACTATGATACAAATGGAAATATGGAAACCTCATGTTACCGAGACGGTTATTGGTTAGGATCTGACGGAGCATGGAACCCTTCTTATTCTGGTGGAACCTGGATGTGTAACGGAACTGGTTGGTGGTTCCAGGATGGTGGTTGGTATCCTGTGAATCAGTGGTTAAAAATAAATGGCAAATGGTATTATTTCACCTCCAGTGGTTATATGGATTATTCAGAATACCGTAATGGTTGTTGGTTAAATGCAGATGGCTCTTGGAACCCAAGCTACTCCCACGGCACATGGAATTACAACGCTTATGGTTGGTGGTACGAAGACAACGGCTGGTACCCAACAAACCAATATCTCTGGATTGATGGTATTCACTACTACTTCAACTCTTATGGTTATTGGCAGTAAGCCAAGCAAATTTTGAATTGCCCTGGGCAGTTCATTTGCATGAATTGAATAAACAAAAACTGCATCCCACTTGGCTAATGCCAGTAGGATGCAGTTTTTGTTTTCTATAAAATTACTTTTATGCTTAAGACTAGTATTCTAAATTACTTGCACAGTTTTAATAAATCCACAGTTTCCTGGTCGCCCTTCAGCTGCCATCTGAACCAGGCGATAACAGAAAAGAGAAATACTCTGCAATTTTCATTGCTTCTTCCTCTTGATTAGAAATTCTTACTCCTTTACAAATATTTCATATTAAGCATCTCTCATTTAATGTATCGAATTGAAATATATAAAAAACACCCCAAGACAGTTGTCCTGGGGTGTAATAAGTTGCATATGATTGTCCAAAGACGTAATACGTTGTGAAACAATTATCTCTTTGAGAACTGAGGTGCGCGACGAGCAGCCTTGAGACCTGGCTCACCTATCCTTGATCCAAAAAGTCCAGTATTCATGCGGGTTTTCGGGCTCCCCTCTCTCAGTAAACCCATAGGTAAACCCACGAAATCGCGAAATTTTTGGTGCATTTTAACGCAGCCCGAATGCAGCATTCACAACGCCGCTTAATTCCTCAGGTTTATTATACTTGACTTTCGCATAGATGTCCATAGTCGTTTTGCTGTTCTCATGGCCTGCCAGATACTGCACTGTCTTAGGATCAACACCTTTGTAAATCAGATTGGTGATGTAGGTGTGCCGCAGCATGTGCGGAGTCACCTTGAAGTCCATCGTATACACCAGCTTGGGATTGTTC
>Ga0129311_1000521_pt1 | contig 33444 bp, 29 predicted proteins | sample Go1ome_FD_94435 | JGI IMG/M metagenome (GOLD analysis project Ga0129311, IMG submission 94435) | Western lowland gorrila individual fecal microbial communities from Wisconsin, USA - Go1022B metagenome | ecosystem: Host-associated > Mammals > Digestive system > Large intestine > Fecal | place...
CCTCCAAATCTACAATGATTGGCTCGTGCCGTGCATCTTTTCTCCATTGTTCCATATAAAATCCCCCCATCTGTGATTATTATATCACAAATGAGGGAATTTGGGTAGTTTTTTGACAAGCTGCAATACAGGCCGGGTGCAAACCCGGCCTGTAATTTTTGCAGATTTTTCATTGCCACCCGCTACAATGGAACGCACCGAATGACACACGCCATCGTAGGGGCGGTTACCTATGTTTATCTTGACAACAAATCCGCCCCTACATTTGGTGCGTGCAACGTCGGCGCAATCTACCGCCCCTACGCATCAAAGCGTTTTTCAAAGTTACCAAGGACTTGGACTCCCTGAGAGGCAATGATGAACGCATTCCGGTCAAAGTCCTCCAGTGCTTGACGGAGTGCAGGGAATTCGTATTGCGAAAGCACCACCAGACTCACATAGACACTCCGGCCGGTGTAGCCCCCCAGAGCCTGCCAGGTGGTGATGCCCCGGTGCATCTTTTCGATGATGATTTTTTCCAGGCCGGGCTGCCGGGTGAGGATCAGCACAGTGGTGTTGATATTCTGACTGTGTACCCGGTCGATGACCAAACTCATGACAACGGTATAGATCAGCGAGTACACCACCACCTCCAGGTCAAACAGCAGGGCGCAGCATCCGTAGACGAAGCCGTTTACCAAAATGGTGATTTTGCCTACGCTGAAGCCTGGGGCACATTTTGAAAAATAAATGCCCAGGATGTCCTGTCCCCCGCCGCTGGATCCGGCCCGGAGGATGATCCCTACCCCCACCCCTGCCAGAATGCCGCCAACGATACAGGCGGTGAGCACATCCTGGGTGAAGGTCTGCTGCCGCACCGGCAGGAAGGACAGCAGGGCGGTCTGCACCAGGACGGTGTAGGCGGTCTTTATCAAAAACATCCGGCTCATGGAGTGCCAGGCCAGGAGGAACAGGGGCACATTCAGGCCAAAATACACTGCTCCCGCCAGATCTACCCTCTGGGGGCGGATGTGCAGGAAATGATCCAGGGTGTAGCTGGCAATCTGGCCCATGCCCACAAAGCCGCCGTTGTACAGTCCCAAGGGGGCAATGACATCATGGATGGCAAACACAAACAGAAATGCCCCCAGGGTGCAGATGACAAATTCCTTTGCAGTCTTCCAAAGCTTCATAGGCACTGCCTCCCTTCGGGGCCTGAGCAAATGGCTTATGACATCCGCGGCCCCTGGGGCCAACCGGGAAGGGCACGGCAGGATCCCTCCATTTCTGCCGTGCCTGTCACCTTACCGGTCGGCCTGGGCCATGGCCGCGATCTCCTCGCGGGATGGGTAGCTGCTGATGGTTCCGGGACGCTGGACGGAATAGGCGGCAAAGGTGTTTGCCCAACTGCACGCCTGACCCAGACTGTCCCCCATGGCCAGCCGGGCCGCCATGGCACCAAGGAAGCCGTCTCCGGCCCCGGTGGTGTCCATGGAATGGACGTTCTGCCCCGGCTCCACTGCCACTTCATCCGCCGCATCCAGGCTGACGAAGCCCTTGCTTCCCAGGGTGATGACCACCTGGGCGCAGCCGTAGAGCCTGCGCAGCTGCCGGGCGTTTTCTACCCAGTCCTCCTGGAGAGGCTGATCTGCCAGGCGGAGCATATGGGCAGTTTCTACTTCATTTAATACAAGAATGTCCACATAATTCCAGAAATCCGGCCGCTTCTGGGGCACCGGAGAGGGGTTCATCACCGTCACCAGGCCGTATTCCCGGGCGGTCTGAACCACCTGGCGGACACTTTCCTCTGCAATCTCGTAGCCGGTGATGCAGTAATCTGCCTTGGGGCAGCCCTCCAGAGCCTGGGTGATCAGTTCCCGGGAGATGAACTGGGGGGTGGTGCTGGACAGGACGATCATGTTGTTTCCGTCATCGTCAATGAGGATACAGCCGGAGGTCTTTCGGGTGCCGGGGACGCAGATCACGAACCGGTCGTCGATCTTCTCCTGGGCCAGGATCTCCTTTCCCCGGGCAAACCAGTCTCCTCCGGGCACAGCGGCGGCCATGGCCACCCTGGCACCACACCGGCTGGACGCCACGGCTACGTTGGTGCCCTTGGCGCAGTCGATGCCGGTGTTCACATCCAGGGCCCGAACCGTCTCCCCGGGCTTGGGCAGCTGATGTACCCGGATGCCGCCGTTGCTGACATTGTGGGTATAGGCCACCAGGATCTGTGCATCGGGATATAATTCCTTCAAATTGATTCCCTCTTTACTTTAGCGTTGCCAGATCCGGATACTTGTGGGACAGCACATGGTCTGCCGAAGCCGGATCGCAGTACAGAATGCACTCCGGCACCCATGCCGGGAACAGAGTCACAGGATACTGGGTGGTGGGCTGGCTGAACAGGGCAACCCGGATCACCGTCTGCTTCCAGGCACCGGTGGTCACGTTGAAAATGGCCCGCTTTGCTGTGAGCATGGACTTCATGCCGATGGTGAAGGCGTGGCAGGGCAGGGCATCGAAGCAGGCTCCGAATTCCCGCTGGGCGTAGGCAATTACCGTGTCCTCCTGAAGTCGGACGCAGCGGGTCCTGGACTGGGCATACTCCTGCAAGGACACATGGAAGTGGAAGTCCGGCCGCTCGTTGAAGGCCACCAGGCCTTTGCAGCCCACGCCGCCTACCAGCGTATCCACGCCTCCCAGGGCGGCAATGGTATCGTCAAACACATCCGGCTGGAGGGGATCCGGGAAGAACCGCTGGGCCACAGGCACATTCAGCTCCGGGCGGATCCGGTCGTAAATCAGGGCGTTCATCTTTCCCGGACAGGAGAACCGGGTGTTCTCCTGGGGGTACAGACGGTACTGCCAGTCCAGCCAGGTATCCATGTGGAACACATACACATTTGTCAGGTCAATGCCCTCCCGGTTCACCCGCTCCACCAGGTCATCATACTGGCCTGCCGGGCCGCCGGGCAGCACCCAAACGGTCTTTTTGCCCTGGGCGTTGTGGGCGATCACCTCGTCTGCCAGGGCATCGGCAATCTCCCGGTTGATCTGTTTTTTCTCTTGACGAAGCCGCAGCTCCATTTTGCGGTCAGGATGCTCCGCCAGCTGCTCCATAGGAATGGCGCACCACTGCCGGATCTCCTGTCTGGAGATCACATATTCTTCCAAAGGTCATTCCTCCTGTTATTCCTTGATGCCCGATGCCGTAACACCCTCGATCACACGCTTCTGGAAGAAGATGTAGATCAGCAGCGGCGGCAGCATGGCAATGAGCATAGCGGCAATTTTCACACGGCTGTCCACCCAGTAGTTGGGACTGATGATATTGGCAATGGCCACGCTGATGGGCTTGATCTTGTTGGCGGTGATAAGAGAGGGCCACAGATACTGACCCCAGATCCGCATGAACATCAGCACAGCGGTGGTCAGGATGCCGTTGCGCATCAGGGGCAAAACGATTTTCCAGTAGATGGTAAAGTGGCCCGCTCCGTCGATCCGGGCGGACTCAATAAAGGACTGAGGCAGATCCTCGATGAACTGCATCATGATGAACACCGCCAGCGGGGCCACCATCATGGGCAGGGAGATGCCCAGCAGGGTATCCGCCAGTCCCATGTTGTACACCATCCGGTAAAGAGGAATGATGTAGAGCACCTGGGGCAGCATCATGCTCACCATCACCAGGCCGAACAGCAGCTTCTTGCCGGGGAACTTGAAGAAGGAGAATTCATAGGCCGCCAGGGAGCTGATAATCAGGATACCCAGCACGGTGAAGGCGGAGTAGACCATGGTATCCAGGGTAGCCCTGCCGATGTCGATGGTGGTCAGGGCCGTCACAATCTTGGAGATGCCATTGGTGAAGGAGGAGGGGAAGATTACGTTGACCAGGTTCTCACTGTCCCGGGAGAAGGTGCCGCTGAACAGCACCCAGATGGGAAACAGACACACGAAGCCCCAGATTACACAGGGGATCATCCACAAAAGCCGCTCTCTGGATTTCCGGTTTTTCATTGCTGACCCTCCTTCCTACACATTTTTCCGGCGGAACCGGAACTGAATCAGAGTGATGAGGAGAATGATGCCCATCAGAATCACGCCCTCTGCCGCCGCCCGGCCCAGGCCGGAGGGGCTGCCCAGATAGACGTTGCGCACCATTTCCATCACCGGAAACAGCATGACCTGTCCCGGGCCGCCAATGCCGTTGGCATCGGTGGTGCTGCTGAGGATATAGGGAATGTCATACACTTGCAGGGCACTGATGAAGCCGTAGGTCACCACCATAAAGATGATGGGCTCCAGCAGGGGGATGGTGATGTAGCGCATCTTCTGCCAGGAGGTGGCACCATCCAGCTCTGCCGCATCGTACAGATCCGGAGAGATATCCTTGGTGCCTGCGTTGAGAATGACAAAGTTGAAGCCGGTGGCGTGCCACACGTCAATGAGCACCACCATGAAAATGGCATAGATGGCGGTATTGGCCCAGTCCACACCCACGCCGATACCGATTTTGGCAAACAGCTGGGATACCCGGCCGGTGCCGGGGGTCATGAACCACTGCCAGATGCCTGCGCCGATGAACAGGGGCAGGGCGTAGGGCGTGAAGAACACGCCCCGGAAAAAGCCGTAGCCCTTTCTGCCCAGATTGTTGATGATCAGCGCCAGCATCAGGGCGATGCTCATACCGATGAGCAGAGTGACGGGAACATAAATCAGAAGATTTTTCAGAGAGGTCAGGAAGCGTTCTGAGGAAACGCCCTCACCGGAGAGAATGAATTTGTAGTTAGCCAGCCCCGTGAAATTCACCTTACCTCGGCTGCTGACCGACCAGTCTGTAAAGCTCATGGCAATACCATAGACAAAGGGGTACAGCATGAACACCAGAAACAGGGAGAAAAAGGGCAGAAGTCCCAGATAATTCATCAGATACTCCTTTTTCAGGGAGCCCCTTGGTTTCTTTTGGGTCTGCTTCTCCTTTTTTTCATGGAACGAGCCTCCTTTTTGCTGGTGTCCGGCACTTATTCGCCGGCTTCGGTGTAAAGGGCGTTGACCGCCTTGATGAATTCCTCGGCGCCCTGCTGGGGTGTCAGCTCACCACTGGTGACACGGGGTGCCACGTCTGCGATTGCGCTGACCCAGAACACGGAGCTGTGACCGAATTCCATCTGGGGCATACCGGCATTGAGGCCTCTGGACAGCACCTTTGCCACGTCCAGTGTCAGTGCCTCGGGATCGTTCATAACGTCCTGGCGCAGAGTGGATCTGCCGATGACCTTGGTAAATGCCTTCTGGGTCTCAAAGGAGCCCATCTTCTTCAGCCAGCGGCGAATGGCATCGTTGCGGCCGGCATCCTTGGAATCCACGCCGTACATCCAGTCCTGGCCCTGGCAGCCGCCGGTCCAGCCGTCCTTCTCATAGGCGGGGATCAGCTGAATGTCATAGTGCACACCGGCCTGCTGGTAGTCAGGCTCCGTCCAGGGGCCTGCACACAGGAAGCCCAGAGCACCGGTCTTGAAGGCTTCGGTGGCAGCCTGGCTGCCGTAGGTTGTGCCGTTGGAATACTTTTCCATGGTGAGCATGGTCTCAAATGCGCGGACACACTGCTCAGGCTTTACGGTGGTCTTGCCATTCTCGTGGCCGATGGTCAGGCTGGGGGCATCACAGGCCAGGATACCGGCGGGGCAGGTGAAGTGGCCGGTAGACCAGGAGTGGGTAGCGTCGATACCGGCGGCCTTGACCTTCTCGCACTGGGCGTAGAAGTCATCCCAGGTGTTCAGGGGCTCGTTCTTCCAGTCGATGCCGGCCTTTTCCAGCACATCGGTATTGCGGAAGATCAGAGGAACGAAGCTCATAAAGGGAACGGCGAAGTTCTTGCCATCGTCACTGGTGGCTGCTTTCCGGGCACCTTCATAGAAGCCGTCTGCAAAGGCCTTGTCCCCTTCATAGATGGGGGTCAGATCCAGCAGGTCAATGGCCCGCTGGAAACTCATGGCATCCCGGGCGCTGGCGCAGAACATATCCGGCAGACCCACACCGGCCATCAGGCTGGTCAGCAGGTCATTGTCGTCCTTTGCCACCACGGTGATGGAGTTGACATCGTCGTTTTCTTCCACGAATTCCTTGACCCACTGATCCATCAGCTTGCCCTGGTCGTTGAGAACCATGTCGGAATAGGTCCAGAATACCAGGTCGTAGCCGCCGTCAGAGCTGGCCTTTTTGCCGCTGTCACCGCCCTTGCCGCAGCCGGACAGAGCCGTGCAGACCATGACCAGGGTCAGGATCAGGGCAATCATGCGCTTTCCATTGTTTCGATGTTTCATGTTGATTCTCCTTTTCTTTTTCCTTTGGCAGCACCCCGCCCTTCGGTCAAGGGTGCTTCCGGTTATGATTTCCTCTTGCCGCCGGGGGAAGTTCCGCTTACTGTTCCCGGCGCTTGCAGTAAGCGTCGTAGTTGATGTCCGTGGCCAGCAGGCCGAACCGCCGCTCGCCCACCAGAGCCTGTCTGCGGCTGCGGTAGTGGAAGCCGAAGAACCACAGGGGGAACACATAGACAAAGGGCGTCAGACATTCCTCCTGAATCCGGGGCATAGGGATCACGGTGGGGCCGAAGGCCTCTGCCTCCGGGATCCGGCACTGGGTAAAGATCACCGCCGGGGTCTGGGCAATCTGGCAGCCGGACAGCAGATCCAGCACCTTCCGGGCGGAATTTTCATGGGGTGCCAGCAGGAACAGAGGGATCCTGCCGTCCACCTCCCGGAACCGGCCGTGGGCGAAGTCCTCCAGCTCCTCGCAGGCCCCAAAGATCCAAGCAAACTCACAGATCTTCAGTGCCCCCTCCTGGGCGGTGCCATAGTTGGGGCCGGAGCCAAGCACCACAAGGTTGTGCCAGTCCTTATCCTCGTAGGTATCCACCAGGGCTTTTGCATCCTCATACAGCCGGGGCAGCTCTGCCAGAGCATCCTTCACCTGCTCCCACTGCCGGCGCCAGTAATCCAGATCCCCAGCGCCAAGCACCCCGCGCTGCTTTCCCAGCACCACGGCTGCACCCAGAGCACCCAGCAGGATGAACAGGTGGGATAGGCTGTAGGCCGACATACTGCCTTCCCGCTCCACCTCGGTGTGGGCCTTAATCCGAAGATCTGCCACACCGGCCGCCCGGATCTGACCGCTGCCGGAGATGCACATGGTCAGCGCACCGGCAGCTTTGGCAGCCTCCAGACCCCGAACCACGCTGTCGGTGTTGCCGCTGCAGCTCAGGCCGATGACCAGGGTATGCTCCGGCCGGTTCAGGTAATCCGGGGCATACATCCAAAACTGGTAGGCCGCCACCGCCCGGGCTGCCGTTCCGGCGATGCGGGTAAAGAGAAATTCTGCGTTCATTGCGGTGGCCAGGGAGGTGCCGTGTCCGATGAGGTAAACGGTATCCACCTGAGCCAGCCGGGGATCGGATGCAAACTGAGCAATGCTTTCCGCAGTGATGGTTTCTGTATAGTGCCAGGCTTCCTTTTTGGCAGCAGAGAGCATTTGCCTGCGGAGTTTTTCATTTTGTTCCAGGATGGCTGGGTTGTCCATAGTAATCTTCCCCTTTCTATGCGTTGCAATGGTTATCGTCCTTGTTTTTTAATGCGTAATAGGCCACACCGGCGGCACCGCACAAACCGGCAGCCGGGCCCACCTGGGGTACCAGCAGCTCTGCCTGCCACCGGAAGCAGCCGGTCTGCTTCTGTTGGGAGATGCTCATAATTTGCTGGGTCAGCCGCTGCCGGAGCCAGGGATCAGTCATCACGCCGCCTACCAGGATATAGGTTCCAATGTCCAGCGCCGCCTCCAGATTCAGCAGAATCAGCGCCAGCTGCCCCACCACATTGTCAAATACCGCCTCCGCCACCGGATCTCCCCGGCGGCAGGCTTCTGCCAGTGCCTTGCCTGTGGGGCCGCAGTCTGCCGGACCCATTTGGGCCTCCAGCCGCCGCCGCTCCTGGTCAATCCCCTGACCGGAGGCCACCGTCTCCACAAAGTCGATGACCCCATCTCCCGGCCGGGCATAGAGCATATTGCCGATTTCTCCGGCGTTGTTGCAGCAGCCCCGGATCAGCACACCGTCCATCACCAGACCCATGGCAAGGCCGGTGCCCACATTGATGCAGGCAAAGGTTTTCCGCTGCCTGCCCACGCCGAACAGCAGCTGGTACAGTGCCACGGCCTTGACATCGTTGTCCATATACACCGGCAGGCCGTATGCCTGGGACAGTGTGCCGCAGATGTCGAACTGTGCGGCATTGCGGATCACCGAGGAGGTGCGCAGACGCTGGCTGCGGTGATCCACCGACCCCCGGATCCCCAGGCCAATGGCCGCCAGGGCTTCCGTTCCGCCCTGCTGCTCCAGGAAGGGGGTCAGGTGATCCATCAGCTGCCGGGTCCACTGGGGAGCCTCCATACGCTGAGTCTCATACTGCTGCCGGGCCAGGATCTGCCCCTCCGGGGTGACCAGGCCGAAGCAGATCTTGGTGCCGCCCACATCCACGGCCAAAACATTTTTTTCTCGTTGTGTCATGGTTATCAGCCCTTTCCCCTGCCCATTTCCGGCCTCCGGCGGCAGGCATCCGGCTTTTGGGTGATAATGTTTATCATTTTTTATTTTTTCTGTCTTATTTTCAAGTTACATTTACCATACAACACTTTACGCAAAAAAACAAATAGGATAGAATTCTATCCTAGGCGTTTTTCTCGTCAAGAAAAACCTGCAAATTGTACAAAACATACAGTTGACTTTTCTGAAATTGTGTGTAATATATAAAGAAACTGAGGATCTTACGGAATCAAACCGATTTCCCTCGTTCTTGGGTCATGCACCATCGTTCAGAAAACGCACGATTCCGTCCCCGCCGGGAATCATCTCTGAAATCAGTATTGCAAGGAGGATATGCCGTTATGCTCTATGCCAATGCCCAAACCCCTCAGGAGCAGGCCGCTGCTTTCCAGAGCAGTCTGCTGTTTCCTCTTCTGTCCACCCCCTGGAAGCTGTATCTTCTGGCTCTGATCGGTGCGCAGACCCTGCGCTTTGGCCAGATCCGCCAGGCTCTGCCGGATGTCTCCCGGGCCAGTGTCACAAAATATTTGACCGAGCTGGAGCGGGACGGCTTTCTGTACCGCGCCGTCTACCCCGCCCCGCCACTGCGCACCGATTATTCCCTGTCCCCCCTGGGGCTTGGCGTGCTGCCTCTGGTGCGAAAGCTCATCGCCTGGAGCGACGATCCCACCCAGTGATCAATGGAGGCGTTTTCATGGACTGCAAATCCCTTTCCCTGATGCAAAAGCTCATCAACCTGACCACCGCCAACAACCTGGACCGCACCAATGGGATTTTGGCAAACTATCTGCTCCTGCACTACGACCAGCTGGAGCAGATCCCCCTGAACCAGGTGGTGGCCGAGTGCTACATTTCCATTTCCTCCGTGCGCCGGTTCTGCCGGAGGCTGGGGTTTGAGAACTACTCTGACCTCATCACCTCCAAGCTGGGCAACCCGGAAAAGCAGAAGCAGATTGCCACGGATAACCTCCGCTCCGGCTATTACGACCCGGCCCGGCTGCGCAGTGAGATCAACGAAAATCTCTATCTGTGCTACCGCAGCCTGTCCCCGGCCCAGCTTCAGAGCCTGGCACAGCAGATCCACGATTGTAGTGCACTGGTGCTCATCGCCACCCGGCCTTACAGCTTCTGGGTGCGGGAGTTCTACAACCAGCTGGTGGCCTGGGGCAAGCTGACCTACACTGCCGAGGAGCCCAAAATGTGCCGCACCCTTTATGCCCGGTTCGGTGAAAAAACCTGCACCATCCTGATCAGCCCCATGGGGATTCTGCCGGAGACCTACGCCCCCCAGATCCGGGAGCTTCCCGGCTACAAGGTGCTGATCACCGGAAAATTCACTCAGGATCACCTCGCCTTCTCCGGCTATGCCTGCCAATACCAGCAGATCCTCCTGCTCCCTTTTAAAAACAGCCAATACGAATACATGGAGATCTACGGAAAATACACCATCGGCTTCCTCTTTGACACCATCCTGGGTCAGTTCCTCCGCCAGATCCCCTGACCCCGGAAGCCCAGAAGGTAAAAAATCAAGCCCCGCGCAGTCTGGTGGGGCTGGAATGCGTCGGAGGAAGCGGCGTGGATATCATTCTGTTCTGCATGAATGATTACACGCCACCGAACCGGGTCGATATGATATCATAATGTTGGTGGTGCATTGTCGAGTATTTCGCAACGTAATTCGGTGGCACAATGCCCGATGCCGTACATCTGCGTAGGGGCGGAGCGAATTGCCCGCCCGGCCCAGAGGGTGAGACAGTGGGCATCCGGCGGCGCAGCCGCCCTTGGCTCCCCCTATGGGGGAGCTGGCAAGCGAAGCGAGACTGAGAGGGCGCAGGCAGTGGCAAATTTGGAATATGTGCCGCGATTGCTGCTTATGTACCCTCTCAGTCATGACACTTTATTCATATTTGCGACTGCGTACACCCTATCAGTCACGGCTTTCAGCCGTGCCAGCTCTCCCATAGGGAGCGCCAAGGGGCGGGCGTTGCCCGCCCGGCGCAGAGGGTAAGAACGTGCGAACCCGGCGGCGCAGCCGCCCTTGGCTCCCCCTTTGGGGGAGCTGGCGAGCCAGCGGCGAGCCTGAGAGGGCGTAGGCAGTGGCAAGTTTGGAATATGTGCCGCGATTACTGCTTATGTACCCTCTCAGTCATGACACTTTATTCATATTTGCGACTGCGTACACCCTCTCAGTCACGGCTTACGCCGTGCCAGCTCTCCCATAGGGAGAGCCAAGGGGCGGCTGCGCCGCCCAGCGCATCGAAATATCTGCCTTAAAAAATTGCCGCACCGAATTTTTCGGTGCGGCTTGGTTTTTACAGGATATGAACGCTTTCCGGGGCGAAGACCAGGCGGCAGGTGTCGCCTACCTGGTAGACTTTTTTGTTCTTGGGGTTGGGGTCGGTCAGCTTTACCAGGGTATCGCCTACCATGACGTGGTAGTTCTGATAGCTGCCCATGAAGCAGGACAGCACCACCCGGCAGGGCAGGCCGCCGGTTTCGGCCAGGGTGGCGGCTTCAGGGCGCAGGACGATGGTGTATTCCTGCCCCACCTGCAATTCCTTGTCGGTCTGCACCTGGCAGATATCCCCTGCCACGTTGATCTGGGCCTGGGTGCCCTCCCGCTTTTGACAGGTGCCTTTGAGGAAGTTGGCCTCGCCAATGAAGTCGGCCACGAACTCATTGACCGGGTGATAGTAGATCTCCTGGGGGCTGCCCATCTGCTCCACCACGCCGGAACGCATGATGATGATCCGGTCGGAAAGGGCCATGGCCTCGCTCTGGTCGTGGGTAACGTAAATGGCGGTGATGCCCACCTCCTGCTGGATCCGGCGGATCTCTGTGCGCATGGTCACCCGGAGCTTGGCATCCAGGTTGGAAAGGGGCTCGTCAAACAGCAGGACACTTGGTTCAATAACCAAGGCTCTTGCCAGTGCCACACGCTGCTGCTGGCCGCCGGACAGCTGGTTGGTCATGCGGCCTTCCATGCCGGTCAGCTCCACCAGATCCAGAATCCGCATAACCCGCTCACGGATCTGCTCCTTGGGAACATGGCGCAGCTTCAGGCCGTAGGCCACGTTGTCATAGACATTGTAGTGGGGCAGCAGGGCGTAGCTCTGGAACACCATGGCGGTATCCCGCTTGTTGGGGGTCAGGGCGTTGATGGGCTCCTCCCCCAGATAGATTTCCCCCTCGTCGGGGCTTTCAAATCCGGCGATCATCCGCAATGTGGTGGTCTTGCCGCAGCCGGAGGGGCCCAGCAGGGTCACAAACTCGCCGGGGGCGATGGTCAGGGTGTTGTCCTTGACGGCATAGAAGTCCTTCCCGGTTTTGGGATCCTGGTAAATTTTGGAGATATGCTCCAGACGAACGCCTTTTTTCACTTTTTCCATGGCTTAACCCTCCTTGATTTTTCTGCTGGTGCCGAAGTACTTGGTCACCAGATCCATCAGCAGCACGGAACCGTAGGTAATGCCAATGAGGATGGTGGCAAAGGCGCAGGCCAGGCTGTAGGAGCCTTTTTCGGCGAATTCGTTGATCTGCACGGTGATCAGCAGGAACTGGGGGGTCACCAGCAGAATAATGGCGGAAATGGCGGTGATGCTCCGGACAAAGGCCGTCACCAGGCCGCTGAGGAAGGAATCTTTGATCAGGGGCAGGGTCACGGTCATAAAGACCCGGAAGCTGTCTGCGCCCATGTCGTAGGCGGATTCCTCAATGGACTTGTCGATCTGCCGCAGGGCGGAAATGCCGCTGCGGGTGCCGGTGGGCAGAGAGCGCACCACAAAGACGATGATCAGAATCCCGGCGGTGCCGTAAAGCCCCTGCAAAATCCCCGAATGGAACAGGCCGCCGGAGAAGCCCCGGATGTAGCCCACGCCCAGAACGGTGCCGGGAACGGCCATGGCCAGCATGGACACCGCTTCAATAAAGCCCTTGGACTTAAAGTTCCGCTTGACCACCAGGTAGGAGATGATCATGCTCAGAAGGGCGGTGATGGGGGCGGCGATCAGGCTGAGGACAAAGGAATCCCGGAAGGCCTTCAGGCCGTGGTAGCGGCTGAACACCAGCTTGAACCACTTGCCCGTCAGGGGGAAGAACTTAAAGCCCCAGGTGGGGAAGCAGGCCCCGATGGGTACGCACAGGTACATCATAATAACGAACAGAGCAACCAGGGAGCAGAGCACCGTCAGGGGGATCTTCACGCTTCTGTCGGTGATGAGCATCCGGCCACGGGATGCCTTGCCGGTGAGGGTGGCGGCGGTTTTCCGCTCCAAATAGTATTTCTGCACGGCGAACATACCCAGGGTGATGCACAGCAGCACCACAGCCATGGCAGCGGCACCGGCCTTGTCGTAGGCACCGGTGATCTGCAAATAGATGGTGGTGGCCAGGGTATCGTAGGAGCCGCCGATGATCATGGGGTTTGCAAAGTCCGCAATGGACTCAATGAAGGTGACCAAAAAGGCGTTGCCCAGACCCGGCAGCATCAGCGGCAGGGTGACACTGGTAAAGACCTTCCAGCGGGAAGCGCCCATATCCCGGGCGGCCTCCTCCAGAGAGGGGTCAATGTTTTTGAGCAGCCCTTTTAGCATCATATAGCACACCGGGAAAAAGGTCAGGGTCTGGACAACGGCGATGCCCCAGAAGCCATAAACGCTGTTGTCATAGATCCCCAGCAGGTACCGGGTGATAATGCCTGCCTTGCCAAAGAGCATGATCATGGAAAGGCTCAAAACAAAGGGCGGGGACACCACCGGCAGCATGGAGACCACCTTAAACAGTCCTCCGGCGAATTTGTCCATTTTTACATAGACCTCCACATAGGCAAACAGCAGTCCCACCAGGGTGGAAAGGATGCCTACCAGGAAGCCGACTTTCAGGGTGTTGGTAATGGCACGGGTGAAGGAGGGCATAGCGAAAATGCGCCGGAACACACCGACACCCAAGCTGCCGTCTCCCACCAGGCTGTCCACCAACAGAATGGCCAGGGGGTAGAGAATAAACAATGTCAAAAAGGCGATGAGCACCGCAATGGTGGTCACCATGATGGGGTCAGCCATCAGCTTTTTTCGGTCCAGCGCCGCACTCTGGTTCTTTGCCATAGGCGTGGTTCCCTCCTTCGGTTCACACCTCCGGCGGCGTACCGCCAAGGTGTGGGATAAAAATCCCGGCGGCGGCAACAGCCGCCGCCGGGGGTAGGTGGTTTGGTTTTTCAGGCTCCACAAGGCGATTGCAGGGAGCCGCTAAGGCAGCACCGCACAATTCGGGAAGAGACAGCGGCGAGAGATTTTGCTCCAAGATAAAGTTTGGAGAACGCAGGAATACTTTGTGTATTTCAAGTTCTTCAAACTGCCAGATTGGAGCAAAAGATCCGCTGGTGTCCGTAGACGCAATTGTGGGGTGTTGCCACATAATTAAGCGGTCTTGAAACGATCCTCGCCGGTGTCAGCGCCGCCGGCATTCAGGGCCTTCATGACTTCCTCGATGTAGGTGCCGATGTTCTGCTTGGCATCCTCGAAGTCGTAGTCCATCACGTTGTCGGGATCCAGACCGTACTGCATAGCGACCTCAGGCTGGGTGGCGTTGTCAATGCACAGGAACTGGTAGGAGCCGTTGTCGGCAGCCAGGTTCACGCACTCAGGGGACAGAGCGTACTCGATCCACAGCTTGGCGGCGTTCTCATGGGCAGCGCCCTTGAAGATAGCGGTTGCGCCAACCTCAAAGGAGGTGCCGGAGGAGGGGATGATCAGCTCCACGTTGGTGTAGCCGTTGTCCACGATCTGGGTGATGCCGTCATGCAGGAAGCCGATGCCGATGACGCACTCGCCGGTGCCCACGTTCTTGGAGGGGCCGGAGCCGGATTTGGTGTAAACCTCGATGTTCTTATCCAGATCCACCAGGTACTGGATGCCTTCGTCATGGCCGTACTTCTGGATCATGGTGTTGATGACCAGCTTGGCAGTACCGGCGGTATTGTAGTTGGACAGCCAGATCAGGCCCTTGTACTCAGGCTTCAGCAGATCCTGCCAGTCGGCGGGCTTCTCCAGGTTCAGGCGGTTCAGCTCATCGGTGTTGACCATGAAGCCCAGAATGCCCTTGTAAATGCCGTACCACTGGCCGTCGGCATCCTTATACATATCGCTCAGCAGATGGGAAGCGTTCTTTGCATCGTACTTTTCCAGCAGACCCTTGGAAGCACAGACGTTGTAGGGGTCGGTTGTGCCGCCGAACCAGACGTCTCCGGAGGGGTTGCCGTTTTCTTCTTCGATCTTTGCCTGGACTTCACCGGTGGACAGGCGCTGATAGTTGACCTTGATGCCGAAGAGCTCCTGGAAATGCTGGCAGGCAGCAGCCAGGTATTCTTCCTCACAGGAGCCGTAAACCGTCAGCTCGCCGTCAGCCTGGGCAGCGGCGATGAGATCGTCCATGCCGTCAAAATAGCTGGGATACTTGCTTTCTGCCTTGGGTGCTTCCGTGGCAGCGGGTGCATCCGTGCCGGCGGGAGCCGCAGTGGTGGCGGGAGCCTCGGTGGTTCCGCCGCAGGCAGCCAGGGTCAGAACCATGGCCAGAGACAGAAGCAATGCCAAAAACTTTTTCATTTCATGTTCCTCCGTTCTGTATTTTCCTCGATAGGTACCATTCCCAAGGGAGTGCCCCAAGGAACTGGGTATATTATAGTATTTTGCGGTTGTGTTGTCAATCCTTACCAGAAAAGTTCTTGATATTTTTTGCTTCCTTGTGGACAATGCCATGGGGGGATGGGGTTTCGTGAATGCACGACCGCAAACCACCGCCGAAATTTTTGCGGCAGTAATTCGGCGGCGCAGAGGGTAAGTCGATGCAAGTTCGGCGGCGCAGCCGCCCTTGGCTCCCCCTATGGGGGAGCTGGCGAGCGAAGCGAGCCTGAGAGGGCGTATGCAGTTGCAAATTTGGGAAATGTACCGTGATTGCTACATGGTACCCTCTCAGTCACGGCTACGCCGTGCCAGCTCTCCCATAGGGAGAGCCAAGGGGCGGGCGTTGCCCGCCCGGCACAGGGGTAAGACGGTGAGAGTTCGGCGGCGCAGCCGCCCTTGGCTCCCCCTTTGGGGGAGCTGGCGAGCGAAGCGAGACTGAGAGGGCGTAGGCAGCTGCAAGTTTGGAATATGTTCCGTGATTGAGAGGATACCAGGCGGGAATCATGGCACTTTTTTCATATTTGCCACTGCGTGCGCCCTCTCAGTCACGGCTTACGCCGTGACAGCTCTCCCATAGGGAGAGCCAAGGGGCGGCTGCGCCGCCGATATTAATGACTGTACTGCTGCATCCGCCGGAGGTGTTTGCGGTAGACGAACACCAGGGCGATGAGCTGGCACAGGGCGGTCAGGGCCCAGGACAGGGGGTAGGAGCTGAGCAGGCAGAGGATGGTGTGGTGCTGCTGGAAAATGGTGCGGATCCACACAATGCGGAAGCCGCAGGCGCCCAGCAGGCAGAACACCATGGGGATCACCGCAGAGCCAAGGCCCCGGAGCATTCCCGTGGACACATCCATGAGGCCGCAGAGGAAATGGGGCAGGCTGACCAGCACCAGCCGTTCGTAGCCGTAGGCGATGACCTCCGGCTCGTTGGGAATGTAAATGCTCAGCAGCTCCCGGCCGAAGAAATAGCAGATTCCCGCCATGGCAAGGCTCACCGCCATGACGCTGGCAAAGATGATCCAGATGATCTTTTTCACCCGGTTGTACTGCCCAGCACCGGCGTTCTGACCGATGTAGTTCACCGCCGTCTGGTGGAAGGAATTGACGATGAGATACAGGAAATTCTCAATATTGCCGGAGGCGGCACTGGCGGACACAAAGACCTCGCCGAAGGAATTCACCGCCGCCTGGATCAGCACATTGGAGATATTGAAGAAGGTGCTCTGGATTCCGGCAGGCAGACCCACCCGGAGAATCCTCTGAATCTGGGCACCATAGAACCGCATTTCCCGGAGTACCAGCTTGCAGGCATCGGTGCGCCGCATCAGCGCCGTCACCACCAGTACCGCAGACACCCCCTGGGACAAAACGGTGGCCAGAGCCACCCCCGCTACATTCATCCGGAAGATCCGCACGAACACCAGGTTCATAATCACATTCAAAATTCCCGCCAGAACCAGGAAAATCAGGGGACTTTTGGTATCTCCCGCCGCCCGCAGAATGGCGGCGCAGAAGTTATACAGCATGGTAAAGGTCACACCGGCAAAGCATATACGCATATATACCGTGGACAGGGGCAGCACCGACTGGGGGGTGTCCATCATTTCCAGAAACCGCCCCGACCAGGTCATGCCCACCACCGTCAGCACAATGCCGGACACCAGGGCCAGAGGGATGGTGGTATGCACCGTCCGGCGCACCTCCTCGTCCTGGTGGCCGCCGATGCCATGGGCCACCGCCACACCGGTGCCCACCGACAGTCCCACGAAAAAGTTCACCAGAAGGCTGGTAAGGTTGGAGGTGGCGCCCACCGCCGCCACGCTGACACTGCCGCAGAACTGCCCCACGATCACAAGATCCGCCGCATTGAACAGGAGCTGCAAGACGTTTGTGAAAATAATGGGGATGGTATACAGGAAGATCCCGGACACCAGGGGCCCGGACAGAAGATCCGTAGTATGACGTTTGGAAAAAGTCACCTTGTTTTCCTCCCAGCTTCGCCAAGGCGGCGGAAATGATTTTGATGTAATATATCATGCCGCTCAGAGAATTACAAGTGTCCGCCTGAGAAAAATGTCAAATAATCCTGGCAGGCCCACGCAGGCGGCCGGATCATTTGGAAAGGTTCTGGGCTGCGACACTTCCGCGGATGCGGATGGAGGGCTCAAAGTACAGAAACCTGGGGGGCGTATCCGGGTTTTCAATCTCATAGAATGCCCGCCTGGCTGCCTCGATGCCCAGATTGTAAGCCGGCTGGCGGATGGCGGTGAGGTTAATGTAGTCGGAGAAGAAAATATCGTCAAAGCCCACCAGAGAAATATCCTGGGGGATCCGGGTGCCGATCTCCAGGCAACGCTTGTACAGACCGTAGGCCATCATATCATTGAAGCAGAATACGCCGGTGTAGCCCCCTGCCACAATGTTATCCGCCAGCATATAGGCTGAGGACATGGTATAGTCTCCTTCAAACACATCTGCACCGGTGATCACCAGGCCCCGATCCTGGCAGGCCTGCTGTACACCCAGATACCGATGGGAGCTGCGGTACTGAGGGCCGCTGAGCAGAGCGATGTGCCGATGCCCCATTCCGGCCAGATAGTCGATGGCCATATAGGCTCCCTTTTTGTGATCCACACCGATGGTGCTGATCCCCAGCTCTTCAAACCTGCGATCCACCAGGATCACAGGGCGGTTGAAGCTGCGCATGACCTTTTTGTAGCTGTCGGCCCGCTCCGGGGAATGGTTGGATGCCACCACCAGAATGATGGCATCCATGCCCCGGGCTGCCAAAGTGCGGATACTGGTCAGATCTTTTTCATAGTCGTCGTTGGTGGTCATGATCATGGTGTTCCAGCCATGCTCCCGAACCGTGCTGTCAATACCGCTGACGATCTCGGAAAAGAAGGCATTGCTGATATCCGGAATGATGACACCGATCATGTGGCTTTTACGTTTTACCAGCCCAACTGCATTCTGATTCGGAACATAATTCATCTCTTTTGCCGTTTTCAGGATCAGCTCCCGCTTTTCCGGGGAGATCCGGTTGGGCCGGTCGTTCAGGACAAAGGAGACAGATGTCTGGGACATCTGTACTTTTTCCGCAATATCTTTCAAAGTAACTGCCATAACTGCCAAGCCTCCATGTTTTAAGGTTTTATCAATTTAATTTTATTATAACATAAAATATCGTTTCGGGAAGGGGAAATTGCAGAATTGTCACATTGCATAGTTTTGTTGCACAAAAAATAGTACTATTTCCGATTTTTATTGTACCATATTGACTTTTTGATTTTGCCATTCTATACTGAGGACAGTTGGTAAAGCGTTTTTTCATTACCGAAGATGGGAAGAACCCCAACTTCCGGTTCTGGCGCCTCCAACCCGAACGTCGTCCATGCTGTATGTCATGCAGCACAAAGGGAACACACCGATCTTTCGCCGGAACGATGGGTGCGTTCCCAATATCAACCAATCAAGATGGAGGAAGATAACAATGAAAATCAGAAGAACCCTGTCCATTCTGCTGGCCGTCGCCCTGCTGTGCAGCCTGCTGGCCGGCTGCGGTTCCGGAGGCGGAGGCGAAAAGAATGCCACCGGAGACAAGCCCAACCGAATCGTAATTATCGGCAGCGCCTATGCGCTGGAGGAAGAACAGAAGGCCTGGGATGAGGTGTGCAGCGCCTTTACCGCCGAGACCGGTATTGAGGTGGTGCAGAACCGCCAGGGCACCTGGGACGATATTCCCCAGAAGCTCCAGGCTTCCAAGCTGGGTCAGGAGCAGATCGACCTGGTTGTGGTTGGCATGGGTACCATCACTGCTTCTCTGGGCCCTGCCGGAAGCGTTATGGATCTGACCCAGCTGATGGCCGGTCTGACGGATCGCTTCCCCGATGGCGTGCTGGACTCCTGCTCCATTGACGGCCACCTGTGGTGCTTCCCCTATTCCGATGCCAGCGGAACCACCTGCTTCTATAATAAAACCATGTTCCAGCAGTACGATCTTACCGTCCCCACCAACTTGCAGGAGTGGGCCAACTGCGCCAAGGTCCTTTCCGACAACGGCATCATCCCCTTCATGGTTCAGGGCAAGGACACCTGGGCCTGGGCAATGCCCTTCTTTGATACCTACGGTCAGGCCACCGGTGGTCAGTCCGTTGAAAAGGTTCAGGCATGGCTCCGTGGCGAGCAGAGCTTTGCCGATCCCCAGGTCTACGCAGCCTTTGACGGCCTGAAGGCACTGTACGACAACGGCATTCTCACCAGCGAATCCTTTGACACCGATGAGACCGGTATGCTGGCCAACTTCGCCCAGGGAAAATGCGCCATGTTCTTCTGTGGCACCTGGGACTACGGTGTTCTGAAATCCATGGAGCTGGACTTTGACTACGGCGCTTTTGAATTCCCCGTGGTCATTGACGGCGCACAGATGTGCCACGCCTTTGCCACCGGCGACGGCGCCATCTCCATTCCCTCCTGGGTAGACCAGGACAATCTGGACAACATCATGCGCTTTGTTGAGTACCTGACCCGCACCGAGAACGCCAAGAAGATCCTCTGCGCCTCCTCCGGCGGCAGCCCTCTGTTTGAGATCGTGAAGGGTGCCACCGGTGAGGTGGACGAGGTTACCCGTTTCCTCAATGAGGTCTCCGTTCCCCACAGTGTGGAGTACCTGGACTGGGTCTGGCCCTCCAAGGTCAATGATGCCATGTGCAATGTGATCCCCTCGGTCATCAGCGGCAAAATGACCTCCCAGGAGGCAGCTGACTATGTCCAGCAGGCCCTGGATACCATGGTTTCCGAGGATGACTATGTTTACGACTGGTGGAACAGCTGGAGCGACGAACAGTGGCAGGCTGTGACCCCGGGCCACATTCCCGATGTGACCGCTTTCTTCGCCAAGTAATGATCGCCGGAGCGGGGGCAGCAGACTGCCCCCGATCTCAAGGCCGGAGGAATACTTATGACAAAACTGCCCAGGATTTCCAAAAGCACCCTGCACCGCAGGGCATTTCCCTATCTGATGTGTCTGCCTGCGGTGATCCTGTTTACCCTGTTTGTGATCCTTCCCTTTGTGGAGGGCTGCCGTGTCAGCTTTTTTAAGTGGGACGGCTTTTCCAATATGAAATGGGTGGGACTAAAGAACTATGCCAATGTGATGCACGACGATGTATTCTGGCTGGCCATGAAAAACACCTTTGTGTATGCCATTCTGGTTACTGTCATGAAAAACGTCATTGCCCTGGCTCTGGCCTATGTCCTTGCCCGGAAATTCCCCCTGCGCACCCTGTTCCGCACCGGCATCTATATGCCTGTGACACTATCCTATGTGGTGATCGGTGCCCTGTGGACCTGGATCTACAATCCCACCTTCGGCCTTTTGAACGCCCTTCTCAAAGCTCTGGGATTGGAGCATCTCATCGTCGGCTGGCTCAGCGACAGCCGGGTGGCGCTTTACAGTGTGGTTGCCGTAGATGTCTGGAAGTGGATCGGCTATCACATGGTGCTGTATCTGGCAGGCTTGCAGGCCATCTCCCAGGATCTGTATGAGGCAGCCGCTCTGGATGGGGCCAACGGTTGGCAGAAGTTTGTGAACATCACCATTCCCCAGCTCAACAGCACCATCGTGGTCAATGTTCTTATGAGCCTGACCGGTGCCTTTGCATCCAATTTCGACATTGTGAACATTCTGACCGGCGGCGGCCCCATGCATGCCACCGAAGTCTCCCTGACCTATATCATGACCACGGCCTTCAAGTACAACAGCATGGGCAAGGCCAACGCCATGAGTATGATCCTGTTTTTGCTGGTGTTCCTCTTTGGCTTTGCCCAGCTGCGGATCATGTCCAGGGAAGATGCATACGAATGATGGGAGGGTGCTATGGAACATCGTATCAAAAAGAAGCTGCCTCAGGCAGTATGGTTTCTCATTGTCCTGGTTTTCTTCCTGCTCACCGTTTATCCGGTGATCTGGATGTTCTGCGGCTCTCTGAAGGGGCCAAATGAGTTCTACACCAATGTCTGGGGTCTGCCTACGGATCCCCAGTGGCAGAATTTTGCCGATGTCTGGAAAAACGGTGCCATGGGAGAGAAATTCTGCAACAGCCTCATTGTCACCCTGGGGTCCCTGCTGCTGCTGATCCCCATCAACAGCTGTGCCGCCTATGCCATCGGACGGCTTCGATTCCGGGGCCGCCGGCTGATCTACGGCTTTTTGCTCATGGGCATTATGATCCCCAGCGGCGTTCTGGGCATTCCCACCTTTACGGTGGCTTTGCGGATGGGGCTGAACAACACCCATCTGGGTCTGATCCTCATCTATGTGGGCCAGTCCATCGCCATGGGCGTGTTTATCATGCGTTCCTTCTTTATCTCCCTGCCAAAGGAGCTGGAGGAGGCTGCCATGATCGACGGATGCACCCCCTTCGGCAGCTTCCTGCGGGTCATCCTGCCGCTGGCCAGCCCCGGTGTGATGACCCAGATCATCTTCAACGGCCTGACCATCTGGAATGAATACTTCATGGCCAACATCATGCTGACAAAGGCCGAGAAGCTGACCCTGCCCCTGTCCATTGCAAACTTTGTCGGACAGCACACCACCAACTACCCTGTGCTGTTCGCCGCCCTGACCATTGTGACCCTGCCTGTGGTCATTACCTATGTACTTGCCCAGAAAGGCTTCATCGAAGGCGTTTCTGCCGGCGCTGTGAAAGGATAAAGGAGAGTCGTTATGCACGAAAAATATATGTTCCAGCCGGTTCCCACCAAGCGGAAGCGGATCATTCTGGATACCGATGCCCGGAATTTTGTGGATGACCAGTATGCCATCACCCACGCCCTGCTGACCCCCATGTTCGACATCCGGGGCATCATCGCCTCCCACTTCGGTCACGACCGGGTGGAGGAGTCTATGGAGGACAGCTGGCAGGAGCTTCAGCGGGTGCTGGAATATTCCGGCTTTGCCGGCAAGGTGACTGCCGTCAAGGGCGCCCCCACCAAGCTGCATTACCGCTGCGAGGGCTGCTTCGGAGAGCTGATGCCGCTGGACAGCGACGGTGCCCAGCTGATCATCCGGGAAGCCATGGCCGCCCCGGCAGGCCAGCGGGTGTACATCGGTGCCCTGGGCCCCCTGACCAATATCGTCTCCGCCCTGATCCTGGAGCCCCGGATCGCCCACAAGATCGTGGTGGTATGGAACGGCGGCAACAACTATCCCTCCGGCGGCCCGGAATTCAATCTGACCAACGACATTGCCGCTGCCAACTATCTGTTCCAGTCGGAGGTAGAGGTGTGGCAGATCCCCATCAAAACCGTCACCTTCCCCAAGGTCAGCCTGGCAGAGCTGCAATACAAGGTCATGCCCTGCGGTCAGATCGGCAATTACCTGTTCCGCCAGACCCTGGATTTTTACGATCTGCTCCAGAACAATCCCGGATTCCCTTTCCCGGAATCCCTGGATATCTGCGATGAAACCATCATCGGCCTGCTGATGGACGAGCATCGTTACCGCTACCGCTATGACAATGCCCCCTTTATCAATTCGGAAATGTACTATCACCCCTGCCCCAGCAATCGCCCCATCCGTATCTATGAGGAGATCGACGGCAGATATATTCTGGAGGATCTGTTCTGCAAGCTGGCAATCAACTATCGCTGAAAGGAGAACCGGCTATGATAAAAATTCCATGTATGCCCCTTTCCCTGGAGGCCATGCAGGGCCTGGGCAGCTTTCGGAATCTGACATGCCCGGAGGGCTTTGCCATGGGTCAGGAACCGGTGGTATTCTACCGGGATATGCTGTGGAACACCTTCGGCACTACAGGCGAAGCGGCATTTTCCGTGGTGCAGACTCGCTCCCGGCCTCTGGTGGTTACCGAGATAGAGCAGCACCTGTACACGGCGGAGGCTCTGCTGCCCCTGGACGGCGATGTGGTGGTCTGTGTCGGTGCCGCCACGGACCGCACCATGCCGGATGCCTGGAGGGCCTTTTATGTACCAAAGGGCACAATGGTCATCTTCGACCGGGGGGTATGGCATAAGGCCCCCTTCCCGGTGAATCAGAAAACCGTCCACTCCCTGGTGGTTCTGCCGCCCATGACCTATGCCAAGGACTGCTATGTGCTGTCCCTGGCGGAAGCCGATACCGTGGTGATGGAGCTGCCGAATATGGATATCATCCGGACAAGAGGATAGGAGGGCCGATATGCAGATCATCAACTTCGGTTCTTTGAACATTGACAAAACCTACCGTCTGGATCACCTGGTCAAGCCCGGGGAGACGATTTCCTCGGATTCTCTCACCGTCAGCTGCGGCGGCAAGGGTCTGAACCAGAGCATCGCCCTGGCCCGGGCCGGAGCCAGTGTCATCCACGCCGGAAAGGTAGGCACCGACGGTGCCCTGCTGCTGGATGCCCTGCGGGACAGCGGCGTGGACGTAAGCCTGGTGGCCTGCGACAGCCGCATCCCCACGGGTCATGCAATTATCCAGGTAGAAAAAGGCGGGCAGAACAGCATTATCCTTTTTCCGGGGGCCAACGGTGCCATCGGACAGGAGGATATCGCCCGCACATTGGATGCCTGCCATCCCGGAGATGTGCTGCTGCTGCAAAATGAGATCTCCGGTATGGCCCGGATCATCGCTCTGGCCCGGGAAAAGGGGCTGTACATCGTCCTCAATCCTTCTCCCATGGATGCCCAGCTGATGGAATGCGGCCTGGAACAGATCGACCTGTTCCTGCTCAATGAGATCGAGGGCCGGATGCTCAGCGGACAGTCGGAACCGGAGAAGATCCTGGATACCCTTTTGACCCGCTACCCCCGGGCCAAGGTGGTGCTGACCCTGGGAGAGCAGGGAGCCTGGTATGCTTCCGGCAACCAGCGGATCTATCAGGGATCCTTTGCCTGCACGGTGGTGGATACCACCGCCGCGGGAGATACCTTTACCGGCTACTTCCTGGCTGCCTATCTGTCCGGGAATACCCCCCAGGATTCCATGCGCCGGGGTGCCAAAGCGGCATCCCTTGCCATCGGCAAACAGGGTGCCGCCGCATCCATCCCCCTGAAGCAGGATGTGGATGCCGCTCTTTGAGCCCGCCCATCCCCAGACTGCCCCAAAGGCAGCCCGGAAACACCATCCGCACCCGGCCCTGGTTACGGTTCCGGGTGCGGATTTTTTCTCCCAGTAGAGCGTATCCTTTAAAACTTCATTAGCGCAACAAAACTTCCGCTCGGTAATTCGGCGGCACAGACCATGTAGGGGCGGATATCATCCGCCCGCCAACGTGGCAAATTTTTGAGCAGAACCGTATTGGCCCGGTAATGTAGCAATGTTGCCAATATACCATGTTTCGACATTATACCCCAGAATTTTAATGAAAAAATGTTCGTATTACATTGTCGGCGCTTTGCGCCGACGTTATTTCCCCATAGGGGAAATAACCGGGCGGATACTATCCGCCCCTACACGGTCTGTGCCTCCGAATTACCGCCGCAAAATAAGGCATCCGGATGGATCGGATCCACCCGGATGCTTCAAAATAACACTATTATATTACGCCGGCAGACTGATGGCCCAGATGTTGCGGATCTGGGGTTCCAGCTGGTCATAGCTCCAGAGCTTGGCGGAGCGGTCCCGGCTGTTGGGGTCGTTGACCCGGAAAAAGCCGTTTTCCAGGCCGGTCAGGACGATGTAATGCCCGGTGGTGGTGAAATCTCCTGCCCCCAGGGCCAGAATCACCGGATGGCCCGCCTCCAGGGCGGTGGTGATTTTCTTTTTCACCAGGGGCAGCTCCTGGGCTTCCAGACCCAGCTGGGTGCTGCCCTGGCTGATGAGGGTCCAGGAGGAGCCGTAGCCTCTGGCATAGTAGCCGTTGTCCTGGGCGAAGGCCGCCACATCCTTGGGATTCATGGATTCCTCCCCGGTCAGGTAGTAGCCCGCCATGGCCAGACAGGTGGGGCCGCAGCCGGTGACGGCCAGAAAATCCCTGCCATACTTTTCATAGCCCCACTGCTTGTCCCACTGCAAAAACAGCGGCACCCCATCCTCCCGGTGGTAGCCGGAAAGATCCATAGGCTCCTTTTTCCGCAGGGGGTACATCAGAACAAAATCCCTGGTTTCGGGATTGCGGTTAAACAGGTCAATGAGACTTTTGGGATACTCGGCGTAAAACAGGCCGTGCTGCTGGGCAAAGGCCTTCACATCCAGCTCCGCCTGGGTGTGCTCCGTCCAGGGGAAGGTCAGCTCCTGCACCAGATACCAGGTGCGCCGGGCACCCAGCAGGGTGATGATCACCACCAGCACCGTGGCAATGGCCACCTGAACACCCTTTTTCCATTGGGCGATTTTCATGGATATCCCCTCTTTCCGGGCTTTCCTCCGGGAAGCCCCTCTTTTTTGAGGTATTATATCACAAAAGCCTTTAGGAAGTCATTTTTAATTTCTTAATATTTTCTTATTTTTCCACCGGCAGCAGCCGAACCACCGCTACCGCCGCCAGGGGAGACAGCAGCATCCCGGCAATGCCCCAGAGCTTGTAGCCTGCATACAGGAAAAACAGGGTCACAAGAGGATCCAGCCCCAGCTGCTTTCCCACCAGCCGGGGCTCCAGCGCCGAGCGCACCAGGGTGATGACGGCGTAGGTCCCCGCCAGCCCCAGGGCACGGGCCTTGTCCCCCTGCAAAAGGCACACCGCCGCCCAGGGCAGCAAAATCGTCCCGGTTCCCAGCACCGGCAGAGCATCCACCAGGCAGATCCCCAGGGCAAGGAGCAGGGCTCCCGGAATCCGCAGCAGCAGCAGTCCCGCCGCAAGGATCCCCAAGGTCACCCCGGTCAGCCGCAGCTGGGCAAGAAGCCACCCGGCCAGGGCTTCTTTCACCGCTTTCACCGTTTGCACCATGGGCTCCAGTCGTTCCCGGGAGATCCGGGCGGTGATCTCCCGGCGGATCCGGGGGAGCTTGGCAGAGATCATAAACCCGGACAGCACCGCTGTGCCCAGATTCAGGGCACTGTCCGGAACCCGGCTGAGGATGCCCCCCGCCAGATCCAGGCCGTAGTGCCCCAGCTTGCCCACCAGGGCGGTGCTGCCGGAAAACAGCCCCGTCACATTCTGCCGCAGCACCGGGCGCAGACTCTGGGGCATCCGGTCTGCCATGTCCAGAAGCCTGCCTTGCAGCAGCCGCAGGCCGGACACCGCCGTTTCCGCAAGCTCCGGAATGCGGCCTGCCCAGGCCCCCAGCTGCCGCACCGCCAGAGTCAGCAGAAGTCCCAGGGCCAGAAACACCAGGGCAAAGACCCCGCTGACCCCCAGCCCTGCTGCCAATGTCCGGTTCAGGTGGACACGGCTGCACAGACGGCTCACCAGGGGCTCTGCCAGCAGGGCCAGAGCCGTGCCCAAAAGAAAAGGGAAACACAGAGGCAGCAGCAGCTTTCCTCCCAGCCAGAGGGCGGCGCACAGCCCCAAAAAACCTGCCAGACGGCCAAAGCCCCGGTGCAAAGAAAACACTCCTTTCATTTTCGGTTTGGGGGTTGCTTTTTTCTGTTTTTATGCTACAATACATAATAAATAGACAAGTGTCGCTGTGAAGCATACAGAATAAGAAATCGAAGAAAATGGGCAGCATCGTATTGCTTTGGCCGCCAATCGGCCTGCGTCTGCAAAGGCAGAATACCATGCTGCCCAAAAAACGAGGAGGCTATTCATGTCCAACAAACCTAAGTATTATATTGTAGAAGCATCGGCTCTGCCGGAGGTGTTTCTGAAGGTGGCAGAGGCCAAGCGGCTGCTGTCCACCGGAGAAGCCAGCACCGTCAATGAGGCTACCCACATGACGGATATCAGCCGGAGTGCTTTTTATAAATATCGGGATGCCGTTCTTCCCTTCCAGAACATGATGACCGGCCGGGTCATCACCTTGCAGATCCTGGTCCATGACGAGCCGGGTCGTCTGTCCCACATCCTTAACCAGCTGGCAGAGGCCCATGTGAACATTCTGACCATCAACTCCATCGTCCCCACCAATGGCACCGCCATTGTCACCATCTCCGCCGAGGCCATGGATGTGGTGATCCCTCTGGAGGATATGCTGCAAAACCTCCGGGCCGTCCCCGGTGTGATCAAGGCCGAGATCCTGGCCGGTTAATGTTGCCTAAGAATTGGATATACGCTGCTGCCCTTATTGGGCGGCAGCTTTTTTCTCCGGCGGCGCACCTCGGTGGGGACGGAGGGGCTGTTGGATGCCTATGCTCCGTCCCCGGAAAAAATGCCGGATCGTTATTCCAGAGCCAAAAATTCCATGGGATCCATGGTCTTTCCCTGGCTTGTGACGGCAAAATGCAGGTGGCTGCCCAGGGCCGTCTCCACAAGGGCGGTATCCGCCGCCCGGCCGATGACCTGCCCGGCCTGCACCGGATCCCCGGGGGCTACCGCCAGTTCCTTTTCCAGGCTGGAATACCGGGTGGTGTAGCCGCCCTGGTGGCGGATTTCCACCGTGGGCCCCAGCAGGTCATCGGTGTAGGCCGCCGTCACCGTCCCGGCGGCAGCGGCGCAGACCTCCGTCCCCGCCTCTGCGGGAAAGTCCACCCCGGCATGAACCCGCCAGTCCCGGGTGGTCTGGTTGTAGCACAGAGCCTGGACACTGTAGCCGTACACCGGCTCCCCCGCCACCGGGGCAGTGACCCGGAGCTTTTCCGGCTGGGTGGGCTGGGGCTGGGTGGGCATCTGCTGCACCCTGGGCTCCGGCGGCTGGGTGGCAATGGCAGGCACATCCGCCCCGGTTTCCAGGGTGGCGGTCTGCACCGCCTGGGTTGCTTGCAGCTGGGCCTGGGTGCTCAGCCGCTGGTTTCGTTCATATACATAGCTTGTGATCCCGATGGCTGCGGCGCACAGGATCAGGGCTATGTAGTAGCCCTTCCCGTTCCAGCCGAAGCCGTGTTTGTTATCGCTCATAGCAATGAAGCACCTCCGAGGCTGAGTATGGACAAAAGCTGGCAGCTTTATACATTTTGGGATAAAACTTCATTTACGCAACGAAATTTTTGCGGCGGAAATTTCGATGCGCCGTAGGGGCGGCTATCCGTTGAATTATGGAGTGATCGCCCCCGGCGATCACTTTATTTTGATTCGCTGCGCGGAGCACCACCCCTACGCAGACGGTGCCACCGAATCAGCTGGACAGAAATTTCGATGCGCTGGGCGGGCAACGCCCGCCCCTTGGCTCTCCCTTTGGGAGAGCTGGCACGGCGTAAGCCGTGACTGAGAGGGCGCAGGCAGTAGCAAATTCGGGAAAATGCGGTGATTGCAACTGGGTACCCTCTCAGTCACATTCACCACCCGCCATCGAACCGGGTGACCCCCAGCGGTGTGGGCCTACTGCCAGGGTCACAGTCTCGTCATTGCCCGCGGGTGCTAACCCGCCCTCTCAGTCTCGCTTCGCTCGCCAGCTCCCCCATAGGGGGAGCCAAGGGCGGCTGCGCCGCCGAATTTCATTTGCAAATGTTTGGTATTGCATTGTCGGCGCAAAGCGCCGACGTTGTTTCCCCATGGGGGAAACAACCGGGCGACATAATAGCCGCCCCTACGTTTGGTGCGTGCAACGTTGGCGGGCGGGAAAGAAAATATTTCCCCCCGGCACAGAATATTTCTTGAAAAGTCATTGACAATATTTCATTTTTCGCTATATTTATACTCGTCAGATTACGACGTATTTTATAAAAAGAAACGGGGGAGGATAATGTCCAAGGAACTCATCAGACTCCAGAATCTTGTCATGGAGTTCGACGGGGAGCGTATTCTCGACGACATTGATCTTTATTTCAACGACCACGAATTTCTCACTCTGCTAGGCCCATCCGGCTGCGGCAAATCCACCACCTTGCGGATCATCGGCGGTTTCCTGACCCCGACCTCCGGCAAGGTGCTGTTTGACGGCAAGGTTATCAACGACGTGCCGCCATACAAGCGTCAGGTCAATACCGTGTTTCAGCGCTATGCCCTGTTCCCGCATTTGGATGTGTATGACAACATCGCCTTCGGCCTGAAGGTAGCCAAGCTGCCCAAGGACGAAATCGACCGCCGGGTCAATGAGATGCTGGAGATCGTCAGCCTGAAGGGCTACGAAAACCGCCGCATCGACAACCTTTCCGGCGGCCAGCAGCAGCGTGTTGCCATCGCCCGGGCACTGGTGAACCAGCCCAAGGTGCTGCTGCTGGACGAGCCTCTGGCCGCTTTGGATCTGCGTCTGCGCAAGGATATGCAGAACGAACTGAAGCGGATCCAGCGCTCTACAGGCATCACCTTTATCTATGTCACCCACGATCAGGAGGAGGCTCTGTCCATGTCCGATACGGTGGTGGTCATGGACAAGGGCCGGATCCAGCAGATCGGCAGACCTGAGGATATCTATAATGAGCCGAAAAATGCCTTTGTGGCAGACTTCATCGGCGAAAGCAACATTCTGGACGGAACCATGCTGGAGGACTTTAAGGTTCGTTTCTTTGGCCGCACTTTCCAATGTGTGGACAAGGGCTTTGCACCCAATGAGCCTGTGGACGTGGTCATCCGCCCCGAGGACATTGACATTGTGCCTCCTGACGGCGGCCATCTGACGGGCACGGTGACCTCCGTGACCTTCAAGGGCCTGAACTACGATATCATTGTAGACTTCCGGGGCTTCAAGTGGCTGATCCAGACCACCGACTTCCATGCCGTTGGCTCTGTCATCGGCATCCGGCTGAATCCCGAGGATATTCACATCATGCACAAGAGTGAGTATTCCGGTATGTTTGGTGACTACAGCTCCTACTCTGCCGAGTATGACGAGCTGACGGAGGATGCCGGAGATGAAGAAGAATAACGCCCTGCTGCTCAGTACCCCCTACCTTTTGTGGATGGTGGCTTTCACCCTGATCCCCCTGGGTGTGGTGGCGTATTACGCTTTGACCGACCCCGCCACCGGGGCCTTTACCCTGAACAACCTGAAAAGCCTGAACCTGTACTGGGGTGTGCTGTGGCAGTCCATTTTGTACTCTCTGGTGTCCAGCCTGGTGTGTCTGGTGCTGGGCTACCCTGTGGCCTATTACATTGCCCACAGAGGCCGGGTCGCTCAGAAAATGCTGTATATGCTGGTGATGCTGCCCATGTGCATGAGCTTCCTGCTGCGCACCCTGGCCTGGGTGGGCCTGTTGCAGGATACCGGCATCATCAATAACCTGCTGGCCGCTTTGGGGCTGCCCCGGCTGCATCTGATCCGCACCCCCGGCGCTGTGATTCTGGGCATGGTGTATAACTACCTGCCCTATATGATCCTTCCCCTGTATGCCACCATTGTGAAGATCGACCCCCGTCTGATCCAGGCGGCGGAGGATCTGGGCTGCAACAGCCTGCAGGTGTTCTCCAAGGTGGTTCTGCCTTTGAGCGTCCCCGGCATCCTCTCCGGCACCACCATGGTCTTTGTCCCGGCGGTGTCCACCTTCTATATCTCCCAGAAGCTGGGGGGCACCGATACCGTGCTCATCGGTGACGTGATCGAGCGCCAGTTCAAGCAGGGCAACAACCCCAACCTGGGCGCCGCTTTGAGCCTGGTGCTGATGATTCTGGTGTTTGTCTGCACCGGCATTATGAACCGCTTCGGCGCAGATGAGGAAGGCGGTGTCATTGCATGAAACGGACAAACCGCATTCTCACTGTCCTGATCTTTATTTTCCTGTATATCCCCATGGCGGTGCTGATCGTTGCCTCCTTCAATACCGGCAAGGACATCACCCATTTTGACGGCTTCACCCTGAAGCAGTACGCCCGCCTGTTCCAGGATCGAGCCTTGCTGAAGCTGCTGGGGAACTCCCTGATTATTTCCGTTCTGGCAAGCTTCCTGGCAACGGTATTCGGCACCGTGGCCTCCCTGGGTCTGCACAACCTGAGCCCCAAAATGCGCTCGGCTGCCATGACCCTGACCAACATCCCCATGACGAACCCGGATATCGTCACCGGTGTGTCCCTGTCCCTGCTGTTCGTCTTTGTGGGCTCCAAGCTCCTGGGCCAGCGCAACAGCCTGACCTTCTGGACGCTGCTGATCGCCCACATCACCTTCAATCTGCCCTATGTCATTTTGAACGTGATGCCCAAGCTTGCCCAGACCGACCGCTCTCTGACCGATGCCGCCCTGGATCTGGGCTGCACCCACACCCAGGCGTTTTTCAAGGTGACCATCCATGAGATTCTGCCGGGCATCGTCTCCGGTGCCATCATGGCCTTTACCATGAGCCTGGATGACTTTGTTATCAGCTATTTTGTCACAGGTCTGGATTTCATCACCCTGCCGGTGGAAATCTATTCCTACACCAAAAAGCCCCTGCAGCCCAAGATCTACGCCATGTTCACCCTGCTGTTCCTGCTGATCATGGTGCTGATGGTTTCCATGAACCTGCTGCAGCTGTGGTCTGACCGGAAGCGCACCACCGCACGGGCCAAAAAGTAAGGGCGGCACTGCCCAAGTAACCCCGAAGGATCGGGTCTTATTCATAAAAAAGGGCAACACCGCACATTCGTATGGGGTGTTGCCCTTCAATTTAAAAAATAAAGAAAAAAGAGGTAATTGTCATGAAAAAAGTATTCTGTGTATTCGTCTCCGCCTTGCTTGCCCTGAGCTGCCTGACCGGTCTGACCGGCTGCGGCAGCAAGGAAGAAAAAGTCAACCTGTACGTCTACAACTGGGGCCAGTATATCTCCGAGGGTGACGAGGACTCCATCGACGTCATTGCCGAGTTCGAGGCCAAGTACCCCAACATCCATGTCCAGTACTCCACCTTTGACTCCAACGAGATCATGTACGCCAAGCTGAAAAACGGCGGCATCACCGTGGATGTGGTGTTCCCCTCCGATTATATGATCGGCCGGATGCGCCAGGAGGGTATGCTCCAGGAGCTGAACTACGACAACATCCCCAACGCCCAGTATATCGACGAGGCTTACCGGGGCTTAGCCTTTGATCCTGAGGACAAGTTCTCCGTCCCCTACACCTGGGGCACCGTGGGCATCATCTACAACAGCAAGTACGTCAAGGAAGAGGATGTCACCGGCTGGGAACTGCTGTGGAACCCCGACTATGCCGGTAAGATCCTGATGTTCGACAACTCCCGGGATGCCTTCGGTATTGCCGAGTACCTGCTGGGCTACAGTGCCAACACCACCGACCCCGCCCAGCTTCGCCAGTGCGCCGACAAGCTGGCCGAGCAGAAGCCTGTGGTGCAGCAGTATGTCATGGATCAGATCTTTGATGCCATGGAAAACGAGGAGGCATGGATCGCCCCCTACTACGCCGGTGACTACCTGACCATGGTGCAGGAGAACCCGGATCTGCGGTTCTTCCGCCCCGAGGAGCAGGGCTACAACATCTTTGTGGACGGCATCGCCATTCCCACCTGCGCCAAGGAAAAGGAAGCCGCCGAGACCTTCATCAACTTCCTGCTGGATCCCGAAATCTGCGCCCGGAACCTGGATTTCCTGGGCTACAGCGTCCCCCTGAGCGAGGCCAAGCAGTACCTGGATCCGGAAGTTGTCTCCAGCGATGTGGCCTACCCCACCCAGGAGCAGCTGCGCAACGCCACCTCCTTTGACTTCCTGCCCGAGGAGACCTCCCGCCTGATGGAGAGCCTGTTCATGGAAGTCCGCAACGGATAATTACCTCATAACGAACGCCCCTCACCACACGGTGAGGGGCATTTTTTAGCAAGGCGTGAGCCGCCGAATCACCGCCGGGGTAATTTCGGAGCACCGGGCTGGCAACGCCCGCCCCTTGGCTCTCCCTATGGGAGAGCTGGCGAGCGAAGCGAGCCTGAGAGGGCGTATGCAGCAGCAAATATGAAAAAAGTACCGTGATTGCTACATGGTACCCTCTCAGTCACGGCTTTCAGCCGTGCCAGCTCCCCCATAGGGGGAGCCAAGGGCGGCTGCGCCGCCGAATTCCTGCCGGCAGAAACAAAAACCGGGACACGGTCATTATGGTCATGTCTCGGTTTTGTGTTGCATTTTGTTAAAATATATGCTATGCTGTAAACGGTACTACCAGTACCCCGGTAGGCGGTTCCCCATTCTTTGGGGGAAAATACTTCTTTTGCCCCCTTATATTTGGAAGGGGGTGATCACATGGTTACATGGCCGGATCTCATTGAGTTCTGCACATTCCTTGTGGTTTTGATCTCCC
>Ga0129311_1000525_pt1 | contig 33344 bp, 32 predicted proteins | sample Go1ome_FD_94435 | JGI IMG/M metagenome (GOLD analysis project Ga0129311, IMG submission 94435) | Western lowland gorrila individual fecal microbial communities from Wisconsin, USA - Go1022B metagenome | ecosystem: Host-associated > Mammals > Digestive system > Large intestine > Fecal | place...
CGGATTTTTCAATCCGCTTGCTTGCCATGCTCTTTTTACAGAAAAAGTGCATCCCGCACGGGATGCACTCAATCTCTGAAGGTGTGGCCTTTAGCCTTATGTCATTATCTTAATGACATTGGCCGGTTGGCTCTCCTTGGCTTTTATTCGTTGGGGCAATCGTAGTCAAAGGGCGTGAAGGTGATCTTTGCAATTTGGATTCCATCCAGGATGGCCTGCACATCCAGACTGCCGCAGGAATCCCCTTGCTGCTCTCCGTCGTAGAAGTACCAGGGATTGTTGGGATCCGTTTCTCCGTCATACATATAGCCATCCAATTGAACCAGCTCCTGTCCGGTCAGACGGTACAGGTTATAATAGCTCACCGCCGCGCTGCCGCTTCCCCGGCAGTAGATCTGATTCTCCTGGGTCAAATAGTACTGGATCCGTTCATAGGCGGTAAACAAGCACAGTCTCTCTGGGGCGGCCTCTCCCTCCTGGGTGATGGTGTACAGGGCATAGATGTTTTCTCCATCGGTAATGATCAGCTCGTCCACGCCGTCTTTGTCGATGTCCTGGATGGCGTATCCCAGCTTGCCAAGATAATCATAGGCGTAACCGATCATCATGCCAATGCCCGCTTCCTCACACTTTCCCGGATTCCACTTTTCCGTCAGTGCCTGCTGGTAGCGAGAGATCACAGGATTGTAGACGGTTGCCGAGTACACCGACTGCTTTGGCTGGGCGGCAAACAGTGTCAGCTCCAGTTGAGCCCGTTGGGAAGTGACGATACGATCTCCTGCGTCATCCTTGGAAATAGGCTTGAGGTCATCTATAGAAGTTCCATAGAAATACGACGCACTCCCATCCGAATATTGCGCCACTTCGTAGCGAACCATGTAGTCCATGGACAGTGTATCGCCGTTCCACCGATAAAACTCCCAATTCGTTGCGCGGGGATAGAATCCTTGCTTTTTTATGGTGTTATCTGCAAGGAGGGTATGTGCATCTGATCCCTCAGCACACACCACATGAATTGCCGATGCATTGGTGGGCGGCATCGCATAGACATCGTACAGTTTCTGCGTGTCACTGATCACCAGTTCCGCAATACCGTCCCCATTCAAATCCTTAAGGCACCATCCCAGCTTGGGCAGGGCGGTGAGGATCTGGGGGCTGATGTCATTTTCTCTGCATTGCTCCTCGGTCCAGCCCTCTGCCAGCGCTTTCTCGTATTTATCCAGAATGGTATCGAAATGAATATAATTGGTCTTGGAAGTCTGCTGGGACGTTCTGTGTTCTATGTTTACAAACTCCAGCTTTGCCGGCTGATAGCTTTGGACGATGGTATCTGCCTCCTCTTTGGTAATGGGACTGGCGGTGTTCTCCGTGATCCCGGCAAACCATTTCCCATCCGGGTCTTGATATACTGTCTTCTCCCGCTGGAACTGGCCATCCTTCAGCCGCCAATAGGAAATAAAGCTCTGATAATCTCCCCGCTCATAGCCAATACGTTTCAACACGCCGCCCTGACACAGGGATGTCATCTCCAACTGCCCAGCACTGTACAGCTGTTCAGGCTTTCCGTTCTCACAGGTATACAAGTCAATCAGGTTGGTATCCGTATCCTCCCGATAAGGATACTCCGCAATGACCAGTTCCGCTGTGCCATCCCCGTCCAAATCGGCGATGGCATAGTAAAGACCCTCCCCCTCACTGGCTATGGGAGTCAGATCACTCATACCATTAATCCTGCACATTTCTCCGTCCCAGCCATTTTCCCAGGCCCTTTCATACAAATCCAGCACATTGGCATAGACACCCTCTGCATCCGTCGTGGCAGGTTCTGTGGCTTCTGTCGTTTGGCTGGTCTGTGGGTCAGCAAAATTGGGGGTTGGCTTCTGGTTGCCCACCACACGCAGCAGCACGAAGCCTCCCAGGATCACCACTGCCAAGCAGGCAGCAACGCCGGTAATCAGCGACCAGGGGCTGGTTTTGGTTGCCTTTGCGGTGTACACTACCGGCTCCCGCTTCTTTTTAGGAGGCTCTTCCAGGGCAGCCTGGGCAAGGATCGCTTCCAGCATCCGCTGCTTTTGGGCGGCACTGGGATTGATAGAATTATAGGCCTTGACAATTCTCGGATTTTTCATTTCGCCACACCTCCCAGCAAAGCAGCCAGACGTTTTCTGGCACGCATCAAACGGCTGCGGATGGTTGCCTCGGGACACCGCTTCAAGTCGGCTATTTCTGCGGTGGAGTAACCCTCGTAGTAATACAGATAAACGGCGTCCTTGTATTCATCCGGGAGCTGGGTAATGGCATCCAGCACCTCGTCCTCCTGCTTTGGCTCCTGGGCAACATCCAGAAAGTCATCAATGTTTTCCTCTCTGCGCCAAGACCGCTTCAAATTGTCCTTGCAGAGATTGGATGCGGTAATAATGAGCCATGCCCGTTCATGGCGTTCATTTTCAAACTGTTTTTTTGCAGACAGCAGCCGCAGGAAGGTCTCCTGCACCATATCTTCCGTATCGGAAGGATTTTTCATAAAGGAATAGCAGACCCGATACACCGTATCTGCCTGTCGGTTGTAAATCGCTGTAAAACCGCTTTTAGATGGCACTACCGTCTCCCCCTTTCTGATAGGAATACGACTGGAAGCCTGAAAATGTTGCATTCTTTTCAAAAAAACAAGAAAAATCAGGGAGGGCAAAATCCCTCCCTGATCATTAATTCAGTAAACACTTCCAGTTCTGCACGAAATACTCTGCACCGGAATACACGGTGGTTGCCACAATCACCGCAATGACCACCCAGTTCAGGATGGGAATGCCGGGCAATGCCATCATGATGCAAAGGCCAATCATGGTGCTGGCGGTCTTGACCTTGCCGGACCATCCGGCAGCAATCACGGTTCCCTTCTGAACAGCCACCAGCCGCAGACCAGTGACGGCAAATTCCCGGGTCAGTACGATCATCAGTGCCCAGGCAGGAAATACACCCCACTGGCAGAACATGGACATGGCAGAAAGCACCAGCAGCTTATCCGCCAGGGGATCCAGGAATTTACCAAAATCCGTGGTCTGGTTGTAGTGCCGGGCAATGTAGCCATCCACAAAATCTGTCAGGCTGGCAATGATAAAAATTGCCAGGGAAACATACATCCAGGTACCGGCAGCGCCGCCGCTGAGATACATGGTCAGAAGATATGCCGGGATCATCAGCACCCGGACAAAAGTGATTTTGCTTGCCAGTGTCATGTTAACCTTCCTCCGCAACATAGCCGGTGAGGTCGCCCTCTACACAGCCGTCAATGGTCACCCGGACGAAGTCACCCTCCTGGAGGGGTTCTTCGCTGGCGATCCAAACACGACCGTCAATGTCGGGAGAATCCGCATAGGAGCGGCCATAGAACTGCTCCTGTTCCTCATCATAGCCATCCACCAGAATATCCAGTGTCTTGCCGATCATAGAAGCGCACCAATCATCCATAATGGAGGACTGAAGCATCTCAATGATCTCGGCACGCTTTGCGGCGATTTCGCTGTCCACGAATTCCATCTCGGCAGCAGGGGTTCCCTCCTCAGGAGAGAAGGCAAATGCACCCACCCGTTCCAGCCGCTGCTCTTGCAGGAACTGGCACAGCTCCTCAAATTCCTCCTCCCCTTCTCCGGGAAGGCCGGTAATCAGACTGGTGCGGATCACCAGATCCGGCACAGCTGAGCGCAGCTTGGCAAACAGTTCCCGCAGGAAGGGGCCGTCACCACGGCGGTTCATCAGCTTAAGGATCTTGGAGTTGCAGTGCTGAATGGGAATATCCAGATACTTGACGATTTTGGGCTCCTCCGCCATGACCTGAATGAATTCATCGTCGATCTCATCCGGGTAGACATAGTGGACACGCACCCACTTCACGCCCTCGATCCGGCACAGCTGGCGCAGGAGCTCCGGCAGAAGCCGCTTGTGACCAGGCAGATCGGTGCCGTAGCGGCTGGTATCCTGTGCCACCACGATCAGCTCCTTCACACCGGAAGCTGCCAGCAGCCGAGCCTCATACAGCACATCATCCAGCTGGCGGGAACGGTACTTGCCCCGCAGATAGGGAATGATGCAATAAGAGCAGCGGTTGTCACAGCCCTCGGCGATCTTCAGGAAGGCATAGTGCGCCGGGGTAGTGAGAATACGGCCGGTCTCCTGCTCGGGAGCATCAATGGAGCCGAAGTCCTCAACCTTGTCCTCTGTCAGCAGCTTTTCAATGGCAGGAACGATCTCGGTATAGCTTCCGGTACCCAGCAGGCCGTCTACCTCCGGCATCTCCTCCAAAATGGTATCCTGATAGCGCTGGGACAGGCAGCCGGTGACCAAGATCTTGCCCACCAGCCCCTGCTTTTTCAGCTCGGCAGTCTGCAAAATGTAGTCGATGGCTTCCGACTTTGCGGCATCAATAAAGCCGCAGGTGTTGATCACCACCACATCGCTGCCAACAATGTCAGACTTCACCGTGTGGCCTGCTTCCTGCACACGGTACATCATCCGTTCGCAGTCCACCTGATTCTTGGCACAGCCAAGGGAAATAAATCCAATATTTGCCATTATATGTATTCCTCCGGGAATTCATCGGTATCAAAGGTTAGCTCGGAGAGACAGCGGCGGATCACCGCATAGCTGTGCCCCCGGCGAAGTAAGGCATCCACGGCCTTTTTGATTTCTTTTTGATCAGAATCCGCATCCAAACGGCTGCGAAGAAATGCTTCAATTTTTTCCAGCTGATCCGGGTAGTCTGCCAAGGCTTCCTCCCAGTATTCTTTGGGGATCCGCTTTTCATAGAGTGCCTGCTTTGCCCGCTGAAGACCATAGCCCTTTCCGATGCAGCTCTGGACCACGGATATGGCTGTATTGCGGTCATCCAGAAGTTGCAGATCCTCCATCCAGGAAATCGCCTCTCTGGCCTGCTGGGGATCCTCCCCTTTTCGCACCAGCCGCTGCTCCAAATCCTTTTTAGAGACATTGGAGGCCGATACGATCCGCACAGCCCGCATTTTTGCAGACATCTGACCGGCAGCACTGCGCAGCGCTTCCATCTGCTCCTGACTAAGCTCCAACCCGGAATACAGCCCAAAGTCCTCAACCGTCTGACGGTAAAGGCCCATTTTTGTTCCGTCCGAAAAGGTCACCCAGTAGCGGCCTGCTCTGTCCGGGTTGGTTTTCAGCAGATCAATCCTCATCGTCAAAATCGTCTGCGCTTACCACGATGGGCTTCTCCGCAGCCTTGGCAGGTGCCTTCGGTGCGACCATGGACTGCTGCATGAGCTTCTCCCGCACCTTTGCCTCCACCTCTTCGGCGATCTCCGGATTGTTCATCAGGTATTCTTTCACAGAGTTTGCACCCTGTCCAATGCGCTCATCTCCCATGGAGAACCAGCTGCCGCTTTTCTGGACAATATCCATCTGAACCGCCAGGTCTACCAGTTCCCCCCACTTGGAGATGCCCTGACCATAGAGGATCTCAAACACAGCCTCCCGGAAGGGGGGTGCAACCTTGTTCTTGACCACCTTGACTCTGGTCTTATTGCCTACCACATTGCTGCCCTCTTTGATGGCCTCCACACGGCGCACATCCAGACGGACAGAGGCATAGAATTTCAGTGCATTGCCGCCGGTGGTGGTTTCGGGGTTGCCGTACATGACACCGATCTTCATACGCAGCTGGTTAATGAAAATAACCACACAGTTGGTCTTGGAAATGGTGCCCGCCAGCTTTCTCAGTGCCTGGCTCATCAGACGCGCCTGCAAACCGACAAAGGTATCACCCATTTCACCCTCAATTTCCTGCTTGGGAACCAGGGCTGCAACAGAGTCCACAACCACCACATCCACTGCTCCGGAGCGAACCAGGGCATCGGTGATCTCCAAAGCCTGCTCACCGGTATCCGGCTGGGATACCAGCAGATTGTCGGTATCCACGCCCAGAGCCGCCGCATAGACAGGATCCAGGGCATGCTCCGCATCCACAAATGCAGCCTCGCCGCCCCGCTTCTGGGCTTCTGCCACAATATGCAGAGCCAAGGTAGTTTTACCGGAGGATTCAGGGCCGTAGATCTCAATGATACGCCCCTTGGGGACACCGCCGATACCCAGCGCTGCATCCAGGGCCAGAGAACCGGTGGGAATGGCCTCAACATTCATTTCCGGGCGCTCGCCCAGACGCATAACCGTACCCTTGCCAAAATTCTTGTCGATTTGCGCCAGGGCAGTCTGCAACGCTTTTTTCTTGTCGGATGCAGGGGTGGGGGCTTCATACGCAGTCTTTTTTGTTGCCATATTACGCTTCCTTCCTGCCGTACCGTGCCAGTACGGCTCTTTCTCTGTCATTAAAATCTCTGGTTCGTTCCAGAATGGTATATCCATGTTCCGTCAGGATCCGGCAGACATCGTCTCCCTGACCCATGCCAAATTCCAGCGCCAGATATCCGCCGGGCTTCAGTGCCGCCGTGTAGTTTCTGGCAATGGCTCTGTAAAAATCCAAACCGTCCTCACCGCCGTACAGTGCCATGCGGGGCTCGTAGTCCGCAACACCATGGGGCAGCTCCTGCATTTCCTGTCCGGTAATATAAGGGGGATTGGATATGATCATATCAAATTTCCCCAGGAATGCAGGAGCCGGTTCCAGGGCATCCGCCTGCAAACAGCGCACACGCCCGGAAAGATGATTGAGAATCGTATTCTTTTTTGCCACATTCAGCGCTTCCTTGGAAAGATCGGCCATCGTGACCTTTGCATCCTTCACCCGGTTTGCAACGGCAAGGCCGATACAGCCGCTGCCGCAGCAAAGATCCAGGATCCGGGGATCCTTATCCAGAAACAGGCCTTGGCTCACAGCAAGGGAAACCACCGCGCAGGTATCATCTCTGGGAATCAGCACATCCGGGGTCACCACCAGGTTCATTCCATAGAATTCCCATTCGCCCAGCACATAGGCCAGGGGCTCCCCTTCCATCAAACGGCTCAAGCCCTTTTCCACATCCCGGCATACCTCAGCCGGGGCGTAAAGATCCCGTTCTGCCAAAAGGGCAGGGATCTGTTTGCCGCTCACATGGGATACCAGCTGCTTTGCCATCATATCTGCAATCTCCATGGGATCATTGGTCAGCAGGGCACGGCGGGTATCCAGGATCAGGTCTCCATATTTTTTTACCACCGATCCGTCCCCTCCACTTCCGGCAGAACCGCCTGAACAGCGGTGATCGCCACTTCCATCATGGAGTCATCCGGCTCGTTGGTGGTAAAGTGCTGCATCCACATTCCAGGGGCAGAGAGGATGCGGGTAAAGGTATTGTCGTGACGGCCGCAGAAACGGTTGATCTCATAAGTGATACCCACCACCACAGGCAGAAGCAGCAGCTTAAAGGCGATCATGATCATACGATACGCAAAGCTGCCCCGCATACCTTCCAGCCCGGGAAAAATTGCCAGCAGGCCGGAGGATGCCACAGAAAATACCAGAATGGAGATGATCATCACCACCAGCAGAAAGCTGGTGCCGCAGCGGGGGTGCAGCCGTGTCTGGATGCGGACATTGTCCACCGTCAAAGGCAGTCCGGCTTCATAGCAGCGGATGGTCTTATGCTCTGCGCCGTGGTAGGCAAACACCCGCTTCATTTCCTGCATCCGAGACATGAGGAACATATAGATCATAAAAATGATCATACGAATGAGGCCTTCCACCAGATTCACAGCCACGGTACTGGTCAGCCACTTGTCAAAGAAGCCACCGACGACCATTGGCAGCAGGAAAAACAGCAAAATGGACAGCCCCAGTCCCATAGCCACAGCGATCCACAAAATCGCCTGCTGGAATTTTTCGTTACCCAGCTTTTTTTCCAGCCACTTGTCAAATTTGGAAGGCTCCTCCTGCATCTCCTCCGGAGCAAGATCCGCAGAACGCATCAGTGCTTTTACACCGGTGACCTGCGCATCAAAGAAATTAAAGACACCCCGAAAAAAAGGCCAACTTTTGAAGGAGCCCTTCGGAGGGAGCTTGCGGTCAGAGACCTCTACTGTCAGGCCCTCCTTGCCCCGGATCACAATGGCGTCCTTCTGGGGGCCGCGCATCATGATACCTTCGATCAGAGCCTGACCGCCAATCATAGTTTTGAACTTTTCACAGCACTGCTGTGCTTCTTTGCTTGCCATAGTGTTCCTCTCATAGTTCAGCAGAAGGAAGGCGCACCGTTACAAGGGTGCCGCCGCCCTGCGCATTTTCCAGTGTCAGGGTACCGCCGTGCATTTCCACGATCTCATCGCAGACTGCCAGGCCGATACCGGTTCCCCGGGCTTTGGAGCTGCCCTTGTAGAACTTCTTTTTCACCAGCGGGATCTCATCTTCCGGAATACCGGGGCCATAGTCCCGGATCCGAACCACCACTGCATCCTCCTCATAGGAGATAGAGGCATCAATCCGCTTGCCTTCCCCGCCATGCTTGGCGGCGTTGTCCAGGATGTTCAGGAACACCTGACGCAGCCGCTTGGGATCGCAGGAGATCTCAGGAATGTCCTCATCGCATTCCTCATAGTTAAGCTCAATGCCCTCCTGCTTCAGGCGGCTTCCATACATATACACCGTCTCTTCAAAAACAGCTCTCAGGTCTGTCGGCTCCACAGACAGTGTCATGCGGCCATCCTGCATCCGGGTAAAGTCCAATAGATCCATAACCATTTCTGTCAAGCGTTCTGCTTCACTGGAAATGATTTTCAAACCCTGCCGGGTTTCAGCATCCATGTTTTCGTCTGCCAAAAGGGTCTCGCTCCACCCATTGATCACCGTCAGGGGTGTACGCAGCTCATGGGACAACTGAGAAATGAAGTCCGCCTGCATTTTTTCGTTCTGAGCGATTTTGGTGGACATTTCATTGATGGTCTGGGCCAGTTCTCCGATTTCATCCTGATACCGGGTCTGGATCTGAACGCCATAGCTGCCGCTGGCAATCCGCTTGGCTTTTTCAATAATTTCTGCTACCGGGATCATAATGGAGCGGATATAGTATCGGCTGCTGAGCAGCACCACCATCAGCACCATCATCAGCACCATAAAGCAGATCAGTGCCACAAAAATGATTTGCTGATCCGCAAGTCTGGTGGAAGTCACATAACGCAGAACGCCGATCACTTCGCCGTTGCTGTAGATCATAGGGCAGGAAACTGCCATGATCCGTTCGCCGGTGGAGGGATCCTTTCCCACAAAGGGGATGGCTCCCCGCTTACTGACGGCATCCTGGATCTCCGGTGTCTTGGGAGACTGACCGGCCCAGGGGCCGTAGGACGATGCCACCAGATCTCCCTGGGTGTTGATAAATTGCAGTTCCAGGATATTGCGGTCGGCAAAGGTCTGGGCATAGGTGATGCAGGACTGGTAGAAGGAATTATAGTTCTGATCCAAATAGTTGGCAAAGAACTCCGTGGTGGTCTGGGCACGATCTTCCATGTCCGACTGCATATTGGAGTAATAATAGGCCGCAAAGGAGGCCGTTACCGCCAGAACACACACAACACCCAGCAAAAAAACGACACCCGCTGTGTTCAGGAGCCACCGTTTGCGAAGGCCTCCGGTTTTGAGCACCGATTTCATTTTCACTTATGCGCCCCACTTATAGCCAAAGCCCCAAACGGTAGTAATATAGGTGGGGTTGGCTGTATCGTCCTCAATTTTGATCCGAAGGCGGCGGATATTCACGTCCACGATTTTCAGCTCGCCGTCATAGTCCTTGCCCCAGACCGCAGACAGGATCTCTTCCCGAGAGAGGGCTCTTCCCGGATTCTGCATAAAGAGCTTCAAAATAGCATACTCCACCTGGGTCAGACGAATCCGGTTTCCTGCCTTTTCCAGCGTATGGTTGCGGGTATTCATCACAAAGGGGCCCTGTGTCACCAGCTCTGAATCCATGCTGTTGTCCCCGCCGATCCGGCGGTACAGCGCATCAATCCGGGCCGTCAATTCCGCAGGAGAGAAGGGCTTGGTGACGTAGTCATCCGCACCGGTCATAAGGCCCGTGACCTTGTCCATTTCCTGGGTGCGGGCAGTGAGCATAATGATACCCATCTGCTTATTGGTGGCGCGGATCTGGCGGCAGACCTCAAAGCCATCCATATCGCCGGGAACCATGATATCCAGGATGGACACACCCACATCGGGATTTTCCGCGATTTTATTCAAAGCCTCCTGACCGTCCCCGGCCTCCAGCACGTCAAATCCGGCACGCTTCAGGTTGATCACCACAAAGCTGCGGATATTCACTTCATCTTCCATGATCAGCACTTTTTTCATAATGCTACCCCCTACGTATCTCCTGACTTCCACTCCTGATGGATCAGGTGGAAATTGTTCGTCAGATATTCTTTATTCAGGCCATAGTCCGAAAGATCAGATTCCAGCTTGGCTGCATAGATCACATCGTTGCTGGTGCGCAGCAAGAACCGGCCATCCTGCCCAGCCTGGCTTTCCCGGTCGCTGCCGTAAAGCGCATAAATCGTAAATGCCGGCATAGCCACTTCATAGCCTTCATCCCACAGAAAGAAAGCATAGTTATTGCCCACCTGGTTGACTGTCAGCTGCCTTGTCAGGTTTTTATCCACTGCCAGGTACCAGCCATCGGCATAGTTGTGGAAAGAGAACAGCTTGTCTGTCTGCTTTCCATTCAGATCTGTGGAATACCAGCGAATCAGATACTGCTGATCCGCTACCCAATTGGAAGATGTCGGCTGCATGGGGATCAGGCTAGGAATTTCCGTAATGCCATCCTCATCTACGTCATCGGCAAAGACATAGTAGTTCCCCAAAGTCGGTACATAGTACTCCATGGGATCCTGTACCGCAATGCGCATCAGCCGATCCTTTCGCAGGGCCAGAATATCCGTGCGGATGGCGCTTTCCTCTGTTGCAGAGGAGACAAATACCGCCGCAGTACCATCCTGCAGCTTGCCCGCAGTGCAGCGTTTAATGCTGCTGACCGGCTGAGACAGCTCCACTTCCAGGCTTCGTACCATGGATTTTGCCCGGTAGCGATAGACCACAGCCACTGCATTGGCCTGATCGGACTCGCCTCGCTGAATCAGCAGCAGTTCCTTCTGTTCACTGCCTCCAAGATCCATGGTCAGAAGCCGGGAATATCCGGCACTCATCAACCGCTCAGAGCGGCCGCTGGCAAAGGAATAAACGCAGACACTTCCCATCAGCTGATTGCTGACCTGTCTGCCAACCACCAGTTCCAGACCGGGCTTGCCGTCAATATCCTCATACTGTACCAGTTCAAATGCGGATCCGTTGCTGGAGATCACTTCGGAGATCTCCACGCTTCCATCCTCTTTGGGAACAAAAATCAGGATCTGCAAAGGCTTGTCGGAATTGCCCTTTGCAAATACCAGATATTCTTCAATACCGTCCCCATTCAGATCCGCCTTCTGCACAGCCTGCTGATTCTCACCGGTCAGGGGGGCGCAATACTCCAGCCCTGCCATGGCAATATCAATGGCCGATTGCAAACGGCTGTATTCCTCCGAACGCTTGGGAGGGCTGTACAGCTCATTGATGGTGCGGGCACAGCCGCACAAGAGCAATGCCGTTGCCAAACCAAGGCACAGCATCAATACTCTCTTTTTCACGGCATCAACTCCTTTCAAATGAATATTATAGCATAATGTAAGAGAAAAAGATAGTTATTTTATCACAACATTTCCTTTTCCCAGAACCCGTTCCAGCTCCCCAAGCATGTTTTCCATCAAAGCCGCCCGGGTGCCCCGGCGGTGCTTGGTATCTGCAAAAAACAGCACCACAGGGTTGTTTCCGGGGAACATATTGAGGATCGCCCGGATCTTTGGGTAAAGTACATCGTCTTCAGCAGGCAGCCGAAGATAGAGCGTCCCATTTTTGGGCTGCTGCGGCAGCTGCGGGGGCTGAGATTCCGTTCTTTCCTGGGCGTAATCCGATATGGGCCGTGCCCGGTTCACTACAATTTGCGGCTCCTTGTCATCCCGCAGAGACAACCGCCCGGTGATCACAACAGGGCTGTTCTCATGCAGATAGCCGCCATACTGGGAAAGTACGTTGGAAAACGCCAGCATTTCAATGGATGCGGTATCATCCTCCACCGTCAGATAAGCCATCATCGACTGATTCCGGGTGGTTTTCATCTTCACTGTCTGTACGATACCAGCCACGCTGACCACCTGCTCATCTTCATAGGGGCTGTCCTCTGCCATCAATTCCCCAATGGGAATCACATGGGTGCCCTTCAGGTACTTGCGGTAATCATCCATAGGATGTCCGGAAAGATAGATTCCGGTGGTTTCCTTTTCCATCGCCATCATTTCCGCTCTGTCCAACTCCGGCAGGCTGGGAATGGTGATGCGCACCGCATTGGCATCCTGGTCATCCATCATGGAAAACAGCCCAATCTGTCCCTCCAGATTCTTTTTCCGGGAGGAAGCTATGCTGTCCATCATAGTGTTGTATACCGCCAGCAGTTCACTGCGGTGGCAGCCAAAGCAGTCCATGGCACCGCACTTGATAAAGTTTTCCACCGCCCGTTTGTTCAGCTCTCCCTCTCCCATCCGTTCGATGAAACTTTCCAGAGAGGTAAAGGGGCCGCCTTCGATGCGCTTTTGCATCATGGTGCGGATCAATCCCCGTCCGATATTCTTGACAGCTCCCAGCCCAAAGCGAATACCCTCCCCTTCCACGGTAAAATGATCCTCGGAGTGGTTGATATCAGGCGGCAGTACCGGAATGTTCATTTCCTTACACTCGGCAATATACCCGGAGATCTTCTCAGCAGAATCCAGCACCGAGGTCATCAGTGCCGCCATGTACTGACGGGGATAGTGACACTTGAGGTAGGCCGTCTGATAGGAAACCACCGCATAGCAAACGGCATGGGCCTTGTTGAAGGCGTAGTTGGCAAAGTCCACGATCTCATCGTAGATGGATTGAGCAACCGCTTCCGGCACCCCATGACCGATACAACCGGCAATGTTCTGCGCCGGATCCCCGTAGACAAACACCTTCCGTTCTGCCTCGATGACCTTCATTTTCTTTTTGGAAATGGCACGGCGGATGTTGTCCGCCTGTCCCATGGTGTAGCCGCCCAAACTGCGGAAAATCTCAATGACCTGCTCCTGATAGACGATACAGCCGTAGGTGACCTTGAGGATTGGCTCCAGCATGGCGGTCTTGTAGCGCACCTTCCGGGGATCCAGCTTGTTGGCAATGAAGGTGGGAATGGAATCCATAGGGCCGGGACGATACAGGGCCACGATAGCCGTAATATCCTCAATGGAGCTGGCTCTCATGTTGACACATACCCCGGTCATACCAGCCGATTCCAACTGAAAGACACCCTGGGTTTTGCCTTCTGCCAGCATTTGGAAGGTTTCCGGATCGTCATCCGGGATCCTGTCCATGCGGAATTGGGGCTCACGCTGCTGGATCTGAAGCTCTGCATCCCGAATGACTGTCAGGTTGCGCAGGCCCAAAAAGTCCATTTTCAGCAGGCCCAATTCTTCAATGGTGGTCATGGTATACTGCGTGACCACCGTATCATCGTTACGGCTCAAAGGGACATAGGTGTACACCGGATCGGCAGTAATCACCACACCGGCAGCATGGGTGGAAGAATTGCGGGGCATTCCCTCCAAACTGCGGGCAGTATCAATCAGCAGCCGTACACGCTGATCCCCGTCGTACATTTCTTTCAGCTTGGGGCTGACCTTCAACGCCTCACCCAGAGTGATGTGGGGTGTGCCGGGAACCAGCTTGGCTACCACATCCGTTTCCGCATAGGTAAAATTCAAGGCTCGTCCCACGTCCCGGATCGCGCCCCGGGCCGCCATGGTGCCAAAGGTGGCGATCTGCGCCACATGGTCGGCACCATATTTCCGCATGACATATTCAATGACCTCGCCCCGGCGCTCCTGGCAGAAATCCGTATCGAAATCAGGCATACTCACCCGCTCCGGATTCAGGAACCGCTCAAAAATCAGGGCGTATTTCATGGGATCCACTTCCGTGATGTGCATACAGTAGGCCGCTATGGAGGCTGCACCGGAGCCACGGCCCGGGCCCACCGGGATCCCCTGCTCCTTGGCATAGTGAATAAAATCCCAGACAATGAGATAGTAGTTCACATAGCCCATACGGCTGATGACACTGATCTCATACTCCAGACGGTCAAGATATTCCTTAGGCCGGTGGGGATACCGCTCCCGGAAGCCGTCCATACAGAGCTTGCGGAAGTATTCCTCATTGGTATAACCCTCCGGCACCGGGAAGGAAGGCAGGTGATATTCATGGAAGGTAAACTCCAGATTGCACCGCTGGGCAATTTTGGCCGTGTTCTCAAAAGCTTCCTCACAGCCGGGAAACAGCTCCCGCAGTTCTTCTTCGCTTTTCAGATAGAATTCCTCAGTCTGGAATTTCATGCGGTTGGGATCTTCCACGGTTTTTCCGGTCTGGATGCACAGCAGAACATCCTGCATGGCTGCATCCTCACGGCGCAGATAGTGGGCGTCATTGGTAATGATCATCGGCAGCCCCGTCTCCCGAGACAGCCGCATCAAGCCCTGATTGACAGCCCGCTGCTCCGGAATGCCGTGATCCTGCATCTCCAGATAGAAATTATCTTCCCCAAAAATGGATGCCAGCTTCAGAGCATACTCCCGGGCAGATGCATAGTCCTCCTCCATCAAATACTGAGGAATGGCACCGGCCAGACAGGCGGAGGCCGCAATCAAACCCTCATGGTACTGCTCCAGCAGCGCCAGATCCACACGGGGTTTGCCATAAAAGCCGTGGATAAATGCCTCGGACACCATGCGGCACAGATTTTCATAGCCCTGCCGGTTTTTGCACAAAAGCAGCAAGTGATAGCTGTCATTGTCGATCCCATGTACCCGGTCGGCCATCGTCCGTCTGGCCACATAGACCTCACAGCCGATAATCGGTTTGATCCCTGCTGCCTTGGCTGCTTTATAGAAATCAATGCAGCCATACATAACACCGTGATCGGTAATGGCAATGGAATCCTGCCCCAGCTCTTTAACCCGATCCATCATGCGGTCAATGCGGCAGGCACCGTCCAGGAGACTGTACTCACTATGGACGTGCAGATGCACAAAACTCATTGTGTCCCCTCCTTTGCCATTTGAACCAGCTTTTTCATACGGTTATTCATTGCAGGCTTGGTAATGGGCGGCTCCATCATCCCTGCCAGTTCTGAAAGGGATGCCGATGGATTTCCCTCTCTGGCCAGGGCCGCCTGCTTGAGCTTGGCCGGAAGGTTCTCCAGCATACCCATCTCCCGGAGCTTTCGGATGGCTGACAGCTGCTCCTGGGCTGCCTCCACCACCTTAGAGATATTGGCATCATCGCAGTTGCAGCGGCGGTTGACCCTGTTGTTCAGTTCCTTTTCCAGCCGCGCCTCCAAAATCCCCATAGAAGCGACTGTCGCTCCCAAATAGGTCAGAAAATCTGCGATTTGGTCACTTTGCTTGATATAGAGCACCTGCGCTGCACCTTTGGCAGCGGTCTTTGGGTAGAAACCAAGAACCTCCTGCATCAGCACATTGCACTCTCTGGCTACGCTGATGTGGGTGGTGGTCAGCTCCAGATGATAGCCTTTTTCCGGATCTGTTGCGCTGCCCCCTGCCAGGAATGCCCCCCGCAAAAAGGCCGCCTTGCAGCAATCCTCCTCTACAACCGGCAGATTGATATGCAGGGACAGGGTATCCTGGGCACTGAAGCCAAAGCAGTCCATAATGTGCGCAATTTTATCTTCTTGTGTAATCTGAAAAACCAGTTTCCCCGGAGATGCCAGACTGGGAAACCAGTCAAAATTCACATCAAAGGCTTTTTTGAACAGCTTGGGGAGAATATAGGCAAACTCCCGGCTCTCTGTGATAATTTTAATTCCCTCTGCGGTAAAGCTGTTGCAGAACAGCAGAATGCCAAAGCATTCTGCCAGCGCACAGCAGCGCTTTGTGGGAAGGATGCGGCAGACCTCAGTTTTTGCTGCTGCGGAAAAGGACAGTGCCATGGCATCTCCTTTCTCTGAATTACCAGATGCGTACTTCCGGCTCCAATCGGACCCCGGAGCGTTCATATACAATATTGGAAACCTGCTCCAAAAGATTTCTGACATCCCGGGCAGTTGCGTCTCCCAGATTCACTGCAAAACCGGTATGCTTTTCTGAAATCGCTGCACCACCTACCCGGTAGCCGCGCAGCCCGGCTTCATCAATCAGCGCTGCGGCATATCCTCCCACAGGGCGCTTAAAGGCCGACCCCGCAGAAGGCAGATCCAAAGGCTGGGATGCAGTGCGTTTGCCCATAAGCTCCTTCATCACTGCCCGAATCTCTGCTTCCGGTTTGGGTGTCAGTGCAAAGGTCGCACTGAGGACAATGGCCGATTCCTCCTCCATGAGGCTGTGGCGATAGGAAAAGTGCATCTCCTCCCGGCTCAGACAGTGAATGTTTCCGGAGTCATCCATAATCTCCACCTGATCCACGATCTGCCCAAGCTCACCGCCGTAGGCACCGGCATTCATATACACGCCGCCGCCCACCGTTCCGGGAATGCCATGGGCAAACTCCATGCCGCCAAGGCCAAGACCTGCGGCAAATACGGCAGCTCTTGCCATGGTGACACCGGCCATGACCTGCAAATGTGTTTCATCCAGCCGCTGCATTCCATTCAGGCAATCCTTCAGGCAAATGACCAATCCGTTCATCCCCTCGTCCGGAGCCAGAACATTGGTTCCTGCGCCTAAGATAGCAGGCTTGCAGTCCAATAAATTGGACAGTTTCAAAAGTTGAGACAGTTCTTCCGGTGTTTTGGGAAATGCCATGATTTCTGCCCCTCCGCCGATGCGGAAGGAGGTGTGCTTTGCCAAAGGCTCCCAGAAACGCAGATCCATTTCTCCACACCCACAGGAAAATTTCTGTTGTAAGGCCGTCAATTCACACATAGCTTCCTCCAAGTGCATAGTTAAAATTAGTATAACATATTCTTCTTTCATTTGCAAATATGACCTTATGTGTTTTGCCGGGGCATCTTTACTATTTCGACATTTTATGATATGGTTAGGGAGAGATTTTTACAAGGAGGCGATTGATTTATGCCAAATCAATCCACGGTGGAAAGCAAGGCGACCACACAGAACGGAGTCAAGCGGCTGATTTTCTGCGCACTGGCAATTCTTTTACAGCTGCTGTTTTGGATTTTGCTCTTCATGCGCCTGAGCCGATATACCCAGGTCATAGAATATGCCACCCGGATCTTCGGTCTGATCCTTGTTCTGGTTATCTACAGTCAGAATAAAACCGCTTCCCTCAAAATGCCCTGGATCGTCCTGATCCTGGTAACGCCTGTGCTGGGTGTCATTTTGTACCTGCTCATCGGACTGGACTACAGCGTATGGACCGTGACCAAACGGTATCAGCAGATCGACAGCGTTCTTCTGCCAAAGCTTCCGGAAAACAAAGAAATTCTGGATAAAATGCGGCAGGAAAATCCAAACGCAGCCGGAATTGCCTCCTATCTGCACACCTATTCCCAATACCCCGTGTATCAAAACACCGATGTGACCTACTATGACGATGCCGCCGCCGGGCTGGATGCCCAGTTGGAGGATCTTGCCAAAGCGGAGCATTTTATTTTCATGGAATACCATGCCATAGAAAATGCCGAATCCTGGAAACGCATTCAGGCCGTGCTGGAAGATCGGGTAAAGGCCGGCGTGGAGGTTCGGGTCTTTTACGATGACATGGGCTCCATCTGGTTTATCAATCGGGATTTTGTCCACGCATTGGAAAAGGTCGGCATTGCCTGCCGGGTGTTTAATCCCTTTGTCCCTGGTCTGAACCTGTTTCTCAACAACCGGGATCATCGCAAAATCACGGTAATTGACGGAAAAATCGGATTTACCGGCGGCTATAATCTGGCAAACGAGTATTTTAATGTGACCCACCCCTATGGTCAGTGGAAGGACACCGGAATCCGTCTGGAAGGAGATGCTGTCCGTTCTCTGACGGTGACCTTCCTGGAAATGTGGAATGCCATTCACCCGGCAGATGCAGATGACGAAAATCCGGATCTGTATCTTCCTCACATATCCTATACCGCAAAACAAAACGGTTTCCTCCAGCCCTATGCTGACTCCCCCATGGATGATGAGCAGGTGGGCGAGAATGTTTATATCAGCATGGCCAACAAGGCAGAGCGCTACTGCTGGTTTATGACCCCTTATCTGATCATCACAGACGAAATGAAACAAGCCCTGTCCCTGGCTGCCAAACGAGGGGTGGATGTGCGGATCATCACCCCGGGCATTCCGGATAAGAAGATGGTATACAGCGTGACCCGATCTTTCTACGCCGGTCTGGTCAAAAATGGGGTGCGGATCTTTGAATGGACTCCGGGCTTCTGCCATGCCAAAATGAGCGTGGCCGATGATCGTATGGCAACCTGCGGCACCATCAATCTGGATTACCGCAGCTTGTACCACCACTTTGAAAACGGCTGCTTCCTGGCAGACTGCGATGCCGTTGGTGAAATTCGGGATGATATGATACGAACCATGGCCCAATGCCGTGAAGTGACCCAGCAGTACCGTTCCGGTCAGAAAGCCAGACTTCGTTTGGGGCAAATGTTCCTGCGGCTGTTTGCAGAGCTGCTGTAAGTGAAAAAAATCCCCTCTGATGCCGTCCATCGTCCTGCATCAGAGGGAATTTCATATACGTAACTGTTTTGTGGGTTACTTCAACTTTTTGAAAGAGCAGGTTATCTTTCTTTTCCGTAGAAGAACACAGCCAGCATTCCTGGGCCGACATGGGCACCGGAGAAGGGCTCATGAGGAACAATGATCAATTCCTTGGGTTCCGCTGTTTCCCGGATGCGCTGTGCCAGGATCTCGGCATCCTCCAGGCAATCGCCATGGGAAATTGCCACCAGCCGATCCTGCGCATCCACCTGCTTCTGGGCATACATATCTACCAAAGCCTCGATGGCCTTTTTCCGTCCCCGCACCTTTCCGCAGGATACAATATGTCCATCTTCTGTACCATAGAGAATGGGTTTAATATTCAATACTGTGCCGATCATTGCCGTAGCACCGCTGACACGGCCGCTGCGCTTCAGGAAGTTCAGGTCATCCACCGTGAAATACTGGCACATGTGGGGCACATCAGCATCCACCAAGGCTGCTGCCTGACGCACAGGGACTCCCTCTTTGCTAAGCTGCGCCGCCCGAATGGCCAGAAGTCCGCTGCCAAAGCCGCAGCCCCGGGAATCCACAATATGGACAAACCGATCCGGGAATTCCTCCTCCAGTTCTTCCTTTGCCATTACAGCCGCCTGATAGGTTCCGCTGATGCCGGAAGACATGGCAATGTAAATCACATCCTGTCCCTGCTCCAAAACCTGGCGGAAATGCTCCAGGAACAGATGGGTGTTAAGAAGACTGGTGGTGATCTTGCAGCCGTTTCTCAGCTGCTCATAATAAGCATGGGCATCAAAGCTGTCCACATCCCCCAAGTACTCCTTCTGGACACCCTCCACAGTGTAGGTGCAGGGCAGCAGAGTGATCCCATCCAGCTTGGATGCAGGCATATTGGCACTGCCGTCCGTAAATACAACAAAAGACATAACAAACCTCCAACTTTCAAAAGGACACACGAAACGCCGTCCCCATAACGACGGATCTGTTCCTGTTTCTGGATTTGTATTGATTATACAGGAAACTACATCTTTTCGCAAGTGAAACCGGGGAAAAAGCGGTGAAAAATCGCCATTTTCCGCTCTACTTTACCATTTTATAGAATTCTACTCACAGTAGAGTCTATTTTTATCCGGTAGAATTGGCGAAAACAGAAGAAATTCAGCTGATTTTCAAATTATTGAAGTAAATTCTACCCAGCAGGTTTTTCGTGCACCTCCCCGCTGTACCACCGTATCTCCAGCAAGTACCATACGCTTTCCTGCCCTCTTTACAGCTTCTTTGTATAGGGTACTTGGTGTTCACGCAATCGGTTTTCACTTCTCTATGTCGCATTTTCCTGCCGTCCAGCCGATGGGCATAGGGAAAACACCGATGCACGCTTCTGCGCACATCGGTGTCAAGAGAATTCCAATTCAGGCTGCACTGGATAATTCGCCCAGAGACAATCGTTAGAAATTTTGTTCCAAGATAGGTTTACAGAACACAGGAATACTTTCTGTACCCGCAAGGGGTATGCCGCATCCGTAAGCCGGCTTATGCTGGCAACGGCTGCCCTTCAGGTTCTTCAAGCTGCAAGATTGGAGCAAAAACTCCGCCGGTGTCCACAGGCGAGATCGTGCGATACTGCCTTAGTTCTTCTCAGCCTTCTTGGCAGCCTTGGCCTTAGCCTTTGCTTCCTGAGCCTTCTTAGCCTTTTCCTTGGCAGCTTCGGCAGCGGTCTCGTTGGAGGAAATAGCCCACTTCTCCAGCTCGATCCGAACCTGATCTGCGCCGGTCTCCAGGACGATTCTGCTGTCCTTCACGTTGACCACAGTACCGGTGATGCCGCCGATGGTCACGATCTTGTCACCGGTCTGGACAGAGGCGCGCATCTGCTCAGCTTCCTTCTTCCGCTTATTTTCGGGGCGGATCAGCATGAAGTAGAACACAGCCAGCATAACAACCAGCATGACAATAGAGCTGGACATACCTACGGTACCAGCTGCGTTGGTCAGAAAATGAAACATTGAAAAAACTCCTTCGCAAAAAATATCTTTATTATTATATCATTCTTTTATGAAATTGCAAGGAAAAGATTCCATCTGTTCAATGGATTTCCGCTGCACACATGGTGATGCCTTAGATCCTTCTGGCCAGCTTGGGAGAGTACTCCCGGCGGAATTCGTCAAAGTTCCCTTCGTCCAGGCTCAGACGGATCTTCTCCATCAGCTTATTGTAGAAATACAGATTGTGCATAACACTCAGGCGCATGGCCAGCATCTCCTCCGCCACAAACAGGTGCCGGATATAGGCGCGAGAGTACCGGCGGCACACCGGGCAGTCACACTTGGGATCAATGGGCCGCTCATCCAGCTGATACTTGGCGTTCTTCAGGTTGATAGCCCCATCCCAGGTAAAAAGTCTGGCATGACGGGCATTTCTGGCAGGCATCACGCAGTCAAAGAAGTCCACACCTCTGGCAACGGCTTCAATGATATTTGTGGGCGTGCCCACACCCATGAGGTAGCGGGTCTTGTTGACAGGCATGTATTCCTCCACCGCCTCGATGATGTCATACATCTCCTCCGCTGTCTCTCCCACAGCCAGACCGCCAATGGCGTAGCCGGGCAGTTCCAGCTCGGCAATCCGCTTCATGTGATCTACCCGAATATCCCGATAGGTGCCGCCCTGGTTGATGCCCCACAGCATCTGCTGGGGATTGACGGTATCCGGCAGTGCATTCAGTCTGGCATTTTCCTTTTTGCAGCGTTCCAGCCAGCGGTAGGTGCGGTCAACACTTTTCAGAACATAGTCCCGGGGTGCAGGATTTTCAATACACTCATCGAAGGCCATGCAGATGTCACTGCCCAGATTGGACTGGATCTGCATACTTTCCTCCGGCCCCATAAAAATCTTATGGCCGTCGATATGGGAAGCAAAATAGACGCCCTCCTCCCGGATTTTCCGCAGGCCGGACAGGCTGAACACCTGAAATCCGCCGGAATCCGTAAGGATCGGCCCATCCCAGGTCATAAACTTATGCAGGCCGCCCATTTCCCGCACCACCTTGTCCGTGGGGCGCAGATGCAGATGATAGGTATTGGAAAGCTCCACCTGGCATCCGATGTTTTTCAGATCCGCAGCACTCAGCGCACCCTTAATGGCTCCTTGCGTACCCACATTCATAAAGACAGGTGTCTGTACCACACCATGGGCGCAGGTAAATTCACCCCGCCGTGCTTTTCCCTCAGTTTTCTTTAATTCAAACATTTCCTCGCTCCATTACAAAATACACATAGCATCTCCAAAACTGAAGAAGCGATACCGTTCCTTGACTGCCTCTTCGTAGGCAGCCAATACATGTTCTCTGCCTGCAAAGGCGGAAACCAGCATGACAAGGGTGCTTTCAGGCAGATGGAAGTTGGTGATCAGCCCGTCCATGGCTTTGAAGGTGTAGCCGGGGTAAATAAAGATATCCGTCCACCGGGATTTGGCTTCAAAGGTGCCATCGTCATTGACCAGGGATTCCAGGGTGCGGCAGGATGTGGTTCCCACACAGATCACCCGGCCGCCTCTTGCCTTGGTCTGGTTCAGAATATCTGCTGTTTCCTGATTCATCATGCACAGCTCGGAGTGCATGTGGTGATCCAGAATATTATCTGCCTTGACCGGGCGGAAGGTGCCAAGACCAACATGCAGCGTGACAAATACCTCCTGCACACCCTTGGCCCGGATGGCTTCCAGCAGTTCCTGGGTAAAGTGCAGGCCCGCTGTGGGTGCAGCTGCGGAGCCCACCTCCCGGGAGTAAACGGTCTGATACCGTTCCTGATCCTGAAGCTCCTCTTTGATATACGGCGGCAGGGGCATTTTTCCAAGCCGCTCCAACACCTCCAGGAAGATGCCTTCATAGTGGAATTCCACCACCCGGTTTCCATCCTCCTGAACTGCTTTCACAGTGGCGGTCAGCTCTCCGTTGCCAAAGATGACGGTATTGCCAACCTGCATCTTTCTGCCAGGCTTGCACAGGCACTCCCAGCACCGATTTCCCAGATCCCGCAGCAGCAGGACCTCGACAGCACCGCCGGTGGGACGATGGCCCAGCAGGCGGGCAGGGAGCACCCGGGAATCGTTCATTACCAGGCAGTCTCCCGGCTGTAAATAGTCGATAATATCATAAAAATGCTTGTGGCTGATCTCCCCGGTCTCCCGGTTCAGGCACATCAGCCGGGACATATCCCGCTTTTCCAACGGGGTCTGTGCAATCAGTTCCTCCGGCAGGTCGTACCAAAAATCCCTGGTTGCCAGGGTGGTTTCCTTCTGTTCCATGGATATCTCCTCTATTTCGCTTTAATTCAAAGATTATACCATATTCTCCTGTAAAAAGCTACTCATATTCCGATTTTTCTGGGAACTGTTTTCTGAGGGCTTTCTTATTTTTAAGGAAAACCAGGAAATCACAGGATGGCAGGATCTGCCATTTCCGTTCCCTGCCTATTGCTTTCAGTAGATCACAGACAGAGCCACAGAAATGAGTACAAACAGCATGAATATCACTTACACACAGAACGGGGAGATTATCTTATCCCGAACATCGTTATCCCCGAGACCACGCCCCTCGGACACAACGGCAGACTCCGCAAAGCGTATCTGAAAATGCACCGCCCGATACTGTTCAATGAGCTGGTACTATCCGACAAGCTCTTTGCGCATTGCGCCGAGATTGACGAAGCGGCACGAAACCGCATGGAGCTGATCGTGCGGTCACTGGCAGAGCAAAACGGCGTGACCGAACAGCCGAAAGCCGAAAACCAGATGGAGTGGGTACGGCAGATGAACGCTTGCAAGGCACAGGCAGAAGAAGTTGTGAAAGCGGAATTGATTTATGATTGAGCGAGGAAGTCCGGGCAGAAAACTGTTCGGACTTTTCTCATATAGTCCAAAGTTGCTGTAGAATTGTTCACAAGTTTTATGGTATAATTTGAATACGAAATTGAGCAACAAATCGGAATTTGATAAAGGAGTGCGATTGCATGAAAAAAGGTGTCTTTCTGAAAGTTATTAGTATTGCTTTTGCCCTCATAACCATTTTAGCAATCGCCTGTGCTATTACAGTCACAGGAAGTGGCTTCTTGGATTTGAGCAATATTGCGAGAGCTGTATGCATCGGAGTTGCTATAATCTGTGGTATTCTTGCATTTATAACTTGGAAATACTCTAAGTCAAAAGCGTGACCAATTCCAGCTTGTAGAATTGGATTTTGGAGATGTAAAATAAAAAATAAATTGGAAGTTGCTGGAGAAATTCTATGAGTGTATGCACATTTATTGCTTCGGATTTTCCCTTGAAAGAAGTTTCGCCTGTTCAGGATTATCCATTTGAAATAAATCTTGATAAGGGTACAATGTATGACGGTGGCACAGATGATAACTATTTTCTGCATTTCTTTCAAGATGTTCAAAGCTATACCAACAAGAAAAACGGAGTCTGTCTGGAATGGAATTACTTTACAGAGGGTAGAGCAAAACAAATTATTGAATATATGAAAAATGTCTTGCAGAATACGACTTCCATAGAACTCTGGCATGTGTGGTTAATGGACTACTATGAATTTGAGGACAGACCTGTAATTCATAGGCAAACAGTTTCCATTGATGAACTTACCAGAAAACATATCAAGGAAATTGATGATGCAGAGATTTGGAATACTCCCGACAAAATGTATCCAAATAGACCGTCATTCTATTGCTTGGAAATAAAACGATAATGACAACTTCGTAGTTTGTGAGGATAAATCGATGAGCAGAACAGAAAATGTTGAACTGACAGTTTTATGCCTGATTGAAGACGGCGACAAAATACTGCTTCAAAACAGAGTCAAGAAAGACTGGCGAGGATACGCACTGCCGGGCGGGCATGTGGAACCCGGAGAATCTTTTGTGGATGCGGTGATCCGCGAGATGAAGGAAGAAACCGGTCTAACGATCCTTAATCCGAGATTGGTTGGAGTCAAACAATTTCCATTAGAGAATGGAAGGTATGTTGTCCTGTTGTTTAAGGCAACACAGTGGTCGGGTGATCTTATCTCATCAGAGGAAGGCCAAATGGAATGGATCAAGTACAGTGACCTTTCTGTAGTAAAAACCGTGGATGATTTTGATGATCTTCTGAAAGTGATGAACACGCCGGAGCTGACTGAATTTCAGTATTTGGTTTCAGGAGACGAATGGACTGTATCAATTAGATAAATCGGAATTTGTGAGGGCAAAATGGATATTAAATTATATTATCAGGAAAAAGGAACTGGCGAACCGCTTATACTCTTGCACGGAAACGGCGAAGATAGTTCCTATTTCATAAATCAAATAGATTATTTTCAAAACGCATACCATGTAATTGCGCTAGATACAAGAGGTCATGGAAAAACTCCGAGAGGTGATGCACCCTTTACCATCGAACAATTCTCCTGCGATTTATACGATTTTATGCAGGGGCATCAAATTTCAAATGCGATAATTTTGGGTTTTTCGGACGGGGCGAACATTGCGATGAAATTCGCAATAAAGCATCCCAGTATGGTGAAGGGCTTAATCTTGAACGGCGGTAACCTCGAACCAATGGGTGTAAAACGAACAACGCAAATCCCGATTGAAATCGGATATAAGATTGCAAGCCGCTTTGCTGATAAATCGGCAGATGCCAAAAGAAATGCCGAAATGCTCGGCTTAATGGTAAACGAGCCGAATATCAAGCCGTCTGAATTGTCGCTAATCTCAATGCCTACGTTGGTCATTTGCGGAAAAAAGGATATGATTGCAACGGTGTACAAAGGGAACATAATAAAAAACTTAATAATGGACTGCCAATCTTACACAAAGTACCGCCCAAACGAGACTACGGGCGGTATTTTTGTATCATGGCGGAGAAAGGAGGAACTTCCCGCGGGGGCTTGACTGAAAAGTCGAGCCCCTTTTTTCATGCCCAAAAACAGGAGGTAAATGCTTATGGCAGATGATAAAACCACAAAAACGCCGGAACAGCCGGTAACGGATAGCGGGCCGGGCAAGGAAACACCGCCTACTCCCCCAAAAGAGCCGGAGAAAGTTTCCGTTTCCCCGGAGCCGGAAAAAAAGACGGAACCAGAGGTAAAGAACCCACAGGTTTCTGTCTATAACTTCGCTGAAATTATGAAGGAAAAGAAAGCCGAGGAACAGGCGGCAGCTCCCGGCGGGGAAAAGCCTGACCCGGCAAAAGCGGAGAAACCGGAAAAGCAGCCGGAGGCTCCGAAGAAAGCGGAGGAAAAACCCAAAGAGCCGGAACAGCCGAAGCGCCGGGGCCGTCCCCCGAAAGCAGATAAGGACAAGGCCGCCGCCCCGAAGCCCAAAGCTCCTGCACAGAAACCGGAAAAGGCGGTCAAAAAGGAACCGGAGAAAAAAACGGCTCCAACGGTACAAGCCGCTCCCGCTCCGAAGGAATCCGAAAAGCCGAAGGATGCACCACGCCGGGGCAAGGAGCAGATCGTCTATATCAAGCTGAACGAGCTCCACGCCTTCAAGAACCATCCCTTTGAGGTCCGGGATGATGAAGAAATGCGGGCTATGGTGTCCAGCGTCAAGGACAAGGGCGTGACTCAGCCCGCTATCGTCCGTCCCCGTGAGGATGGCGGCTATGAGATCGTGTCCGGCCACCGCCGCCAGAAAGCCAGCGAGCTTGCCGGGTATGCGGATATGCCCTGTATCGTCCGAAACCTGACAGACGATGAAGCCATCACACAGATGGTGGAGGACAATCTGAACCAGCGTGAAGAAATCCTCCCCAGTGAGCGGGCCAAAGCCTTAAAAATGCAGCTTGAAGCCATCAAGCACCAGGGCTCCCGCACTTCGGGCCAGATTGACCCGAAGGACGCAGGTAAACGCTCCAACGAGATCGTGGCCGAGCGGAACAAGATGGCCGTCAAGCAGGTGCAGCGGTATATCCGTCTCAATGAGCTGGTTCCAGACCTGATGAAGCTGATGGATGAAAAAAAGCTGGGTTTTACTACGGCGGTGGAGCTTTCCTATATCGGCAAGAAGAACCAGAACTATATCGCCGTCGCCATTGACAGCCAGCAGTCCTCGCCTTCACAGGCGCAGGCAAAGCGTATGCGTGAGTTGGACGAAAAGAAGCTACTCAACGGGGACGTGATCGACGGCATTATGATGGAGGACAAAAAGGAGGTAGACAAAGTGATTTTGACAGGTGCGGAACTGAGCAAGTATTTCGGCAAGGAAACTACGCCGAGGGAAATGAAGGACCAGATTATCAAGCTGCTGGACGACTGGAAGGGCCAGCAGAAGGAACACGAAAAGCCGGAGAAGAAAAACGAACAGGAAAAGTAAGCCGAAACTTCGGGTCAACGTGGCCCGAGGATTGCGGGGCTCTGCCCCGCGCCCCGAAGCTCTGGAGATATAAATTATTCCCCGTCGCCAGTTATTCCGTAGCATAGCCGGGAAAATCAGTCAAGGGCAGCGCTGCCGCAGGCGGTGCCAGAGGCACCCTTGACGGATTTCTCCCGGTTATGCTTTTTCCCGATCAAGCGACGGGGATATAAATTCTCCAGAGCCGTTCCCCTTCCCGGGGGAAGGGGCGGAGGGGTTGGGCGATACCTTGCTTTTCCCTAAACCAAAACAGAAATGGAGGTTCAACCAATGAAACGACCTTTAGCATACCTGACCGCCGCATGGAGCGGCGAGCCGGATGTTGATATGGAGCTGGCGACCCACTACTGCCGCCTTGCTTATGAGGCGGGCTTTTCCCCGATCTGCCCGCTCTTGTATCTGCCGCTGTTTTTGAATGACAGCGTTCCCGAGGAACATAAGGCCGGGATCGATATGCGCCGGGATATGCTGCGGCGCTCCCACACCCTGATCGTCTGCGGCAGCGCTGTGGACGAGGATGTGAAAAACGATATTGCGGTTGCCGGACGGCTGGGCATTGCGGCGACAACGCTGGAAGGGGTGCTTGCCGTGAAGGGACACGGCACCCCGGGCCATGCCGGACATTAAGCTGGGGAGCCTTTTCGACGGGATTGGCGTGTTCCCTCTGGCTGCTTCCCGGTGCGGTATCCGTCCGGTCTGGGCCAGCGAGATTGAAAAAGCGCCCATCTCCATAACCAAAAGGCACTTTCCCGACATGGTGCATTTGGGGGATATTACGAAGGTGGACGGCGGGAAAATCCCGCCGGTCCATGTGATAACCTTCGGCTCTCCCTGTCAGAACCTTTCTCTGATCGGCAACCGCTCCGGCCTTGCCGGGGCAAAATCAAGCCTGTTCTATCAGGCGTTTCGTATCATACAGGAAATGAGGGATGTTACTGATAACCTATATCCAGCTATCGCTGTTTGGGAAAACGTCATGGGAGCGTTTTCTACAAATGACCGGATGGACTTTAGAGCCGTCCTATCCGCCTTCTCGGACACCGAAGTTCCAATGCCTCCTTCGGGAAGATGGGGAAACGCCGGAATGGTGCGAGGGGGAACGCCTGATGTGTGCTGGCGGCTCATGGACGCCCAGTATTGGGCAGGCTCCCGAAGGCTGGCACGAAGGCAGCGGATTTTCGTCGTGGCGGATTTTGGAGGCAGACGTGCCGCAGACATACTATTTAAGCCCCGTCCAATGCTCCCACTTCCTCCGCCTTGCGGAGAGGGCTGGCGGGCCGCCGCCGAAGGAGATCGAACAGCTTCTTTTGAAACAGGGTGGCAGATACCAGTCATCCACCCCTTTCAGTGCTTCCGTATGCGGGGAGCGGCAAAAAGGCAGGAAGAAACGGCCTTCCGAAACAGCTTCGGATTACCAACTGACCCTTTTCCCACTCTTTTAGCCAGTGACGTGACGCCCTTCGCCTTCTGGTATGAGGGCGACCCGGAGGGCGGCTGTATCCGTTTTCTGACGGAAACGGAAAGCGAACGGCTGATGGGGCTGCCGGAGGGCTGGACAAAGTACGGGGCGGACGGCGTGGAGATCCGGCCTCTGCAACGTTACAAGGCGCTGGGAAATGCGATTGCCCTCCCTTGCGCCGATTACATTATGGCCGGGATTTATGAGGTGCTGGCTGACCGGGCCGGAAAGGAGGAATGAGCCCATGTTTGAAGCCTATATAACCAACACCGCCCTGTACCCCTTGATGGGGATCGAGGTAGGGACAACAGTACATTTCCCCATGACGACACAGGAGTTGCAGGCCGCCCTTGCCAAAATCGGGATAGACGGAAAACGGTACAGCGAAGTGTTCTTTACCAGCTTTGACAGTGATGTGCTGGGGCTCTACGATCATCTCTACGAATGTGAGAACATCGACGAGCTGAACGAGCTGGGCCACGCCCTGCTGGAAGTACGGGATAAGGGCGGACTGGAAACCTTTGAAGCCGCTCTTGTCTTAGGAAACCACACAAGGAGCGTGAAGGATTTGATAAACCTGACGCAGAACCTTGACCTTTACCGCTTTTACCCGGATATTTCCGATGATGAAGGGCTGGGCCGTCTTTACGCCGACGAGCTTGGGACTATCGACATACCGGAGCACATTCAGAACTACTTCGATTATGAAGCATACGGGCGGGATGTGCGTATCAACGAGGGCGGCGTATTCGCTCCCGGTGGGTATGTGTCGGCAGTCCCGGAGGGCTTCAAGGAGTATTACCACGGGCCGCAGGACATTCCGCCGGAACACCGGATATTTGCCTATCCTGAAAAGGCCGAGCCTGTCCACTCCATTCTCGCCGCACTCAAACAGTTTCAAGAAGCCCCACCCGCTCCGAAAAAGGACAAGGCGGGGCCTTCCCATGAAGAACGGTAAGACTTCGGGCCAGCATGGCCCGAAGCATGAAGGAGGTGCATACCATCAACTATTACCCTATCAATGAAGGGACCGCCCGCCGGGCAAAAGAAATGAACAGCTTTTCCGACTATAAGGAAGGGAGCGCAACGGCGGAATACCGGGCAATGGTGGACAAGGCCGCCGCCATAGCGGAACAGCAGAAATCCCGGGTGGACCCCATGTACCATGAGAAGATCGACCATCTGTTAGACACCTACGCCCGCAAGCTGGCCGAAAACATGAACCAGGGCTTTGCCATTGACGCAAGGGTTCCCTCTGTGATGATCGCCGGACCTGCCAATTTCCCGGTGGGAAAGAAGGAAAAGCAAAACCGGGCCCGGGACAGCAACATGGAGGAATGGCGGTATATTCAAGGGCTGCTGGATAAGATACGCAGTACCGGCATGGGCGGGATCAGCGCCGATGACCCAGCAGCGATTGAAAAGCTCCAGAAGAAGCTGGACGGGCTGGAACGCTCCCAGCTCATTATGAAGGAGGTCAACGCCTATTACCGCAAGCATGGCAAGCTGGACGGCTGTGCGCTGCTGTCGCCGGATCAGATTGAAAAGCTGAAAGCAAGCATGGCGTCAAGCTGGCGGAGCGACCCGAGGCCCTTTGAAAGCTACCAGCTTACCAACAACAATGCGGAGATCCGCCGGGTAAAGACGCGTATCGAACAGCTCTCCAAACAGGCGCAGCGGGAGTTTTCCGGCTGGGAGTTCGACGGGGGCCGTGTGGAGATGAACCGGGAGGACAACCGCTTGCAGGTATTCTTTGATGGAAAGCCTGACGCGGACACCCGGGCCGAGTTGAAAAGCAGCGGTTTCCGCTGGGCTCCCAGTGTAGGCGCATGGCAGAGGCAGCTCACGGACAACGCCATCCGGGCGGCTGACCGTCTGGAATGTATCAAGCCGCTGTCCGGCGAAAAGCCCTCCCAGCTTCAAAAGAAGCCCTCTATCTTGCAGACCATGCGGGAACAGGGCGAAAAAATCCAGACGGAGCCGGAAAAGAAAGCTCCGTCCGGCAGAGATGCCGAGCGGTAAGCCTCGGGCCACATTGGCCCGAGGTTTTCTGTTCCCCGAGATTGTACGGGGGCCTCCCGGATAGCGGGAACCCCGACGGAAAGGAGGTTTTATGCAGGAAGAAGTAAACCAAAAAACGGTTGCCCTTTCGATCAGGACAACGAAGCTCACGGGAAAAGTGCTGGCTGCCGCTCTTGGGAAGGTAGCGCGGGCGCTGCAAAAGCACCACCGGAAGGCGCTGACCCCGCAGGGACGCCAGAGTGTAAAAAAGCTGATGAACCACTATGGCGGCAAAAGCGCCATGCCCTATGTGGGAGCCCCAAAGGATTTTGACCGGATCGCAAAGGAGTTCCATGTGGACTACGCTTTCCATAAAGTGAGCCCCGGTCATTACCTACTGTTTTTCAAAGCCAATCAGGCGGACGCTATCACGGCGGCCTTCCAGAAGTACAGCGCAAAGGTGCTGAACAAAGAGCAGGACAAGGCTTCCATCCTCGGCCAGCTTCGGAAATTCACGGAGCAGATCAGGACGCAGGCAAAGGAAAAGCAGCGGACCAGAGAGGCGGTGAAGGACGGACGTTGAGTGACAAGATTAGAAAATATGTGCTCCCAAACCTGCCGTACCTCTTTGTGTTCTGGTTCTTCTCCAAAATCGGGACGGCCTACCGGATCGCCCCCGGCACAGACTTCGGGACAAAGCTCATGGGGATGCTCGATACCTTCCCCAAAGCCTTTGAAACCTACTGGCCGGGGCTTGGCGGTATTGACCTGCTGGTGGGCCTTGCCGGTGCGGCTGGGGTGTATCTGCTGATACAGTCAAAGATCAGGCAGGCGAAAAAATTCCGGCGGGATGCAGAGTACGGCACCGCCCGCTTTGGAACAAAGGAGGATATAAAGCCGTTTGTAGACCCTAAATTTCAGAACAATGTCATTCTGACCGGGACGGAGTTCCTGACCATGAACACCCGTCCGAAAATACCCGCCAATGCCCGGAACCTAAACGCCTGTGTCATCGGCTCGTCCGGTTCGGGTAAGACAAGGTTCTGGCTGACCCCGCAGCTTCTTCAAGCTCATTCCTCGTATGTGGTGGTAGACCCGAAGGGCGGCACCCTCGATCAGTGCGGGCGGTTCCTGCAACGGGAGAAATACAGGGTGCGGGTGTTCAACAGTATCGACTTTTCAAAATCCATGCACTACAATCCGCTGGCCTATATCAAGACGGAAAGCGATGTTTTGAAATTCGTTACTGCTCTGATCGCCAACACCAAAGGCGACGGCAAGGAGGGCGACGAGTTCTGGACTAAAGCTGAAACCCTCTTGTACTGCGCCCTTGTGGCCTACATCGTCTTTGAGGGGCCGGAGGAAGAACGCAACATGAATACGCTGGTGGAAATGATAAACAGCATGGAAGTCCGGGAGGATGACGAAACCTTCAAAAATGCGGTGGACTATATGTTTGACGGGTTGGAACGTCGCAGCCCCCAGCACTTCGCCGTGAGGCAGTATAAGAAATACAAGCTCGCCAGCGGCAAGACAGCCAAAAGCATCTTGATTTCCTGCGGTGCAAGACTGGCTCCCTTTGATATTCCCCAGCTTCGGGAGATCATATCTTATGACGAACTGGAGCTGGATAAGCTGGGGGATGAAAAATCAGCGCTGTTCTTTCTTATCAGCGACACGGACACCACCTACAACTTTTTGGTTGCCCTCGCTTTTTCGCAGATGTTCAACCTTCTGTGTGAACGGGCTGATAACACCTATGGCGGGCGTCTGCCCTACCATGTGCGGGTGCTATGGGACGAGGCTGCCAACACCGGGCAGGTGCCGGGGCTGGAAAAGATCGTGGCCGTCATTCGTTCCCGGGAGATCAGCCTGACGCTCTTTTATCAGGCTATGAGCCAGTGCAAGGCATTGTACAAAGACCATTCCGAAACCATCATGGGAAACATGGACAGTATCGTGTTCCTCGGAGGCCGGGAGGCTTCCACCCTAAAGGATATTTCGGAAAACTGGCTGGGCAAGGCCACCATCTCTATGCAGACCGAGGGCCGAAGCCGGGGACAGTCTGAAAGTTACAGCCAGAATATGCAGCGGCTTGGCCGGGAACTGATGACCACCAGCGAGATCACCACCATGCCCGGGGATAAATGTATCTTGCAGCTTCGGGGGCTCCCGCCCTTCCTGTCCCCGAAGTATGACTTGAAAAAGCACCCGAATTACAAGTACACAGCCGAATTTGATAAAAAGAAAAACGCCTTCCGCTTGGAAAGCCTGTTCCGCCACCGGCCATTGAGACTAAAGCCGGAGGACGAATACACGGTGTACGAAGTGGACGGCTCCGACACGGACGAAGAAGCTGACCTGTTGAATTTCGATGATCTGGACAGCGACGAGTTTGTGTAACTTCGGGCCATGATGACCCGAAGCGCCGCCGATGTGGGCGGCTTTTTTTGTACCCAAAACCATCAAACAAACAAAATGGAGGAACGTATATGGAATTTTTCAATCAGGCAATCGACATTCTTAAAATTCTGGTCATGGCTCTTGGCGCTGGTCTGGCGGTATGGGGCGTCATCAACCTTCTGGAAGGTTACGGGTCGGATAACCCTGCGGCAAAATCACAGGGCATTAAGCAGTTCATGGCTAATTAAAGGGAACAAAAAGAAAGGAAAAGCACAATCCAGACGGTATCAGCGGCAGGCTACAAGAATAAATTGTGATTACACAAGATTGGTGTTATAATAAGAGAA
>Ga0129311_1000527_pt1 | contig 33240 bp, 32 predicted proteins | sample Go1ome_FD_94435 | JGI IMG/M metagenome (GOLD analysis project Ga0129311, IMG submission 94435) | Western lowland gorrila individual fecal microbial communities from Wisconsin, USA - Go1022B metagenome | ecosystem: Host-associated > Mammals > Digestive system > Large intestine > Fecal | place...
AAGCCGCATTTCTGCGTTAACTTCTGTAGGCTTTTCCATAACTTCAATCTTATCCAGTCTTTTCTCACGGCTTTCAGCACGCTTGATAGACTTCTCACGATTGAACTGCTTTAACTTTGCGATAACAGCTTCTTCATGTTTAATTTCATCCTGCTGCTTCATATAGGCTTTGATTCGAGCCGTTCGTATCTTGGCACGTTCTTCTCTATAGAAAGAGTAAGAACCATGGAAGACAGAAGAGTTACCAGCATCAATCTCCACAATCTGGGTAGCCACATGATCAATGAAATAACGATCATGGCTGACAACAATCACTGCACCTGGATAGGAAGACAAAAATCCCTGAAGCCATTCAATGGATGGCATGTCCAGATGGTTGGTAGGTTCATCCAAAAGAATTAAGTCAGGGTGCTGAAGCAGAATCTGACCCAAAGCAATACGCATCTTCTGACCACCGGATAAAGAATTAACATGACGGTCATAGTCAGCAGTAGAAAATCCCAGACCCTTCAGAACACCAGTGATTTCACTTTCGTAAGCATAACCATTTTCACGGTCATACTTGGTCTGGAGACGGTTATAGGATTCGAGAATGGACTCCAGTTGGTCCCCCTCAGCGTGCTGCATAAGACCTTCCAGGGAACGAATCTTTTCCTGCATCTCAATGATATACTTCTTTGCTTCCTGCATGGCTTCCATAACCGTACAATCAAAAGAAATATCCTGATGCTGGGAGAGATATCCAAGACGAATATCTTTGGCAAGAACCACCTTGCCATCATCCGCTTCTTCCTGACCCAGAATGATTTTCAAAAGAGTAGATTTACCTGCACCATTGATACCAACAATGGCACATTTTTCTTTATCTTCAATATGGAAATTGACATTTCGAAGTACCGTTTTATCTGCAAAGGACTTTGAAATATTTTGACATGCAAGAATCATATAAACTCCATTATTCATCAGGCAAATGAACTGCCCATAAATTTCTCTTATTTCTTAATTCATACTACTGTAAAATCCACGTCAAATTCATTTGCCATGGGATTTTAATCTTGTCGATTCTACCAAATCACAACATATAATTCAAACTGTCTAACAATATCAACAAAATATTTAGTATAAAATGCAAATTCTTGGTCGAAATAAACAAATTGTTCACTTAATATGTTATACACACAGATAAATTTGTCATGGAAGGAGATCATTATGGGATTTAGTAATGATTTTATTTGGGGCGCTGCATCAGCTTCCTATCAGGTTGAAGGTGCATCGAAAGAACATGGTAAAGGTTTGAATATTTGGGACGTTACTTCGACTGTACCTGGTCGAGTAGCATACGATGAGAATGGTGATGTATCTACAGATCATTATCATCGTTTTAGGGAAGACGTGAAATTGTTTAAGGAGATGGGACTGAAAGCTTACCGCTTTTCCATTGCATGGGCTCGTGTTTTGCCAGAGGGGACTGGCGAAGTGAACGAGGAAGGCCTGCAGTTCTACAGTGATTTGGTAGATGCTCTCTTGGAAGAGGGGATTGAGCCAATTATTACACTCTTTCATTGGGATTTGCCTTATAGCATCTATTTAAAAGGTGGCTATGGTAATCCTGATTTTCCATCCTGGTTTGCATATTTCACAAAGATTGTGGTGGATAGACTTTCTGATCGAGTTAAATACTGGATCACCATCAATGAACCACAGTGTATTTTTGGAAATGGTTATATCAATGGGACGCATGCACCTTTTCTTCAGGTGGATGATCGTACTGTTCTTATCATGGTTCACAATCTGCTGAAGGCGCATGGTAGAGCTGTGCAGACAATCCGTGCATTTGCAAAGACCAAGCCATTGATTGGTATTGCACCAATGGGACCAGTTGTTCTGCCAGAAAATGATAGTCCGGAAGCAATTGCGGAAGCTAAGTACAAAACATTTGCATTACCAGAGGATAGAAGATGGCGACTTTACAATATCGCTCTGTTTTCAGATCCAATGATTCTGGGACGTTATCCAGATGATTATGAAAGTGTCTATGGGGATGCAGCTGTGAACTACACCCAGGAAGATATGGAACTGATTAATCAGCCTTTGGATTTTTATGGGGACAATGTATATTTTACAGCCCCTGCTGGTATGAATGGTTCTTATCCAGTAGACCGTTTTCAGGGTGCTTCCCATTCCGATATGGATTGGCGCATTAATGAAGATTCCATCTACTGGTCAGCAAGATTTATGTATGATCGCTATCGCCTGCCACTTATGATTACAGAAAATGGAGTGGCGGTTCCTGATTGTGAGTTTATGGATGGTAAGGTACATGATCCCCTTCGTATCGATTATATGCATCGCTATATTAAGAGACTCAGGGATGCAGTGGATGATGGCGTTCCTGTAATAGGTTATCTCTACTGGTCTGCTATGGATAACTATGAATGGGCATTGGGTTATGATAAACGCTTTGGCTTGATTTATGTAAATTATCAAACACTTCAGAGAACAATTAAGGATTCTGCATATTGGTACAGGCAGGTAATTGAAAGTAATGGAGAAACCCTGTAAGTGCCTAAAAATGGAGCTTAATAGATTGAAAAGGCATATGTTTTATGTTAATCTTATATCTCGGTGGGAGCGGTCCTGCCGAGATTTTCTTTTTATGAAATTGTCTAGGAAAAATTTATATATGGACAGTTCATTTGCAAGAAGAAAGAATGAAGAATACAAATAAAATAGACTGAGGGAAAATTATGAAGTGCCCATTTTGTGGAGAAGAAAATACAAGAGTAATTGATACAAGATCAGCAGAAGATGACAGATGCATTCGTCGTAGAAGACAGTGTGATGCCTGTGGTAAGCGATTCACAACCTATGAAAAGGTTGAATCTATTCCAATTATGGTAGTTAAGAAGGACAGAACTCGTGAGCCTTATGATCGTGCCAAGATTGAACAGGGTATCATTCGTTCCTGCAATAAGCGCCCAGTTTCTATGGATAAGATTATTGCAACTGTGGATGCCATTGATGCGGTCATTGAAGGAATGGGACAGCGTGAAATTGAAAGTGCCAAGATTGGTGAGCTGGTAATGGATCACATTAAGACACTGGATGGCGTAGCTTATGTTCGTTTCGCATCTGTTTACCGTGAATTCAAGGATGTAAACACATTTATGGACGAATTAAAGAAGGTTCTGAAATAAGGTTCTAAAGTATGTCAAAAATTTTTCATGCGACAAAGAGTGGTAACTCGGAAATCGTAATTAAAAAATCAATATTTATAGGACATGTTGAGGCGGTCGCCAGTAAAGAAGAGACCGCCTTATTTTTGCGTGAGGAGAGAAAGAAATACTTCGACGCCAAACATATTTGCTATGCCTATCTGCTTGAAAATGGGGAACAGAAATTCTCTGACGATGGGGAGCCAGGTGGTACGGCAGGACGCCCAATGATGGATGTAATCACTGGTAAGGAAGCGACAAATGTACTTGTCATGGTTACCAGATATTTTGGAGGAGTGCTGTTGGGCACTGGTGGACTTGTGAGAGCCTATACGGAAGCGGCTAAGCTTGCTTTAGAAAATGCAGGCTTAAAGGAAGTATGTCTTCAGTCCAGACTTTTTATTCAGGTGCCATATGCGGATTGGGGAACCATACAGTATATTCTGCAGCAGGCAGAAGTGGAATCCATGAAGGAAGAGTATGGAGCGGATGTATGCACAGAAATTCGTCTTCCAGTAGAAAAAGAAAAAACTCTGGCAGACGCCATTCGTGAGAAGACGGCAGCCAGAGTTATGGTTGAAAAAATTGGGGAAGAAATCGCCTGATTTAATCCCAGAAATTATCTTCTTCGATTACCTGAAATTCCAGATAATCAAAATCGATGGATTCAATAAAGGAATCCTTGTTAAATCTGGTTTTGGAAACCTTTAAAAATTCTTTTTTATTCTGATCCAGCCAGATAGGTACGGCCAGATTGAATTGATAACAAATCTCATCTAATGCTTTGTATACCTTATGAGTACGGGACATGTCTTTGTCACTGATTTCCACTACGGTGTCCTGCAAAAGGTGATTGTTTTGTATGATTTTACCCCAAACGCGAAACATTTGTGTCTCCTTTAATTCGTAAATTCAATAAAACAAAACAAGTATAACACAGAAATATCACAAATAACTGTTAAATTGGTTTTCATAAAAGGAATACAAATTGAGAGGAGTGCTTCATATGGAAGAATATCAAGGAAAGTTTCATGAAACAGAAGGTAGATATGACTCATCCAGCATCAATCCAAGTTCTAAGGTTGAGCGTGTGAATGAACCTTCTTACTCCGCCGGTCCAAAAGGCGAGGGTACTTCCAGCCGAGGCCAGGCACAAACTACTGGCAACCAATTTACAGGTACTGGATTTACGAATCCAGCTTATCAGAATCCTGCTTATTCTAGTCAGAGTAACCCTTCTGGAAAATATTACTATTCAAATCAGCAGAGTCAGCCTAACTATGGTCAGACAAATCCGAATTCTGCATCCAGCAATATGTACATGAATCAGGCACCAAAGCAAAGGGCGCCAAAGACACCGAAAAAGGGTGGATTTGGAAAAACTGCTTTAAAGACAGTTGCCGTGGCTTTGATTTTTGGTCTGGTTGGTGGAACTGCTTTTGAGGGTGTCCATTTAGGTGCATCCAGACTCACAGCTTCCACAACAGAAAGTGCTACCGTGGCAACGGTTGCTGAGAAATCAGATAACGTAAAGACTGCAAGTGGCAGTTCGGATTCAAGTTCTTCATCAACACTGGATTATGATGTTTCTGATATTGTTAAGTCTGCGGAGTCTTCTATTGTATCCATTACTACCAAGGTCACAACGAATTATCAGTACTTCTTCCAGAACTACGAACAGGAATCTACTGGTGCAGGTTCTGGTATTATCATTGGAAAGACAGATGATGTCTTATATATTGCCACAAACTACCATGTAGTTTCTGGGGCAAAGGAAATTAATGTTGGCTTTAATGATGGTGAAATGGTTACAGCATCTACACTGGGCTATGATGAAGATCGTGATATTGCTGTTGTAGCTGTTGATTTCTCTGACATGAAAGCATCTACAACAGATGCCATTTCCATTGCGGCTATTGGTGATTCCGATGCCCTTCAGGTTGGTGAACCTGCAGTTGCCATTGGTAATGCACTTGGTTATGGACAGTCAGTAACAGTTGGTTATATCTCAGCTTTAAATCGTAGTATTGAAGGCAGTGAGGGCACATTCATTCAGACAGACGCTGCCATTAATCCTGGTAACTCTGGTGGTGCACTGATTAACTCTAAGGGTGAGGTAATTGGTATCAACTCCATTAAGTATGCAGATACACAGGTTGAAGGAATGGGATTCTCAATTCCTATCAATACAGCCATGAAGATTATTGATAATATCATTTCTGGTAAGCAGCAGGATGGTTCTCTTTATCTTGGTATTAGTGGTGCCAGCATTAGTAAGGACTATGCACAGATTTATGGATTCCCAGAAGGTGTATACGTGAAAGATGTAACCAAGGGTTCACCAGCAGAAAAGGCTGGACTCCATACAGGTGATATTATTGTATCTTTTGATGGTACAGACACACTGACAGTAGAAGAGTTGCAGAATGCCATTGCTGATAAGAATGCAGGTGATCAGGCAACCCTGGGTGTTTATAGAGCAGATGCCATGGGTAACTATGCACAGGAAAAAATCAAAGTAACTCTGGAAAATAAAGCAAATGCCATTACTTCTGACCAGGACAAGTCAGAGGGGCAGGATGAAGGCAATGCTTCCGGTGAGAATTCATCCAATGACAATTCATCTAATGAGAATTCCGCAGAAGATAATTCTGATGATTAATTAATAGTTTCAGAAATATAATATTTGTATAATATTTATAGCCAAATGCTATGCAATATACGCCATGTATTGTAAAATATGTGGCGTATATTAAATTTTGTTTTAAGGAAGAAAGTTATGTATAAGTTAATCGCAAAAGACGGTTCAGCAAAGAGAGCGGATTTTGATACACCACATGGTGTTATTCATACTCCTTGTTTCATGAACGTTGGTACAGCAGCTGCCATTAAGGGAGCGGTATCTGCAGAAGATCTGGAAAGAATTGATACCCAGGTATTACTCTGCAACACATATCATTTGCATGTAAGACCTGGTGATGACGTAATTTACAACATGGGTGGTCTTCATCGTTTTACTACATGGAATAAGCCAATTCTTACAGATTCCGGTGGATTCCAGGTTTACTCCCTTTCTAAGATGAGAAATATCAAAGAAGAAGGAGTTACTTTCCATTCTCACATTGATGGACGTAAGCTCTTTATGGGACCTGAAGAGTCTATGCAGATTCAGTCACATCTTGGATCTACTATTGCTATGGCCTTTGATGAGTGTCCTCCATCAAAAGCGGATGATCGCTATATTAGAAATTCAGTTGCTCGTACAGAAAGATGGCTGGAACGTTGTAAGAAGGAAATGGATCGACTCAATTCCCTTCCATCCACGATCAACCAGAAGCAGATGCTCTTTGGTATCAATCAGGGTGGTGTTGTAGATGACATCCGTATTGATAATGCCAAGAGAATCAGTGAACTGGATTTACCTGGTTATGCCGTTGGTGGTCTGGCCGTTGGTGAGAGTGCAGAAGAAATGTATCACATCCTGGATGTAACAGTACCTCATCTCCCGGAAGACAAGCCGACTTATCTTATGGGCGTAGGAACACCAGCAAACATTTTGGAAGCTGTAGATCGTGGTGTAGATTTCTTCGATTGTGTATATCCATCCCGTAACGGTAGACATGGTCATTGCTATACAAATCATGGAAAATTAAATTTGATGAATGCAAGATTTACACTAGATGACAGACCAATTGAAGAAGGCTGTCAGTGCCCTACTTGTCAGCGTTATTCACGTTCCTATGTGCACCACCTTTTAAAGCGTGGAGAGATGCTGGGCATGCGCTTCTCGGTCTTGCATAATTTATACTTTTATAATAAGATGTTACAGGAAATTCGCGAGGCCATTGAAAAGCACGAATATCAGGCCTATAAGAAGGAAAAACTGGCCAAAGTTTCAGGTCAGATTTAGGGTAAAATTCGCCCTTGCTTTTAACGAATTTTAGATCGCTATATCAAATGTTTAAGGAGAACAAAATGGATTATTTAACACTGTTAACAAAAACTGGTAGCAATGGCACAACAGTTATTATCTTTTACGTAGTAATTCTTGTCGCTTTCTTCTACTTCATGATTATTCGCCCTCAGAAGAAGCAGAATGCTCAGCAGGAAGAACTGATGAAGGGCATTAAGCCAGGCGATTCTATCATGACAACAAGTGGTTTCTACGGCGTTGTAATCGACGTTACGGATGATGAAACAGTAATCGTTGAATTCGGTAACAACAAGAACTGCAGAATCCCAATGCACAAGAAGGCAATTGCTGAGGTTGAAAGCCCAGCTGATGCAGTGGTTACAAATGACGCTGAAGAAGAGAAAGTTGAAGAGACAACAAAGAAGAAGGGGCTTTTTGGTAAAGCAAAGAAGGATGATCAGTAATGAGATTTTCAAAGATTAGAGTAGTAGCTCTTTTAACAGGCCTGGTACTTGTATCTTCTCTTGCAGGTTGTAAGGGAAATCAGGAGGCATCTACACAATATGCATCGCCTTCATTTGATAATCAGACAACAGAAATTCCTACGATGACAGACGCAAGTACTACAGATGCCAGTCTGACAGATGCCATTGCAGAAGCAGCATCCGCAAATGATGCAGCAAGTGCAGGGGATGCAGACCAGCTTCCAGCATCCCTTTCTGATGCACTTCCAATGGGTACTTATAGTGATGACCATCGTACTTATTACAATCCACTTGGAAACTTTAAGCTTTCCATGGCAGAGGATTGGCAGTTAATGGATGCAGATTCCGTAGCATCCACAACAGACGCAAGTGTGGATGAAATCAGTAACCTTTGGTCTGGTTTAAAACAGCCTAAGGATTTTGAAACATCCTTCTGCGCCATCGCAAATCGTCAGTCTACAGGTTCCAATATTATTATTTCTTATCTTAGTCCTTCCGCATATTTGATGCCGGATTTGACAGCAGAAAAGTATTTGGGAATGTCTGTAAGCAGATATGAAAATGCATCGGTGGGAACGGTTAAGTTCCTGGGACAGGATTATTACTTCCTGGATATTCCAAAGAATGATTCATCCGTTGGTAGAAGAGTGCAGCTTGCCTCTGATCACGATGGACTGATTCTCATTGTTACAATGACACTTCAGGAAGATGAAGAATTAACAGATGCATTCAAATTATTTGATAAGATTTAGTAAATGAAAAATAGAAGTCTGAGTTAGATGAGTCTGGCTCAGACTTTTACTTTGTTTATAGACATATTAAAAATTTGGCATAAAAATTGGAGAAAGTCGTCGGATTGGTTGACCAAGTTGTTATGAAATAGTAAGATTAATATGTTTTGGTACAATTGATTTTCGAGGAAGAATCCATATAAGATTTGGATTGGTTTTGTCACCGCAAATGCTTGTATTTGCAGAATTAGGTGTGGAGAATTTGAAGAATAAAGGAAGAGTATTAAAGAATATTGATATTGGTATGCTGGGTGCAGCTTTACTTGTTATTGCACAGTGGCTTCTCCTTTCCTTTGGTGTAGGAAATCAGAAAAATGGTATTATCGAAAGTAACTGGGTTAAGATGCCAATGAGCAGATTTGAGGCAGGCATCATAGTTACAGCCATCGGTGTTCCGCTTTACTATATCGGCATTAAAGAAGTAGTTAAATCCATTCGCGTTGTCAGAAGAAAAAGACAAATTATGGATTTAAGATTCGCTAAGATTTTTGAGTGTTCAGCTTATGCAAGTGTTATTGGTTTCTTATTCCTGCACACAGTGTTCGTAGTATTGCCAATCACTTATAAGCTTTTATACGAAACAACATTAATGGGCGCAGATATTTTTACGGTTGTTGAATCAATCTACTATTATCTGGCAGTTCCATTCTGGATTTATCTGATTATTTCGGTAGCAGGTATGTCCATATCATGGCTCTATTTTATGTGGACCAAGAGACTTCGTTGTTCTGTTCTGGGGTACATTTGTAACCCATTATTTACATGTCTCCTTGGTTTCTTACTGAGCCTCATTAAGGTGCCAATTATTACAGATTTTGTTGCAGCGTCTGCAGCACTGGGATTGGTATTCATGTTTGCAGCTTCTATCAGTCATGTGGTTATGCTTCCTGATGACAGGGAACTTGCCAAAAGACGTGCCAGAAGGGCAGCAAGAAGATAAAGAATTATGTGCGCTTTTGCACAGGAAGAAAATACAGGGGAATTGTACAAAGTACATAGACCTAGTTTGAGAGGATAAACGATTGGATTTTTTCACATTTGTAGCAACAGATATTAAGGTTAATAAGACAACAGTAAGATATTCAGGTGTATACATGGGAACGCTTCCATTAAAGGGTGACAGTGTTGAGTTACTTGGCATTGACAACGATTCTCATATGGTTAAGGTTACATCTGTAAAGGATAATGTGGATTCTATTCCTCATTCCAGAGGAGAGCAGACTGCAGAGATGAGTGTATCTCTTGTTAGTGGCGTAGATCCAAGTGAATTCGATGTACTCACAGTTCCTGTTGAAGAAAGTAAGGAAAAGACAGAAGAAGAGAAGGCTGAGAAGTTAGAAAAGACAGATAAGGTTAAGTTGGATAACAGAAGACTGGAGTCTTTAATCTGGAAGTATCTTTCTGATCGTGATGTAAATACTTTAGGTGCCATTTCTCAGTATCTTACTTTTACAGGTATTTTCTATATTCCTGCTAAGCCAAGTAAGCATGAAGGAAAGTATAACTTCCCTACTGTTCAGAATGGAAGATTCCGTTACTATCCAATCTTCACGAACATGACAGAATTCTCAAAAAGAAATATTTTACAGGATGCAGTAGCAGCACCTGTTACTTTCAATGATCTTGTTAAGATTCTTCATAGAGATGTTTATGGTCATGGTATTAAGATCAATCCATGGACAGTAGATTTAACATTCAATCGTCAGGATCTTGGTAAGTTAAAGAAGATGAAAGAAATGCTGCTGGCGGAAGCAGATGAAGAAGATGAAGAGGATTCTTCTGAAGAATAATTGCTATTCTTCTGGAGACAACCTCCATTATTAGAAGATCATAGATTCGCATAGTGGAATTGTATGCATCATTACATGGGCAGGCTTTTGAGCTTGCCTATTTTTATTTCTTTGCATTTATATCAAGATGGCAAAAGAAAAGAGACGTAGAAATTTTTCTACGCCTCATACTATTTTTCTATCTTCGGCAAATGCATTTGCCAGAAGGAGTTAACTAGTTTTTCTTTGTTGTATTCTGTGCTACCCAGTCAACAGCCTTGATAGCTGCACGACGAATCTTACCAGAAGATGTCTTTGGTAATTCATCACAGAACTCGATGTACTTAGGACGCTTGTAAGAAGCAATGTTTGCTTTCAGGAACTGCATCATTTCCTTCTTAAGGTCTTCTGTACCTTCCACGCCGTCTACAAGAACAACGGATGCCTTGATGGCCTGTCCACGAATCTTATCCGGAACAGAAGTAACAGCACATTCCAGAACATATGGAATCTTCATGATTTCGTTTTCAATTTCGAAAGGTCCGATACGGTAACCAGCAGACTTGATGATATCGTCTACACGGCCAACATACCAAAGGAATCCATCCTTATCCATGAATGCTGTATCACCTGTGTGATAGTAGCCATCATGCCAGCTTTCGTTTGTCTTTTCTTCATCACGGTAGTAACCAAGGAAAAGTCCGCAAGGAACCTTCTCTGTCTTGATGGCAATTTCACCAGTTTCACCAAGATCAGCATCTGTGCCATCTGGGCGAAGGATGTGAATGTCATACTGTGCAGTAGGTCTACCCATGGAACCTGGATGAGGTTCTGTACCCTTCAGGTTACCAATAATCAGAGTAGTTTCTGTCTGACCGAAACCTTCCATAATCTTTAAGCCAGTAGCTTTCTTGAACTTGTTATAGATTTCAGGGTTCAAAGCTTCACCAGCAGTTGTTACATTTTCAAGACTTGAAAGATCATACTTATCAAGATTTGCGTGAACCAGCATACGGTAAACAGTAGGAGGTGCGCAGAATGTTGTTATCTTATACTTAGTAATATAGTTCAGAATTTCCTTAGCGAAGAATTCATTATAATCATAAGTGAAGATTGTAGCTTCGCAGAGCCACTGGCCATACATCTTACCCCAAAGTGCTTTACCCCAACCTGTATCAGAGATTGCCAGATGAACGCCATCTGGATTTACCTGATGCCAGTACTTAGCTGTTACATAGTGGCCAAGAGGGTAGAGGTAGGAATGAGTTGCCATCTTTGGATAAGAAGTTGTACCCGATGTGAAGAACATAAGCATTCTGTCATTTCCGCCTGCACACTCCTTTGGACGTGGATAGTGCTGAGAGAAGTAACGAATGTCTCTGTTGTATGACTGCCAACCTGGACGGCTTCCACCAACAAGTACCTTAGTCTTAAGACCTTCATAGCTCTTTTCAGCCTTGTTGATTTCCTTAGCGATATCGCCATCTGCTGAAGCAATAACTGCTGTAATGGAAGCAGACTTGAAACGATATTCGTAATCCTTCTTAGTTAAAAGGTAAGAAGCAGGGATTGCAACAGCACCAATTTTGTGAAGGGCAATCATTGTGAACCAGAACTGATAATGTCTCTTTAATACAAGCATTACCTTATCGCCACGCTTAATACCTAAATATTTTAAATAATTTGCAGTTTTATTTGAGTAAATCTTCATATCACGGAAGGTAATCTTACGTTCTTTACCCTCTGCATCGATATGAATCATTGCAATTTTATCAGGACACTTTTTAGCAAGAACATCAATAACGTCAAAACCAAAGTTAAAATGTTCTGTGTTTGTGAAATCAATCTTCTGAAGGCAGCCGTTTTCGTCTTCTACTACAGATACATAGTTTGCGGCAACACCAGGTGCTTTCTTGAACTCAAAATCTGACATAAAATATCACCTCGTTAGTATTTTTGAAAAACATGACAAGTAGTTTTAAAAACTACGTCAAGTGGGATTATATGATACAAGGATTAGGGTGTCAACTTATTTTGGGACAGGGAATTTCCCTAAATGTGAAAAAATTTTGAAATATGTTTGCAATACTTCCTTAATATTGACAAAAATGCCAAAGGATTTATAATGTAAAAGGTTAAAGAATTTTAAGTAAATATTTTTAGTTAAATATCTTTAGCCAATTGAAACATACTATTTTTTATTTAGAAGGAGATTTGAAAAATGTTTGACAAGATTAAGGAAGTTATCGTTGACACATTAAGCTGTGATGAGGATAAGGTTGTTGCAACAGCATCTCTTACAGATGATCTTGGTGCAGATTCTCTTGATGCAGTAGAACTTGGTATGGCTATCGAAGATGCAACAGGCGTAGCAATCGCTGATGAAGATCTTCCAAAGCTTAAGACAGTTCAGGATTTAGTAGATTACGTAGAGAGCCATCAGTAATATACGCTTTACATTATTAAAAGCGGAGGAATAGGTCACAATGAAACTTTTTGGTAAACAAAAATATGTGAATGTTGAAAATACAGACGCAGCCCAAGAAGAAATTGAACTGATCAAGCCTTCCCATGATGATTCAGACGATAAAGATGCGCCGGAAGCAGTATTTACCTGTTCCGGTTGCAAGTCTGAATTTCCTTTATCCATCGTCAAGAAAAATTTGTATGTTTGTCCTAAATGTGGAAAGCACGCAAAGATTTCCGCAAAGAGACGTATCTTAAGTCTTGCCGATTCAGGCACATTTCGAAAATTAAATGTTAAGGTCCCATTCAGAGACCCGCTTCAGTATCCAGATTATCAGGATAAGATTGAAGGCTTACAGGATAAAACGGGGCTTGATGAAGGTTGTCTTTCTGGTGTATGCGAGATCGACGGTCACAAAGCAATCGTAGCTGTGATGGCAAGTGAATTTTTGATGGGAAGCATGGGTATGGCAGTCGGAGAGATTATCACTCGCTCATTTGAAGCAGCTGGTAAACTTCACCTGCCAATTATTATTTTTACAGCCAGTGGTGGTGCACGTATGCAGGAGGGAATTCTTTCTCTGATGCAGATGGCAAAGACATCCGCAGCTGTTAAACAGTTCAGTGATAATGGCGGTCTTTATATCTCTGTTCTGACACATCCAACAACAGGTGGTGTAAGCGCAAGCTTTGCAACACTTGCCGATATCACACTGGCTGAACCAGGTGCATTAATTGGATTTGCAGGACCTCGTGTTATTGAACAGACTATCGGTCAGAAACTTCCTAAGGGATTCCAGAGAGCAGAGTATCTGCAGGAACATGGATTCGTAGACGGAATTGTTGCAAGATCCGATATGCGAGAAGAACTGAGCCACATCCTCAGACTTCATGAAGCAGGGAGGAAATCATGGCAGAAATAAGAGATATTGATCTGAAACTGACAGGTATTGAAGAAGAAATCAGGGAAGCTGAGAAGGCAGGCGCAAGCCTTGAAGAGTTAGATGATCTGCATGCAGAGTATGATCTGACTGCTGAGGCTGCTGTTGATCTTACAGCTCATGACAAAATATATTTAGCAAGAAACGCAAGAAGACCAAAGATTGATGATTATATTCAGGCTTTGTTCCAGGACTTCTTTGTACAGAGAGGAGATCTCTTAAATAAGGAAGATGCCAGTATTCTTGGTGGTATTGCTACTTTCCACGGTATGCCAGTTACTGTGATTGGTCACCGCAAAGGAAGAAATCTGGAAGAAAATCTTAAATACAACTTCGGTATGCCAGAGCCAGAAGGATACCGTAAGGCCCTTCGTCTTATGAAGCAGGCTGAGAAGTTTGGACGTCCAATCATTACTTTCATCGATACACCAGGTGCATATCCCGGTCTGGATGCAGAAGAGCATGGACAGTCACAGGCTATCTCCATGAATCTGGCTGAGATGAGTGCACTGAAAGTGCCAGTCATTTCTATTGTAACTGGAGAAGGTTCCTCCGGCGGCGCACTGGCAATCGGTGTAGCTAACTCTGTATACATGCTGGAAAATGCGGTCTACTCTGTACTTTCACCAGAAGGATTTGCAACCATTCTCTGGAAGGATTCTTCAAAGGCACCAGAAGCTTCTGAACTGATGAAGCTTACAGCAAATGATCTTTACGATTTTGGTGTAATTGATGGTATCATTTCAGAACCTAAGGGTGGTATGCATCACAATCCTACAGTCGTATATAACGAAATAGACGAAGTTTTGACAAAGGAATTAAAGAAATTCCGCAAGATGTCAGGGGCTGAAGTTGCAAAACAGCGTTATACAAAATTCAGAAACATTGATCAGAGGGAACTCAAAAAGAACGAGGAATAGACCATGAAAAAAATGTTAAATGAAATTCTTGGAATTCAGTATCCAATAATTCAGGGTGGTATGGCTAATATCGCTCTGGGAAAATTTGCAGCAGCAATCTCCAACGCCGGTGGCCTTGGTCTGATTGGTTCTGGTGGCTTTGATGCAGCCAGAATGGAAGAAGAAATCGCTGATGCAAGAAAGCATACAGATAAGCCATTTGGCGTAAATCTTATGCTTATGAATCCAGATGCTGATAATATTGCAGACTTACTGGCACGTGAAAACATTAAGGTTATTACAACTGGTGCTGGTATGCCTGGTAAGTACATGGATAAGTGGAAAGAGTCGGGAGCTCTGGTTATTCCAGTTGTTGCTTCTACTGCACTTGCACGTCGTGTTGAAAAGCAGGGCGCTGACATGGTCATCGCGGAAGGTGGCGAGTCAGGTGGTCACGTTGGTGATATGACAACAATGACACTTCTTCCACAGGTTATCGATAGCGTTAATATTCCAGTTATTGCAGCTGGTGGTATTGCAGATGGCAGACAGTTCGCTGCTGCTATGTGCATGGGCGCCATCGGTGTTCAGGTTGGTACATGTCTTCTGGTTTCAGAAGAGTGCCCAATTCATGAAAACTATAAGGCAGCTGTTATCAAGGCTAAGGATAATTCCACGACTGTTACAGGTAGAAGCCTGGATGCACCTGTTCGTATCATCAAGAACGAAATGGCTCGTCAGTACCTGCAGCTTGAAAAAGAAGCAGCTAGCCGTGATGAGTTAGAGAAGATTACACTTGGTGGTCTTCGTCGAGCCGTATTTGAAGGCGACACAAAGATGGGTTCTCTTATGGCTGGTCAGACATGTGGACAGTTGAAAGAAGTTCGCCCAGCAGCCGATATTCTGAAGGAAATCTACGAGGACGGAAAGAAGATTCTTGCAGAGAAGGCAGCAGAGGCATCTAGCTGGTTATAAGAAAAAGAGGAATCCTGCAAATGGAATTTGCACAGATTCCGGTGTGAATAAAATTATTTTCTGCGACGCATTTAGCTACGTCGCAGATACTTTTGTAGAGGTAATGATATGAAACTTGGATTTTTATATGCTGGTCAGGGTGCTCAGGCAGTAGGCATGGGCAAGGACTTCTATGATGCAGACGCTACATTCAAAGCTTTATATGATGGATTAAATGTTGGCTTTGATGTGAAGACAATCTCATTTGAAGGACCAGAAGAAGTTCTGAATGAAACAAAGTACACACAGCCATGTATGGTTGCTTTCCAGGTTGGTGTTACAGAAATTCTGAAAAGTAAGGGAATTGTTCCAGCAATGTCTGCAGGACTTTCTCTTGGTGAATATTCAGCTCTGTATTCAGCAGGTGTTTTCGAAGCTTCTCAGGTTATTTCACTTGTGTCTTACAGAGGTGAAGTAATGGCAAAGGCTGCGGAAGGACGTGACTGCAAGATGATTGCAGTACTTGGTCTTTCACAGGATCAGGTTAAGGAAGGCTGTGCTAAGGTTGCTGAAAAGTTCGCAGGTACAGGCCTTGTTGCAGAACCAGCTAACTACAATATGCCGGGACAGATTACAGTTTCTGGAGATACAGAAGCTGTTGATTATGCAGCAGAAGTTATGAAGGAACTTGGTGCTAAGAAATGCCTTCCAGTTAAGGTTTCTGGCCCATTCCATACATCACTTATGAAGCCAGCAGGAGATGCCCTGAAGGAGAGATTCGCTACAGAAAACTTTGGCGAGATGACTCTTCCAGTAGTATTTAACTGCTTTGGTGCGGAAAAGAAGGCAGAGGATTCTATTCCAGAAATCCTTGAAAAGCAGGTTCAGTCCAGCGTTTATTTTGAAGATTCCCTTCTTGCAATGCAGGATGCGGGCGTTGAAGCATTCGTTGAAATCGGACCAGGAAATACACTTTCCAAGTTTGCAAAGAAGACATGTCCAGACATCCCTTGCTACAATGTACAGAAGCCTGAAGATGTTGACGCACTTCTGGCAGCACTCAATAACTAATTAACTTGTGAAATCCAGACTTTAGCGCATTCCATTTGCAAATGGAATGCGGGTGCTGGAAGAAAGTACAGAGGGTTACTATGAAACTTGAAGGAAGAACAGCCATTGTCACAGGCGGAAGCCGTGGAATCGGTCGTGCAATCTGCATTAAGCTTGCGTCAGAAGGCGCAAATGTTGTTACTTGCTACCACAGCAAGGCAGCAGAGGCAGAAGCAGTAGTTGCTGAATGTGAAAAGTTTGGCGTAAAGGCTCTTGCTCTCCAGGCTGATATGAATTCGGAAGAAGATGTTGAAAAGCTCTTCACAGAAGCAGAAGCAATCACAGGCAAGATCGACATTCTTGTAAATAATGCAGGTGTTACAGCTGATAATTTAATCATTCGTATGAAGGATGAAGAGTTCGAAAAGGTTATTAACACAAACCTTCGTGGCGTATTCTACTGCCTGCGTGCAGCAGCAAAGCGCATGATGCGTAAGCGTTATGGCCGTATCGTAAACATCAGCTCCATTGTTGGGGTAACAGGTAATGCTGGTCAGGTAAATTATGCAGCTGCTAAGGCTGGTGTAATTGGTATGACAAAGTCTATGGCTAAGGAATTGGGAAGCCGTGGTGTTACATGTAACGCCGTAGCTCCTGGTTTTATCAATACAGATATGACAGCAGTCCTTCCTGAGACTGCAAAAGAAGCACTCGTAAAGAATATCGCACTTGGTCGCGCTGGCGAGCCAGAAGATATTGCCAATGCAGTAGCGTTCCTTGCTTCTGATGATGCATCTTATGTAACAGGACAGGTACTTGAAGTAACTGGTGGCATGCAGTAATTTTTGCAAATGAACTGCGTAGGTTTAGTGGCAAGTCCATTTGCAGACTGTATATGACTTGCTTGTAATTTTGAAAGGGACGGATTTAACAATGAGTAGAAGAGTAGTAATTACAGGTATGGGTACAATTAACCCAGTTGGACACAACCTTGAAGAAACTTGGGAAAACATTAAGGCTGGCGTTTGTGGTATCGACAAGATTTCACAGATCGATGTTAGCGGCTACAAGGTTCAGATGGCAGGTGAAGTTAAGGACTATGTTCCAGAAAACTTCCTGGACAAGAAGGAAGTTCGTAAGATGGATCGTTACACACAGTTCGGTATGATCGCAGCTCGCGAAGCTCTTAAGGATTCTGGCCTTGATATGGAAAAGGAAGATGCTTTTCGTTGCGGTACAATTGTATCTTCTGGTATTGGTGGTCTTAAGACTATCGAAGAAAACTATGCAAGAGGTGCAGAAAGAGGATTCGAAAAGATTTCTCCATTCTTCATTCCTATGAGCATTTCTAATATGTGTGCTGGTGAAATCGCAATCATGTCCGGCTTCAAGGGTGTTTGTGAATCAATCGTTACAGCATGTGCATCTGGTAACAACGCGATTGGTGAGTCTTTCCACAAGATTCGTGATGGCTACCAGGATGTTATGATGGCTGGTGGTGCTGAAGGCTGTATCTGTGATCTTGGCGTAGGCGGATTCACAGTTATGAAGGCTCTTTCTACATCAACAGATAAGAATCGTGCATCAATCCCATTTGACGCTGAGCGTGGCGGATTTGTTATGGGTGAAGGCGCTGGTATCCTTATCCTTGAGGAACTTGAGCATGCCAAGGCTCGTGGCGCTAAGATCTACGGTGAAGTTGTTGGTTATGGCGCATCTTGCGATGCTTACCATATTACTGCACCAGATCCAACAGGAGCAGGTGGAGCAGCTTGTATGAGAATGGCAGTAGAAGATGCAGGTATTGAACCAAAGGACGTTGACTATGTTAACGCTCATGGTACATCCACTCACCTGAATGATGCTGGTGAAACAGCTGCAATTAAGCAGGTATTTGGTGACCATGCTTATGAAATGATGGTTTCTTCAACAAAGTCTATGACAGGACACCTTATGGGTGCTGCTGCAGCTGTTGAAGCAATCTTCTCTACAATGGCTCTGAAGGATGGATTTGTACCAGCTACAATTAACTATAAGACTCCAGATCCAGAATGTGACCTTGATATCGTACCAAACGAAGGAAGAAAGGCAGACATTAAGTATGTAGCTTCTAACTCACTTGGTTTCGGTGGCCACAATGCTTGTTGCGTATTCAAGAAGTGGGAGGAGCAGTAAATGGAACTGAATACAGATCAGATTCGTGAAATTCTGCCTCATCGTTTTCCTATGCTCTTAGTTGACCGTATCACTGACTTCGAAGCAGGACAGTGGGCAGAGGGTATTAAGTGTGTTTCTGCAAATGAAGCATTCTTCCAGGGACATTTCCCTGATTATCCTGTAATGCCAGGTGTACTTATTATTGAAGCTCTTGCTCAGACAGGTGCTGTTGCCATTCTTTCTGAACCAGAGTTCAAGGGTAAGCTTGCTTTCTTTGGTGGAATTAAGAATGCTCGTTTCAAGCAGCAGGTTCGTCCAGGAGACGTCCTGAATCTTAGATGCGAGATTACAAATCGCCGTGGACCAGTTGGTTTCGGTAAGGCTGTAGCTACTGTTAATGGTAAGGTTGCATGTCAGGCGGAAATCTCATTTGCCATTGGTGATTCACAGTAAGTAATACATTTTATCTCCGGCAAATGCATTTGCCGGGGATTTAAGCGTGAAGAAGTTTAGGAGAGAATAAGGAGTAGTACTGTGGAGAAAGAAAGAACTAAAAATCCGTTATCTGAGGTCTATTCCAAATTTAGACTGCATTATTATCGGGATGTCTTTGCCAGAATCAAATCTCGTGAGCTGAGTCTTACAACCACGGAGGCTTATTGCGTTGAGATTATTGGTGGACTGGGCAATCCTACTATTAATGAGTTTGCAAACTTTATTGGTATCTCATCGCCCAATGCGACTTATAAGGTGAATTCACTGATTAAGAAGGGATACGTAAAGAAAGTGCAGTCCAAAACCGACAAGCGAGAGTATCATCTTGCTGTCACAGACCGCTACTATAAGTACTGGAATATTAATGAGAAGTATCTGGATCTTGTGGAGAAACGTCTAGAGTCCGTGCTGACCGAGGACGAGTTTTCTGCATTCAATCAGATTCTGCGCAAGATTTCCAAGGAACTTATGCCGGAAATCAGTGTGGAAGAGGATAAGGATACCGAAGCATAATATGAATTGTTTAGGGGACAGAACTTCTGTTCCCTATTTATTTTCCAAATATTCACAAATATTTAAGGTAATTTTTAGGTTTTGTGGGTATGATAAAAGATATGAAAAAAGATTTGCCTGGTTCCATGCAAATGGGTTTGGCATAGAAATTTATAAAATGTGGATGAGGAAGATTAGTGGAAGAATCAATTTATGGAACATATAAGGAAAGCATGGAAAAAATCATGCAGACCCTTGTAGAAGAATTAGAAAAGAAAAATAATCTTATCTTTCAGGAGACTGGTGAAAAGGGATACGAGCATATTACAGCCAGATTAAAGTCTGATCAAAGCATGCGGAAAAAACTTCTTTCCAAGAAATTACCAATAGATACCTATCATGCCCTGCGGAGTCTAAGGGATTCCATTGGGCTTCGAATTATATGTTCTTTCCGGGATGACGTCTATAATATGGTGGATGAGTTAAAGCAGATGCCAGAGGTGGAAGTGATTGAGGAAAAGGATTATATTAAGAAAGCGAAAGAAAACGGCTATCGTTCCTATCATATGATTCTGGAAATGACAGTTCCATATGAAGATGTGGATGGAAATTTGCCAGGAAAGTATTATGTGGAAATTCAGTTAAGAACCATTGCCATGGATACCTGGGCAGAATTGGAACATAAAATTCGATATAAAAAGGATGTAGCCAATCGAGAAGTCATCGCAAGTGAATTAAAGCGATGTGCAGATGAACTGGCTTCCTGTGATCTTTCCATGCAGACCATCCGAGATTTGATTCGATAGAATAGGGGAAATATATGAAAATATTACTTGCAGAAGATGAGGTGGATTTATCCAGAGCTCTGGTGGCAATCCTTTCTCATAATGGTTATGAAGTTACAGCAGTATATGACGGTGAAGCTGCAGTGGAAGAGGCAAAATCCAAGGCCTTTGACTGTATGGTCTTTGATATCATGATGCCTAAAAAGGATGGTATTCAGGCTTTAACAGAAATTCGTGCTGGAGGGGATAATACACCAGCTCTTTTCCTAACCGCCAAGGCCGAAATGGATGACAAGATTCTGGGACTGAATGCCGGTGCAGATGATTATCTGACAAAACCCTTTGCCATGCAGGAATTACTGGCCAGACTTCGCTCTCTTATGAGAAGAAGTAATGCCTACCATTCTGATCAGATTACAGTAGGAAATCTTGTGCTGAATACTTCAGAGCAGGAACTGAAAAGCCAGAATGCCGTAAGACTTGCCGGTCCTGAAACAAAACTAATGGAGATTCTTATGAGAAATCCCAATAAGGAATTCACCACAGAGGAACTCTTCGAAAAGGTTTGGAAGGATGAGCAGGAAAATAAGGATATCGTTTGGGTGTATATCTCATATCTGAGAACCAAACTTGTGGCGGTAAGCGCAGACCTGGAAATTATTGGAGAAGAGAAGAAGTCCTTCTGCCTGAGACTGAAGTAAGAAGGATAATTCCCTATACGCAGAGGAAAAATATGATTCATAAATTAAAATGGAAATTTATAGGAATAGCCAACGCTTCCGTATTCCTGGTATTAATCATTGTGTTGCTGAATGTAAATTTGATTTCTTACCATAAGGTAACCACCGACGCCTACGCCTTGCTTGATTCCATCTATGAAAATGATGGCAGTATTCCAAGCCAGGATAAGCAGGGAGACTATAGTTATCAGCTGACGCCAGAGACACGTTTCGAAACCAGATACTTTATCCTCACCTGTGAAAATGGACTGCTCACACTGATTGGTGATCATATCGCAGCCGTTGAGAGTGATGATTTAGGTGATTTTGCCAACTTTATCAATGATAAAGAAGATGGCAATGGAATGGTTACCTGGAATAACATGAAATATGCTTATTTGAGGAAAACGAAGGATGATGGCAGTGTGGAAATGATTTTTATGGATTGTACAAAGAGAATGTATGCATCTCATATGACTTCCGTCTATTCTATCTATATTGGCCTTTCCAGTATGCTTCTTTTCTTTCTCATTCTTACATTCTTCTCCAAGAAGGCGATTGCTCCTTTGGTTAGAAATATGGAAGCACAGAAACAGTTCATTACCAATGCCAGTCATGAGCTGAAAACTCCACTGGCGGTTATTTCAGCCAATACAGAAGTTATGGAGATGATGGACGGTGGTAATGAATGGACTGAGAGTACCAAACGTCAGGTAAAGAGAATGTCGGAACTGGTGTCGCAACTGGTTATTCTTTCTAAGCTGGAAGAAAAGAAGGACATTGTTTTAACAGATGTGGACTTTAGTGCCCAGGTGGAAGAGTTAAGTGATTCCTTCCGGTCTTTGGCGGAAACAGATGGTATCACCTTGACGTCATCCATTGCTCCTTCTCTCCATGTATTAGCAGAGGAAAGGGGAAGTCATGAACTTGCTTCTATCTTAATGGATAATGCTCTTAAGTATTGTGATCAGGGTGGAAGCGTGGAAGTGAGTCTACAGGCAAAGGGAAAGCAGGTGCTTCTTGAAGTAACCAATGATTATTCCCAGGGAAAGGATGTGGATTATTCCAAATTCTTTGAGAGATTCTATCGGGAAGATCAATCCCATAATTCAGAGAAAAAAGGATTTGGTATCGGACTTTCCATGGCTTCATCTTTAACGAATCTTTTTAAGGGAAAAATAAATGTAAACTGGAAGGATGGAAAAATTAAGTTTTCAGTCTATTTACCAGCCTATATGAAAAAGGAAAAAGATGAGTAAAACTCCTCTTTTTTTAATCCCCAAGTATCAAAATTTTGATTTTGCATTTCTAAAAATATAATAGGTAACAAAATGATAGAATTTACACTTTTATATTCTGTATATACAAAGGGGTGACGCGAAATGATAGGAAACAAATAGCGTTAAAAATGGACAGGATTGCGTAAAATTGAACTGTGAAAATTCTATGTAGAAGCCTTATTTCTGTTTACATTCATGACAGATTATTGTTATAATATCATAGATATGGCCTTACAAAGAGTAAGAGGACGAACTCCTAAGAATCCGTCCTCTTACCATTAGTGAAGGTTAAAAGTATTTATATGATTAAAGAAGATTAGGGAATCTTCTTTAACAGGGGGCTTGTTAAGATACTTGCTTTCCTGTATCTGCCATTATAATACTGCAAAGTAACTGATAATGATACAAGAAATTTGCATTTTATATTAAATTTTTTTTTGAAAAGTGGAGGAAATACTATGGCAAACATTGAACATGACATCACAAACAGCTTATTTACGGAACGGGAAAACGGAGATAAGCACCCAACTTACGATGCGGAGATGGCTTTTTACAACATGATCGCCGACGGTAAGACGGATGAAATGCTGAAAATTTGGAATTCAAAAGCGGTGCCTCGTTCAGATGCCACAGTACGTGGTGTTCTTTCAACGAACCCACTTAGAAATTCCATTTACCATTTCGTAGCAATGGTTTCTGTAGTTACTCGTGTATGTATTATCCATGGATTGGGACAGGATGTTGCATACAAGACTTCTGATGCATTTATTAACAGAGTTGATAAGCTTACACGTCCAGAAGATGTACATAAGTTACAGACAGAAATGATAATCTATTTCTCTAATCTGATGGCTTCTCAGGCTAAGTCAAAACCTCATTCTAAGCAGATTGTCCTTTGCATTGACTATATTAATCAAAATCTGCATAATAATATTACAGTGTCAGAACTTGCTGAACATGTAAGCCTGAATGAGACTTATTTATCTAAGCTCTTTAAGAAGGAAATGGGCTGCACGGTCAGTGAATTTATTAGAGATAAGAAGATTGAAGAAGCTTGCTGGCTCCTTCGTTTCACAGATAAGTCAAGTATCGAAATTGCTACAGATTTATCCTTCTCATCTCACTCATATTTCATCAGTGTATTTAAGAAAGTAATGACTATTACACCTAAGGAATATAGAAATCGTCAGTTCCGTTCACTGTAAACCTAAAATTTGAGGTAAGTGAAAATGGATAGTCCAGCATTGGACATGAACCGCGAAGAAGCGGAAGGAATTGCAAAGAATTTTGTAAGAAATAAAGATTTTATAAGGATGATGACACTCTACAAGTGTGCCATCATGGAAGTAGAGACCAAACTCAATGTCCTCAATGAAGAGTTCTCTCTGCAATATGATCGTAATCCATTCGAGTCCATTGAGACTCGACTGAAATCCCCTGCCAGCATTATTGAAAAGTTGCAGTTACGCGGGATTCCAGTAACAGTGGAGAATATGCAGAGTAAACTTTATGATATTGCGGGCATCCGAGTGGTCTGCTCTTTTAAAGAGGATATCTATCGACTCGCAGATCTTTTGATCCAGCAGGATGATATCCTTCTTTTTTCTAAAAAAGACTATATCGAAAATCCAAAACCTAATGGATATCGATCCCTGCATATGATTTTGGATATTCCTATTTTCCTGGCAGAGGGTAAGCAGCATATGAAGGTGGAAGTACAGTTCCGTACTATTGCTATGGATTTCTGGGCTTCTGTTGATCATAAGCTTAAGTACAAGAAGCAGATTAATCATGCAGATGATGTACAGAGACGACTGAAGAGTGCCGCAGATACTTTAGCTATGATGGATGACGAAATGGAAAGTATTCGTCAGAACATTGATCGAATTGACTAGGTGAGTAGATATGGAATTTAAAGGAATTAAGAAATTAAGCGAAGGTCATTTCATTACCAGATATGATATCTCCTATGAGACGGTGGATGGTAAGGAAAAGAACTATGAAATTATCAGTCGTAATCACAACATTCAGGATTATGAAGAATTACATGGTCCCAAAGCAGATGCAGTAGTTCTCATGATGCATTCCCTGGATGGTCAGAGACTTCTGATTAATCGGGAATTTCGTATGGCAGCAGGGATGTGGGTGATGAATTTTCCTGCAGGCCTTATTGATCCAGGAGAAACAGCAGATCAGGCGGCAGCCAGAGAATTAAGGGAAGAAACAGGTCTTAGACTGGTATCCATCGACGACAGGCTTGGCGAAAGCTATAGTGCCGTTGGATTTTCCAATGAACAAAATGTCTGTGTAATTGGTAAGGCAGATGGAGAAATTCTTCCAAGCAATTCCACAGTAGAGGAAATTGAAGCAAAGTGGTACACAAAGGCTGAAGTTAGAGAACTTTTAAAGACAGAAAAGTTCGCCGCAAGAACCCAGGCCTATTGTTATCTTTGGAGTAGGGAATAATTGCGAGTTTAACTGTCAATGAATAAATATTTATGGAGGGTAGAAGAAATGGGGATTCTTTCAAGATTTAAGGATATTATGGCATCAAATATAAATTCTTGGCGAGACAGTAAGAAGCATTCAGAAAAGGAAATCAGAAAGCAGATTGAAGCCTTACAGAGAGATTTAGGAGCCATTGACGCAGAATTCAATGCTTATGAATCGGCTGCAATTCGTACAGAAAAGGCATATGCAGAAGCCAAGGCTGAAGTTGCCAAGTTTGAAAAATATGTAGCTAGGGCAACGGAAGAGGGAGATGCAGCTGCAGCTGCAGACTTTCAGGTAAAACTGGATGCAGCCAATAATGCCTTAGAAGCTGCTGGGGAAAAGGCAGAAAAAGCAGCAACTGAGTTTAATCAGATGAAGCAGATGAAGGCCAAGCGTACAAATGATATTGCCACATTACAGGGAGACCTGGGTGGAGAACTTGGTGAGCAGAAGCAGTATCTGGAGGACATCCAGAATGCAAAGGCTTCTCTCGGTAAGACGGAGGCTGATGAAGAACTTGAAAATTTAATGAAAAAGTATGATGAGCAGTAAGGGAAAACTCATGTAAAAATTCATACTTTTATCATAGGTATTTTTACGAATAGGATTATAATAAAAAAGCGTTGTCTTAGTGAGGGTTGAGGCGAATCTCATTTGCACAAAATGTGTGAAGTAGTTTCAACGACTAGATTTATATAAAAAGGGGAAAAGGAAATGACACTGCAGTTTAAATGCCCGAATTGTGGCGGGGACATGCAATTCGATGCGACATCAGGCTACTTAAAATGTCCACATTGCGACCATTCTGAGAAAATCGAAGGGGCCGAGATGAGTGCAGAAATTCATGTTTCACCAGATTTTCCGCATCAGGATCAGGTGGATGAAACCGGGGCACTTGTCAGATATCAATGTCAGAATTGTGGAGCAATGCTGGTAACAGAAAGAAATACCACAGCCACCACCTGTTCTTATTGTGGAGCTCCAGTTGTACTCAGCGACAGATTAGAAGGAACCACAAAACCAGATTATGTAATTCCGTTTAAAATTCCAAAGGAAAATGCGGATCAGGCTTTTCGGGATTGGTGTAAAAAACTGAGATATTCACCTAGTGACTTTAAGAACATGGTTAAGGTAAAGAAGGTGGAAGGACTCTACGCACCATTCTGGGTCTACAACGTAAGTGGTCAGGGTGAAGCACGTGCCCATGCCACCATTTCTCATTCTCATACAGAGGGTGATTATGAAGTTACAGAAACCGCCCACTACGATATTTACCGTTCGGTGGATACTTTCTACCGCGGCGTTCCTGCGGATGCATCCGAAAGACTGGCGGATAATTTAATGGATTTGATGGAACCATTTGATTACACACAAATGGTGCCTTTCAATGCTCCATATCTGACAGGATATATGGCAGAAAATTTCGACTATAACGATACACAGGTTTTTCCTCGTGTACAGAAGAGAGTCTATAATTACATGGATGACTTTGTCAGAGATTCAATTCATGGCTATGATACAGTAACAATTACGGACCGAGACTACATCGCAAATCGTTCTCAGTCTTCATACTGTCTCTTCCCAATCTGGATGAATTATGTGACATATAAGGGCAAGGATTATTCCTTTGCTCAAAATGGCGAAACGGGTAAGATTGTGGGTAAGCCACCAATCTCCTGGGGAGCTGTGGCAGGCTATATTGCTGGCTGGACCTTTGGCATCTTCATTCTGCTCCGCATCATTTGTGTATTGATGGGAGGCCCATTATTATGATGAATATGTTATTAAAGGCGAGAAAGCGACTTCTTGCCATGATGATTCCAATGGGTATGGCTCTGGGGCTTATACTTTCACCAGTAATTGCTCATGCAGATTCTGATGACACAGATGTTTACGGGGTTCCAAATAAAATTACAGAATCTTCTGAGATCTTTGATCCGGATGATGTAATTTCTTCCAGTGAGGAAAAGACGATTCTTAAGAAGTTCAAAGCCATTGATGAGGAATATGATGTCAATGTGTATGCGGTGATCACCTATGAAATTGGTGGTTCAGGCAGAGTAGATGATTATCTGGAATATGATTTTTATAAGAAACTTCCAGATCTCAATGCGGTAGTTGTGGTAATAGGTCTGGAGGAGGATAACCACTGGTTCCAGCTTCATTCCTATGGTAATGATGGAGAAACTTCAGCAGAGTGTCTGGATACAGACCGACTGAATTCCATTCAGGATAAAATGAAGGGATACTTATCCAGTGGAGAATATGCTCAGGCTTTGACTACCTATGCAGATGGTATTTCCTATTATCTGGGTAAGGGAGATGCAAGCTTTGACTCCTTATTCTTCAAGGCTTGGTTCCAGTTCCTTCTGGTACTGGTAATCGTATCCATAGTCATTTGCATTAAGGCATTTTCTTCCGGTCAGAAGGTTACTACAACACCAGCGACTTATCTGGATCAGAGACAGTCAAGAGTATTAAGACACTTTGATAGATACACACACACAACAGTAACAAGAACAAAGATTGAGTCTTCATCCAGCTCCGGGGGCGGAGGCGGAGGCGGAAGCTCCAGCTCTGGTTCTAGTTTCTAAGTAAAAAGAATGGAGGGTGAGTAAATGGGACTTTTTACAAATCAGTTTGCCAATGTAGTTGAATGGGAAGAATGGCGTGAGGACATGATCTTCTGGAAGTGGACCAATCGCGAAATTAAGAAGGGTTCAAAACTTATTATTAAGCCAGGCCAGGATGCAATTTTCCTTTACAATGGTAAGGTAGAGGGTATTTTTAAGGATGATGGTGAGTATGATATTGAGTCTCAGATCATTCCATTCCTTTCAACATTAAAGGGATTCAAGTTTGGATTCAATTCCGGTATGCGTGCAGAAGTTCTTTTTGTGAATACAAAGGAATTTGTTGTTAAGTGGGGCACAAAAGGACCTATCATGTTGCAGACACCAAGTCTGCCAGGTGGACTTCCAGTGCGTGCAAATGGTACTTGTAATGTTAAGGTCAGCGATTACATGACACTGATTGAGAAGGTTGCTGGTGTAAAGCAGCAGTACTCAATTGATGATGTACGTATTCGTATCGTTACTGTTCTGGATCAGCTTCTTATGAAGTGGATTTCCAAGGAAGGTAAGGATATGTTTAATCTGCAGGCTTCTGCTTTCGATATCGCAAAGGGTATCAGGGAAGATCTGGATTATGAAACAAGCAAGGATGGTATTTCTGTAACAGGATTCTCCATTAACAGCTTCAATTATCCTGAAGAAATTCAGCAGGCTGTTAACCACAATGCTGCTCAGGCTATGGTTGGCAATGTTGGTAAGTACACACAGCTTCAGATGGCAGATGCCATGGCAAATGGCAAGCTTGGCGGTGGCAACTCAACAATGGGCAACATGGCTGAAATGATGATGGGCATGCAGATGGCAGGCGCTATGATGAATCAGATGAACCAGAATGGCACAATGCCAGGTTCTCAGAATGCCAATCAGGGCCAGGCTCCAGCCGGTGCAGCATCTGCAGGTGGTGCAGCTCCAGCAGGCGGTGCGGCACCAAAGTTCTGTCCTAACTGTGGACAGCCAACCAATGGTGCTAAGTTCTGTGCAAATTGCGGACAGAAGTTAATCTAGTCCTGCAAATGAAATGCGCATAGATTTGTGTTGAATCGATGAAGAGACTCGTTGAAAATACGGGTCTCTTTTTTTAACATTTTTTTCACAATTTCATTTGCAAAGCTGATTGACATAAAATTTAGCCGGTGATATAAATATAACAGAGTTAGCACTCAACGATAGAGAGTGCTAACAAAAAAAGGCCGTAAGACGTCACAGTTTTCTTTGCAAAACGGCACTGCGGGAAAACCAGGACGAATTTAAATGGAAAGAAGTGAGAAATATGGATCAGGAAAAGTTTACAAAAAAGTCCTTAGAAGCAATTGAGAATATGCAGAAACTGGCTTACAAATACCAGCATCAGGAATTAATTTCTCTGCACCTTCTTTATAGCCTGCTGACTATAGATGATTCCTTAGTAAAAGAACTTCTGCAAAAGATGAATGTGAATACCAGTGACTTTATCACAGCCACAGAAATTGCATTGGCAGGACGCCCAAAGGTTTCTGGGGATACAGAAGATTTACATGTATCACAGGAAGTAAGCAGAGTGTTAATGTCTGCAGAAGACCAGGCTGCAAAGATGGGGGATCAGTTTATTTCTGTGGAACATCTTTTCTTAGGACTTCTGGAAAAGTCAGGTCCTGAGTGCAAGGATTTATTCCGTAAATACAACATTAATAAAAATGATTTCGTGAAGGTTCTGAAAGAAGTAAGAGGCAATCAGACCGTACAGTCTGATAACCCAGAGGACACATATGATGCACTGAAGAAATATGGTGAGAACCTGGTTGAAAAGGCTAGAGCACAGAAATTAGATCCAGTTATTGGACGTGATAATGAAATCAGAAATATTGTGAGAATTCTTTCCCGTAAGTCTAAGAATAACCCTGTTTTAATTGGTGATCCTGGTGTAGGTAAAACAGCAGTAGTAGAAGGACTTGCCCAAAGAATTGTAAGAGGAGATGTTCCAGATTCCCTGAAGAATAAGGAAATCTTCTCTCTGGATATGGGTTCCCTGATTGCAGGTGCCAAGTATCGTGGAGAATTTGAAGAAAGACTGAAGGCTGTTCTGGACCAGGTGAAGAAGTCTGATGGACAAATCATCATGTTTATCGATGAAATTCATACAATTGTTGGTGCAGGTAAAACAGATGGTTCCCTGGATGCAGGCAATATGCTGAAGCCTATGCTGGCAAGAGGTGAGCTCCATTGTATTGGTGCCACAACCGTGGATGAATACAGAAAATATATTGAGAAGGATAAGGCACTGGAGCGTCGTTTCCAGCCAGTTATGATAGATGAGCCAACGGTGGAGGATACAATTTCCATTCTTCGTGGTATCAAGAATCGTTATGAGATTTTCCATGGAGTAAAGATTACCGATGGTGCTCTTGTTTCTGCAGCAACACTTTCGAATCGTTATATCACAGACAGATTCCTGCCAGATAAGGCCATTGACCTGGTGGATGAAGCCTGTGCCATGATTAAGACAACATTAAATTCCATGCCAGTTGAACTGGATGAAATGAATCGTAAGATCATGCAGCTGGAAATTGAAGAACAGGCCCTTCGCAATGAAGATGACAGACTTTCTCAGGAAAGACTTGCCAGTCTCCAGAAGGAACTGGCTGAGTTAAAGGACAAAGCACGTGCCATGAAGGCAACCTGGGAAAATGAGAAGAAGGAAGTGGACCATGTTCATGATCTGAGAGAGCAGATAGAGGCAGTGAATGATGAAATGGCCATTGCGGAAAGAAAGGGTGACCTTGCCAAGGCGTCTGAACTGAAGTATGGCAAACTTCCTTCTTTGAAAAAGGAATTAGAAGATCTGGAACTTGCCATTGAAAATGGTGATCGTAAGCTGATTCATGAGACAGTTACCGAAGAAGAAATTTCAGGTATCGTTTCCAAGTGGACAGGTATTCCAGTGGATAAGCTTTCTGAGAGTGAAAGAAATAAGACATTACATTTGCCAGATCAGCTTCATGAAAGAGTTATTGGACAGGATAATGCAGTGACTCTGGTATCTGACGCTATTATGCGTTCTAAGGCAGGTATTAAGGATCCAACAAAACCAATTGGTTCCTTCCTCTTCCTGGGACCTACTGGTGTTGGTAAGACAGAACTTGCCAAGTCTCTGGCAGAAGCTCTCTTTGATGATGAGAACAACATTGTTCGTATCGATATGTCCGAATATATGGAGAAGCATTCTGTGTCACGTCTGATTGGTGCGCCTCCAGGATATGTAGGATATGATGAGGGCGGTCAGTTGACAGAAGCAGTTCGTCGTCACCCATATTCCGTTGTGCTCTTTGATGAAATCGAGAAAGCACATCCAGATGTATTTAATATCATGCTTCAGATTCTGGATGATGGTCGTATTACAGACTCTAAGGGTAAGACAGTAGACTTCAAAAATACCATTTTAATCATGACCTCCAATATTGGTTCTGATTACCTCCTGGAAGGTATTGATGAAGTAGATGGTTCCATTAAGCCAGAAGCTGAGGAAAAGGTACATGAGCTTCTGCGTATGCATTTCCGTCCTGAATTTCTGAATCGTCTGGATGAAATTATTATGTTTAAGCCACTGACTAAGGATAACATTGCCAACATCGTTGGACTTCTTATGAAAGACCTGAATAAGCGAGTTGCCGATAAGGATCTTAAAATTGAACTCACACCATCTGCCCGTGAATACATTATCACAAATGGTTATGATCCGAACTTCGGTGCAAGACCATTAAAGAGATATCTGCAGAAGAATGTGGAAACTCTGGTGGCAAGAGAAATCCTTAGCAACACCATTGGCATGGGAGATACCATTATAATTGATGCCGGTGCAAACGGACTAAGCGTAGGAAAGAACGTAAAGAGTTTTCGCTATGAAAAGAAAAAGACGGATGAATAATAATCACGCTAACACACTAAAGCAATAAAATTTACGAAATTATAGTTTGTAAACCAAAAGATTTGCAAGAATATATTTGGTTAATTGAATAAATGACTGAAAAAATGTCTGTATATTTACGAATTTATAGTAGGTATACAGACATTTTTGTGTTACTATAAAGAGGTCGGAGGAGTCCGATAATCCTATGGAGAAGGATAAAAAAATATAACTTGGAGGGTGTTACTTTGAAGAAATTTTTCCAGGAAGAATTAGAAACTATGGAGACCGCAAAAATTAAGGCGGTACAGGAAGAAAAGTTCTTAAAGCAGTTTAAATTCGTATATGGGAACAATGCTTATTATCGTAAGCTTTGTGATAAAAAGGGAGTAGGCCTTGATGATGTAAAATGCATGGCTGATATTGCCAAGTTACCTTTCCTTACAAAGGCAGATCTTCGCGAAGCATATCCGGATGGACTTCTTTGCAAGCCTTTAGCTGACTGTGTTCGTATTCAGTCCACATCTGGTACAACAGGAAAGAGAGTTGTAGCTTATTACACACAGCACGATGTTGATTTATGGGAAGAGTGTTGTGCAAGAGCAATTGTTGCTGCAGGTGGAACAAAGGAAGATGTTGTACAGGTAGCTTATGGTTATGGTCTTTTCACAGGTGGTGCAGGACTTCATGGTGGTTCTCACAAGTTAGGTTCCCTGACGCTTCCAATGTCTTCTGGTAATACAGAGCGTCAGATTCAGTTCATGCAGGATCTTGGTTCTACAATCCTTTGCTGTACTCCTTCTTATGCTGCTTATATTGGTGAAAAGTTACATGAAATGGGATTTACTCCAGATGATATTAAGCTGAAAGCTGGTATCTTTGGTGCAGAACCTTGGACAGAAGAGATGAGACAGAATATTCAGAACTCTCTTGGTATCAAGGCATATGATATTTATGGTCTTACAGAAATTTCTGGTCCTGGTGTTGCCTTCGAATGTGAAGAGCAGACAGGTATGCATATTAATGAAGATCACTTCTATGCAGAGACCATTGATCCAGAAACAGGAGAAGTTCTTCCAGAGGGTTCAGAAGGTGAACTTGTATTTACATCTCTGGATAAGGAAGCTTTCCCACTGCTTCGTTACAGAACTCGTGACCTTACTGTGCTGACTCGTGAAAAGTGCTCTTGTGGCCGTACCTTCGTTAAGATGAAGAAGCCAAAGGGACGTTCCGATGATATGCTGATTATCCGTGGTGTTAATGTATTCCCATCCCAGATTGAAACAGTACTTCTTAAGCAGGGCTATACTCCAAACTATCAGATTATCGTTGACCGTATTGGCAATGAAGATACATTTGATATTAACGTTGAACTTTCCGAAGAACAGTTCCGTAAGATTGGCGATGATATAGATATCGCAAACAAGAACCTGACAGCAGCCTTTGTTCAGATGCTGGGTATCAGACCTCGTGTACATCTGCTGGCTCCAAAGTCCGTTGTTCGTTCTGAGGGTAAGGCAGTTCGTGTAATTGATAAGAGAAAGTTACATGACTAATGCAAAACTCATTAGCAGGGAGGACGAAAAACTTCTGGCAAATGGACTTGTCATAAATAGTAAAAAATACCGGGCTTATGCAATGCATCTGCCCGGTATTTATGTTACAATAAGGGCATTGTAAGTTTACTTATACAGGTAAATACGGGGGAAAGAAGAATGAAGAAAAATCAAGGGGCTTCAGATGGACCAATAACAATTATGACACTTCTTGAGAAGGTTGGGATTAAGGGTATCCTGATTGGACTTTTTGTCATGTTTGTTATC
>Ga0129311_1000529_pt1 | contig 33077 bp, 42 predicted proteins | sample Go1ome_FD_94435 | JGI IMG/M metagenome (GOLD analysis project Ga0129311, IMG submission 94435) | Western lowland gorrila individual fecal microbial communities from Wisconsin, USA - Go1022B metagenome | ecosystem: Host-associated > Mammals > Digestive system > Large intestine > Fecal | place...
GAGAAGCTGGAGGCCGAGATCGAGTATCCCGGCCAGATCATCAAGCTGAGCCAGTATGATAAGGCAGCCAATCTGGATGTGACCATCAAGAAGACCGGCAATCGTGAAGTGCAGCCCGGCCAGGTCATGTCCTACACCATCAGCGGTGTGGCCAATGCCTCCAATGTGCCGCTCAACAGCTTCTACTGGCATGATCGACTGCCCACCGACGCCACCAGGGGCGTATCCCTGACCACCGGCACCTATACCCAGCGCCTCTACTACAAGGTCACCTTCAAGACCAATCTGAACGATTACCGCACGCTGGCCAGCAACCTGCTGACCACCAACAATTACACGCTGACCCTCAATGCCGATACCCTCGGTTTGGCGCAGGGTGAGTATGTGACCGATGTGCGCTTTGAGTTTGGCACCGTCGCCCCCGGCTTCCAGACCTCCATCAATCCCACTATCCGGGTACAGGTGCTGGGCACTGTCAGCAACGGCTACCAGATCATCAATCGTGCGGATGTCGGAGGCAAATACCTCAATGAGTGGCAGACCGCCAAAGCCACCTGGGTAACGGTGGTGCGTCGTTTCAGCAATCCCACGCTTCCCAAGACGGGTTATTGATCCGATCTTTTTAGCGGAAGCATAGGCAACGAGAATGGCTGCGTCGGAATACCGGCGCAGCCATCTTCTATCAGCAAAAGGAGCAACCCATGAGTGACATTTTTGAGGATATGCGAGCCCTTGTGGGCTGCACCTACATCTCAGACTTGAGGATCTGTCCCGGCATTGTGCAGGCGAAGCTCCATCGGCTGGAACTTACCCTGTATCCCAGCAGACAGATTGAGGACTTCGCCCAATATATCTTTGGCAACTCTGATGACACCGCCTTGGCGGCACTTCAGAGTAACCATAAATCTCTGTAAGCCAACAATGATTGGCAGAAAGGAAAATAGCATTATGAGTCGTTTCATTTACATTGAGCCTGAGCTGCTCAATACCGATCACATCGTCAGCGTCACCAACCTGGACAACGGGAGTGTGGTGATCGAGCTGATCAACGGCCGGAAGATCGAGGCCCCTGAGGATGTCTGGAACAAGGTTCTCGGCTGCGACCACATCGTAGGTATCTGCAACTGTATGAATCTGTTCGCAGTCATGGAGACCGACGAGGACATCGTTCCTGTGCCCGTTTCCCTCCTGGCCCTGACCGCAAACGGCACTATTCGCGCTCTGAATGAGAACTGCGAGTTTGTCGATGAGATGGAGGATGTCAAGTTCCTCGAATTCATGACCTGCGATCCCGATGCCGATCCGGACGAAGACGAGGATTAAGTAAGAAAAAGAAAGCCGCCACGGAACTCCATGCAGAAGCATAGAACCGTGGCGGCTTTCCGCGTTTCAAGCCTTCCCGTCGAGCGCGAGTGCGCTGAGAGGCTAAACGCTTATAAAGTGTGTGTTCAGGAATGGAACTGAATCCGTCTACCTGACTGTCTACCTATATATGTCTTGAGGCACCCCAAAACGGACAATTATTTATCTCATTATACACTAAAACTCTTGAAATCGCAATGAGCCTATCTACAAAACAACACCAGAGAGAGGGCGAATTATATGATAGAAAGAAAACCTCCCGTAGTTCCTTTCAGCACAGATGAAATCAAGCAGTTCGTAGACCACTTCACAGAACATGGCGAATACCTCAGATTTGAGAAACACGCAGAGCATGAAGGACAGGCTTTGGCAGAATTTCTCGGTCTTGGCTACCTTCGATATTGGACGGAAAAGGAACTGACCATCCTGCGCCTGAATTATGAAAGCGAAGGGGCGATGAAAACAGCAGCGCAACTTCCTTACCGTACCGTCTATGATGTTCAAATAAAAGCATACGAATTGGGTTTGAGAACAGATATTAAATTACCACGGCAGTCTCGCCCCCGACGATGGGAAGGCGAAGAAGAGGCAATACTCAGTCAATACTGGAGCGTTTTAGGCTATCGAACTGCGGTGCTTTTGCCTGATCGCACCGAACACGCCTGCTCCGCAAAAGCAGATATTCTGGGGCTTAGATGGCGGACCCGTTCAGAATGGACAGATACAGAGAACCAGATTATTCTTGAGCACTATGCCGAAATGGGGAGCGGCATTCAGGTCTTCCTGCCAGGTAAAAGCCTGTCTGGAATCCGTATGCAAGCGCATCGATTAGGCGTATCAAGAGAGTGTCAGCGCTGGAGCAAAAGAGAAGACGACCTGCTTAGAAAGCACTTTCCTGTAATAGGGGAAGGAGTTTCAGCGTATTTGCCTGGTCGGAGTACTGAGGCCGCCGTCCGCAGAGCATCTGAGTTGGGAATAAAGAAAACTACCGCAAGTCGTGCATGGACAGACGAGGAAAATGAGCTCTTGCGAAAGCATTATCCATCAATGGGGCGGCATTCTGCCTCCATGATACCGACACGAAGCGAATTTGCCTGTGCAGCGCAGGCCAGAAAGCTTGGTCTTAATGCGAAAGGTCATGTCATCGCACAACCGGCGGTTAAATGGACCTCCGAGGAAATCGAAGTGCTCCGCAAACACTATCCAAGCATGAAGGGAAAGGTAGTTCAACTCCTGCCCCGTCATACGAAAACACAGTGTATTTCAAAGGCCACTGATTTACACCTTGGTGCCTTGCGGCTCTGGAGTGAAGAGGAAGATCAAATTCTTAAGAAGTTCTACCCTACAATGGGAAAACAAGTTGTAGATCTCCTACCGGGAAGGACCGTATCCGCCTGTCACGCAAGAGCAAATGATGTCTTGAAATTACCCTATGTGGGAAATCGTTGGACAGCGGAGGAGGATGCAATCCTCAGAAAATACTATCCGTCAGAAGGGACGAAAGTTGCGGTGCGATTACCTGGGCGATCAAATAGCTCATGCAAAAATCGGGCCGATAGTCTTGGCGTGCGTGTTCAAATCGCGTCATCAAAGATCAAGGGTCAGTCAGAATAACACACCGCAGTCGAATAGTAACTGAATATAGACCATGAACTTGGGGGAATTTACCCCTAAGTTTACGGTGAACGGAAATGGCAGGGCACCGAAGCTGGTACCCTGCCATAAGGCTCATTCAGATATAACGCTTTTACTACAAGCTCTCAAAAAACTGTTCGCAGAGGGCTTTGATCTCATCTTCCCGGCTAAGGACGCTGATCCAATCCTCCGGAATAGCAGATAGGCCATACCAAAGGCCGGCCAAGCCACCAGCCACCGCACCAACTGTGTCGGTGTCTTCACCCAGGTTAACGGCCTGAAGCACGCAGCTGCGGAAGCTGTCGGTATGCAGCAGGCACCACAGCGCAGATTTCAAAGTATCGAGGACATAGCCGCTGCCGCGAATTGCCGTGATGGGCAGGTCTTTCAATGTCTCCAGATTCACTTCTGTGAAGTAGGAGAGGAAGTCAGCCAACTCTTTATGCTTGCTGTAAACTGCCTCCGCCTTCTCGATGCCGGAATAGATCGCCACATCCAGACCGTTACCACGCAGGATCTCATTGACAACGGAGCAATAAATGCCACAGGAAATCAAGCTGATTGGATGCGCATGGGTGATCCTGGAGGCGTTATGTACGATCTCATACGCATCCCACTCATCATTCCAACAGGAACCCATCTTTTCATGCAGATAGAGCGCCAACGGCATAATCCGCATGAGGGAGCCATTCCCGTTATCTCGTTCCCCAGAAGCACCGCACTCCAGCGCTGGTGTCCGATGGGCATACTTCACTAAGGCCTTCCTCGTTGCGATGCCCATGTCAAAAACTTCGCCATGAGCAGCCCAGTACCCCTCATCAGCCCAACGCAGGAAGTTCTCCGCCATATCCTCATAATCTACACCATGGGTGAGGCTCTCCATCAGGCAAAGCGCCATGGAGCTGTCATCAGACCATGTGCCGGCGGGTTGATCGTGCGTGCCGTATTCCCGCATACCAATGACAGGGTTTGCGTTGAGTTCAAATCGACTCATGAATTCTACGGGTACGCCCAGAGCATCACCCACAACAACACCGAGCATCGCCGCTTTTACAGTTTTAATATCCATTCCACATTCCTCTTTCACGGTTCAGGATTGACTTGAACATGATCATAAAGCTGAGTGACCGACCGAACATGCACAGCCATCTCCTCAACCACAGCTTCAGGCCCAATGACCTGGGCAGAAGCGCCAAAGCCAGTAATCCATGCAAAGAACTGGGGACTCACCACCACATTGGCCCGGACGGTGAAATGATTATCACCATCCGCCACGAGGAAGACATCATGGCCCAGACGATCCATGACCGCACCAACCAGGTGCTTCTCAAACCGCATCTGGACATTGACCTCATCGCCGGAGAACATTCCGAAGACCTTCTTTGCGTATACGGCCATGTCGATGGCAGCATAGGCCTCAGCGCCGTCACGATCTTCCTCCAGAACGGTGATGTCATCCATCTTATCCACCCGGAAGTGCTTGATGATCTCCATCTCAGAGTCATAAGCCACAAGATAGTAATTCTCATCGTCCCAGCACATAGCGAAGGGGCTCATCACATAGAAGGCACCATCTCGGCGGTAGCGTTTCTGCTTTTCCACTGTGTACTCAAAATAGTGGAACTGGATCTTCTTATTCTTGGCGATGCCGTCATAGATGGAATCTACATTGTAATAGATGGCCTCGTTCACCGACTTCACTCGGTTCAGAACAAAGACCTGCCGGTTCAGCAGCTGCGCCTCATGGATGCTGGCCAACTGTTCAATCTTCCGGATGAGGGTGTGCGTCTTCTTCCGGGTAATGAATTTCGATGACTGAACAGAGTCAACGAGCAACTTCAGCTCCGGAAGCTCAAAGTCACGATTTGCCACAAAGTAGCAGTGGTTCCGACCGGACGCCACCTGAACAATGTCCAGGCCGAAGTCACGCAGGGCGTCAATATCATCGTAGATACTCTTCCTCTCCGCAGAAATTCCGTTGGACTCCAGATGGTCAATGATCTGTCGCATGGTAACGGGGTGTCCCTCATCGGAATTGTGGAGCAGGAAGTTCATCACATAGAGAACCTTCAGTCTCTGATTGGGTGCTCTTGACATGAGTATTATCCTCCTGTAGTTCAATTTTCATGTTCTGACTATACCACAAAATCTGTCCATTAAAAAGGACAATAGACGAATATCTCCCCCATTTGAGCGGCTGCCTATCGGCAGTCGCTTTTTTGTTCATAAAAAGTTTACAAATTATTTTGCTGTTCTCCCGACATTTCCGGAATTTTCGAGGAGAGCTGAAAGCAAGACCACCAAAGAAAGGGGCTTAGCCTATGAAGACGAATCAGAAAAAGACCAAAAACGCAAAACCCAGAAGACCGATCCGGTGCCAATACTGCGGTGCCGTTGCTGTGCTGCGGCCGGCCTCTGAGATCTACGAGGATAAGAAGCGCACGGACATGCTGTATGTTTGCGGGCACTACCCCGCCTGCAACTCCTATGTGGCCGTCCATCCTGGCACCCTTGAGCCCATGGGGCCGCTGGCCAATGGAGATCTGCGGCATCTGCGCATTCGGGCTCATCGCACCTTCGATCAGATCTGGCAGCGCCGAATCATGAGTCGTCAATCCGCCTACCGCTGGATGGCCGACTACTTCGGGCTCCGGAAGCAGGATGCCCATATTGGAATGTTCAACGAATACCGCTGCCAGAAGCTGATTGAGAAGAGCCGGGAGGTTCTCGAACAGTGTGGCAAGGCGGCAAGCTAAGGAGGAATGAGACATGAAGAACATGATGACGGATTATCAGCGTGAGCTGACTACGAACAACCTGCACCTCGTTAAGGAGGTCATCCAGAAGCGGATCAAGATCAATAACCTGCCGCTGCTCGCCTATGAGGACTTCTTCGCCATTGGCTGTGAAGCTCTCTGCCGCGCTGCCATGGCATACCAGCCCAGTCGTGGAGAATTTGCGCCTCTGGCCTGCCGGTACATTTACAACACCTTGATCGACCATGTACGCCACCAGAACTATTTCCACTCCTTCAGCGCATCTCCGTTCATTGACGATGATGATGAACGCACCATCTATGACCTGATTGGTGCTACGGATGACATGGACGATAAGATCTACGGCAACAGCGTCATGGATACTCTGGGTAAGTGCAAGGCCAAGTATTCCGGGATCACCCTGAGGGGAGTCGAAGCCATTGAGCTGAAGCTGCTTGGCCATGAGACTCGTGAGATCGCCGAGCGTTATGGTACCACGGTCAACAATGTCAATGCGTGGATCTCGCGGGCACGCTCCAGACTGAAGGATGATCCTGAAATGTCCAAGTTGATGGAGGACTAAAAGAAATTTGTTGTTGTATTCCGACCGATGGCGTAATTAGAGTTAGATTAAAGACGAGGAGGCAACTTTCATGATGACTTTTTATTGTGCTGTCGGAAGCTATCGGCTGAAGACCGAGCAGGGCCATAAAGTTCCATATATTCAGAAGCTGGGGGCACTCCACCCCATCTCCACTCTGGAGTTCCTGATCTGGACCACCTTACTGTGGGAGGTCATGACCTATCAGGAACTGAAGGAAGTATATGAAGAGCAGCGCGAGGGGCTTGGCCTGGATGTACCGCCCCTGGACAATTTGCTGGATAACCTGGTGGCCCGCAAGCTTGTTATGAAGGGCGTAGGTTATACCGGCGTCGATGCGCTCTACAATATGCTGGCTAATGCCTTTGTTATCCCCTATGAGTTGTCCGGCGTCAAGAAGACCGCCACCGCCATCAAGCTGTTTCTGAAGGGCAAACTCTCTTTTCTGGAGACGATGCAGGTGCTGCGTACCAACCGCCCGACTGCGGATGAAGCGCGAGTCATCGATCTGATCCGGCAGACGCCTCTGAGCACTGCGGAGCTGGTGCGCTGCTTCGATCTGAATCTCCGGGATGTAAGCACGGTAGATAAGTTACTGGCAGGACTGTATCCGGACGAAAACTCTGACCAGGCCCACATTGCGAACGAAGAGATCTTTTCCCAGAACACTACGCCTGTGCTTCAGGCCGTAGCCAATCTCTATCTGGATCGTAAGGTCATTTTGGAATATGCATGAACCGGATAGAACGGGTTCGAATGGGGGCGTTTGGTGTAAACACGGACTATGGAGGAAAATACCTCTCTATTCGAAAAGCAATTCATGCCGCAGGATTTGATGAGTTTTATCAAGCGGGTTCTATAAACAGGTTTTGTCCGATGAATATTGTGGCAGAAAGCACTGTACTCCAAAAAAGGTTTTGGTTCGTTGTGGGTGCTGACGGGACTCTTAGTGTAATCACGAGAGAATATGGCGCAAGCAATGATTCTGTCAGGGTCAAATGCAGAACACAAGGCGATATGGTGAACGAAATATATAGAATCAAAAGACAAATTGATGCGCAGAACAGCTTGAGAAACGACCTGCATATATGAAAAGGCCACGGCTTTCACAATTCGAGTGGAGGTCGTGGTCTTTTATTATCAACAAACTGGGGTTTCATGCCCCAATTCTTTTTTGGAGGTAAGATATGGACAGAAAACTACCAGATGCAATCATGCAAAAGGTCTGCAAGATGATTGTGTGTTCAGCAGTCATCACTGTTATCGGCCTAATCTGGGGCTTCACCTCTCGTGATGCCATTGTCGTTGGACTAACTGCTGCTATCGCTGTTGCGGGTGGGCTAAGGGCATGGGGCCTCTATCGTACTGTGAAGGCGCAGAATTACGAAGAGGCAGACGGAATCGTGAGAGACCTCAGGCTCAACAAGCTTCGGAAGCGGACGGAATTACTTTTTGAAGATCAGGATGGTGATGTGCAGCGATTGATTCTGGAAGGTCTCCATCGCTTTCAGGCAGGGGCCAGTTACCGGCTCTACCTCCAGAAGGTAACGGTGGATTTATCAGTTGTTCCGGAAGCGCTTTTACCTGGTCGGACACTGCTCGGCTATGAAGTGCTGGATACCTGAAGCAAAGGCACAGGGGATGTCCTCACCATCGCATTTGCAAAAATGAAAGTAGATTTTGGTATCCTCCCGAACACATGAAGGTCATGCTAAGATACTCGTGTACTTATTAGATTGTGTTTCCCTTCGGGGACTTGATAAGCAGTGAGCCTTTGAGCGATTGTCTCAGGCGTTTTTCAGCTTCGTGTGGCTGGCAATTCGTTGCCGGCTGTATGGAGCTGCTTTTTATTCCAGCGGCTAAGGGCTTGCTGGTATGGATTTGCCAAATCGCTGCGTGCAGCGTTTGGATATATTTTGATAGCCTGATCATAACAGGCGGAAAGGAAGTACACTATGCCGTATGCAAACCTGAACCTGGAGGGCCGATTGGTAAACGACCCGGAATTCAAGCAGGGTAAAGACAACCGCGAGTTCTGCAACTTCCGTGTGGCCATCAACCAGTGGCATGGCGATCAGGAGCAGTCCTTCTTCGTCAGCTGCACCGGTGGTGAGGGCATCAGCGCCCGCATCAAGAAGGCCGGCATGAAGAAGGGACGCCTGATCCACATCACCGGCGATCTGACTCTGCGCGACTATCAGACGCGAGACGGTCAGACCAGAACATCTGCTGATGTCTCTATCCAGAACTGGCACTTCGTCGGGCCCAAGCCCAAGGACGAGGAGACCAGTGCTCCCCAGGCCAACGGCGCATCTGCGCAGCAGGGCACTGCCCATCCTGACCAGTATATCGGCGATGACGACGATTTGCCGGTCTAAGGAAAACAAGATCTATAGGGGTCGTAAGTGTTGAGAGTGCTTACGACCCCTCTTTTTTGTTTTCTGATCACATTTAAGAAAGGACTGAATTGAATGGCGAAATTACGCCGACTGAATGCTTCCACTCTCTTTAAGTGCCTGGTGGTACCCACCATGCTCCTCTGCGCGATCTTCCACAAGCCCGCATTGCAGTGGATCGCCTTCTCCGCATTATTGCTCTGGTTCATCGTTCTGTTGCTGTCCACCTTCGGGGGGATCGTGGAGCGTCGGAATCGGAAGCGCATGGAGAAAAAACTGGGCCAGCTCACAGCTGCGAAGTCGGAGCCGGTCCAGCTGGGCTCTGCCGCAATGCTGCCGGAGAACGAGGTGTTCCTGATCCGACAGATTCATATCCGGATTACGGAGCAGCTCAAGGCGTCCTATCCTATGGTTTCCTGGATCTGGGTCAAGCGGCCCAGTGTCGAGGAGATCTGCCGGGGTGGTGTCTGGAAAATCCGAGTAGCCAACACGGAGCCCTTCAACTTCGGCGAGGTGGAGATCACCAGCAAGGGTGCGATCCGGATCGTGATGATCCAGGCGGTCTCACTCAGCGACGCTGAGGTGAAGAATGGCGATGATCTGGCTCCGGAGGATCTGATGAAACAGGTTGATGTCAAGAGCTGGTACGAAGGTACCGGCGAGGCAGTGCTGAGCACCATGATCGATAACCTGAATGCCCAGGGCCATCGCAAGCTTCTGATCAAAGAGGATGGCGAAGTGTGTATCACACTGGCTGGCACTGAGCAGAAGGTGGATCAGATAGCTGACTTCCCTCCTCGAATCGTCTGGGAGGAATTCTGTCAGCTGTTAGCTGAAGACGACATCACCGCCACCATTATTCCTGAAGGCCTTGCAATGGCCTGGTAACTGTCTGAGAGGAGTTTTCTAATTATGGGAAGATGTAAACTTTTCGAGGGTTGGACTTTCAAACTGTCCATACCCGCCCCTTTTGATGACCCTGCTATGAGTGGCCCGAAGGACTACGGCATCTCTCAGTACAACGGTACTGGTCGAGTGATGAAAGCCACCTTGCACGCCCCCTCCATGCGGGCGCTGCTGGCGTATGCCAGACTCGTGCTGGCCACCGAGGCCGGTGCGGCAACGGATGGATTAGGCGTTGTTGGCCATCAGGGTAACACCTTTAAGATCGCAGAGTATAAGTCTGCCGGCAAGACCGATTGTGTGGTCTTTAATGTCAATACCGGCAAATTCATTGTTGGCCAATTCCCCGACGGCACCGATACACCCAGCCCGTACAATCTGGGCATGGGTGGCGGCTCCGGCACGGCTATGCTGTTTGCGTTGATGCCGATCTTCGACTCCGATACGGAGTTCCACGATTGCTTCAACACCTTCAAACAGCAGATGGATGCCGGTTGGTCTGATATGAAGGCAGCGGAAGAAGCGGCGCTCACTCTTTGCGACAATATGTACCGTCGCATTGAAGCAGCAACGCAGCTCCCTAAGGCCGGCATCAAGGTCGCAATCCCCGCAAGTGGCAATATCACCGCACTATCCAAGATGGCGCTGGATAATGGCAGCTATACCCCCACGGGGGAGCTGTACGGTTCCTTCTCCATCCTTCAGGTCGGTGCGCAGCCTACTGCGGCGAATACGGTCTATTCCCACACCGACTTTGTTGGTAAGTATCCGTTGTCACAGCGGAAGCTGTCTGCACGAGAGGAAGCAATGGTTCCTGTGCTTCCGGACTACTACATCATCCCGAAAGAGGTGGTTAGAGTCTGCGAGCACGCCATGCTGACAACATCGACCAGCCAACCGATGCGCAATTTCCTGTTCCGTGGCCCTGCCGGCACCGGCAAGACGATGGGAGCGCAGGCAATCGCAGCTGGCCTCCATCTTCCCTACACCCTCATCACCTGCAATACCAACACCGAGATTTCGGACATCGTTGGCCAGTTTATTCCCGATACCGGGGATAGCGCTGGGGGTGTGAGTGGTGACATTGGCGAGCTTCCCAAGATCTCCGACATCATCATGCATCCTCCCTCCGTCTACAAGGAGCTGACGGGTATCTATGATGAGGATCGGACGGAAGACGATGTGCTGGAGAAGCTCATCGAGATCGCAGTATCCAAGCTGATGGTGAAGGAGGAAAAGCACGGCAAGAGCATTCGCTATGTGGAGAGTCCTCTTCTGGAGGCAATCCGCCACGGTTATGTCTGTGAGGTCCAGGAGCCCAGCTGCATCATGAGCCCCGGCGTCCTGGTGGGCCTCAATGCCCTGATGGACAACTGCCAGCTCATCACGCTGCCTACGGGCGAGCGTGTGCATCGCCACCCGGATGCGGTCATCGTTGTGACGACCAACGCCGGGTACGAGGGTTGCAGACCGCTCAACCAGAGCATACTGTCCCGTCTGGAGCTGAAGTTTGATATGGAGGCCCCGAATCTGGCCACCATGGTACAGCGGATCATGAAGATCACCGGTTTTACCGACGAGCAGGAGGCTACGAAAATGGCCAAAGTGGTGCGGGACATCGACGAGCGATGCCGCCAGACGATGATTCTGGATGGCTGTTGCGGTATGCGTGAGTTCAAGGCATGGGTACTTTCTACCATGATTACCAAGAACCCTTACGAGTCCGCACTATCCACCATTATCAGTTCGGCGTCTGCCGATCCCGATAACCAGGCTGATCTGATCTCCACCTGTTTGGAGCAGCAGTATCAGCCGTCCTGATCATGGAGGTGACTTGCGTGAAAGTATGTATCTACCCCAAGCCGGAGCTTGTGGCAACATGGCTAAACGACCGGGCACAGATGGAAGAAATGACGAAGCCCACACCCACCTGTCTTCGCTGCGGGCGACCGATTGACCGTGGAATTGCCAACAATGCCTTCAGCCGGGCACTTGATGTGTATGTATGCGCATCCTGCGGCATGGAAGAAGCGATGGAGGACTACCAGGGGCAATACCTGCGGCTCGTGGATTGGGATGCGGTGCGTCAAGGCCGGCTATCGTCCTCGAAGGAAGAGTTCGACCTGGTGCTTCAGCCCAGCTGTTCGTTCCGTGACGCCTATGACGGTCCGCTCAAGAAGAGCCCGTTTTCCAGCGCCAAGATCCCTGAGCGGGAGATCGCCTATTCCAGGAATGATTACAGCAATGGCCATTGGTTCACTACATGGTTCCATTGCGCTCCCGTTTTGACCGATCCCGAACTGGTTTCTGAGGTGCAGAACAGCATGGATGCGTTGCTGAAGATGCCGGAGCTTATGCATCTCCGGGCATTCCGACGCATGGCCAAGCTGTGTGCTGAGCAAACCGAAGATCCCACGGAGTTCAACCTGTACGGAGAAACAAAGCACTTTGACCTGTGGCTGCGCCTCATCACCAGAGAGAAGGACTACAACCTGTATGTCCACTACTTGTTGAAGGAGCAGCAATCGTGAAGACAGCGCCAGACGGCGTTTTGAAAGGAGACTTGAGCATAATGATGAATTTTTTCTGGGCACCTCTGGAGTTTAAGTTCGCCATCTCTGTGGCAGCGGTGTGCTGTAAAGTCCTGCCGGGCAACACGCCGGAATGCAATGCGCAGTATGTGCAAAGCGTTCTTGAGCGAGTGTTCGACCACTCCGATCTGGAGCCGCAGGTGACGCCTATGACCTATCCCACCTCTTATAAGTGTCCTCTGATTATCTCGATCAATGGGGATATGCAGCGCCTGCTCTGGTACTACCCAGGCATGAAGGCGCTGGAGCTGTCCGATGCGCTCTATGACCTGCTCTACGATGTAATTTTCGATCCTGTCGCCGCCATGGCGTAACGGGAGGGTAAGCCAATGAGAACATCCCATAAACAGATCCGTAAACGGATTCTGGAGGTCAAGAGCAAGATCACCGATGAAGAGTTCTTTGCGTCCAAGGCGTACCGCGCCTACCTTATGGACATTACGGAAAGCGCCACTCGGCGCTATAAGCAGCCCCTGAAGGTATTTGTGGCAGCCGATCATGACGATCCCTCTCTGGCGTACACCGACATCAGCAGAGGCATGGTCTATATCAACGCCTGCAACGAAATCACCTGGAGTATGCCCGGCCGGCGTCTTCGCTCGCTGAGCATTGAGGGAATGAATGCCCATGAAAATGGCCACAACCTCTTCACGGATGGCAGCGTGTGGAATACCCACTTCAGTAAGCTTCAGAAGGGCAAATTCTATCCCCATGTTCCGAAGGGTCTGACAGCGCAGCAGAAGGTGTATGCAAAGGAAATTCAGACAGCCATGCTGGATGACACCGATGAGGTGCCCAGAGCCGTGCTTCTGGAGACCGCTCACACCCTGAGCAACATCCTGGAGGATGGCTATGTGGATGCCAGATACTCGCTGGAGTTTCCCGGCACGCCTGCGAAGGGGATCACCCTCAACAACTTGCGTATCGTAGAATGCGCTCCGGATCTTCAGACGATGATCGACAAGAAGTACTACGATCATCACATCATTGAGAACCTGCTGATTCAGTACATCAAGGCCGGAGAAGTCAATAACCTTTCCGGCTACTCCGGTGAACTGCTGGATATGGCGATTAAGCTGATCCCGATTGTGGATGATTGCGTGCGAGATGAGGATGCTCGTGGCCGCTGCAATGCCGCCAACTACATTCTCATTGAACTATGGCCCATTATGCAGCGATGCTTCGATGCCCTCAGGGACATACAGAAGCAGGCGCAGCAAAGCAGTCAGAATCAGCAGCCTTCCGGCTCTGGTGGCGGTCAGCAACAGCAGAACGCAGGAAGTCCCGGCCAGGGCGCACAGGAGGCCCTTCAGGCAATCCAAGCGGCGCTTCAGGCTCAGGTGCCTAACCTGCCTCAGAATCCGACCGGCAAGAACACGCCGGTGGCCACTACCCAGGCCTTCGTACCCAACCAACAGCAGCAGGAAGCTCTGAAGGAGGATGTACAGAAGGTTCTGGCTGAGGAAACTGCCAGGATTGCGGCCCATGTGACCCACGGCATTGACAGTGAAGGTGATGGAGAAATCACCACCAACACCGAATACGCCGGCAACGGATACCAGCACGCTGCATCTGATATTGAGCGGGTACTGGAGGAGATGGCGGAGGGCATCGTCCACGAAGCCATGGAGGAGGAGCTGTCTGAAGAGCTTCAGCGTGAGGCAAATACCATTTCGTATGGCAATGCGCATCGGGGCATCAATGTGACCGTGAACCGAATGTCTCAGGTCGATCCGGATCTGGTGGATGACTACAACGCAGTCGCCCCGGAGCTGCTTCGATTGTCCAAGAGACTCCAGAAGAGCGTCAGCGCCGCCCTGCGTGATAAGCGCCAGGGCGGCAAGCAGACGGGTCTACTGGCAGGTAAACGGCTCAATCAGCACGCACTCTACCGTGATGATGGAAGAATGTTCTACAACACCAGGCTCCCGATGGACCCCATCAATCTGGCAGTTGGACTTTTGATCGATGAAAGTGGCAGCATGGGTGGAAGTGACCGCATCACAAAGGCTCGCGCAACGGCAATCGTCGTGCAGGACTTCTGTGAGAAGCTGGGCATTCCCATTGAAATCATGGGCCACACAGCATCCTGCTGCCATGTGGAGCTGTTCTCCTATGCCTCCTTCGACTCTGTGGATCGGAAGGACAGGTATCGTTTGATGGATATGAGCGCCAGAAGCTGTAACCGGGATGGCGCAGCACTTCGCTTTGCTGCGGAGAAGCTGTATCGCTACCCGGCAGATGCCAAGATGCTCATTCTCATCTCGGACGGCCAGCCCAACGATCACGGCTATTCCGGAACGGCGGCAGAGGCAGACCTGCGTGGCATCAAGCAGGAGTATGAACGAAAAGGCGTGAAAATCTTTGCGGCGGCGATTGGCGATGATCGTGACAAGATTGAGCGGATCTACGGAACCGGCTATCTCGACATCACGGATCTGAACAAGCTGCCCATCACGCTGACCAATCTGATTGCCCGGAACCTCCCCATTTGAGGTTACGGGCGGAATGGAGTGAATGATGAACAATACGAGAATCGACTACCTCTACCGGGATGCTGACAACTACAAGCGAGACAATACCTGCGTGGTTGCCGGCGCAATTACCGAAGAGCAGAAGGCGGTCATCCTTGACAGCCTTGACGATGGCGAATACTTCATACCCAAGCTGGTCGGAATGCCTGAGAAGAAGTTTGATACCTACGATCCTCAGGCAGATCACCCCTTTTTCGAGCTGGGTTCGGAGAGCTTCCGTCATACCGACGACGACCCGACACTGGAGCTTACTGTCACGGAACTGGTTGAGCGATTTCGCGCTCATAAGGAGAAGTGGTTCGCTATCGACTATGACAACGCCTTGAGCATGGTCAGAGTGCTGGTGGATAACCTGGTCAATGACGAAGGTGGTCATTCGCAGGATGCGATCAAACGACTTTTTGAGTTGGGCTTTGAAGCAAGCGATCTGCTGTGTCTGGACTTCCAGAAAAGCGACATCGAGTATGTGCAAAGCCAGATGGTGGAGGAAAAGTGAATATGAAGGCTAAGGTACGCAAAAGGAACGGAAGACCGAAGCGGTTCTGTGATCCGAATTGCTGCGACCACTGCCTGTATGTCGGCGAGGGTGACTTTCTTTGTGATTGTCACCCTCGCGGTGAATATGTGGTGGTCATGTCAGACTGGGAGCGAACCGAGTTCTTCCTGCACTGTATGAAAAAGAAAGGGTGACAATGAGAAATGATGGAGCATTGGAAATTCGCAAACCTCATTCACGGGCCGATTGGTGAAGCGCTGGATAAGCACTTTGCTGAGCAAGGCTGGGTACTGGAGCGAAGGGCGGATGCCGGCGAAGCCGGCTATCAGGTGTTTTTCGGCGCAGGTGTGCAAGTGGACAATCTGTATGAGTACGGTTTCCCCCATCTCTACGATGAGGAGATGACCGTGGCTTTTGCGGTGGACTTCTACAACCGACATATCTGCACGAGTGGCCAGACGCAGCAGATGCCCGCCGTGCAAGCTGATGGAGGTGCCTTATGAGAATTTGGCATGATACCTCCTATGTGAGTGAAATGGACAAGCAGCTGATAGCTCACGGGCTCGCTCAGGAGAGCTACTACAGCCTGCGCTTCAGCTTCGTCTACACGCCGGAGGAGCGTGAGCAAAACCGGCAGATGAGCATGATGAGCCATTCCATGTCCCCGGAATGCTGGCGTCAGATCTGCACGCAGGATGCGATCCGGCGCAGCGACGCCATGCACGAGGTCATGAAGGAAATCAGCAAGCAGTTCGTTTGCTATCAGTACGAGGAGAAAAAGGATTATGAAGGGCCCGCATGGGATCTCTTCTTCTGGTGCAACAGCTTCAACAACACCTATCGTGACAGTGGCCTCACCAGCCGGGACTATTCGTATTTCACGCTGAGCTTTAATAGCAATCATGCTCTGGACAAGCAAAAAGAGATCTGCCGCAAGGTTTTGGAACTGCTCGAAGCTAAGTACGCCAACTGGCCCAACCTTGATGTTGCAATCCAGCACGAGACCAAAGCGGATACCGCTAAAATCCAAGCCGCTGTCAGGGCCGCACTTCCCGATGTGCTGAACTATCCCTGCCACTATGCAAACATGGTCGGCAAGGTGGTACAGACGACTAAAGGCTATTTCTTCAAAAAGAAGTATGCCCGGAAGTACGGTTATCGGCTTAGCGACGAGGACATTCTGGATCTCTTCTGGAATATGCCCAAGGCGGAGTCCGCTTCGGAGGTGGGCCATGCGCAGTGAAAAGCCTGTGGAGCACCGCAACTGGATGATGGTCAAGCTCATCGACCATGTTGGGCATGAAATCGTCTGTGTTGCCTACGGGGACCTCGATGTTCCCCACGATGTCTGCATTGAATGCGAAACCTGCGGCTGTGTCCTCGTGTCTGCGGAAGACTTTGATGAAGCGGATGGGGGTGACGGCTGATATGGCTAAGAGGCTCCCATTTGAAACACCTGCTGCCAAAGAGTTTGTGAAGACCTTTGATACCCTCAGTCAGCGCCATAATCCATGGACGGTGTGGGGTGACTTCATTACCATGCACGCCTGCTTGCTCTCAATCGCGTTTGACCGAAGTGACAAAAAGCGGTTTGACGACCGCTCGGAAGCACTTCAAGCCACGCTGAATCGGTACTCGGAGAAGGAACTTACGGTCTTTGATCGCCTATTCGAAATCACGACAGCGAGCCTTGAGAAAAATCCTGAGCAGGACTTCCTTGGCCGGCTCTATATGTCATTGGACTTCGGCAGCCAGTGGCACGGACAGTTTTTTACGCCGTGGAATGTTGCTTACATGATGGCCATGATGACTATGGGGCCTGAAACTGACCCACTCCAAGGCCGTGAGTTCGCTTCCACCTGTGATCCTTGCTGTGGCGCTGGTTGTATGCTTTTGGCGGCAGCGGCAGCCTATGAGAATAAAGAGAAGGATCGGATACCCCAGCGGGATCTTCTGCTGGTCGGTCAGGATCTGGATCGAACGGTGGCGCTGATGTGCTATATCCAACTGTCCCTCCTGGGATATGCCGGCTATGTAGCTGTCGGGAATTCACTGACGAACCCGGTGGGTGGTCCGGATCTATTCCCCCGGATTGGCGAAGGCGGCGAGTTGTGGTTTACCCCCGGTTGGTTTTCACCTGTATGGAACCAGCGCCGGCAACTGGAGATCATCAAGCGGATGTTTTCTGAAGTGCTGGCAGCTGAAGCTCCAGTCGTTCAGGAAGGGGGTGAAGGATGATATGGACAGGAAGATCAAATTGCCCGTTACCTGGTCGGTATGCGGAATCGTTGAGATCGAGGCTCCTTCTATCGAGGAGGCCGTGAAACGCTTCAATGACACGATTGACGACATCCCTCTTCCGGAGGATGGGCAGGTCTATGTCGAGGGCTCGTTTGAGTTGACCTCGGATGATCCCGAATTCATCAAGTGCTACAACTGATTATTTGTGGAAAAGGAGTTGAAATTGTGAACGCGGAAAAACGGAATTATTACACCTTGCAAGAGCTCATGGAAGAAACCATGAAGCTGGTCAAGGCAGACCCGGAATACCCCAAAGCGTTGGCCCTGTGTCCGCTTGACTACCAGAGTGTTTCCAGCAGTGTGAAGAATGAGAGGATAACCTTGTGCGAGTTCAATGTGCTTGGCTATACCGAGTACGGCGGGAGTGAAGGGATCTACGGTACGATCAGCTTCTACGGCGATTGGTCGCCGCATTGCCATATCAAGTCCTATGGTTCTGTTGGCCTCACGGCCTATACACTCAAAACACTCAACGACGACAAGGATGCCTTTCACGCAATGGGCACGCTGGTCAATCTGATCAGCTACTATGCCCACGAACTCATAGAGCGCAACCTGAATCGGTTTGATTAAGGGGGCGGCAAGAATGAGGAACTTTGAAGACTACCTATGCGACCGCAACGACATGATCGACAACGCCAGTTATGAACTGATTTGCGTGTTGACGGCTAAAAATCATCATGGTGATCAGAGAGAAGACATTGGCACCCCTGATTGGGACATGGCGATCATTGCCGAGGTCACTGATGCGGTTAAAGAGATCCTTCAGGAGAAGGTCGGACACACCTGCCACCCCTACCATTGCGACGAGACTCCGTGTTATCTCGCTGGGGATTGCAGCAATCCGCACTGCCTGTTCAAGGATCAATCTGGTGGAAAGGAGTAACTGGCTATGGGTTTGGATTCGTTTATTTTCAAAATCAGCCGCCCTGAGCATCTGGACAAGAAGCAGTACACGGTGAAGGAAATTGAAGGCCTCGGTCTCGTCTGCATTCCCTATCAGGATTTGACGCAAGCCAACAAAAATAACCTTCGTTGCTGTGTGGCTGTGCTTGAGGTGGAAAACCTGTATTACGACCTGGAGAAGATCCGTGCGGAATACGGTCTCTCAGAAGACGCGCATATCGGCGCTCTTATGGGCGATGGTTCCATTGATGTGGTTGACTCCTCGGAAGATAATCCGTTTATCAGGGTATCCATCTCTCATGACGAGATTAAGGAGAAATTCATTCTCCGACAGACAGATAAATGCTATGTGTTCCGAAGAGAGATTGTTAAGCAATGGCGTTCGGAGCACAAGATTAGTGCCTTCTTCAACCTTGAGGCGGGGCCTACTGAGAACATCAGCTACTATCCGGTGGATGAGTATCTGGCCGCAGAGTTCAATGACCGTTTCCATGAATCGCTCCCCACAAAGGCTATGCCGAAAGGCACAGGCCTGTTCTACTATGAGTGGTTTTAAGGGGGGAGATGGTTTGTATAGCACGATTATTGAACTGAGCAGTACCCCCATCGCAGAAGAGAATCGAGCCTCCCATGAGGAGATTCCCGATTGGTTCCGAGATGGTATTGCTGACTACACCGAGGATGCGGACGACAGAGAATTGTCCCTCCGGAGCTTTGCTCAGGCTATGGACGACTATGCCGACTTCAACATCGAGGAGAACAGTCTGACACTAAAGGAAGACGCCAAGGAGCAGTTCTTCCAGGGGGCCTACCGCAAGTACAAGGAAACCCTTGAAAAGCTTGCACAGGTGCCGCTGGAGGAGTTCAGCGGCTTGGCTCAAACTCCTTCGGGGACAGATAGTTTATCTCATCTCATGTATTCCCTCCGAGGGACGATTGAGGATCGGTTTGGCACTTACATCTACGAAGACGAAGAACTCAGCACCCTCGAAGAGTGGCTCAGATACGCTTCCAATGGAGTCTCGTACTACATTGGCGGCGTGATGGCTTACCACTACTGATGCTTGGGGGTGTGAGATGAATCAGCGTAGATGTAAGGTTCGCAATGTGGAGCGCACAAAGCTCATTCAAATCATTTCCGACACATACGACGATTCGCGCTTCGGTGTTGGCATTGGCGCGGAAGAAGACTGCGATTTTTTTAGTAGACTCCAAATCAACAGATCCGGGTACTACTCAAAGGATCTGCTGCTGAAGGCGGTTCAGGAGAGCGAGCGATTAGAGTTCCCAATCATAGATGACCACCTCATCATAAATGAGAGGCTTTTCGTTTATCCAAGTCATCTTGATCAGAACCAAAGCGTGCCCCCGACGCCCAATGCGGATGGCTTTGTCCACTGCATCTGCAAGTATAATCCACACTTTGATGTCTACTACCGTTTCGATCACGAGAAAAAGTGCGTTACTTTCGCGCTCGGAAAACTGCGTAAAGAGGTGCGCTTAATTGAGTACACCGAATGGACCAGGAAGATTGTGAAGGGCACAATTCTCTGTTCAACCAGTAAGGACTTGGAAGCACATTTTGAGGATGAGTTCTGGAATCCCATAGCTGTTCGTTATGGCAGGAAGCTGTTAGGCATAAAGCCATTAGTTTAAGAAAGGTTTGGTAACACCATGAGTGAATTCAAAATTGATAACCAGATTGCAGTCTATAAGACCAACAAGAAGCTGTGCGAGTTCAACGATAAGCTGAAGGTGGCCCCGGTGGAATACTACGGCCACATCCATGCCCAGGGCGAGAAAGTCGGCCAGAGCAGATCCAGATCCTGCATCGGGATCGTGCTCCAGGACTACTCCAACGGCACTGGTGCCAACACCGTCCGCGTGACGGCTAACCTGTCCCCGGAGTTCTTCGCCTACGCCCTCAGCAGGGTGTCCATCGGTGTGGAAGCGTTCGAGTTCGTGGAGGAAAAGATCTTCGGTGAGCCGGACGATAAGGGCATGAGTAAAGTTACCAAGGTGACCATCAAGCGAGCCGCCTTCGGCAACGACGGCAAGCCCCGGAACTATCCGTGGTGCGTTATCGTTGAGAATGGTCGTGCTGTCAAGGAAAGCACTCAGACCGGCGGCACCCACGCCAAGAAGGGCAGCTACCAGAAGGATAACATGGTGTTCGTGAACATCAATGATTATGACTTCTTCAAGCTGATGCAGCAGACCACCCGTTATATCAACGCCTGGGAGCTGACATACGGCCCGAAGCAGGTGCGGGAGGCAGCCAGAATCATCGCAGAGCAGAATGCAGTCCAGTAAGTGAATAGTTTGTTTGAGTCGGGAGAGCGGTGCTGTTGCATCGCTCTCCCGTAGTTTATGAAGGAGGTGCCACATGGCCCAAATGGCGGAAAAAGAGTTCAACTACAGTCTGAACCTATCAAGAACAATGGCTGAGTACGCAGAGGCAGCCCAACACACAGCCGCAGTGCGGAAAGCGAAGTTGGAGGCCTACATCGACACAGCCCGGCGCATCACGGCTTATCAGGAGGAAGGCATCCGTGATGATCTGGTGGATGTCGTTTTCGATAAACGATTGAAGCTGATCTCGGATGCCAATACCGCCGGCGAGTTGAAGAAAATCATGGCGCAGCCGAAGCCGTATTTCAACGGCAACAAATTTATCTCTGATCCACTATCTGTTCCGGAAGAGGAAATGATCCTTTGGTCTATAACCTCGCTCAAAGCGCCGCTTATGCCAGCTGCTTTTGAGCGTTACATGGAACTATTCAAACAGACCTTTGGGATCAGTTCCATTGACGGAGACGCTATATCAAATGCGGCTGAACTACGATTGGAGGTAAATTGAGATGTTGCATTATTACGGCATGGAGTTCCTTCAGGGGCTCCAAAGCTATTATGCCCAACGGCTCACCCTTGCCATGGAGAATGGGTATAGCGCCGATGGTAATAAATACTTCTGGCTCTACACGGAGTTGGATCTGCGGGTCAAGGCCATTCGCCAGACGCTTCTGTTCCTTGACGCACTGCCCAAATTCATGGGTTCAGCTGCTGGTGATGAAAGCATGGGTTATGCACTGAAGTATATTGGTGACTACTTCAAGGCCGACAAGATCGGTGCAGAAGATCGCCAGGAAGGTGAAGTGCATCCGTATTTCAATGACGCAAATCCGTACTGGATTCAGTTCCAGGAGGCGCATGACAATTTCGGAATGGATTATGACCTGACGAACGCTCCCATGCTCTATGTGGATCTCACTGAGTATGTGGTGCGTGGACTCCGGCTCTACTTCCAGATTCGGGAGCGTAAGTTCTGTGCGATTGACCGTGGCAAGTTCGACGAGCTGATGAAGCTCAAATCGCCCTTGCCGATCACCGCCTGACGAAGGGAGGTGATTGACAATGAAGCAATATGTTTTCGAGGGATTTGAGCTCTGGCAGAAGTTGAAACTACTTCGGGTACTGCCCCGCAAGCTCAAAGGCTTAGACGGCCCGATCTACATTACTCTCAAGGACAATATCCAAAAGCGGCAGTACGACTCCATGTGGTACGGCGGCCTCGTTGCCACCATTCAGTATGGGGAGCTGACCGTTGATCTGGAGGCGCTTGGAGATGTTGCGGCCGACCTATACGAGAAGGTCGGTCAGGAAGAGCGGCACCTGGAGTACATCAAGGACAAAAACAATGCCGGCGAGTTCGGCAGCGTGATGCAGAGCTATATTCGGACGGACAAGGAACTGTTCAAACTCTTGAACGATGAGCACAAGCGCTACCATCTGGAGATGCACAATAATAACTGGTGGGAGTGTGTGCCTTATCATAAGGGTGATGATTGTTATCCAGAAAGTTGGCTGACAGAAGGAGACGACATCTGGTGCTCAATCGCTGAAGCCGTGGATTATCTCTATATGGAGGGCTGATCCACATGGGCAAAAGGAAAGAAATCGTCCTGACGGAATACCAGAGACAGTTCGCAACCGAGCATCATGGGCTGCTTCTCAAATTCATGGGCACTCATGGCCTTGGCGATGACGAGTATGGCTTGTTCGCAGAGCGGTATCTAAGAACCGTGGCAACCTACACCAGCAATCAAAAACTCCAGAGCAAATATGCCTTTTCTACAATCCTCTGGTACCGTCTTTGGGCGGAACTGGGGCGGGAAAGGCGGCGTTGGGGCAAACGAAAGCAGTACGAGATGTATCTGGATGACACCATGATGCTGCCAAGCACTGAGGACAACTACGACAGCACATTCCTTTGGCACTCATGGCAGAAGATCCTTACCAGGGAGCAGGTTTCCATCCTGCAATTAAAAGCCATGGGCTATACCAACAAGGAAATTGCCAAGCGTACCGAACTGCCACAACGAGAGGTTGGGCTTAGACTCCAGATCATCCGAGATACTTTGCGAAATAGTGGTACATTTTGAGCAATGGGCTGTCGATTCGTCTGAATCGGCAGCCCATTATCTTTCTAATTGGTAGATAGGTCTATCTCTCGGTGGATTTATTGTAGTCGGGCCGGACATTATACTATCTAATAGAAAGACAGTCTTTCTATTAGGAGGGTATCACTTTGGACACGACGATGATTGGAAAAAGGATACAGGAGGCTCGCCTTGCCCGAAAGCTGACACAGGCAGAGCTGGCCCAAATGGTCAATCTGGTGCCGAAGTACCTGAGTAATATTGAGTGTGGAGCCAAGAGCCCCAGCCTTGAGACCTTGATAGAAATAGCCAACGCATTAGAGATCGACGCTAATTCGCTGCTGGTGGATGTCCTGAATGTAGCGCCAGCCATCGTAACTTCACAATACGCAGAACGCCTGGCCAGTCTACCAGAGATACGCCAACAGCGATTGATAAAAGTGATTGATTTATTCCTTGAAGACAGTTCCCAGTGATACGCACAGCCCGACACCGTTTGGTGCCGGGCTGTTTTTTTGTTTCTACGGAGTTATCTGATATTATCTCTACATCTCCTATAATTCGACATTTTTTGACCAACGCCATGCGCTATTATCTCCCAAGTGGAAAGAGTAGTCTTTCCAAAAGAGATATTTGGAGGTATAATAAAGATGAAAAGAATGATTGGAAAGCTGATTATGGCGTACCGCTTGGAGTATCATTGGTGGTTTATCATGCGTTACCGCAAGCGCATGAGGAAGCTGTACGATAATGGGGAGTCGCTCTCGTCTCCTCGAATGCTTCGGCTCAATAGTAAATCTGGCAACCACCATGTCTTTGTGATGAAGAATGAAAAACTCTTTGAAGAACTGTATCTGTCCTGAAAAACGGACAACTTACTTGATATGATGTCCTCATAATCGACAAGGAGGATATTAAAATGAGAGTTCTTATGAGAGATGGCCAGGATCAATCCTTGATAGCCTTCAATGCACAGGAGGTAATTTTCGATCCTGAAGACCAGGCGATGATCCTGACATCGGGTGACCTTAGCTATGTTGTGGAGAAAGTTACACAAATCAATGCGGATGACTATATTCGTGAACTGGTTGACCAGGGCAAAGTAGATCTGTCAATGTTCCATGCGAAAGCAAACAACTAATGGGGTATGATTAGTTGTTTCGAGTTTTCATAGCGGGTTTACTACGGAGGTTCAATAGATGAAACGCAAAATCCCAGCAATACTACTGGCTATATTTCTCTGCGCCATACTTGTTGGCTGCTTCTCCAGTTCTGATGTTCCAGACCGGTCTGTTCAGCCGCCTATATCTTCGTTGTCGGAAGGTGAAACGCAAGAGATTAACGAAGGTGAAGTGGCCACTCCTGACAAACCTGGCGCGGAGCCTCCCAAGATCCAGGATAGTTCCGATTACTCTGGTTTTCAAGATTCAGGTGCATCATCTCCTGATACCCCAGTCACAGACGATAAGCAACCGCCGACAGAAGGCTCTTTGCAAATACCCTCAGATGCGGATACCGTCTTCGACCTTGGCGAGATCCCGGCATATTCCAATAGTGCCTATGTCCCTGTAAATGGCGATGTTCCGTTCTTTGATACCACAGAGCTTTCGACTCAATCCATGGAGAGTTACAGCCCACTTGATGAGCTTGGACGATGCGGTGTGGTCTATGCCTGTATTGGAAAAGACATCATGCCGACTGAAGAGCGAGGCAGTATCGGCATGGTGAAGCCAAGTGGTTGGCATACCGTTCGATACGACGATCTTATTGCAGATAAATACCTGTATAACCGCTGTCACCTGATTGGCTACCAGCTCACCGGAGAGAATGCGAACCTGAGCAATCTGATAACTGGGACTCGATACTTAAATATCGAGGGAATGCTTCCCTTTGAGAACATGGTCGCTGATTATGTAGAAAGTACCGGAAACCATGTTGCCTACCGGGTGACGCCAGTCTTTGAGGGCAATAATCTGTTAGCCACTGGTGTCCTGATGGAGGCTTACTCCGTGGAGGATCAGGGTGGCGGGATCTGTTTCTGCATTTTCGCCTACAATGTGCAACCGGGCATTGAAATCGACTATGCGACTGGTGATAGCCGTGTGGCCGAAGTGCCCACCACTACGACTCCTCCAATCACTGTTTCCACCCAACCGGTGACCGCTCCTGACGAGACTACACCCAGCGATCCACCTGCGGAAGAGGAACCCGTTTCAGCAGACTATATCATGAACACAAACACGAAAAAGTTCCATTACCCAAGCTGCTCCAGCGTATCCGATATGAAAGAGAAAAACAAAAAAGAATTTACGGGGAGTCGAGATGAGCTCATCAATATGGGCTATCAGCCATGCGGCCGCTGCCACCCGTGATCCGAGCCGAAAGGGAGGCTCAGATGTATTATTTCAGTAAAAAGAGCCGAAGACACATTATACATATCGCCGGCTGTCGCCATATAAATGTGGTGGCTGAAGAGAATATAGGGACATTTTCCAATCTGAAAGAGGCCTACCGAGAAGGCTACCAAATGTGCCGATGCTGTAATCCCTTGAACAAGAAGTATAGACTCGAAGGCAATAGCCTGCTGGAGTACTGCGCTCAAAATGGGGTTTCCTTCAAATGCACACCGAAGGCTATAGCAGTGGAAACTCCTCGAAGCCGCTGGAAGATTGCCTTGGATGATAACTCCAGCCACACAATGCTCTATCATCAAAACACATATCACCCTGGTTCCGAAACTTGTGAGCTTGTGCCCGGCTATCATTGTCAGCAGGTCGTGTATGCAACCTTACTGCCCTATTTCCAGTACATAGTTAAACACGATACATACCGTTGGAGAAACCCCTTGCCGGTTGCGCCTCAAAAGAGGCCACCAGCACAGAAGGGCACAAAACGCTATCGGAAGGAACAAAAGAAGGCCCGGAAACAGGCCAAAAGAGCTTCTGTCAAGAATGTGCTTAGAGTGATCGAGTCGCTCAATATTACGCAATAATTATTCTTCTGTGGTTAATTTTCGGCCTGTTCCTTGTGTAATACAGATAGGCAAATTATTCATTAGGAGGTGCCTATCATGGACATGGGAAAGAGAATTGAATTGGCCAAGATCAAAGCCGAAAAAGAGTATGAGGCAAAAAAGAAAACTGGAGGCACGAAGATTCCACGGCCTGCATGGAGTATGAGCCCAGACGAAATCAGCGAACTTATTGATCGATTGGATCATTATGACGGAAAGACACTAAATATGAAAAAAGCTCAGCAGATGATGCGACTCGGTGAGCTGGCAAAATGGCTGTTAGACAACAGTGTGGATATTACAACAATAGATATAGAACGAATTCATCCGTCCCATCCTAATGCCCTGGTATGGATCGAACTGAAGCGCCTGAGTAGTTTGGATGATGAGGAGTTGGAAGTGTTCAAGGAAATGACTTCTCTTGCCGATCATATTTTTTTCAGTGGAATCGCAGACGATGCAATAAGGGTTTCGTTTGCCATTCAAAGAGTATGGGATGAACCCTTTTAATAGCTAAAATTCATCCCTTCCAATAGCTATTCGTTATCATTTATTGTTGATATTATTCCAAAGATGGTGTAAAATAAAACCAATGCAATATTCGCTGCTTATGGCAGCTATCCAAGAGGTTCTGCCATAAGCAGGACCTCTTTATGCTTATGTGGGGTGTTGATATGGATTTTATGACCATCTCTGAAGCTTCAGTAAAATGGAACCTGTCTGTACGGCGCATTTCTACGCTATGCAAAGAAGGGCGTATCCCTGGTGTTGAACGAACCGGCTATTGTTGGCTGCTGCCTAAAGATGCTGAAAAGCCTGCCGATGCGAGAATCAAAAGTGGTAAATATGTAGGCGCTTCCAGTAAGCGTATAAAGAAGGAGATTGAGAAATGAATCAGACCGATTTGAAATTTTTTACGAATGAGCCAGAGCGAGATCTTTACAGCAGATTCGCTGCAATTTTGAAAAGCAATACTCAGTTCTTTGATGTTCTTGTTGGATATTTTCGCGCAAGTGGGTTCTTCAAGATGTACGAGGCACTTGAGAGCGTAGATAAAATTAGAATTTTAGTTGGCCTCAATGCGGATCGTTTTACTGTAAAGATTATAGACCGGGCAACAAACGAAGCCAAAGTGGCATCTATTTCTGCGGCTGAAGGTAAAGATATTGTCTCCTCTGAGGTTTCAAACGAATTTGAAACAACCGAGAGTTCTGCGGAAGTTGAAAAAGGCGTCCGCGTCTTCTTGGATTGGCTCAAATCTGGAAAGCTTGAAATGCGCATGTTTACTGAAGCACCAATCCATGCAAAAGTTTATATCATGCGTAAGGATCAAGAAAAGGTGCCTGATAGTTTCGGAAGTGTGATAACTGGGTCAAGCAATTTTTCCGCAGCAGGGCTCGTCAATAACCTTGAGTTTAATGTTGAGCTCAAAGATTATCTTGATGTCAAGTTCGCACTGGATAAATTTGAAGACCTCTGGAAGCAAAGCGTTGACATCAAGGATACTTATATTGAGGCTGTTGAGCAGAACACCTGGATGCGGAGCGATATTACTCCCTATCAGCTCTATTTGAAGACCTTATACGAGTTTTTTAAGGAAGAAATCAATTCTGATAAAGAAAACTTTGAAACCCTTCTTCCTGATGGGTATATGCGCCTCCAGTATCAAATTGATGCTGTTACCCAGGCCAGACAAAAACTGGATGCCTACAATGGCGTTTTCATTTCGGATGTTGTTGGTCTTGGAAAAACCTATATTTGCGCAATGCTCGCCAATAGCTTTAATCGAAATTCGTATAAGTTGATAGTCTGCCCTCCGGTTCTGGTGGATTACTGGCGCAGTGTGTTACAAGAGTTCGATGTTGCTCGTTGTGATGTTGAGTCGCTTGGAAAGTTGGACAAGGTAATTGCTAAGGGAACAGATAAATATGATTATGTCTTTGTTGATGAGGCACATCGCTTTAGAAATAGTAGCACAGAGGCATTTACCGAGCTTCATCAGATCTGCCGAGGGAAAAAGGTTATCTTGATTTCTGCTACCCCAATCAACAACTATACAAGTGATGTAGAAAACCAGATTTATCTTTTCCAATCGAAACAAAGCGGCACGATTAACGGCGTTAAGAATATTGAGGGCTTCTTCCGTGGCCTTAACGCTAAGCTATCAAAGCTCCCGAAAGGCTCTCGCGCATATATGGCACAGTTGCGCGAGAATTCAGAAGTTATCAGAGACCGCCTTATCCGAGAGGTTATGATCCGGAGAACCCGCAGCGAAATCCAGCAATTCTATGGAGAAGACTTGGCAAAGCAGGGTCTGACATTCCCCAAAGCTGGAAGCCCGGAAAAGATCATCTATTCGTTTGATGAAGAGACTGACGATGCTTTCAACCAAACAATCAGCATTATTAGAGACTTTAAGTATGCCCGATATACTCCTCTTCTGTACCTGAAAGATAAGAAGAAATATGCAACTATGTTGGCATCCCAGCACAACATGGGTGGCTTTATGAAAGGCATCCTTGTAAAGCGTTTAGAGAGTAGCTTCTATGCGTTCCGGAAGACTTTGGATCGTTTCATTGATTCCTATGCACGCTTCATTGAAATGACTAAAACCGGCAAGGTATATATTAGCAAAAAAGTAAATGTCTATGATCTGCTTGACAATGGCGATGAAAAGAAGCTGTTGTATTTGATTGAGCAACAGGATGTAATGGAGTTTGAGACCAAAGAATTTACCTCGCAGTTTTTCAGGGATCTGGAGTCTGATTATGCACAGCTCAAGTCTTTGCAGTTTATTTGGTCTTTGATTGATCACGATCCCAAACTCGATGAATTCCGCAACACTCTGACCACAAACCCGCTTGTCGCCGGTAGAAAGGCCATTGTTTTTACTGAGTCGATGGAAACCGCAGAATACTTATATCATCAATTGCAAGACATCTTCGGAGCTCGGATTGTCTATTACAGTGGGCAGAGTAGCCCTGGATTAAAGGCAGAAATTGAGGATAGCTTTAATCCGAAATTCAAAAGCAGGGACAACGATAAGTATGACCTGCTGATCACCACGGATGTTTTGGCAGAAGGAATCAACCTCCACCGTGCCAATGTCTTGGTAAACTATGACCTTCCTTGGAATCCAACCAGAATCATGCAGCGTGTTGGTCGCATCAACAGAGTCGGCACAGAGCATGATCGGATTTATGTGTTCAATTTCTTCCCTACAGCACAAAGTAAAAAGCAGATGCCTTTAGAAGAACGCATTCTCGAAAAGTTACAAGCATTCCATGACACCCTTGGCGAAGATTTCAAGTATCTGTCTGATGAGGAGGAAGTATCTTCCCAGAAACTGTTCGCTGATCTGAACTCTGATTTGGATGGCAATGAGGAGAGCACAAATCCGGAACTGGCTTACCTCGCCGTTATCCGCCAGATACGAGACAACGATCCCAAATTGTTTGCGCTGATTAAGCAACTTCCCAAGAAATCAAAAGTAGGTAAAGTAAGCGACCGCATTCAGGACGACCAAACAGTTACATTTATCCGGAAGGGAGCCCTAAAAACCTTCTTTGCAAGCGACGGAGAAAGGGCGCAGCAACTGTCTTTCATGCAAGCAATTGAAGCAATTAAATCGGAGCCGTCTGAACCTTCCGTTACTGTACCAAGTCAGTATTATCAATGTTTAGCTGAGAACAGCACTGCCTTTGATGATATGCTTCTTGCTGAAGAAGAGGTTTCAACTGAGAAGGTGATGGTCACAGGTAACGACGCCAAGATTATCCGCCTTTTGAAAGCCATAAAGTCGGAGCCGCGTCTGACCGATGATCAAGAAGAAAAGCTAGATACACTAATTACTCTCTGGGAAAATGGTGAAATTCCTGCGAAAGTATCTAAGGATGTTCTGAAGAAAAGCAAGGTTGTTACCGATGTTCTCGAATTGTATTTTGAGATTGTAAAACTTGTTCCTGAAACATATTTGGATGGAAAGATGAGGACTCAAGCCCAAGTGGATGTTGAAAAACAAATCATACTGTCCTGTTACCTTAAATCTGGAGGTGCCCAATGAATGCAGTCGTAAGCAAAATCGAAGCAATTCTTCATGGCCCATACGACACAAAGAATTATGTGGACTTTATCAGTGAAATCTTCCCTGGTGTTCACTTTGTATCCCCCGATAAGTTCAATCGTGAGTTCTCCAATTTTTCTTCTCACATCGATGGTTCAATTCATGTGGGAACATTTCAAACCCCGGACAATAAAAAAATCATCATTATGGCGGTGCAACTGAAGAAGGCAGGCTATGTGGAAAACTCCAGAAGCACCCAGAGAAGTTATGCAAAGAAACTGATTGAGAATGGCAACGCTGATGCTGCTCTTATCGCTTTCTACACCGAAGGTGAAACAAAGTGGCGACTGTCCTTGGTTCGTCTTGATTATGAGATGAAGATTGAGAATGGTCGCTTAAAGACAGCGGAAAACCTTACTCCAGCCAAACGCTATTCGTATTTGGTCGGGCAAAATGAGCCTTGTCATACAGCAATAAGTCGGTTTGAGCGCTTTATCACAGATAGCATCGTAAACCCAGAACATCCTACTTTGGATGACTTGGAAGAGGCGTTCAGTGTTGAAAAGGTTACTGATGAGTTCTTCAACCTTTATTGTGAGAAGTTTCACCAGCTGCGAGAACAACTTGAAGCCATTGAAGATTTCCGTATTGAAGCTGAGCAACACGGTTTTTCTTCTTCTCAGTTTGCAAAAAAGCTTATGGGCCAGATCGTCTTTTTGTATTTTCTCCAGAAAAAAGGCTGGCTCGGTGTTGGCGCATGGCCTAACGCGCTAAGTGAAAAGGACTACAAGAGTGCATTTTTTGCGCGTGGCGCAAAATCGAGAGAGCTGATCCCAATTGTATATCGCCCTGTAGGAGACGGAACCTACCGCGTGTCCAAAGCTGGCCTGCAAAGTATAAGTGATGCCGATGAGGAAGTGTTGGCTCAGTGTGTCAAGGGCAAGCCTTGGGGCAGTGGTCCTCACGACTTTATGCGCAAACTGTTTAATATTGCCGTACAGCGGAATGTAAACTTCTATAACGAACTTCTTGAGCCCTTGTTCTATGATGCGCTAAACTGCAACAGAGGCGAACAAGGATATTGTCCTGCGCTACATTGCCGTATCCCCTTCCTCTCCGGCGGCTTATTTGAACCGCTTGATGGATACGATTGGAAGCACAATGATTTTTCTATCCCTAACGAAGTGTTTTCGAACGCTGACGAAAAAGGTCGGGAGGCAGATGGTATCCTCGACATTTTTGATCGATATAACTTCACTATGAGCGAAGATGAGCCCATGGAGCGTGAAGTCGCAATTGATCCTGAGATGCTGGGAAAGGTTTTTGAGAATCTACTTGAAGTAAATGATAGAAAATCCAAAGGTGCATTTTATACCCCTCGTGAAATTGTCCACTATATGTGTCAGGAAAGCCTAATCAATTATTTGACGGGAGTTCTTGATATTGATGAGACCTCCGTTCGAGATTTTATTCTCTACGGCGACTTCATGAAAGATGAAGATACAGTAAAGGAAAAGCGTCAGGGTAACGGAGGTATGTATATCTCTGAAGAACTTTACAAACTAAATGCCGACGGATCTATTGCTGTTGACAGACTTCACGATATGGATAAAGCCTTACAAGATGTCCGTGTTGCTGATCCTGCTGTTGGCTCTGGCGCGTTTCCCCTTGGTATGCTCAATGAGATTGTGCGAGCACGCCAGAATATCTCAGCCTATTTTGCGATTACGATGAAGCCTTATGCTATCCGGATGATGTATCAGCTTGAGCGCTCTCCTCATGCTCTGAAATACGAAACAATCCGAAACTGTATTTTTGCAGCTGACATCGAGCCCTCCGCTGTTGACATTGCCCAATTGAGACTTTGGCTGGCATTGGTCATTGACGACGAAATCAATCCTGACGCACAAAGCGAACTGGAAGGCCATAGAAATCCGTTGCCACTGCCCAACCTGGAAAGCAATATTCTGTGTGGCAATAGTTTGGTTGACGAGTTTGAAGGCACCAGGCTCATTAAAGAAAGCGATCTACTTGGCAACGATGAGTATCAAACGGACCTGGATTCCGGAAGATTTGATTCAATTATCAAACGCTTAATCCAAACTCAGGACGATCTCTTTAGGTGTGATGAAACAGAGAAGAAAAAGCAACTCAAAGATCAGATTGCTTCTCTCCGCAACACAATTATTATGAATCAGCTGGACGGTCACGAGGATGGCGTAATTAGCCGTTACCATGAGGCTGCACACATGGCATCAAAGCCATTTGTCCTTTGGCAACTTGATTTTGCCAGAGTGTTCAGAGAAAAGGGCGGATTTGATATTGTTATTGGCAACCCGCCCTATATCCAGCTTCAAAAGACAATTGACGAAGATGCTGGAACAAAACTGGGTGATCTTTACAAGGATCTGGGCTACTCTACATACGCAAAAACTGGAGATATTTATTGCCTCTTTTATGAAAAAGGTTATCGACTTCTGCGTAATCACGGCATTCTTTCCTTCATCACAAGTAATAAGTGGATGCGAGCAGGCTATGGAGAAAAGACGCGAGAGTTTTTTGCGTCGCACACCAATCCGCTCTATCTCATCGATTTCGCAGGCCAAAAAGTGTTCGAGTCTGCAACAGTGGATGTGAACATCCTAATGTTCACCAAGGCCCCTAATCTGTATAACACTAACGCATGTATCGCAAAGGATGCAAGCCTAAATAATTTGAGCGTTTTTGTTATGCAGAATAGCGCTGCCATGCGTTTTGACAGCAATAGCAGTTGGTCAATTTTGTCATCGACTGAGCAAAGTATCAAGCACAAAATTGAGCAATGCGGAACAAAATTGGCTGATTGGGATGTAAGCATTTTCCGAGGAATCTTAACTGGCTATAATGACGCTTTTATCATCAGTGGCGAAGTGAAGGATTCTTTGATTGCGCAAGACCCGAAATCCGCTGAAATAATTAGACCGATTCTGCGCGGCAGGGATATTAAGAGGTATGGGTATTCCTTTGCCGATCTATGGCTGATCAACGCCCACAACGGCATCAAAGACAAAGCCATCGCCAGAGTGGAAATTTCAGATTATC
>Ga0129311_1000530_pt1 | contig 33068 bp, 24 predicted proteins | sample Go1ome_FD_94435 | JGI IMG/M metagenome (GOLD analysis project Ga0129311, IMG submission 94435) | Western lowland gorrila individual fecal microbial communities from Wisconsin, USA - Go1022B metagenome | ecosystem: Host-associated > Mammals > Digestive system > Large intestine > Fecal | place...
ACGACCGCCAGCTGAAGGTGATCGCCACCGCCCTGGAAAAGAAGATCAAGGCTGAACTGATAAAGATGCAGAAGGACGACCGGGAAAAGTATGAGAAGTTCTGGAAGGCCTTCGGCACCCAGATCAAATACGGTGTGGTGGGCGAGTACGGCGCCAAGAAGGACCTGCTGAAGGACCTGCTGATGTTCTGGTCATCCAAGGAGAACGGCAACACCACTTTGGCCGCCTATAAAGACCGTATGCCCGAGGATCAGCCCTATTACTACTACGCCTGCGGGGAGAGCGTGGACAAGATCGCCAAGCTGCCCCAGGTGGAGCGTATCCTGGACAAGGGTTATGAGATCCTGTACTGCACCGAGGATGTGGACGACTTTGTCATGAAGGCTCTGGAGGAGCAGGACGGCAAGAAGTTCAAGTCCGTCAACGACGACGACGCTCTGCCCCAGTCCGACGAGGAGAAGAAGGCGGCCGAGGAGAAGGCCGAGGCCGGCAAGGCCGTGCTGGATGCCGTGAAGGAGGCTCTGGGCGACGAGGTGAAGGCGGTGCGCGCCTCCTCCATCCTGAAGTCCGCCGCCTGCTGCCTGTCCGCTGAGGGCCCCGTCTCTCTGGAGATGGAGAAGTATATGAGCAAGCTGGAGGGCGGCGAGAAGATGAAGGCCGACCGGGTGCTGGAGCTGAACTTGGACTCCGCCCCTTACGCCGCTTTGAAGCAGGCCCAGGAGGCCGGGGATACCGATAAGGTGGCCCGGTATGCCAAGCTGCTGTACGGTCAGGCGGAGCTGATGGCCGGCCTGCCTCTGGCCGATCCGGCGGAATATGCCCGACTGGTCAGCGAACTGATGGTGTAAAGCCCGGATCATAGAGAATTGAAAATGGTCAAGGGCGTCCCGAAATAAAGGGGCGCCCTTGGCTTTTTTGACGAATACTTCTTGCGCTTGGGGGCCGGCGATGGTATCATAAAACGGAAAGCTGCATTTGCGGCGCATCCAAGGTCATGGCGGCCTGTGCCGCCCAGGAAAGGAGCCTTCCCCATGGCGGAAAAGAAAAAAATCATTTTGGACGTTGATACCGGTACGGATGATGCCATCGCAATTATGACGGCGTATCTGGATCCGGAACTTGATCTGCTGGCTGTTTGCAGCGTGGCGGGCAATAAGGCACTGTCTTACACCACAGAGAATACTCTGCGGGTAAGGGACGTGCTGAAGGCGGATTTCCCTGTCTACAAGGGCTGTGCCACCCCTATGGTTTGTACGCTGCTGCCCAACCGCCACGGCGATTATACCGGCCAGCGCACTCAGGTAGAGGGTATGGATAAACCGATCGAGATCCACACCGACTATCTGGAACTGCCTCCTTCTACTCGTACGGTTGAAAAGGAGCACGCAGTCTGGTTCTACATTGATACCCTGATGCACAGCGAAGGGGATATCACGTTGGTCCCCGTGGGCCCGCTGACCAATATTGCTATGGCAATGCGGATAGAGCCGGAAATCTGCAAGAAGATCAAGGAGATCGTCCTGATGGGCGGCGGTTACCAGCGCACCAACACCACCGCTGCGGCCGAATTCAACATTTGGGCCGACCCTGAAGCGGCTCAGATCGTTATGGACAGCGGCTGCCCGATCCGGATGATTCCTCTAGATGCGACCCACCACGGCGGATGCATCAACTCCGATGAGAGCCGCGAGTTCCGGGCCCTGGGTACTGCCCTGGGCAAGGCGGTGGCTGACTGCGTGGATCACCGCATATTGGCGTACAGCCACCTGCAGCCCATGGACCGCCTGGATTCCGCGCCGATCCACGATGCTCTGGCCGTATGTGCTGTGGCCCATCCGGAGATTATTACCAAGTCTATCTTTACGCGGGTGGATATTGATATTTCCGGTGGCTTTGCCGACGGACAGACCATTGTCGATCCCCGTACCTATACCGACCGGCCCAAGAATGCCACCTTTGCCTTGGATGCCGACCGGGATGCGTTTGCAAAGTGGATGATGGACTGTATCAAGAGTTTTCAGGGCTGAAGAATAAGGAATAGAAACTGAGCTCATGTGGCTGTGTGCGTCTTTATCTGCACTCAGCCCATGCAAGTACCCACTCCTGAGCTTGTCACCCGGTACGAACAGCGGTATCAGACCTATCGGAAGATCTATCCGGCCCTGCACAGCCTGAACTGACACCAAAAGGCCGCGTATGCATCAGCATACGCGGCCTTTTTATACTCGGGTGCTCAGAACGTGAAGTGTGCCGGTAAGGCGCACTTCACCACTTGCGGCGGGAAGAAAAAGACTCTCGCCTTTTTGGACTTGAACCGTCTCGCCGGCGCAGACAACCGTTCCTTCCCCTTCAAGGACCAGCAGGGAGAGGAAGGAGTCCGCTCCACACAGCGTGCTCTGCGGAGCGGTGAGCAAATCCACAGTAAAGCAGCTGCACTGCCCCAGGTGACCGCCGAAGTCGAAGTTCTGGGGGCAGGGTGACAGACGGGTCACGTCCAGCGCCTGCCGGATGTGCAGGGCGCGGGGCTGGCCATCGGCGCCCAGGCGGCCATAGTCATACACCCGGTAGGTGACATTGGAGCTCTGCTGCACCTCCGCCACCACGATGCCCCTGCAAATGGCGTGGATAGTCCCCGCGGGGATAAACAGGGTGTCTCCCTTCTTGACCGGTACCCGATGAAGCACCTCCGGCAGGGTGTTGTCATGGATGCGGCGGGCGAACTCCTCCCGGGTAATTTCGTGGTCAAAGCCGCAGTAGAGGAAGGCGCCGGGTTCCGCCTCCAACACATGCCACATCTCTGTTTTTCCGTTCTGCCCCTCATGGAGGCGGGCGTAGGCGTCGTCGGGGTGGACCTGGATGGACAGATTGTTTGCCGCGTCAATGAGCTTGACCAGGACGGGAAACTCCGGGAATGCGCGGCCGCGGATGCCCAGCCACTCCGGGTGCTCAGCCAGACATTGTGCCAGAGTCCGACCGGCAAGCGGACCGTTCTGCACGGTGGAGGGGCCGTCGGGGTGGCAGCTGAGCTCCCAGGTCTCCGCCAGGCGGGGGCCGTTAAACCGCTTGTGATATTCCTCTTTTAACCGTGTTCCCCCCCACAGGTAGTCCTTGCAGGCGGGGGTGAGTTTTAAGATGGGCATAGAAAACCTCCTGAAAAAACGCGGGGTCAAAGGACCCCGCGTTTTTGTAATTCATGGCGCAGCTGCTGGGCGTTGTAAAATACGATCCCCTGCATACCGGCGTTTTCTGCTGCCTCAATGTTGGGGGGAAAGTCGTCGATAAAGACGCAGTTGGCGGGCGTGAGAGAGAATTTGCGGAACAGAGCCTGATAAATAGCGGCCTCTGGTTTCAGCAGGTGGAGATCGGCGGAGATGACCTTGCCGGAAAAGCACTCGCTGCCCGGTATATTGGGCCAGTAGTCGTGTTGGCGGCGGCTGGCGTTGGACAGCAGGTATAGGGTGTAACCCTTCTCCTTCAGTTCGCGCACCACTTCTGCCGTGCCGGGAATGGGGACAATGGGTTCGTTCCAGCGGTAAACGATATATTCTGCCGCAGCGTGCAGCCGCTGGGGGAGCTTGGCACAGGCGTGAGCCAGGGCCTCCTCCTCCGTGATGGTGCCCCGGTCCAGGCGGACCCAGTCGACTGTGCGCATCAGGTTTTGTTCCAGCAGGATCCGGTCGTCTTCCGACAGATGAAGCCGGTCGGCGAACAGATGGGAACCGAAGTCCAGCAGTACGCCGCCCATATCAAATACGATGGTGTCGATCATTTTTCTCCTCCTGTCGTGCCGGAAGGGGACTGTCCGGCGGTTTTCTTGTGGAATACTCCGCTCAGCCGCTCCAGCCTGCGGCGGCGGCGCTCCTTGGCCTCCAGACGCTCGCCCAGGTCCCGGGCCCCTACGCCGTAGACCAGGTAGAGGATCAGGCCGGACACCAGCATGATAAAAACGGTGGAGGCGCACCGGCGGCCGGAGGCGTTTACGTTGTAGCCATACAGCCCCTCCTCCCGGCACATGGCCTGAATGACCATAGCATAACTGGTGCCGTAGGAGCTGGCAAAGGTGGCGGACATATCATACTCGGTGAACAGGGCGTTGAAGTTCAACGCAAAGACGGCCAGAACACTGGGCAGGATAATGGGCAGCTTGACCTTCAGGAAGGTGACCAGACCGCTGGCCCCCATATTCCGTGCGGCGTCCTCCAGCTCGTTGTCGATGGCGTAGAAGGATGCCTTGATCATCCGAAGGGAGAAGGGCAGCTTGACCACCGTGTAGGCCAGCACCAGCAGGATCCGGACATTTTCCGCGAAATACAGGTTGGTGTTGCCCACGTACCAGATGGCGTCAGTGTTGAAGTAGGTGCGGTAGGAGTAGCAGATCAGAATGGTGGGCAGCAGCCAGGGGAACAGCAGGCAGTACTCCAGCACGATACCCATTTTTTTGTTCCGGGTCTTAAAAATGTAGTTGCAGGCGATGACGACGATCAGACAGGCCAGCGCCGCCGCCAGAATAGACAGCACAAAGCTCATTTTGATGCCGCCCAAGGTGGCCTCGTTGGCAAACAGGCCAGAGATAGAGCCCTTCCGCACCTTATAGGTGCCCCGGGAGGTGAGATACTGGTAGTCTTGGGTGCCGAAGAAGTTTACCAAGGTCCAGTTGGAGAGATCCAGTTTTTTCATGCGGATGGCTCCGTAGGTCTGGAAGGAGAAGATAACGATCATCACCACGGGAGTCATGTAAATGATAAACAGGATATAGGCATAGATGTGGGCCAGTGCGTTCCATACGGGGTTGGTGATCTTCTGCTTTTGCAGCCGGGCCTTGGTTTTGGACACGGACAGGTAGTGGCCCTTCCGCTCGTAAGCGGACAGCACGGTCAGCAGGACGATGGTGAACAGGGCCAGGATGATGGACAGCAGGGCGGCCCGGGCCTGGGGGAAGGACTCGTCCGCAGTGGACGAGCCGGCCAGACGGACGATCTCCGGGTTGATCGAGTCGTAACCCAGCAGGGTGGGGGCTGACATGGCGCACAGGCCGGTGATGAAGGTCATCACCGTCAGGGAGAACATAGTGGGTACCAGCGTGGGAAAGACCACCTTCCGCAGTACTTTAAAGGGCTTGGCCCCCATGTTCCGGGCGGCCTCCACCGTGTTATAGTCGATGCCGCGGATGGCGTTGCGCAGAAACAGAGCGTGGTTGCTGGTACAGGCAAAGGTCATGGTAAACAGCACCGCATTGAAGCCGGAGAACCAGCTGGCGTTGAACTGGGGGAAGGCGTGGGTCAGGGCGGTGGTAAGAATGCCGTCAGAGGCGTAGAGAAACAGGTAGCCGGTGACCAGAGCCACGCCGGAGTAGATCATAGTGGTCATATACCCCAGGCGCAGGATGCGGGCGCCCTTGATGTCGAAATATTCTGTGAGCAGCACAATGGATACGCCCACCACGTTGACCGTGATGACCAGACAGATGGCCAGTTTCAGGGAGTTCCACACATACCGGCCCATGTTGCCCGCAAAGAAGAAGCGGATGACGGCCAGGGGGTCCCGTTCTCCTGCGGCGTTGGTCACATTGAAGATACTGGTCAGGGTGTTCAGGCAGGGCAGCAACATAAAGCCGAAGAAGAAGTAGGCAAAGGCTGCGATGCCGATCACCTGTACCACAAAGGCCGCGTCAAAGCGGCGGCGGTTCATGGCAGTGTCCATTATTCTACCTCCGCCGGGGCGTTGTAGGCCATAATGTCCCCTGGGTTTAGGACCACCTTGACCTGCTGCCCGGGCTCGTAGATGTTTACGCCGTCGTTCTTCTCGATGACCTTCAGGGTCTGAGAGCCGATGTGGATGTAATATTTGATGTAAAGCCCGTAGTACTCGCAGTTTTCCACAGTGCCGTCGAGGGTGAGCTCGCCGCCGCGGGGGGCGACGTTCACATGCAGGCGCTCCAGGCGGATGTAGTTGTGGCGGCTGCCGTCCACAGCGGCTCCTGCGGCCTTCAGAGCGGCCACAGTATCGTCATTCAGGCGGTTGATATCGCCAATGAAGTTACAGACAAATTCAGTTTGGGAGTGGTTATATACTTCGTTGGGCGTGCCGATCTGCTCAATCACGCCCTTGTTGAATACCGCGATGCGGTCGGAGAGGGTGAGGGCCTCCTCCTGATCATGGGTGACGTAGATGGTGGTGATGCCGAAATCCTTCTGCATCTTTTTCAGCTCGTTGCGCAGCTGCACCCGCAGCTTGGCGTCCAGGTTGGAGAGGGGTTCGTCCATACAGATGATGGCGGGGCCGGTGACAAGGGCGCGGGCGATGGCCACCCGCTGCTGCTGTCCGCCGGACAGCTGAGACACGGCCTTGGCCAGCTGTTCGTCTGAGAGATCCACCTTTTTGGCAATCTGGCGCACCTTCTGGTCGATCTCGCTCTTTTTGACCTTCTTCACCTTCAGGCCAAAGGCGATGTTGTCATACACCGTCATAGTGGGGAACAGGGCATAGCTCTGGAATACGATACCGATGTTGCGGTCCTCGATGGGCACATGGGTGATATCACGGCCTTTGACGACAACGGTGCCCGCTGCCGGCTCAATAAAGCCCGTAATGGTGCGCAGGGTGGTGGTTTTTCCGCAGCCTGAGGGGCCGAGGAAGGTGAAAAACTCCCCCTCCTTTACATGGACGTTGATGCCATGCAGGGCAGTAAAGTCGCCGAATTTGACGACGATATCATTGAGCCGGATCATAGTGTGTTCTCCTCTTTTCATGGAATAGGGCCTGAAACGGGGACAGGACCTGCTTGGGAATAAAATTCAGGCGAGCCGGATTTCCCGGCTCGCCTGAATCTGCATACTTCCCTCCGCGGAGCCTGGGGAGCGGAGGACCGTAGGGGACCCGGAAGCGCCTTACTTGGCGGCCTGGGTCAGGGTAGCCCAATCCAGGCTGTCCCAGTTGGGCTCGGCCACGGCGGCGGAGGCGTCCGCCCAGTAGAAGCCCAGGTTGGTCATGATGTTGGTCCACTCGCTGGAGTGGGCAGCCACATACTCGGCATAGGTCATGTCGGTGCCAGCCACCTTGGTCAGAGCGAAGTTCTTCAGGGTGTAGATGGCGGGGATGCCGTCGGGATACAGGATGTTAGCGGCGGCGGTGTTGCAGGGATAGGAGTCGAACTCCTCGCCCCAGGCGGCCTGGGTCTCGGCGGAGCCGAACCACTCGGCGAAGGCCTTCACGGCCTCGGTCTCCTCCTCGGAGCGGCCGGCCTTGTCCAGGATGCCGATATACTCAGCGATGTAGTAGGTGCCGTCGTCAATGTCCACCAGGTTCCAGTTCTCGGGCTCCAGGGCGCCCTTCAGGGGGTGCTCAGAGCTCTCGGCGGCGGCGTCGATCTTGCCGTACAGGGAGGAGGAGTAGAAGGTGGACACAGCCACGTCGCCCTTATTCAGGGGGTCGAAGCCGTACTTATAGCTGTCGTCGGAGGAGTACTTGCCGTCGGCGCAGTACTTCCACAGAGTCTTCCAGCCATCGATGGAGATGCCGCCGGCGGGGGAGGCGGGATCCACAAAGGCGTACAGCATGGCGGAGTTGATGTTGGCGTTGGTGGTGCCGCCCACCTTGTTCTGGCGGTACCAGTTATAGCCGCAGTCCACGATATCGGCCCAGTGCTGGAAGTGCAGCTCCTGGCCGTTGGTGCCCAGCTCGTCGTTGCGGTACAGCATCAGCACGTTCTGGATGACCAGACCGTAGGCGGCGCCGGGATAGGCGTACTCGCCCACCTGGTCAGCCCAGGAGGGGGTCCAGTCCACCAGCTTCAGGTTTTCATACTCGCCGTTGACGATCTGGCTCCAGCGGGTCTCGTTCAGGCCGAACAGGATGTCGCCGTCCTTGTTCTCGTTGGCGGCCTGAATGGCGGCGGTATCGCCGGAGATGACGGAGTTATCGTCGATGCTGATGGTAAAGCCGGCGTCCTTGGCCTCCTGGATCAGCCAGGTGGTGCGCTCGGTGGAGTTGGAGTTGGAGTAGATGCGGATGGTATAGCCGGAGTAGTCCTTCTCCTCCTGACCGGAGGAAGTGGAGCTGGCGGAGCCGGGAGTGGAGGGAGTCTCCTTCTTGCCGCAGGCGGCCAGGCTCAGAACCATAGCAGAGGCAAGCAGAAGGGCAAAGAGTTTCCTTTTCATCGTAATTCTCCTTTTATCAAAGTGATGGCATAGCATGCCATGGTTCTATTATACAGGGTTCTGCTCCAGGGCGGAACAGGACAAGACTGCGATTATGCGGGCAATCCTGTGAAAAATAACCGCCGAAGAAAAAGCAATTCGTTAATTTTTGTGCAAAATCGCGGGAGTGAGTTACCGGCAGCGGTCCTGATACTCCGAGGGGGACAGCCCGGTGAGCTTTTTGAAGGTGGAACTGAAGTAGGCCACGTCCCGGTAGCCGACCATGGAGGCTACCTCATACACCTTGTAGCGGCAGTCGGCCAGCAGGCGGCGGGCCATATGGATGCGGTACTGGGTGAGATAGCCCAGGGCGGTATAGCTGGTCTCCTTCTTGAAGACGTGGCTCAGGTGGCCCTCGGTAATGCCGATGGAGCGGGCAATGGTGGTGATGTTGATATCTGTATCGGCATAGTGTCCGGCGATGTACTCCAGGGTCTGAAGGACGTACTTGCTTTTGTCCCCCTTGGGCAGGGCCAGCAGGTCGTCCTGCTGAGAACGGCTGGACCAGGCCTCCTCCTGCTGGCGCACATGTTCGATGGCGGCGACCAGTTCCTGGTCCCGGAAGGGCTTGAGCAGATAATCGGAGGCCCCGAAGCGCAGGGCGGAGCGGGCGTATTCAAACTCATTGTGGGCGGTGAGTATGATCACATGGGCGGTACAGCCCCCATCCCGCAGGCGGTTCATCATTTCGATCCCGTCCATGTGGGGCATCCGGACGTCGGTGATGATCAGGTTGGGACTGTACCGCTGGGCGGCGGCCAACCCCTCTTCGCCGTTCGCGGCCTCGCCCACCACGGCGCAGCCCAGAGCGGACCAGTCCACCCCCAGGACGATGCCCCGGCGGACAACCTCCTCGTCGTCCACGATTAAAACTTTAAGCATGGTGTTCTCCCTTCTCCATGGGCAGGCGCAGACAGACCAGGCTGCCTTCTTCCGTCACCTGGGCGGTCAAGCCGTAGGCCGGACCGTAGTACAGGCGAATGATACGGTCGATGTTGTTCAGCCCCAGGTGGCTGCCGGGGATGGTTTCGTGGTTGTTCAGCCGGCGCAGGACGTCCTCTGGAATGCCCGGGCCGTTGTCAGAGACATACAGCAGCATATCGCCGTTGTCCTCCTCTGCCCACAGCTTGATGAAGCCCTCGTCGCTGTCGGCAACGCCGTGGATGATGGCGTTTTCCACCAGGGGCTGCAGCACCAGCTTGGGGACGATGCAGTATTGGAACCGTTCGTCCACGTCCAGCTCGCACACGAATCGGTCACCGAAGCGGATCTCCTGAATGTCCAAATAGCGCTGGATCAGTTCCAGCTCGTCCTCCAGGGTGATGCGCTCATCGCCGGAGATCCCCGCCCGCAGCAGAGCGGCTAGATCTGTGGCCAGAGTGGCGACCTGATTCACTCCGTGGGTCACGCCCAGCCACTTCATGCAGTCCAGCGTGTTATATAAAAAGTGGGGATTCAGCTGAGACTGGAGCATCCGCAGCTTTGTTTCGTTCAGCTCGCGCTCACGCTGCACGCTGCGGATCAGGTTTTGCTGATACTCCTGGGTCATGCGGTCGAAGCTGGCGGCCAGGCGGCCCATTTCGTCCTGACGGCGGCTTTGGATGCGCACGTCATAGTCCCCTTTTTCCACCCGGCCCATGGCGGCGTCCAGTTCACCCACAGGCTCGGACAGGTGGCGGCTCAGCCACCAGGCGCAGGCCAGACACAGCCCCAGACACAGCACTCCCATGACGCCGGCCACGAAGTAGATGGATCGAACCACTTGAGCGGTATAGGTCTTCGGCTGCTGCAGGATCAGAAGAAGGCCCGTCTGACCGCAGGCGGCAGCATAGTAGCCGCAGTCCGCCTCGCTGCCCGTCAGGGGCTGTCCGGCCAGGAGCTGAGAACGAAGGGCGGACAGGGTATCCTCCCCGTGGGTGGATTGGGTGCAGTATACCATGCGCCAGGTAGGATCCACCAGCAGAATATCATCAAAGGTGGGAAGCAGGGGGGAGAACAGCAGGTCGAAATTGTCGCCGCTCAGACGAAACACCACGAAGCCCAAAGTTTGCCCCGTGTGGGTGGTAACGGCGCAGGCCCCTGCCAGACCGCCGCTCTCTGCCCGCAGGGCGGGGCCTTGGGCGTGTTTTGCGGCGTACAGCAGTCCCCAGTCGGTGCTGCGCACAGCGGGAAGGGCGGAAGCGGTGGTGTAAAGGCAGCGCCCTTCAGTGTCAAATACCTCGAAGTCTCCGTAATCCCGCAGGGCGATGGTGTCACGATACAGCAGCTGATACAGGATCCGGGAATCGTCTCCGCCGCGGCGCAGGGCGGAACGGGTCACGGTGCTGGAGGCCAGCTCCCGGGCGGCCTCGCCGCACTGAGTCAGCAACTGCTCCAGGTGGCCGGACAACTGGGTCATCTCCGCCTGGGCGCTGAGGCGCAGGGCGCGCTCGCTGCGGGCGATCATCACCTGCGTCATCAGGACATCACACAGCAGCAGCGGCACCAGAGCGACCAGCAGAACGGTGAGAAAAATGCGGTTGCGGAAGGAGCGCTGGACCCAAGTACGAATCATGAGATCCCCTCCCCGGTCAACTCCTGCCAGTGCTCCAAAAGAGTCTGACGCTGAGTTTCGGCTTGGGCCAAATCGTAATTCAGCGCCGGAGGGGCGGGCAGAAGACTATCTGACACATCGCTGCGGATGCTGCGCCGGAAAAAGTCGGTCACCAGCCGCTGCTGGGTCTCCGGCGCCAGCAGAAAGTCAATGAATTTCTGAGCATTTTCCGGGTGGGCGCAGCCTTGGATCACAGCAGCGCCGTCGGGGAGGATACAGGTGCCCTCCTCGGGGTAGACCACCGCCAAGTCCAATCCGTCATAGACCGCTTTTCGGGCGGTCTCCTCCAGGGTCACTCCAATGTAACAGCTGCCGTCGGCCACGGCGGTGATCACACTGCCGGAGTCCTCTAAAACGCGGCCGTTCAAGTTGTCAACAAAGGCGCGGAGGGTCTGTTCCCGGTCGCCGGGCAAGACTTGAAGCAGGGTACACAGGGCGGTGTAGCCGGAGCCGGAAGCGGTAGGATCCGCAAAGGCGATGCGCCCCTGCCAGGCCCGATCCAGCAGGCTGTTCCACCCGGTGGGGGCGTTCTGCCGCACCAGCTTGGTGTTGTAGATCAGCACAGTGGTCAGGGCGGAAAAAGGGGTCCACAGGCCGTTGCCCAGGTCATATTTGGGGGCGATGGCATCGGCGTTAGGGCTGGTGTAGGGGGCAAAACAGCTGCTGTACGCGTTCAGGCTGTCGGCACCGCCGCCGAAAAGAAGGTCACAGTCGCTGTCCCCTGCGGCGATGCGCTCCAGAAGGGTGACTGTGCCGCCGGTCTGCACCTCGACCCATATACCGGTGCGCTGTTCAAATTCTTTTATAATGGGCGCGTAGACGCTCTCTTTATGGGAGGTGTAGATAACAAGGCGTTCTTCCGGCTGCGGCATAAAGGCGGAGAGCTCCTGCGCCGGGGCACGGGTACATCCGGCCAGCGTCAGAACAGCCAGCAGCAGGGACAGAATACGGCACATGGAGGACCCTCCTTTCAGACAGGTGTCGTTCCGTTCCTCCCAAATAGAGGAAGGAAGTAAGTTTATTTTAGCAAGCTTGGCCGCTTGATGCAACCAATTTATGTGGGACGGCGAGGAGGGCCCGGCCCGGGGGAGCAACCGCCCAATTGAGATAAAAAGGACATCACCCCCGGCCGACAGGCCGGGGGTGATGTCCTTTTTTGCAGGCAAAAGCGGAGAAGAGCAGGATTTACAGAACGTGGACGGCCTCCGGAGCGAAGTTCAGGCGGCAGTGCTCGCCCACGCGGTAGATGCGCTTGCTGCGGGGGTCATTTTCCGAGAGCTTGACCAAGGTGCTGCCCACCCGGACGTGGTAATTCTGGTAGGAGCCCATAAAGCAGGACAGCTCCACTGTGCAGGGCAGTCCCCCCTCGTCAGAGAGGGTGGCGGACTCTGGCCGGAGCACCAGGGTGTAATCCTGTCCCACAGTCATGCCCGACCGGGCGGCCACGGGCAGGGTCTCGCCCTCCACCTCCATGACGGCCAGATCACCCTGGGCGGCGGTCATCGTTCCGTGGAGGAAATTGGCCTCGCCGATAAAGTCGGCCACGAACTCGTTGACCGGGTGGTAATAAATCTCTTGGGGAGTGCCCACCTGGGCCACCACGCCCTTGTCCATAATGATGATCTGGTCGGACAGGGCCATGGCTTCGCTCTGGTCGTGGGTGACGTAGATGGCGGTGATGCCCACCTCCTGCTGAATGCGGCGAATCTCCGTGCGCATGGACACGCGGAGCTTGGCATCCAGGTTGGACAGGGGCTCGTCAAACAGCAGGACGCTGGGCTCCAGCACCAGGGCCCGGGCCAGAGCCACCCGCTGCTGCTGTCCGCCGGACAGCTGGTTGGTCATGCGGCCCTCCATCCCGGTCAGCTGTACCAGATCCAGGATGCGCATGACCCGCCGGTGGATCTCATCCTTGGGGAGTTTCCGCAGCTTCAGCCCGTAAGCTACGTTGTCGAACACGTTGTAGTGGGGCAGCAGGGCGTAGGACTGGAACACCATGGCGGTATCCCGCTTGTTGGGGGTCAGGGCGTTGATGGCCTCGTCCCCCAAATAGATCTCCCCCTCGTCCGGGCTTTCAAAGCCGGCGATCATACGCAGGGTGGTGGTCTTGCCGCAGCCGGAGGGGCCCAGCAGGGTGACAAAGGAGCCGGGTTCGATGGTCAGGTTGGTATCTTTTACCGCATAAAACTCTTTGCCGGTTTTAGGGTCTTGATAAATTTTTGAAATATGCTCCAGGCGAACGCCTTTTTTTGTCTTGGCCATGGCTTATTCCTCCTTCAGTTTTTTGCTGGTACCGAAATACTTCATGAACAGGTTCATCAGCAGCACTGCGCCATAGGTGATGATGATCAGAATGGTGGCGAAGGCGCAGGCCAGGCTGTAAGAGCCCTTTTCCGCGAACTCATTGATCTGTACCGTGATCAGCAGGAACTGCGGCGTCACCAGCAGGATAATGGCGGAGATGGCGGTGATGGACCGGACGAAGGCCGTGACCAGGCCGGACAGGAAAGAATCCTTGATCAGGGGCAGGGTGACCGTCATAAACACCTTGAAGCTGTCCGCGCCCATGTCATAGGCGGATTCCTCGATGGATTTGTCGATCTGCCGCAGGGCGGAGATGCCGCTGCGGGTGCCCGTGGGCAGGGAGCGCACCACGAACACGATGACCAAAATGATGCCGGTGCCGTAGAGCCCCTGAAGGAAGCCGGTGTGGAACACGCCGCCGGAGAAGCCCCGGATATAGCCCACGCCCAGCACCGTACCGGGTACGGCCATGGCCAGCATGGACACGGCCTCGATAAAGCCCTTGGCCTTGAACTTCCGCTTGACCACCAAATAGGAGATGATCATGCTCAGCAGGGCGGTGATGGGGGCGGAGACGAGGCTCAGCCGGAAGGAGTCCCAGAAGGCCTGGAATCCGTGATAGCGGGTGAAGATCAGCTTGAACCACTTGGTAGTAAGGGGGAAGAACTTGTAGCCCCAGGTGGGGAAGAGAGCGCCGATGGGGACGCAGATGTACATCAGAATCACGAATCCGGCGGCCAGAGAGCACAGGACGGTGAGGGGGATGCGGACGCTGCGGTCGGTAATGAGCATCCGGCCCCGGGAGGCCTTGCCCGTCAGGGTGGCGGCCGTCTTGCGCTCCAGATAGTATTTCTGCACCGCGAACATGCCAAGGGTGATGCACAGCAGCACCACGGCCATGGCCGCCGCCCCCGGCTTGTCGTAAGAGCCGGTGATTTGCAGATAGATGGTGGTGGCCAGGGTGTCATAGGAGCCGCCGATGAGCATGGGGTTGGCAAAGTCGGCGATGGACTCGATAAAGGTGACCAGGAAGGCGTTGCCCAAGCCGGGCAGCAGCAGGGGCATGGTGACGCTGGAAAAGACCTCCCACCGGGTAGCTCCCATATCCCGGGCGGCCTCCTCCAGGGAGGGGTCGATGTTCTTCAGCAGACCCTTGAGCATCATATAGCATACCGGGAAGAAGGTCAGGGTCTGCACCACAGCGATGCCCCAAAAGCCGTATACGCTGTTGTCGTAGATGCCCAGCAGGAAGCGGGTGATAAGGCCGGACTTGCCGAACAGCATGATCATGGACAGGGACAGCACAAAGGGGGGCGAGACCACAGGCAGCATGGATACCACCCGGAACAGGCCGCCCACGAACCGGCCCATACGCACATAGACCTCCACATAGGCGAAGAGCAGGCCCAGCAGGGTGGACAGGACACCCACCAGAAAGCCCACCTTTAAGGTGTTGCCGATGGCCTTGGTAAAGGTGGGCATGGCGAAGATCCGGCGGAAAATACCCAAACCGAAGCTGCCGTCCCCCACAAAACTATCCACCAGCAGGATGGCCAGGGGATAGAGGATAAACAGAGTCAGAAAAGTAATGAGTACGACGATGGTGGTGACCATGATGGGGTCGGCCATCAGTTTTTTCCGGTCCAGCGCCGCACTTTGCGAATGTGCCATAACAAGCTCCTTTCTCGCGGCGGAGACACCGCGGGCGCGGGGAAAGGGACGGGGCGGCGGCCATGGCCGCCGCCCCGTCAGGATCATTGGGTCGATACGAAGGACAATGCAGGGAGGATCACTTCACTTGGAAGCGGTTCTCGTCGCCGGTGTTGGCGCCGGAGGCGGCCAGGGCGTTCATGACTTCCTCAATGTAGGTCTTGATGTTCTTGGTGGCGTCGTCGAAGTCGTAATCCATCACGTTGTCGGGGTCCAGACCGAACTGGACGGCGGCCTCGGGCTGGGTGGCGTTGTCGAGGACCAGGAACTGATAGGAGCCGTTCTGAGCAGCCAGGTTCACGCAGTCGGGAGACAGGGCGTACTCGATCCACAGCTTAGCGGCGTTGGGGTGCTTGGCGCCCTTGAAGATGGCGGTGGCGCCGATCTCGCAGGAGGTGCCGGAGGAGGGGATGATCAGCTCGATGTTGCCGTAGCCGTTGTCCAGAATCTGGGTGATGCCGTCATGCAGGAAGCCGATGCCGATGACGCACTCGCCGGTGCCCACGTTCTTGGAGGGGCCGGAGCCGGACTTGGTGTAGACCTCGATGTTCTTATCCAGGTCGACCAGGTACTGGATGCCCTCGTCGTGGCCGTACTTCTGGATCATGGTGTTGATGACCAGCTTAGCGGTGCCGGCGGTGTTGTAGTTGGACAGCCAGATCAGGCCCTTGTATTCGGGCTTGAGCAGGTCGGGCCAGTCCTGGGGGGCCTCCAGGCCCATGCGCTCCAGCTCGTCGGTGTTGACCATGAAGCCCAGGATGCCGGTGTAGATGCCGTACCAATAGCCGTCAGCGTTCATGTACTGGGGCTTGGTGATGTGGGAGGCGTTCTCTGCCTGATAGGCCTCCAGCAGACCCTCGGCGGCGCAGACGTTGTAGGGATCGGTGGTGCCGCCGAACCAGACGTCGGCGGAGGGGTTGCCGTTCTCCTCTTCGATCTTGGCCTGGACCTCGCCGGTGGACAGGCGCTGATACTCTACCTTAATGCCATACGTCTTTTCGAAGTTCTGGCAGGCAGCGGCCAGATACTCCTCCTCGCAGGAGCCGTAGACCACCAGAGAGCCCTCGGCCTTGGCAGCGGCTACCAGGTCGCTGTCGCCGGAGACGGAAGTGGAACCAGAGCCGGAGCCGGGGTTGGACGTAGCGGGGTCCTTCTTGCCGCAGGCGGCCAGGCTGAACACCATTGCAAGAGACAGAAACAGAGCAGTAAGCTTTTTCATGCAAATATCCTCCATTCTAAATTACCAACTGAGACGGAAAAAACGAACATCGCCCACAGCAGGTTGCACAAAGCTTATCATTGTTCCCGAAAAATAGCAATTGCTTTGAGAAAAAACATCAGCAATGCACAAGAAATCTCAGTTTTGCCCCTGAACGGGGGGCGCGCTGTGGAGAACAAATGGGCAGTTCGACAAAAAGCCGCCGCAGAGGTCTGCGGCGGCAAAAATCAGCAGGGGTTTTCGAACAGCATCCGGCAGTGCTGGGCCAGAAGGGCGGCGGTTTTTTCGATGCCTAAGCGGGCACTGTTGATGCAGATGTCGTAGTTCTCCGGCAGACCCCAGGGGCGGCCGGTGTAGTGGGTGTAGTATTTTTCCCGCTGCTTGTCGAACTTGTCCACGGCGGCGGCGGCCGTCTTTTCATCGATGCCCTCGATCTCCATGCGATGCTTTACCCGCCACTGAAAGGGGGCGCAGATAAACAGACTCAGGCAGTCTACCTCTTTGCAGTTTTCCAGCACTTGGTCGGCGCAGCGGCCTACGATGATGCAGCTGCTCTTTTCGGACAGCTCCTGGATCACCTCGCTCTGCATCTGAAACAGGATATCTTCGGCGGACTGGCCCTGCTTTACCCGGGGGCCGCCTTCATAGAAGCCCTTGAACAGCCAGGGGTTGGCGGCTTTTTCATCCTTGTCCACAAACAGCTCTTCCCGCACCTGGGCGCGCTGGGCGGCCAGGGAGATCAGTTCACGGTCATAGTAGGCAAAGCCCAGGGACTGGCTGAGGCGGCGGCCGATCTCCCGTCCGCCGCTGCCGAACTGGCGGCCCAGTGCGATGACGTGATTTTGCATAGTAGCAGCTCCTTCTCTTTTTTAGCAGCAGACGCCGACAGGTGCGGCCCCGGTCAGACGCAGGGTCACACCGCGGATATAGTCCTGAAACATGATGTTTACCCGGCGGAGCAGCTCCTCCGGGGTCTGATCCACCTCGCCCCGAAGCCAACTCTCCACCACGCTGGCCAGAGCGATGGTAAGAAAGTGGGTGGTGATCTCCTCGGTGGGGAGATCCTCCGGCAAGTCATTTTCCTGGACGACCCGGCTGATGGTGCTGTGCACGATGCGGCGGATGTCTGCCTCGAACAGCTGCTTGAGATGTTCGCGGCCCAGCGAATCCAGGGCGCACAGGCAGATCGTCCGATGGCTGTCCAGATAGAGGAACAGCCGGAGCAGCCCTTCCTGCCCGGACAGCTCCCCGTCCTGCGTCCGATGCAGCTGGAGGGCTTCCTCCTCCAGCATCCAGCGCAGCAGGTCGTAAATATCGGTAAAGTAATAATAAAAGTGCTGCCGGCGCATTCCGCAGGTATCCATCAACTCTGAAATTGTGATCTTTTCCAGGGGCTTCTGGTCCATCAATTGTTTTAGAGCGATACAGATCGCCTGGCGAGTAATCGCGGACGATTTATATTGTTTTCCCATAAGCAGCCTCCATTTAAGGGGAAGTATAGCACAGAAAAAAAGAGGTGTCACTGTTCAAATTCGGTCAGTTGCATATTTTTTGTTAAAAAACCGGTCAGAAGTCGAAAAATTGACAGATGACCGAATTTGACTGTTGATGTTAAAGAAGATTTTAGTATAATATAAATTTAATTCTTATTGTGAAAGACTTGGCGAAGCGGCCGCGCCGACCGGAGAAAGGGGAACGCCAATGAGCGAGCAGCCGAAGAAAAGCAGCTTTTTTGAAAAATTAGCCACATTTATTGTGGATAAACGTAATCTGATTTTTTTCCTCTATGTCATTGCTGTTATTGCCAGCCTGATCACCCAGGGATGGGTGTCGGTATGCGATGATCTGACGGAGTATCTTCCCGCTACAACGGAAACCCGGCGGGGCTTGACGGTGATGGAAGAGGAGATGAAAACCTTCGCCACCGCCCGGGTGCTGCTGTCCAACGTGACCTATGACACGGCCCGGGAGCTGGCCGACCGGATCGAAGATCTGGATGGGATCTCCTCGGTGGACTTCTGGGATGCGGACAAGGGGGACGATGAGACGACCCTGCCATCCGCCGTCCATAAAACCCGGGAGGACTACATAAAGGGGGCGGATGCCTTGATCACCGTCACCTTCCGCGGGGAGAACGATGACCAGGCCAGCAAGGACGCCCTGGCCGCGGTGGAAGATCTGCTGAAGCCCTACGACACGCAGATCGCCACGGATGTGGGCTATTCCAAGTCGGAGACGCTGAACAGTGAAATGGGGATCATTCTGGTGGTGGCTGCCATTGTGATCATCGCGGTGCTGCTGCTCACCTCCCGGTCTTATGCGGAGGTGCCCGTGCTGCTGATCACCTTTGTGGCGGCGGCCCTGCTGAACAAAGGGACGAACTTTGTCTTTGGCGAGATCTCCTTCGTGTCCGACTCTGTGACCGTGGTGCTGCAATTGGCCCTGGCCATCGACTACTCCATCATTCTGCTCCACCGCTTCCTGGAGGAGCGGGAGCACGCACCGGACGACCGGACCGCCTGTATCATCGCCGTCAGCGCGGCGATCCCCTCCATCTCTGCCAGCAGTCTGACCACCATTTCCGGCCTGGCCGCCATGATGTTCATGCAGTTCCGCATCGGCTTCGATCTGGGGCTGGTGCTTATCAAGGCCATTTTGCTGAGTATGCTGTCCGTATTCACTCTGATGCCCGGCCTGCTGATGCTGTTCTCTAAGGCTATGGAGCGCACCCGCCACAAGAATTTTATCCCCCAGATCGACCGGTGGGGCAAGCTGGTGTATCATCTGCGGCTGGTGGGCGTGCCGGTGTTTGTGGTGTGTATTGTGGGCGGTTTTGTGCTGTCCAACCGGTGCCCCTATGTGTATGGGGACAATGCGGTGATGACCGAGCGGCGCAATGAGCACCAGGCCGCCGCCGACCGGGTGGAGGCCACCTTCGGCAGCCAGAATATTATGGCCGTGGTGGTGCCTAAGGGGGATACGGAGAGCGAGAAGGCCATCCTGGACCAGCTAAGCGCCATGGACGAGGTGGACTATGCCATGGGTCTGGCCAATGTGGAGGCCAAGCCGGGCTATTACCTCACCGATAAGCTGACCCCCCGTCAATTCTCCAAAATGATGGATTTGACCTATGAGGAGGCCTGCATCCTCTACGCCGCCTATACGGCGGACCAGGAGGACAACTATGGGCCCATTGTGGGCGGTATTGACAGCTATACCGTATCCGCCATGGATATGATCCTGTTTATTTATGAGGAGAAGGAGAAGGGTTATGTGACCCTGGACGAACAGGACGAGCAGGATATCAACGATGCTTACCGGCAGATCACGGATGCCAAGGCACAGATGGTGGGGGAGCACTACACCCGCATGGTGCTGAATCTGAACCTGCCCGAGGAGGGGGAGGAGACCTTTGCCTTCCTGAAGACCATCCACCGGATCGTGGATCCCTATTACGGCGCGGACAATGTGCTGCTGGTGGGCAACTCCACCAGCGACTACGACCAGTCTGTGTCCTTCGCCCGGGACAATGTGATGATCAGCGTGCTGTCTGTGGTGTTCGTGGTGCTGGTGCTGGTGTTTACCTTCACGTCTGTGGGGCTGCCGATTCTGCTGATTCTGGTGATTCAGGGCAGCATTTGGATCAACTTCACCTTCCCGACCCTGACCCACACCAATATTTTCTTTATGAGCTATCTGATCGTGACCTCCATCCAGATGGGCGCGAACATCGACTATGCCATCGTGATCTCCACGTGGTACTCTGACCTGAAAACCAGAATGTCCCCCAAGCAGGCCCTGATCAAAGCCCTGGACCTGTCCTTCCCGACGGTGCTTACCTCCGGCTCCATCCTGTCGGCGGCGGGTTTCCTCATCGGGAAGATCACCACCGAGCCCTCGATCGTGGGTATTGGCCAGTGCCTCAGCCGGGGCACCCTGATCTCCATGTTCCTGGTTATGTTTGTGCTGCCCCAGATTTTGGTGCTGGGCGACCGGATCGTAGAAAAGACCAGCTTCCAGATGAAGCTGCCCGCGGCTTCCGCCAGATCCCAGCGGCTGAGCGGTGCTACTTTCGTGAACGGCCGGGTGCGGGGCCGGATCTCCGGCTTTGTGGATGCGGAGATTCACGGCGTGATCCGGGGGGATATCGCCGCCATTATGTCTTCCGGCAGCTTTAACCAGCCGGGGGAGGATGGCGGTGGGGAGCCGCCCCAGCCCGGCGGAGAGGACGGGGAATCTCCGGCCCCCGAGAAGAATGAAAACGAGCCCGCGGCAGTGTCCGGAAAGGAGGGGGCGCAGGAATGAAACGGATCAAACAATGGACGTCCATTCTGCTGACGGCAGTTTTGCTGCTGTCCCTGACCGCTCCCGCGGCGCTGGCGGCGGACAGCACGGTGACCGTCCGTACGGTGGACGATCTGGTGGAATTGTCCCGAAAGTGTACCTTGGATACCTGGTCCCAGGGCAAGACCGTGATCCTGGATGCCGACCTGGATCTGAGCGGGACGGACTTCAGCCCCATCCCCACCTTTGGCGGGACCTTTCAGGGGAACGGACACCGGATCTCTGGCCTGTCCATTACCGGGAGCGGAAATGACCGGGGGCTGTTCCGCTATGTGCAGAAAAATGCCGTGGTGCAGGACCTGACGGTAGAGGGCTCCATCCGTCCTGACGGACATCAGGACGAGTTGGGGCTGATCGCCGGAAAAAACAGCGGCCGTATTCTGAACTGTACGGCCAACGGCACTGTTTCCGGCGACAACCGGATCGGCGGTATCGTGGGTGTAAACGCCGCCGGGGGTGAGCTGGTGGCCTGCAATTTTGCCGGGAGCGTGACCGGAAAACACTCGGTAGGCGGTGTTGCGGGCGAGAATGAGGGAACTTTGACCCTGTGCCGCAACAACGGGAGCATCAACACCCGCGACCTGGAGGACGCCCCCAAAACGGATTATACCAATCTGGCCCGGCTGAACTCCATGGACAATGTGCCCGCTTATACTGACATCGGCGGCGTGGCCGGGCTGTCTGGCGGCACGATCCAGAGCTGCCGGAACGAGGGCATTGTTGGCAGCGAGCAGATCGGATACAACGTGGGCGGGATCGCGGGCCGGCAGTCCGGCTGGCTGGACGGCTGCGTCAACACGGGCAGCGTCTATGGCCGGAAGGATGTGGGCGGTATCGTGGGCCAGCTGGAGCCCCAGGTGATCCAGAACTTCAGCGAGGATTTTCTGGACCGTCTGCTGGATGAGCTGGACGGTTTACAGGACCTGATGGACCGCACGGCCAACGACGGAGAGAAAATCTCTGATCAGGTGTCCGGACAGCTGGATGATTTGTCCGAGCGGGCCCGACAGACCAAGGAAATCGCCGGAGACCTGACAAATGCCATGACCGACTGGGCCAACGGCAATATTGACCAGATCAACGAGTTGTCCGCCCGGGTGTCCTGGGCGTTGGATCAGCTCTCCCCCATTATGGATAAGGCAGTGAAGACCATGGATCTGCTGGACGACTTGCTGGATGATTTGGAGAAGGTCCGGGATGATCTGAAGAGAGCCGCTGAGAACGGGGATGACGCGGCAGAGAGCTTCCAGAAGGCGCTGGAGGAGCTGCAGAAGGCCAACTCCGCTTTGAATCAGGCCATCCCCAAAATCACTGCGGCGATGAACGAGCTACTGGATCTGATCATCAACGGCGGCAGCGCCGATGAGATCACCCAGGCGGTGAAGAACCTGACGGATGCTCTGGATGGTCTGAGCGGCGTTATGGAGCAGGTGGATCGGGCCATAGAGCAGATGAAGGCAGCCCTGAAGGACCTGGGGGATGCGGGCACAGAGCTGAAAAATGCGTTGGAGGATATGGATGACGTCCATGACGGAGCGGAGGACGTATTGGAGGGGCTGACCAAGATCACCGAGAGCCTGCGGGACATGGTGAAAGAGCTGTCTGAAAAGCCGGACATCACCATTCACCCCATTGGCGACGACATTACGGAAAAAGGAGATCAGCTGCAGGACGCCATGGACGCCCTGCTGGACAGCGGAGACGCCCTGAATCAGCTGCTCAGCGACTCCTCCGATACCCTGATCGGAGATCTGAAGGCCATCAATCGTCAGTTTAAGTCCATCATCAATCTGATCCGCAGTGAAAAGAGCGACTGGGACAAGGACAGCGATAAAACCCTGAACGAGCGGATCAAGGACCGCTTCCAAGACGTCTCCGACAGCTGTACGGAGGCCAATCAGCACAGTGGCCGCCTGTCAGCCAATCAGAATCAGGGCGCGATCCAGGGTGATACCGCTGTGGGCGGCATCGCCGGCAGCGTGGGCATCGAGACGGATTTTGATTTGGACGAGGATGTCAATCAGGTGGGAAATTACTCTTTGAATTACCACTATCAAGCCAAGGCGCTGATTTCCGCCTGCGTGAACTACGGTCCGGTGTCCGGCAAACAGGATTACGTCGGAGGCGTGGTGGGACAGGCCTATCTGGGTCTGGTCACAGCCTGTCAGGGCTATGGCGCGGCGGACAGCGACGGCAGCTATGTGGGCGGCATCGCCGGGTCCACTGAGGGCACGATTCGCCGCAGCTGGGCCAAGTGCAGCCTGTCCGGGACAGACTATGTGGGCGGCATCGCCGGATACGGCGAGAACCTGGATACTTGCCGCACTCTGGTGACTGTGTCTGGCGAGGCCTATGTGGGGGCCATTGCCGGGGATGTGGACGAAAACGGAACTGTGAAGGAAAATCTCTTTACCCACGATACTCTGGGCGGGTTGGATGGCATCAGCTATGCGGGAAAGGCGGAGCCGGTCCCGTTCGAGGCGCTGTGTGCCCTGTCTGGAGTGCCCGAGACCTTCTCTCAGCTGGAGCTGACCTTTGCGGCGGACGGAAAGCTGGTGGCGGTGGTCCCGTTCCAGTATGGAAAGGGCATTGAAAGCCTGCCTGAGATTCCGGCAAAAAAAGGCTGCTCTGCGGCGTGGCCCGCCCTGGATTACCGGCATCTGACCGCCAGCCAGACCCTGGAAGCCGTCTATACCCCGTACAGCTCTGCCCTGTCTGATGGCGGCGAGCTGCCCCAAATTTTGGTGGATGGCAGTTTCAGCGCAGGGGCTGCCATTGAGCAGACGACCGAAGAGGCCGTCTGGACGGACAAGAAGGGCCGGGAGTGGTCCGGAACAGCGTATACCGTCACTGTGGACGATCCTAACCTGAAGGAGATCTCCTATACCGTCCACTATCGCCTGCCCGACGGCGGGAAGCACTATGATCTGTGGGTGCGGACAGAAGACGGCTGGCAGCGGCAGGACAGCACGGTAGACGGCAGCTATCTGCTGTTCCCCAGTGCAAAGGAACAGATTACCTTCTGTGTGGTGGAGCGCCCGGCGAATACCGCCCTGTTTATGGGGATTGCGGCCGCAGGCTGCGGCGTTGTGCTTGTGGGGGCGGTGGTGACTGTCCGGAAGAAGCTGGGTACCCCTCTTCGGGTGCGCCTGCGCCGGAAACTGAAGAACAAAAAATAAGGTCAACGCGAAAAAGGAAGCATCTCTCCCCGGAGAAATGCTTCCTTTTGGTATTAAACACAGGAAATATGACAAAATGTATTGAAAAACGGCGGGGTTCGGCGCCCACGCACCTCAGTCCATATCCATTTTATTCCGCCCCAGTCCGCTGAACTCCACGAATACGGCGGCCACAGCAGCGACCAGGGCCGCGATGTACATGGCGGTATTTACCTGCTCGCCGATCAGGTCCACCCGCAGCAGGACCTCCGCCAGGGCGATGAGGACCACAGCGGTAATGAGCAGGCCCCGGGACAGGGGCTTCATCCGCTTCTGCTTGGACATGGGGGCCTTCCCGGTGACGGTCTTCCCGGCGGAAGGCGGAGTACGGTGTTTTTTCTTTTTGCTCATGCTGCGCTCCTTTTCAGTCCAGAGTTCGGCGGATGATCCCTCCGCCCACCACGGTGTCTCCATCATACAGCACCACCGACTGCCCGGGGGTCACTGCGCGCTGGGGCTGGTCGAAGGTGACCTGAATGGTGTCATCACCCGTCTGGCGCACGGTACAGGGCTGCTCCACCATGCGGTAGCGCACTTTGGCGGTCAGGCGAACGGGGCCGTCCAGGCGGCTGCAGGCGATGAGGTTGATCCGGTCTGCCTCTAAGGTGTAGGAGAAGAGACTGCTGTTTTCAGACAACACTACGGTGTTGTCTTCCGGGCGAACCTGCTTTACATACAGCCGCCCGTGGTTGGAGGAGACGCCGAGACCCCGCCGCTGGCCCACGGTATAAGCGATGATGCCCTCGTGGGTGCCGAGGACATGACCGGCTTCGTCCACGAAGGGGCCGGAGGGGTAGTCCTTTCCCGTATACCGGCGGATGAAAGCGGCGTAGTCCCCGTCGGGGACGAAGCAGATGTCTTGACTTTCCCGTTTTCGGGCATTGACAAAGCCCTGCTCCGCGGCGATCTGACGGACCTCATCCTTGGTCAGCCCCCCCAGGGGGAACAGGCTGTGGGCCAGCTGCTCCTGATTCAGGGGCCAGAGGACATAGCTCTGGTCCTTTTCCCGGTGGGCGGCCCGCTTTAACAGCCAGCGGCCGGCGCCCGGGTCCTGCTCCAGGCGCACATAGTGCCCGGTGGCAGCCTTCTCCCAGTCCAATTCCCACCCCCTGCGCAGCATGGCGCCGAACTTCAGGCAGCGGTTGCACTCCACACAGGGGTTGGGGGTTTCCCCCCGCTCATAAGCGGCGGCAAAGGGGGCCATGACCTGACGGTGAAATTCATCGCCAAAGTTGAAAACATAGTGGGGAATCGCCAGCCGGCGGGCAACGGCCCGGGCGTCCTCTACATCGTCCAGGGAGCAACAGCGGCTCTCCCCCTGAACGGCAATGTCGTCGTTGCCGAACAGCTTCATGGTGACGCCGATCACCGCATACCCCTGCTCCTTCAGCAGCCAAGCCGCCGCTGAGCTGTCTACGCCGCCGCTCATACCCACGGCTGCCCGAATCTGCTGTGCCATACAATTCCCCCGGTCTTTTGTGATTTTAGAGATTATACCATATTTTTTCCCTGTCGGCAATGGGAAACGCCGGAATCCATTGGGACTGCTGCATTTCTGATGCCCAAGGGTGATTTTTAAACACCACCATATATAGTGGACAAGCTGTTCGGGGTGTGCTATAATTTGTTCCTAATGAGTCTTTGGCGGCCGCTGCCGCCTTTGTGATAGCGCCGGTTCGGCGCGGGAAGAAAAGAAGGAGAGAGGTACGAATGAAAGTCATTAAACGGGACGGAACGATCGTAGACTACGACCGAAGCAAAATCGTCACCGCGATTGAAAAGGCCAACCAGGAGGTCCCGGAGGCAGACCGCATCGACCGGGAGAGCATTGATGCGATTATTGACGAGATCGAGGCCATGAAGCGCCCCCGTATGCTGGTGGAGGACATCCAGGACCTGGTGGAGCAGGGGCTGGTGGCGAAGAACAAGTTCCACCTGGCCAAGACCTATATCATCTACCGCTACAACCGCGCCCTGGTACGTAAAGCCAATACTACGGACGAGTCTATCCTGGCCCTGCTGCGCAACGAGAACAAGGAGCTGGCCGAGGAAAACTCCAATAAAAATACCATGATCGCCTCCACCCAGCGGGACTACATCGCCGGCGAGGTCAGCCGTGACCTCACCCGCCGTATCCTGCTGCCGGAGAAGATCTCCAAGGCCCATGACGAGGGGGCCATCCACTTCCACGACGCCGACTATTTCGTGCAGCCCATCTTCAACTGCTGCCTGATCAACATCGGGGATATGCTGGACAACGGCACCATGATCAACGCCAAGCTGATCGAAAGCCCCAAGAGCTTCCAGGTGGCCTGTACTGTGGTTACCCAGATCATTGCCTGCGTGGCCTCCAACCAGTACGGCGGGCAGAGCGTGGATCTGCGCCATCTGGGCAAGTATCTGCGCATGACCTATGAAAAGTATATCCGCAAGACCCGGGAGACCGCCCCGGAGCTGGACGACGCCACCGTGGAGAAGCTGGCCCACGCCCGCACGCTGGACGAACTGAAGAGCGGCGTGCAGACCATCCAGTATCAGATTAACACCCTGATGACCACCAATGGCCAGTCCCCCTTCGTCACCCTGTTCCTGAACCTGCAGGAGGACGACCCCTATCTGAAGGAAAACGCCATGATCGTGGAGGAGGTCCTGCGCCAGCGGCTGGAGGGCATCAAGAACGAGAAGGGCGTGTATATCACCCCCGCCTTCCCCAAGCTGGTGTATGTGCTGGATGAGCACAACTGCCTGAAGGGCGGCAAGTACGACTACATCACCGAGCTGGCGGTAAAGTGCTCTGCCAAGCGGATGTACCCCGACTATATCTCCGCCAAGAAGATGCGGGAGAACTACGAGGGCAATGTGTTCTCGCCCATGGGCTGCCGCTCCTTCCTGGCCCCCTGGAAGGACGAGCACGGCAACTATAAGTTCGAGGGCCGCTTCAACCAGGGTGTGGTGTCCCTGAACCTGCCCCAGATCGGTATTCTGGCCCGGGGGGACGAGGAGAAGTTCTGGTCCCTGCTGGACCAGCGGCTGGACCTGTGCTTCGAGGCCCTCATGTGCCGCCACAATGCCTTGAAGAAGGTGCACGCCGGGTCCTCCCCCATCCACTGGCAGTACGGTGCCATCGCCCGCCTGGATAAGGACGCCCCCATCGAGCCCCTGCTGTACGGCGGATACTCCTCCATCTCCCTGGGCTATATCGGCCTGTACGAGGTGACCAAGCTTATGCGGGGCTGTTCCCACACCACCCCTGAGGGACAGGAGTTCGCCCTGAAGGTGATGAACCGCCTGCGCAAGGCCTGCGATGACTGGAAGAAGGAGACCAACATCGGCTTCGCTCTGTACGGCACCCCTGCGGAGAGCCTGTGTTACCGCTTCGCCCGCATCGACAAGGAACGCTTCGGCACCATCCCCGACGTCACCGACAAGGGCTATTACACCAACTCCTACCACGTGGACGTGCGGGAGAAGATCGACGCCTTTGAAAAGTTTACCTTCGAGAGCCAGTTCCAGAAGATTTCCACCGGCGGCTGCATCTCCTATGTGGAGATCCCCAATATGCGCCACAATCTGGAGGCCCTGAAGGAGGTCGTCCGCTTCATCTACGACAACATCCAGTACGCCGAGTTCAACACCAAGAGCGACTACTGCCAGGTGTGCGGCTACGACGGGGAGATCATCATCAATGAGGACAACCAGTGGGAGTGCCCCTGCTGCCACAATAAGGACCAGTCCAAGATGAATGTCACCCGCCGCACCTGCGGCTATCTGGGCGAAAATTTCTGGAATGTGGGCAAGACCAAGGAGATCAAATCCCGGGTCCTGCACCTCTAAGTGAAATAGCTGTGCATAGAGCCCCGGCTGACCAGCCGGGGCTCTATTTTTTAAACTGCACAATAAAAACGCGGAAAAAACTTAAGAATTTATTTACATTGTGAAAACAGATTGAAAAGTGCAAATGGGTATGGTAGATTGGAAGTGTACCAGCGCTTGACAAGGGCAGAACACTTGGAATCCATGATGTTTTGCGGCGAAGGTCAAATAAGAATTGGAACAGCGAATGATATCGCGGAATGGAGAGTAACATGAAACGGAACGCAGTCCTTGCAGCCATGCTGTTGCTCACGGCACTGGCGGTTTCTGCCTGTGCGCCCAAAGCCCCCGGCGGCCAGGGATCAGAGAATTGGCGGATGCAGTTATGTTCGGCTGAAAAATGCAGAAGCAACCAGAGAGAGAAAGGAGCGTATGAACGATGAAAAGATTACGGATTCTTCCCCTAACTGTGGTGATTTTGGCGCTGGTCATGGTATCCTCATGCGGCGGAAAAAGCAAATACGAGCCTTCGGAGGTGAAGATAGAGGACGAGGCCGGAAGTTTTTTGAACGTCCGTGTGGAGAAAGCGGATCGCAACGGGGGGACGTTCACACTGGAAAACTGCGGAGACCAGAGAATTACATATAGTGACAGAAACTTCCTGGAAAAGCAGATCAATGGGGAATGGAATGGTGTGGTGGCCTACAATCAGAGAACGATGACAGAGCCATCCTACGAATTGGAACCCCAAGAGAGCATCGACTACCAGACCAAGTGGGATGGGCTGGATGAAGGGGAGTACCGCTATGTGGTCCCGTTTTCTGTCAGTGGGGAGGGAAATGGGGAGGTTTATCACGCCGCGGTTTCCTTTACCGTTGAGAAGGTCAGTCTGTGGGAACGGCTCACGGGAAGGGTATGAGCGGAAGTAATAGTAAAAATGAGCCATAACACAAAAAAGGCGCCCCGTCCAACGGACGGGGCGCCTTTGTATCATTCTCTCAGCTTACTTGGCAGCCTTGGCAGCCTTGATGGCCTCGATCAGCATGGGGGTGACCTTGAACAGGTCGCCGCAGATGCCGTAGTCAGCCACCTCGAAGATGGGAGCGGTATCGTTCTTGTTCACAGCGATGATGCACTCGGAGTCCTGCATACCAGCCTTGTGCTGGATGGCGCCGGAGATACCCAGAGCGACATAGATCTTGGGGTGAACGGTCTTACCGGTCTGACCGACCTGGTGGTCGGCGGAGATCCAGCCGGAGTCGACGCAGGCACGGGAGGAGCCCACGACGCCGCCCAGAACATCAGCCAGCTCCTCGGCCAGCTGGATGCCCTTCTCAACGTCCTTGCTGATGCCGCGGCCCACGGAGACGACCACGTCGGCGCCGATCAGGTCGACCAGCTTCTTGGCGGCCTTCACGACCTCCACGACCTCGGTGTCCATGTCGGCGGCGGTCAGGGAGAAGTTGGGACGGACGATCTCGCAGGCGTCAGCCTTAGCCTGATCGAAGGGAGCCTTCTTCATAACGCCGGGACGGACGGTGGCCATGGCGGGACGGAACCGGGGGCAGATGATGGAGGCCATCAGGTGGCCGCCGAAAGCGGGACGGGTCATCTTCAGGTCGCGGGACACGTCGTGCTTCTGGCCCAGAACCATAGCGGAGTTCAGGCCGGCGATCTTCTCCTCGGGCAGGGTGGAAGCGCCGCGCAGGAAGTCGCGGTAGATGTCCATATCCACGTCCAGGTGAGTACAGTCAGCGCACAGACCGGTGTGCAGACGGGCGGCGCAGCGGGGGCCCAGATCGCGGCCGATGTTGGTAGCGCCGATCAGCATGATCTCGGGCTTCATCTCCTCGATCACGTCGCAGATGACCTTGGTGTAGCCATCGGTGGTGTAGTCCTTCAGCAGGGGGCTCTCGCACAGGATGACCTTGTCAGCGCCGTAGCCGCCCAGCTCCTTGGCCAGACCCTCGACGTTGTCGCCCAGCAGCAGACCGCACAGCTGAACACCCAGCTCGTCGGCCAGCTTGCGGCCCTCGGAGATCAGCTCGAAGGAAGTGGGCATCATTTTGCCCTGACGCTGCTCACAGAAAACCCACACATCCTTGAAAGCAGCCAGATCAGTGTTATTGAAGTTAGACATATCAATCTTTCTCCTCTCTTAGATGATGTGCTTGGCAGCCAGCAGACCGGCCAGCTTGTCGCAGGTCTCCTTGTCAGCGCCCTCCAGCATCATGCCGGCGCCCTTCTGAGGAGGCGTAAAGGAGGTCAGAATGTTGGTGGGAGAACCCTTCAGGCCGATGGTGGTAGCGTCGATCAGGGGGTTGTCCTTCAGGGTGTTGTAATCGAAGATCTCGTAGGGCTTGGAGTAGCACTCGAAGATGCCGCTCACGCTCATATAGCGGGGGTTATTCAGCTCCTTGATGCAGGTGACCAAGCAGGGGGTCTTGACCTTGATGGTCATATAACCGTCCTCCAGCATACGCTTTACGGTCAGGGTGTCGCCATCCTTCTGGATGTCGGCAGCATAGGAGACCTGGGGCAGACCCAGCTTCTCGGCGATCTGAGGACCGACCTGAGCAGTGTCGCCGTCGATAGCCTGACGGCCGCAGAACACGACGGTGTCCTTCTCGATGCCGATCTTCTCGATGGCAGCGGCCAGGATCTGAGAGGTGGCGTAGGTGTCGGAACCGCCGAACTCACGGGCGGACACCAGCACGGCGCGGTCAGCGCCGCGAGCCAGGATCTCACGCAGCATACCCTCTGCGGGAGGGGGACCCATGGAGACGATGATGACCTCGGCGCCGGTCTGCTCCTTCAGAGTCAGAGCGGCCTCGACGGCGTTCAGGTCGTCGGGGTTGGTGATGGCGGCCATGGAGGCACGGTTCAGAGTACCATCGGGATTGACGGCCACCTTACCGGAGGTATCGGGGACCTGCTTGACACAAACGATAATTTTCATTTCGATCTGCCTCCTAACTTATTTCACGCCCAGGTGGTTGGCGATGACCATGCGCTGGACCTCAGAAGTACCCTCATAGATCTCGGTGATCTTGGCGTCACGCATCATGCGCTCCACGGGATACTCACGGGTGTAGCCATAGCCGCCGAACAGCTGGACAGCGCGGCGGGTGACGTCGGAAGCAGCCTCAGCGGCGAACAGCTTGGCCATAGCGGCGTCCATGGAGTAGGGCTCGTGGTTCTGCTTCTTCATGGCAGCGGCGTAGACCAGATACTGAGCGGCCTGCATACGGGTGTGCATATCGGCCAGCTGGAACTGAGTGTTCTGGAACTGGGACAGGCGCTTCTTGAACTGGACGCGCTCCTGGGTGTACTTGATGGCCTCGTCAATGGCGCCCTCGCCCAGGCCCAGAGCCTGGGAAGCGATGCCGATACGGCCGCCGTCCAGAGTCTTCATAGCGATCTTGAAGCCGTCGCCCTCTTTGCCCAGCAGGTTCTCCTTGGGCACGATGCAGTCTTCGAAGATCAGGTCGCAGGTAGAGCTGCCGCGGATACCCATCTTCTTCTCGTGCTTACCGGTGGAGAAACCGGGGAAGTCCTTCTCGACGATGAAGGCAGAGATGCCGTGGTTGCCCAGGGCCTTGTTGGTCATGGCGAACACAACGAAGGTGGAAGCCACGTTGCCGTTGGTGATGAAGCACTTGCTGCCGTTGAGCACGTAGTCGCCGTTCTCGTTCTTGACAGCGGTGGTCTGCTGGCCGGAAGCGTCGGTGCCGGCGCCGGGCTCGGTCAGACCGAAAGCGCCGATCTTCTTGCCGGAGCACAGGTCGGGCAGATACTTCTGCTTCTGCTCCTCGGTGCCGTTCTCAAAGATGGGGGCGCAGCACAGAGAGGTGTGAGCGGAAACCACAACGCCGGTGGTGCCGCAGACCTTGGACAGCTCCTCTACGCACATGGCATAGGACAGAACGTCGCCGCCGGCGCCGCCGTACTCCTTGGGGAAGTAGATGCCCATCATGCCCAGTTTGCCCATCTTCTCCACGGTCTCCATGGGGAAGCGCTCCTCCTCGTCCAGCTCCTCGGCCAGGGGCTTGACTTCGGTCTCGGCGAACTCGCGGTACATCTTACGGACCATCTCTTGTTCTTTCGTCAGATGAAAATCCATGGTTAAGTCCTCCTACTTTTTATACTTGCATCTTAACTGTTGTTATCGCAGTAGCTCCGGGCGGAGAAAAGGGGGGTGGGCCGACAGCGCCCTGCCCGTCCAGAACAGACGATACATGGGAAACCGTTATAGGTTTTCCAAGGCACTCGTTAGAAATTTAACGAGAAGAAACCGAAAGAAAACGCAACCCGGGTCAAAAACCCGGTGTTGCTTGTCTATAACGGCGGCAAAAAAGCTTTTTGCCGTCAAAATTATAACGTTTTTCTTATCACATTGCAAGGAAAAGACACTCGGCAATTTGAACAATTTTTCTACCCGCTTTTTGGATATTCACGGGAGAGAGCCGGAAGAAATAAGGGACGGGGAAGGAAAACCCCACCCCGCGCAGCGTGGGCGCGGGGTGGGAAGGGAATAAGAAGAAAATTATTTGCTGTAATCGTAGAAGCCCTTGCCGGATTTGCGGCCCAGCAGGCCGCCGCGGACCATCTTCTTCAGCAGCAGCGCGGGGCGGTACTTGGGGTCGCCCGTCTCCTCAAACAGCACGTTCATAATGGCCAGGCACACGTCCAGACCGATGAAGTCGCCCAGAGCCAGGGGGCCCATGGGGTGGTTGGCGCCCAGCTGCATGGCCTTGTCGATGTCCTCCACGGAGGCCACGCCGGTCTCCACCAGGCCGATGGCCTCGTTGATCATGGGCACCAGGATCTTGTTCACTACAAAGCCGGGGGCCTCGGCTACCTCCACGGGGTCCTTGCCGATCTCCTTGGACAGGTTATAGATGAAGTCGAAGGTCTCCTGGGTGGTGTTGGCGCCGCGGATGACCTCTACCAGCTTCATGGAGGGCACGGGGTTGAAGAAGTGCATCCCGATGACGGCGTGCTTCAGGCCGGTGCCCATCTCTGTAATAGAAAGGGAGGATGTGTTGGAGGCGAAAACGGTCTCGGGCTTGCACAGCTCGTCCAGCTCATTCAGCAGGGCCTTCTTGGTGGCCATGTCCTCCTTGACGCACTCGATGACCAGGTCGGCGTCAGCGGCGGCGGACTTCTCCTCCACCAGGACGTTGGCCAGCAGGGCGTCCATGGCCTCCTGGGTCATCTTGCCCTTGGCCACGCGCTTGGCCAGAGAGGCGGCCAGCTTGTCCTTGTGCTTCTGGGCAGAGGGGACGGAACTGGCGTACATCAGGGCGGTGTGGCCGTTAGCGGCAAATACCTGGGCAATGCCGCTGCCCATGGTACCGGCGCCGAAAATCGCGACTTTCATAGATGCATCCTCCTAAAAATTATAGTGGCGGTTCAGAAGCGGAGGGGAAACCCTCCCTGTTCGCTTAGGTAAAGTATACCGTATTTTTTTCTGAAACGCAAGGGGCAAAGCGCGGACAGTGACAGAAACACAGCAGGGGCGGCTGTGCCGCCCAATGCCATTAAGCTAAGGGCTTTGTCATTGCGAGCCAGTCCGCAGACTGGCGCGGCAATCCGTTTTCTCTGACGTTTTGAATACGGATTCCCACGGCAGTGACATCGGTCACTGCCTCGGAATGACAGGTTTCTCT
>Ga0129311_1000531_pt1 | contig 33064 bp, 33 predicted proteins | sample Go1ome_FD_94435 | JGI IMG/M metagenome (GOLD analysis project Ga0129311, IMG submission 94435) | Western lowland gorrila individual fecal microbial communities from Wisconsin, USA - Go1022B metagenome | ecosystem: Host-associated > Mammals > Digestive system > Large intestine > Fecal | place...
CACGAATTCCCGGGTGGTGGCGGCGTCGATATCCTCCGTCTGCAAGATGGAATCCGTAAGCAGCCGGATAGCCGCCAGCGGCGTTTTCAGCTCATGGGAGGCGTCGGACACGAAGCGCCGCCGGGCATTTTCCGTTTTTTGCAGCCGGTCCGTCAGGCTGTTGAACTCCTGGCCGATCTGGGCGATCTCGTCCCGTCCAGGGATCTCCGCCCGGTGGCTGTACGCGCCCTCCCGCACCTGGCGGATGGCGGTGAGCAGCCGGCCGATCTTCCGGGTCAGCGCCCGGGACAGCACCATGCTCAGCACCAGCACCATCACGGCGATGACGGCGGACAGGCGCAGCAGGTTTTCCTGAAGCCCTTGCAGCAGCGCCGCCTGCTCCGTGTCGTATTCGTAGGCGTACACGGCGCCGATGATCTGGTTTTGATACAGCACCGGCGAGGACGCCCGGCTGCGGAAGGCACCGCCCTGATAGCTGCACGTGAAGGCGTCGTTGCCCAGCAGCGCCTGGACGATCTCCGTGTAAAGGGCATACTCTCCCACGGCACTGCCGGTCTCCCGGGTGTCGTAGAGGACCTTGCCGGCGCCGTCCGTCACCAGGATGCGGGAAATGTCCGTCTCCTCCACCACCGCCATGGCCGTGGAGACGTTTTCCTCGTTCAGCCGGTCCAGGCCCGACAGGGAGTACACCATGACGGACACGCTGGACTGTAAAGTGCTGGCCTTGGAGCGAAACACCAGGTCCTCCGAAACCAGCAGGGGATAGGTGTTCAGCAGCAGCAGCACCGCCGCGATGACCAGGATATAGCTGAGGCCGAATTTTAACTGGAGGCTGCTCCAAAAGGAGCTTTTATTCTTTGAAATAGTACCCCACTCCCCACTTGGTCATGATGTGGTCCGGCTCTGCCGGTTTTTTTTCCAGCTTCTCCCGCAGGCGGCGGATGTGCACGTCCACAGTCCGGTAATCTCCGGCGTAGGTATAGCCCCACACCACGTTCATGAGATTCTCCCGGCTGTACACCCGCCGGGGATTCCGCATCAAAAGCTCGATGAGGTCATATTCCTTGGCGGTGAGCTCCACGGTCCGCCCCTCCCGGATGGCCACCCGTTCCTCCGTGTTCAGCGTCAGGTCCCCCGCTGTCAGGACGGCACCCCGGCTCCGCTGGACGCCGGCCGCCCGCCGCAGCAGGGCGCGGACCCGGGCCTTCAGCTCCAGGATATTGAAGGGCTTGGTGAGATAATCATCCGCCCCGCACTCAAAGCCCATGAGCTTGTCGGCGTCCTCACTTTTGGCGGTGAGCATGATGATGGGCACATTGGAAAACTCCCGGATGCGCATACAGGCCTCCAGCCCGTCCACCTCCGGCATCATCACATCCAGGATGATGAGGTCGAACTGTCCGTTCCGGGCCAACTCCACGGCTGCGGCACCGTCATAGGCGCAGTCCACCTGATACCCCTCGTTTTCCAGATTGAATTTCATGCCCTTTACCAGCAACTTTTCGTCGTCCACGACCAGGATCTTCATTCCGTCTCCTCACTCTCCACACGGACCCGGCCCTCCAGGCCCGCCAGCTTTTTCTTGCCGATGCCGCTGACCTCCAGCAGCTCTTCCACGCTTTCAAAGGCCCCGTTGGCCTCCCGGTACGCCACGATCCGCTCCGCCAACGCCTCGCCGATGCCCGGCAGGGCGGCCAACTCCTCCGCCGTGGCGGTGTTCAGATCCAGTGGCGACAAGTCCGGCGCCAGCTCCTCCCGGGAAACGATCCGCTCCGGCTCCACGGCCACCGGCTCCGTCTGCCGGGCATCGCGGAAATACAGGCCTGCAAGCAAACACAAAAACGCCGCTGTCAGACCCAGAAGGCACTTTTCCGTTTTGGTGGCTTTTCCCGCCGCTCTCACTGTTGAACTCCCCTGTTTTTTTTGATATAATGTATCATGTCGAACGGTGTCATTCGGTGCCGTTCTTTGAAGCGATGAATAAATATAGTATAGCATAGTTTGCGGGAGTTGCACATGAAAGCAAAGCGATTTTTATCTGTTTTTTTATTGTTTATACTGCTGGTGAGCCTGACGGCCACCCCCTTTGCCGCCGCCGAGGAGCCGACACTCCCGGAGGACCCGGATATCCAGGCCAAGGCAGCGCTGCTGATGGACGCCAACACCGGTGCCATCGTCTATGCCAAAAATGAACATCAGGAGCTGTATCCCGCCAGCCTCACGAAAATCATGACGGCACTGCTGGTGGTGGAGGCCATCGACAAGGGGCAGCTTTCCCTGGACCAGGAGGTCACCGCTTCCTCCACCATCGAATCTCTGGACACCGACGGCAGCACCGCCAACATCAAGCCCGGCGAGATCATGACGGTGGAGCAGCTGCTGTACTGTATGCTGGTGGTATCCGCCAATGAGGCCTGCGTCATTCTGGCGGAGGCCGTGGCCGGCTCCGTGGACGCCTTTGTGGACCAGATGAACGAAAAGGCCCAGGCGCTGGGCTGCGAAAACACCCACTTCGTCAACCCCACCGGCCTGCACGACAGCCAGCACTACACCTCCGCTTGGGATTTGTACCTCATCACGAAAGAGGCCTTGACCCATGAGGATTTCGTCCGCATCAGCGACACCGGCGACATCACCCTGCCCGCCACCAACCTCCACGAGGCCCGCGCCCTCCACTCCACTAACTACCTGATCTCTGTTTGGCGCTCTCGGGGTTATGTCAACAAAAATGCCCACGGCATCAAGACCGGCTCCACCTCCGCGGCGGGCCACTGCCTGGTGTCCTCCGCCGCCAAGGGCAGTCTCAGCTTTATCAGCGTGGTGCTGGGCTGTGACCGCCTGACCCTGGAGGACGGCGAGATCCGCACCATGAGCTTTTATGAGACGAACCGCCTGTTCCAGTGGGGTTTCGATAATTTTTCCTACAAGGCCATCCTCACCGCCGACGAATACCCAAAAGAAGTAGCGGTGTCCCTGTCCAAGATCGACCATGTGACCGTCCACCCCGCCCGGGATGTGGAGATCCTCATGCCCAACGGTCTGGAGCCGGAGGACCTGGAGCGGACCATCACCCTCAACTCCGACCCGGTGGAAGCCCCCATCACCACCGGCGACAAGCTGGGCACCATCCAGCTTTCCTACCAGGGGACGGTCTATGCCACGGAGGACTTGCTGGCCCTTAACGATGTGGAGGCCTCCCGGCTGCTGACCTTCTGGCGGGACGTAAAACTGTTTTTCGCCAAGCCCGCCGTCAAGATCGCCGTCATCGTGCTGGCGGTGCTGCTGGTGCTGGTGCTGCTGTGGAAGCTGATCTTTGGCCGCCGCCGCTACCGCTACGGCCGCCGCGTTGGCGTTGGCCGCCGCGGAAGCTACCGGGGACGCAAAAGAAGATGACAAAAAAGAGACTGCCTACGGCAGTCTCTTTTTTTACCTTTACAGGTACTTCACCAGTTCCTCCAGGGGCTTTCGGTCCGCGTGGAGGCGGGAGGGATGGGCGCCCTCCGCCGGATAGCCCAGGGGCAGCATGGCGATGGGGCACAGCCCCGCCATCTCCGGGAAGGCCGCCAGCAGCTTTTCCGGCTCAAACATACCCACATAGGTGGTGCCAAGGCCCAGGTCGGCGGCCTCCAGCATCATCTGGGTGGCGGCAATGGTGGCATCGATCTCGCCGTGGTTCTTGCCGTCGGTCTCCCGTTTCCAGGCGGTCTCTGGGTCATAGGCCACCACCAGGATCACAGGAGGATGGAAGTGGGCGGCGGTGCAGGCGTCGGCCTTTTCCAGGGCCTCGGGGCTCTGGAGGACGAAGATGCGCTGAGGCTGGAGGTTGTGGGCGGTGGGCGCGCTGCGTCCGGCCTCCAGGATGGTGGCCAGCTTTTCCGCCTCCACAGGGCGGTCACTGAATTTACGGAGAGAATAGCGTGCTTCGGACAACTGTAAAAACTCCATGGAAAACAGTCCTCTTTTCTTTTGTGATGCTGGAATTTTAGCACACTCCGCGCTGCTTCGCAATCCCCTTGTCAGCGGCGGGGCATACCGCCGCCCATACCGCCGGACATGTTCCGGCCCATACTGTCGTTCATGCCGTTGCTTTGCCAGCCGTCCTCCTGCAGCAGCTCCGCGCAGCGGCGGCGGCGCTGGATGTCATAGAACTCGATGAATTTCAGGGAATAGTAATCGCTGACGATATAGCGGTCCCGGCTCTCCTGATAGATGGTGAGATAGTCGTTGCCCACATCGAATAGGATGCCCTCCCAGGAGATGGTATTCTGATTGCCCACCAGGAAGGTGGCCACCACGTAGCTCCCCTCATAGCGGGACAGCAGGGCCTTCCAGGAGCCAAGATAGGCTTCCTGAGTGGAGGTGGGGGCGGTGATGACCTCCACCGCCAGGTCGTTGCCCATGTCCTCCAGCTCGGGGACGGGGCCTCTGGAACCGGACAGTCCGGCAGGGGCGGCCATGCCCCCCTGGCTCACCAGGCCGCCTGTGCCGGACAAGCTGGAAGATCCGGCAGGTGTTTGGCGGATGGGCTCCACAGGTGTCCGGCTGATCTCGCCGGACCAGTCCCCAGCCATTCTCTGCCGGTTTTGTTCCATCACCTGCGGCATGGATGCTCCGTAAGTATTCGGTAAACGCTGCATGATAACACCTCTCAAGTTTTATAGTACGCATCCGTCGGATTGTAAAAGCAATGGTCGCCGATGCGCGTTTGCCAGTATCCCACATCCGACGGAAAGCGGGACCGGCACTTAGGCCCGAAGGGATTGTAAAACCACAGCGACTCCGCCACATCCGGCAGCCGGTTTCCGGCTATTGCCCAGTCCGCGATGTCATAGTGGATCTGCTCAGGCCGCATGTTGTAAATATTCTGCGGGTTATAGACCCCGCCCTCCGTTTCGCTGGCACAGACAAACTGGTAGGGCTGGAATATGATGTTGCGGATGCTGCCCTGCCCTACCCGGGCGTATTCCCCGCCCTTGGCGTGGACGCGGTTCATGACCACGCCGGCCACCGCCTTCATCCCATTCTCGCCTTCTCCGCCCGCCTCGCACTGGATGAGCCGCGCCAGCAGCTCCCGGTCGGAATATGCCATGGTGGATCTCCTCACTTCCTTTGCTGTGCCAGTGTATGCAAAAGCACGGCCGCCCGTGCGGGCGGCCGTGCTGAGCTTGTTGAAAAAGGGTGAACTGCTGGATAACGGGAAGGAAGATAGTTACGAAAGAAACCCAGGAGGGGTGTCTTTCGTTTGAAATCTAAGTTTTTCAGGACTTTTTAAGTGCTGAAAAACTTGCTCAGGCTGTCGAAAAGAATTTTTCGACAACCTGAGCACGGCCGCCCGTGCGGGCGGCCGTGTGGCTTTGTCGGAAATTCACTTGTGGAGGCTCTCTTTGGCCGCTTTCTGCTCCTCGATGGCCATGCGGAACATCTCCTCTGTCTGCTCGATGGACTTTTCCAGGGCGTACTGCTTGGCGTGCTCGGCGTAGCGCAGCTCCATGTCCTTCCGCTCCTCCGGATGCTCGATCCACCAGTCGATGCGCTGGGCCAGGGCGTCACTGTCCCCCGCCGGGAACAGGCTCCGCTCATCCAGGGCGAACTGGGGCGTGGCAGAGCGGGGGGAGTCGGCGATGACGGGCACCAGGCCGCAGGCAAAGGCCTCCATACAGCTCATAGCCTCGATCTCCGCGTCGGAGGTGTGGACGTACAAATCCGCCATATGTAGGATCTCCAGCAGACGGTCCGGCTCGTAAAAGCTCATGACAATGGGGTTGGGCAGTTTTTCCGCCAGCTTCCGGTACTTTTTCTCCAGAGGCCCCTTGCCGGCCAGGATGACCTGGATGCGGTTCGCGTGGCGGGATTTGGCGCAGGCGTCGATGAGCACATCCTGCCGCTTTTCTCCGGCGTAACGGCCCACCATGAGCACATTGAAAAAGCCCTCCATCCAGTCCTCCTTGGGCCGTTTGCCGTAAACGTACTGGGGGCTGATGCCGTTGGAGATCACATGGAGCTGGGCGGTGTAGCCATGCTGGCGGAGCTGGTTTGCGATCATATTGCTGGGGCAGTGGATGTGGGTGAAGCGGTTGAAGAAGGTATCCCGGAACTTGTCATACACAAAGTCGTTCACCCGGCGGTTATTGCCCATGTGCAGAGTGAAGGTGATGTTCTCCGGCTGGCAATGGAACGCCGCCGTATGGGGGATGCCCAGCTTCTCCACATGCCGCAATCCCGTGATGGCCAGGGGGGAGGGCATCATGAAATGCACCACATCCGCCCAGGCCGCCGCCTTTTCAAATACGTGTTTATTGGGAATGGCCAGGCGCATTCCCTGGCTGGTGATGAGATGCTCCACCACCGGAGGAAACTTCATTTGGCGGACAGCGTACTTATAATCCGCGTTTTTGCCGATGGCGATGACCCGCACCTCGTTGCCATGCTCTTTCAGAGCCATGGCAAACCGCCGGGCGCTGATGGTGGTGCCATTATTGGCGTCATCGAATTGATCGATGACCAGAACGATCTTCATATCATTTTCTCCTCCGGGATTTTAACAGCGGCTTTTAATATATCATTTTTTCAGGGCATTGTCCACCGGGTCTTTGTAAACTTTATTCCAAGGTGTACCAAAGCGCAAAAAGGACCTGTCCACCGACAGGTCCTTTTCAGGCTGATCACTTGCCGCTTTCCGTCAGGATCTTTTCCAGGCCCTGAGCCAGCTGGTCCGGGCAGGAGGTGGGCTTGCCGCCGCAGCGGATGCCCTTCAGGCGGGTGATGGCCTCCTGGGCGGGCATTCCCTTCACCAGAGCGCCGATGCCCTGCAGATTGCCGTTGCAGCCGCCCACGACCGCCAGGTTCTCAATGATGCCCTGGTCGTTCACATCCACCTGCATTTCCCGGGCACAGACGCCCTGGGGGCGAAAAGAATACTTCATATCCCTGTTTCTCCTCTTTTTCTTTACTGGATAAATACAGGATAGCATGTTCCCGGGGAAAAGGCAAGTATTTCTCCTTGCTCTCTTGACATCATCGATATTCGATATTATACTGGAACTGTAAATAGCGATATTCGATATTGGAGGTGGTGCCATGGCCCGGGAAAAATTCCAGACCCTGACGGAGCAGATGTTTTATATTCTGCTGTGCCTGCGGCAGGAGCAGTGCGGCGCGGACATCATGACCCATGTGGCAGAGCTGACCCAAGGCCGGGTGGCGGTAGGCCCAGGGACCCTTTACAACCTGCTGGAGAGCTTTGTGCAGGCGGGCTATATTGCGGAGACGAAGGTGGAGGGCCGCAGACGCAGCTACCTCATCACCCAGGTGGGGCAGACCGCTTTGGAGGAAGAATACCGCCGCCTGAAGACGCTGGTGGCGGACTATGAGACACTGACAGGAGGTGCCGGCACATGAAAGACACGAAATGCCGCTTGGAGGTCTTTGCCTTTTTTGACCACACCGGCATCCAGGCCCACCTGGAAAAAATGGCCGCCAAGGGCTGGATGGTGGAGCAGCCGGGGACCTATCTCTGGCGCTACCGCCGCGTTGAACCGCAGACGCTCCGCTTCGCCGTCACTTACTTCCCCGCCGCCTCCGAATTTGACCCCGGCCCCACGGAGGGCCAGCAGACCTATGAGGATTACTGCGAATCCGCCGGGTGGCACCTGGCGGCCCGGTGGGGGCAGATGCAGATCTTTTACACGGCGGCCCAGGACCCGGTCCCTTTAGAGACCGACGCCCGCACACAGGTGGACACGGTCCATCGTGCCATGAAGCGTTCCTCCCTACAGGGGATGGCAGCCATGGTGGCCCTGGGCCTTTTCCAGGTGTGCTTCCAGCTGTGGCGGTTTTGGGAAGACCCGGTGGACTTTCTCTCCACGCCCTCCTCCCTGTACGCCCTGCCCACCTGGTTGCTGTTCCTGGGGATCGAACTGTACGAGCTCCTGTTTTATTTCCGCTGGCACAGGAGGGCCAAAGCGCTGTCGGAGGCCACCGGGGAATTTCTGCCCATCCGCACCCACCGGCGGCTCAGTCTGCTGCTGGTAGTCATCGTCCTTCTCTTTTTCCTCTCCGCGTTTTTAGGGAATGCCCGGACCACACTGTTTGCCACGCTGTTCTGGCTGGCGGCCTTTGCCATCATCCTGCTGCTGACCAATACCGCCAAATCCGCCCTCAAGGGCATGAGGGCCCCCCGGGCCGTCACCCGGGCGGTAACAGTCATCATGAGTGCGGTGCTGACAGCAGCACTGGCGGGCGGGATGATAACTCTGAACTTCCGGGGCGTCCGCTCCGGCTGTCTGGAGGACCGCAGGCTGGTGGAGACCTACGAATATCGGGGCATGACCTGGGAGGTCTATCAGGATGACATTCCCCTGCGGGTAGAGGCGCTGACGGGCACGGACTACACCCGCTGGTCCACAGAGGTCCGGATCTCCGAGACTGTGCTGGTATCCTTCCGGGAATACACCCAGCGGCCCCGGATGGACGCCCTGGAAGAGCCCGACCTGGAATACGATATCGTGGAGGTCAAGGCGCCGTTTTTGTACGGTATCTGCAAGAAAAGCATGCTGGAGCGGTACTGGTTCAACGATCCGGTGGAGTACCGCAGTACTTACCGGCCCATTGACGCCGCTCCCTGGGGAGCGGCGGAGGCCTATCAGTTGTACCGCTACCCGGACTCCCCCTCTGAACGCTATCTCCTCTGCTGGCCGGAGCGCATCGTGGAAATTCGCTTTGATGAAACACCCACAACAGCCCAGATGGCCCTGGCGGGAGAAATTCTAAAAACAGCGTAACAGCAAAAAGGAGAGGCATTGCCTCTCCTTTTTCGCGGATTCAAGCGTGGCGGGGGCGCTTCTGCTCCAGCACCAGCCGGTCGGCGATCATGGCGATGAACTCCGAGTTGGTGGGCTTGCCCTTGGCGTTGGACACCGTGTAGCCAAAGTACTTTTGCAGCGTCTCCAGGTCACCCCGGTCCCAGGCCACCTCAATGGCGTGGCGGATGGCCCTCTCTACCCGGGAGGGGGTGGTGCCGAAGCGCTTGGCCACCTCCGGGTACAGCACCTTAGTAACGGCGTTGATGACATCCATATCGTCCACGGCAATGAGGATGGCCTCCCGCAGATACTGGTAGCCCTTGATATGGGCAGGAACACCGATCTCATGGATGACAGCGGTCACCCGGTTTTTCATGTCCGGTGCGGCTGGCTCCGCTTCCCCCTCCGGCTGTTGGAGCACTGTGTGCATCCGGTCCAGCAGGGTCTGCGTGTCACAGGGCTTGGGGAAGAAATAGCTGGCGCCCAGGCTCACCGCCTCCGCCGCCACCTGCTCGTTGCAAAATGCCGAGAGCAGTATGACCCGGGACGCCTTTTCCGCCTGCAGGTCCATGCGCTTCATCACACCAAAGCCGTCCAGTCCCGGCAGCACCACATCCATCAAAACCAAATCCGGCTGCCGCTGTTCAATCAACTGCAAAGCTTCCGCCCCATCCCCTGTGGAACCCACCACGGTGAATTCCTCTGTCTGGTCTATGATCTCCCGCAGCATCCCGCGGAATTCTTCGTTGGCATCTGCCAGCAATACAGTTTTCCTGGTATCCATGTTTTCCCTGTCCTTTTTCAGTTTTTTGGTCCTGGGAAAGCCGGGCAGCGTCTGGAAAATACCCACTTCCCTCTTTGCGACGGATTCATGAAGCTTCAAATCACGTTTTCTATAAATTATCATAATTGGACAGCTTTTGCAACCGCAAACTGTAAATAAATTCCAAAAATCATTCGACCGTTTTTTTCAAAAAAATTCAACAGACATCTGGTGTTCAAGGATTTTGGCGCTGCCACTTCCCTTATTTGTCGCCCTGTGCTATGATAAAGCAAAGGAGGCGGGACCATGGAGCTTTTGGAACAGATCACAGTCTACCGGCCCTGGAACGAGCAGGAGGCACAGGACCGGAAGGAGCTTTTGCGGCGGCTGCAAAGCGGAGAGGAGCTGAACACCCGCCACAACTGTGCCGCCCACCTGACGGCCTCCGCCTGGGTGGTGAGCCCGGACCGGCGGCAGGTGCTGATGGCATATCACAATTTATATGACTCCTGGGCCTGGCTGGGCGGCCATGCCGACGGGGACCACGACCTGCTTGCAGTGGCTCTGCGGGAGGTCCGGGAGGAAAGCGGCCTGACAAAGGTCCGGGCGGTGTCGCCGGATATTTACTCTTTGGAGATCCTCACCGTGGACGGCCATGAGAAACACGGAAAATACGTATCCTCCCACCTGCATCTGAACGTCACCTTTCTGGTGGAAGCGGACCCGGCGGAGGCCGTCCGCTGCAAGCCGGACGAGAACAGCCGGGTGGGCTGGTTTACGCCGGAGGGTGCTGTGGAGGCCTCCAGCGAACCCTGGTTCCGCCAGCGGGTCTACCGCAAGCTCAACGAAAAGCTAGCCGCATATTAAAGCAGTGTGCCCCACTCGCCGCGAGTGGGGCACGGTTTTTATTTCCCGTTTTTCTTTGCCAACTCCAGCTTGGTCTGCCGGCGGTTGCGGACCTCCTCGGATATGGGCTTGATGTCTCCGGCCGCGGTCAGGGCCTGGCGAGTCAGCAAAGGGCCCACCATCTCATAGACCAGCACGGAAAACAGGGTGATATTGCGGATGAGGCTCCCCTGCTCTCCCAACTGCATGGCCGTGGCGCACATGCCCAAGGACACGCCTGCCTGGGGCAGCAAGGTGATGCCCAGATATTTGCAGACCTCCGGAGCGCACTTCATCCATTTGGCGCTGGCATAAGCGCCCAGGTATTTTCCGGCGGAGCGAAAGAGAATGTATACCACGCCGGCACAGACGATGGCCCAATCGGTGAACACATCCAGCTCCAGCTCCGCGCCGCTGATGACAAAGAACAGGGCAAACAGCGGCGAGGTCCATTTGTCCGCCGCTTCCATCAGGTCGCCGGACAAGGGGCAGAGATTGCAGAACACCGTCCCCAGCATCATGCACACCAGCAAAGAGGAAAAGCCCACGGTGACGGGACCCAGGCGGAATTCCAGCATGGACAGGGAGACCGTGAGAAACACGAAGGCGATGGTCATGTTCAGGCGGTTGGTATTGGAGTGGAACAGCTTTTCCAGCTGCGTCAGCAGCCAGCCCATGACAGCGCCCAGCACCAGGGACCCCACGATCTCCACCAACGGATTCACCAGGATGGACACCAGGTCCACTGCATTGCTGACCAGGGTCTTGGCAATGCCGAAGGATACCGCGAACACCACCAGGCCCACCGCGTCATCCAGGGCCACGATGGGCAGCAGCAGCGTGGTGAGAGGTCCCTTGGCTTTGTACTGGCGCACCACCATCAGGGTGGCGGCGGGAGCGGTGGCCGTGGCAATGGCACCCAAGGTGAGCACCTGGGCCAGGGACAACTTCTCCGGCATCAGGAAATGGACCGCCAGCAGGGCAAGGTCCACCAGTGCGGTGGCCGTCAGCGCCTGGAAGATGCCGATGACTGCCGCCTGCCTGCCGGTGGCCTTCAGGTCCTGCAAGCGAAATTCATTGCCGATGGAAAAGGCGATGAAGCCAAGGGCCACTTCCGAGACCAGGCCCAAACTGCCCACTGCCTGACTGGAGACAAAACCCAGTCCTTCCATGTGCATGGACCCCAGAAAGTAGGGCCCGATCAGCACACCGGCCACCAGGTAAGCGGTGACATCCGGCAGTTTCCACAGGTTGAACACCCGGGTCATCAGCAGTCCCGCCAGCATGGCAATGGAAACAGACAAAAGCGTAGACATGGCGCACAACTTCCTCTTCTTCAAATTTTGGCTTCCTCAGTATACTCCACTCTTTTCTTAAAATCAATGCAAACGTTTGCTTTTTATAAAATTTTTACATGTCAATTATTTAATATTTTTATTTTATTTATATTTATATTTAACGGAAAATTTTAAAAAAATATTTGTAATTTTTGCGTGAACGATTGCGCATAGAGTTTTCTTTGTCTCGCTTGTTGTATGCTCCGTCCATCATTGCGGTATGTAAAGCGGCCGTCCATTGGACAGCCGCTTTGCATGTGAACGATCAATTCGCCGCTTTCAGCATAGTTTCGAGGAAAATTCCATATCCTTTGGTTGGGTCGTTCAGCAGCACATGGGTCACCGCGCCCACAAATTTGCCGTTTTGCAAAATGGGGGAACCCGACATTCCCTGGACGATGCCGCCGGTGGCGGAGATCAGGTCCGGGTCCGTCACGGAAAGCACCAGCTCCCGGCCGTCGCCGCTGTTGGGAATGATCTTCAAAATTTCCACATCGTAGGAACGCACCTCGTCCCCTTGGACATTGGCCAAAATCGTGGCAGGTCCCGTTTCCACCTCAGACGGCGACGCCACCGGCAGCGCCTCCCCCTGCTGCCAGGAAGCACCGTCCTCCTCCAGACGGCCAAAGATACCGCAGTCCGTGTTGGCGTACAGGTCTCCCAGGTCCGACTGGAGGTCGAAATCTCCCCGCAGCTCTCCGGCGCTGCCCACCTCGCCCCGCTTCACGGCCTTTACCGTGGAAGCCAGCACGGAGCCGGAGGAGAAGGGCATCAGCAGTGAGGTGTCCATATCGGTAATGCCGTGGCCCAGGGCGCCGAATGCACCTGTAGACGGGTCATAATAGGTGACGGTGCCGATACCCGCCATGCTGTCCCGAATCCAGGCACCGATGGAATAGGTGCCCTGCTCATTTTGCTCCGGGCAGACGAAGAGCGTCATGCTCTGTCCGTTCCGCTGGACTTGCAGGTCCGTGGCCTGCTGTCCCGTTTTTTGCAGCAGGGACTGAAACTGCTCCGAGGACCGGACAGTCGTGCCGCCGCAGCTGACGATGACATCGCCGGTCCGCAGGCCGCAAGCCTTTGCAGGCGTGCTGTCCTCCGCCAGCTTCACCACCAGTACGCCCCGGGAAAACAGCTTGATGCCCACCGTGTGCCCCACCGGAACCAGCTCCCTGGCGGAAGGAGCCGTATCCGGCTCCGCTGCCCGGGCCGCAGCCGTGGGGGCCATTAAAAGCTGCACCGCCAGCAGCAGCGCCGCTCCGCCCCGCAGCGCCCGTTTTGCCGTTTGCCATGGTCCATACAAAAAAATCACCTCTTTTCCAAAAAGCCGGCGGTATCCGCGCCGGCAAGAGTATCTTTTGCGCTCCGACGCCAGCTCACCCTAAGCAAAAAGCGGCAGCGGCCCCAAGGGACGAATCCCCAGAAGCCCCGCCGCCGGAAAAAAGAACGGCGCCCCGCAGGAAATTCCTGCGGGGCGTTCCAGATTTTTCAATTAATCGCGCTTGTTGAAGATTTTCAGGATGTCGCCGAACACATCGTCGTCATCCTCCTCGGGCTTGGGCACATCCTCCTCCTGCAAAGGCACAGGCTCCGGCACCGTGTTCCCGGCAGGCGCGGCCTTGGCGGCATCCGCCATCTTGGGCATCTGCGCGGCAGGCGCCTTGTCAAAGCCGGTGGCAATGACGGTGACCCGGATCTCGTCATCCAGGGTCTCGTCGAAGGTGGCGCCGAAGATGGTGAGGGCGTCGGGGTGGACGGCCTGCTGCACCAAAGAGGCAGCCTGCTCCACTTCCTCCAGGCCGATGTCCATGGAGCCGGTGACATTGATGAGGACGCCCTTGGCCCCCTCGATGGAGGTCTCCAGCAGGGGGCTGGAAATGGCCATCTTAGCGGCCTCCTCGGCCTTGCCCTTTCCGGCGGCACGGCCGACGCCCATGTGGGCCATGCCGGCGTTTTTCATGATAGCGGTCACGTCGGCAAAGTCCAGATTGATGAAGCCGGTATCCCGGATCAGGTCGGAAATGGACTGCACCGCCTGGCGCAGCACATCGTCCGCGATCTCAAAGGCGTTGGCGAAGGTGATCTTCTGGTCCGTGGCATGCTTGAGACGCTCGTTGGGGATGATAACCAAGGAGTCCACCTTCTCCTCCAGCTCGTTGATGCCGGCCATGGCGGCCCGCATCCGGCGGGGACCCTCGAAGCCGAAGGGCTTGGTGACCACGGCCACCGTCAGGATGTCCATTTCCTTGGCGATCTCCGCCACGATGGGAGCCGCGCCGGTGCCGGTGCCGCCGCCCATGCCGGCGGTGATGAACACCATGTCCGTATCCTCCAGCGCCTTGGCGATCTGGTTGCGGCTCTCCTCGGCGGCCTTGCGGCCCACCTCCGGGTCGGCGCCGGCGCCCTGGCCATGGGTCAGCTTTTCGCCGATCTGGATCTTGTATGTAGCGCTGGACACATTCAGGGCCTGCTTGTCGGTGTTCACCGCCACAAAGTCCACGCCCTTGGTGCCGGAGCGGACCATGCGATTGACCACGTTGTTGCCGCCGCCGCCCACGCCGATGACCTTGATATTAACAACGGTATCGGGACCGGTTTCCAATCCAAATGCCATAGTGGTGCCTCCTACTATCATTTGTGGCAAAGGGCATGTCCGCCCTTTTATTCTCTCAATATCCTGTGGTTATAGTAATAAAGTTATTGTATGACACTTTGTTTCTCCGGTCAAGGGGCCTTTGGTCTTTTCCCGGAGTTTTTTCCGTCGAAAAGGAGGAGCGGTCCCGCCGGCTCCTCCCCTTCGTCAATCTTCGATAAAATGGACCTCGCCGTTATCCCGGGTCAGCTGGACCGTCCCGGTCTGGTTGGTCTCCAGATTGTCGATGACCGCCTGGAGCGCACGGAGCTTGCGGGGATAGTCCGCGCCATAGGGCATCTCCACGGAAAAGCGGCCGCCGTAGTCCATCACCAGCACGGACAGGTCCTCCAGATGGATGCCCTCCACCTGGTCCAGCATTCCGGCGCTCTCCAGAGCGTCCAACAAATCCAAAAGGCTTTGCTGCTGGGTGGCGTACTCCGTGGCCAGGGCCATGGGCGTCCCCACCGTAGGGGCCAGCAGCTGGCAGCCGCTGATGACAGGGCAGTCTCCCACCTCTGATGCACCGCGCTGCTCCACGATCTTCCCGCCGGGGCTCACCAGCCAGGCAAAGCCGTCCTGGATCACCGCCAAGGGGTCGCCGCACTCCTTTACCTCAATGAGCAGCGTATCCGGCAGCTTGCGGTTGATGCGGATCTCCTCAATATAGGGAAGCTCCGCCAAAATGTTGTTGGCCACGGTGTATTTATTCAGCAGGAACAGGTTGTCATTCTGCTCCACGCCGGTGGCGGCGATGACCTCCGCCTCCGTATACCGCTCCTCCCCGGTGACCACGATGGTGCCCACCCGGAAAAACAGCGTCAGCGCCGCGATAATGGCGCCGCAGATGACCAGCATGGACAGCACCTTGTAGAGGAAGCCGAAGCTCCCCCTTCTGTGCCGCCGGTTGGAATGTCTGCGTCTTGCCATGTTCACGACTCCCAGTTTCACGCGTTGTCATCGCGGACGATGTCCGCCTCCAGGGCCCGCAGGTCCCTGACAATGTCCTCATAGCCCCGGTCGATGTGGGCCGTTTCAAAAATGCGGGTCTCCCCGTCGGCGGCCAGAGCCGCCACGCACAGCGCCGCTCCGCCCCGCAGGTCCGTGCAGCGGACGGCGGCACCGGACAGCCGCTCCACTCCGGTGACCACGGCCACCCGGCCGGCCACCCGGATCTCCGCCCCCATACGGGTCAGCTCATCCACATGGCGGTAGCGGTTTTCAAAAATATTCTCCTCGAACACGGTGGTGCCCCGGCTTTTGAGCATGGCCGCCATCAGCACCGCCTGGGCGTCCGTGGGAAAGCCCGGATAGGGCGCTGTCCGCACCGGGCGGACCGCCCGCAGCCGCCGACGGCAGCGGCAGGCAATGCCCTCCCCGTCAGCGGAGACCGTGCACCCCGCCTGCCGCAGGGCGTCGGCCACCGTGGCCAGGTGCCGCTCCCGGGCGCCGCGCAGATAGACCTCTCCCCCCGCCGAGGCGCAGGCGCAAAGGTACGTCGCCGCCACGATGCGGTCCGGCATACAGCGGAATTCGCAGCCGTGAAGAGGCCTGCCGCCCCGAATGGTGACGCTGGTGCTGCCCGCGCCGGAGACTTCCGCGCCGCAGGCGTTCAAAAAGTCCTGGAGGTCCACGATCTCCGGCTCCCGGGCGGCGTTGGAGATGACCGTGGTCCCCTCCGCCCCGCAGGCGGCCAGCATGAGATTCTCCGTAGCGCCCACCGACGGCAGGCTCAGCATCAGCTCCCTGCCTGCAAGGCGGCTTGCCGTGCAGTGGAGGATGCCGCCCTCCTCCCGGATGTCCGCCCCCAGGTCCCGCAGGCCGCTCAGGTGCAGGTCGATGGGCCGGGGGCCCAGTTCGCAGCCGCCGGGGTAGCTGATGTCCGCCCTGCCCAGCCGGGCCAGGACGGCGCCCAAGAATATGGCGGAGGAGCGCATCTCCCGCATCAGTATATCAGAGATCTCGCAGCGGTTCAAGGCGGCGGTGTCCACCGTCAGGGCGTCCCCCTCCCACTGGGCCCGGCAGCCCAGACTTTGCAGGATGCGGATGGAGGCGTCCACATCCCGCAGGCGCGGACAGCCCCGCAGCACCACCCGGTCCCCGGTCAGGACCGTGGACGCCAGAATGGGAAGGACGCTGTTTTTCGCCCCCTGGATGGTCACCTCGCCGTTGAGAGGCTCCCCGCCTCTCACCAATAGCTGGCTCATATGGTTATTCCCTCCGCTTCACAGAATGGCTCAACAGTCCATCCTATGGCGGACAGGGTGCGCAGGTTACCGGCAAAGCTCCAGGACCGTCTGGTAAATGCGCTCCGTGGCGTCCCGGATGCCCAGGGAGGCCATGGCTTTTTCCATGGCGGCACGCCTTTCCGCATCGTGCAGAATGCCGCAGGCAGTCTGGAACAGGGCCTGGCCGGAGCTGTCCCGCTCCAGCAGGACCACGGCACCGCCGGCCGCCTCCAGCACCCGGGCGTTTTTCTCCTGGTGGTTGTTGGTGACATAGGGTGACGGCACGATGAGAGCGGGAACGCCCAGCGCCGTCAGCTCGCTGATGGTGGAGGCGCCGGCCCGACAGAGGACCAGGTCCGCCGCCCGCATGACTCTCGCCATGTCATAAATGTACTCCCGCACCTGCAAAGACGGGTGCCGATCCAGGTTCACGCCTTTTTCCGCCAGCAGCTGCCGCACCATGGGGTAGCCGGTTTTGCCGGCGCCGTGGATATGGTGGAAGGGCTCTTTCGCCGCCTCCAGCGCCAAGAAATCCGCCATCTGGCGGTTCATACCGGCGGCGCCCAGGGAGCCCCAGAAGGACACGATGAGGGGACGGCCGTCGTCCATCCCCAGGACCTTTTTGGCCTCCTGCTTCGTCATGGAGAAAAAGTCTCCCCGCACCGGCGTGCCGGTGACACGGACCCGCTCCGGGTGCTTGTAGTGCCGGCGGCACTCCTCAAAGCCCACCATGATGCGCCCGGCGAAAGGCTCCAGCATCTCGGTGGTCAGGCCGGGCACCATATTGGACTCGTGGACCGCCGTGGGGATGCCGGCCTTGGCGGCGGCCTTCACCATGGGATAGCTGGCGTAGCCGCCGGTGCCGATGACCACATCCGGCCGGAAGTCCCGCAGGATGGCCCGAGCCTCTCCCGGGGCCCGCAGCAGATTGTAGGCGGAGACGATGTTGTGTTTGATCTCCTTTGGCTTGAAGGAGCGGTGAAAGCTGGAGATGTGGACGGTGCGGAACGCGTATCCCGCCTGGGGAACCAGGTCCTTTTCCAGGCCCCGCTCCGCGCCCACGAACAAAAACTCCGTCTCCGGGTCCTTCTCATGCATCAGCTGGGCCAGGGCGATGGCGGGGTTCACGTGGCCCGCCGTGCCGCCGCAGGTGAAGATGACGCGCTTTAGCGTTGTTTCCATAGGTATGCCTCTCTTTCCATCATCCGGCCTTGGTGGGCTTCATCTGCCGGGACACGCTCAGGACGATGCCCATTTCCGCCAGCTGGATGGACAGCGCGGTGCCTCCGTAGCTGAAAAACGGCAGGGAGATGCCGGTGGTGGGCAGCAGCCCCGTCACCACGCCGATGTTCAAAAAGGTCTGGAGGGCAATGAGGGTGGTGACGCCCACCACAAGGAGCCTGCCGAAGCGGTCCCGGGCGTGGAGGGCGATCCAGTAGCCCCGCAGGATCAGCGCCGCGAACAGCAGCATGATGATGGAGGCGCCGATGAGGCCCAGCTCCTCACAGACGATGGCGAAGATAAAATCGTTGTGCTCCTCCGGCAGGAACAGGAATTTCTGCCGGCTGCGGCCAAGGCCCACCCCCAGCAGTCCGCCGGAGCCGATGGAGATCAGGCTCTGGGACAACTGGTAGCCATTTCCTTGGGCATCCGCCCAGGGGTTGTGCCACATTTCGATGCGGGAGGTGTTGTAGCCGATGACGAACAGCACCACGTACAAAAGTCCCCCCGCCGCCGCGGCCGCGCCGCCGACCCAACCCCAGTGGATGCCGCCCACCAGCATCAGCACGGCGCCGGCGCCCATGATGAGGATGGCGCCGGACAGGTGGGGTTCCAGGCCCACCAGGGCCGCCAACACCACCAGGATGATGGCGTAGGGCAAAATGCCGTAGCGGAACGTCCGCATCCGGTCCTTCTTTTTGGAGATGCTGTCGGAAAAATACAGCACCACCGCTACCTTGGCGATCTCCGACGGCTGGAATTGCAGGGAGGTGCCGGGAATGCCCAACCAGCGGGTGGCGTGGTTGCGGGTGATGGCGATGGGGTTGTGGGGGATAAGCACTAAAACCAGCAATATGATGGACAAAAACAGCAGCGGCTGGGCAAGGCCCCGGAAGCGCTGGTAGTTGATCTTGCCGATCAGCAGCATGGCCGCAAGGCCCATGATAGCGAACACACCCTGGCGGATGAAGTAGGACATGGGGTTCTTGCCGTCGGTCTCATAATAGGCGGAGGGAAAGCTGGCGGACAACAGCATCACGAGGCCGATGCCGGTCAGCAGCAGCACCAGCACAAGAAAAGGCAGGTCGATGGGTCCCCGGGCCAATTCCCGGCTCTCCTGCTCCTTTTCCTTTTGCCGCTGCCTGCGCTCCTCCATGGCCCGGGCTTCCTCCCGGCTCATGGGCCGCCTGCGCTGGCGCTGTTGGGTCATGCCGTTCCCTCCTTTCCCGGGAAATTTGCGTCTTTCAGGTCATGGGGCTTAAAACCGCCCCTGGATGCCCAAAAACGCCAGGACGCTGAACACCAGCGTAATGCCGGAGAACACCGTCACCAGCTTCGCCTCGCTCCAGCCAGACAGCTCCAGATGGTGGTGCAGCGGCGCCATTTTGAAAAAGCGCTTGCCGTGGGTGGCCTTGAAATAGGTCACCTGGATGATGTCGCTCATGGTCTCGGCGATGTAAATGATGCCCACGAAGATCAAAATGAGGGGCATGTCGAAGGCAAAGCCCAGGGCCGCCACGGCACCGCCCAGAAACAGGCTGCCGGTGTCGCCCATGAAGGTCTTGGCCGGATGGTGGTTATAGACGAAAAACGCCGCCAAACCGCCGGCCAGCGCCGCCGGAAACAGGGCCATGGGGCCGGCCTGCCGGTCCCACAGAAGACCAGTGACCGCAAAGAACACCATGGCCACGAAGGTGACGCTGCAGGCCAGGCCGTCAATGCCGTCCGTCAGGTTCACAGCATTGACGCAGCCCACGATGACGAAGGCCGCGAACACCAGATACACGATCCAGTTGATGGTGACGGTGGTATTGAGGAATGGGATGTACAGCTGGTTGGTCAGCAGCTCCTCATAGCGCATCAGGCACAAAAACACCACGGCCGCCGCCAGCTGCAAAACGAATTTCTGCTTGGCGGTGAGCCCCTCGTTCTGGTGCTGGCGGACCTTGCGGTAATCGTCCACAAAGCCGATGAGGCCGAAAATCAGGGCAAACAGGTACACATACAGATGGATGAACTCCCCCTGAAGCATCTGCCGCCACCCCAGCACAAACACGGCAACGCCGGTGCCCACGATAAACATGATGCCGCCCATGGTGGGGGTGCCGGCCTTGCCGGCGTGCCAGGTGGGGCCGTCCTCCCGGATCTCCTGGCCGGCCTTTAGCTTCCGCAGCTCCGGGATCAAAAATTTGCCGATGACCAGCGTCAGCACGAAGCTGAAGGCCAAGGCGGTAATGGCTTGTGTCATCATTGTGTTTCTCCCTTTCCTCCGCCGGTCACAGCTCCGGCGATGTTCATTTCCTTTGTAAATGCAGGTGCTCCGCCACGATCTCCCGCTCGTCCATGTGGTGCTTTACGTGATCAACTTCCTGGTAGGTCTCGTGGCCCTTGCCGCACAGGACGATGACATCGTCCTTTTCCGCATGGTCCATGGCCCAGTGGATAGCCTCCACCCGGTCCTCCACCACCACGTAAGGCGTGGCGCTGTCCGCCATACCCGGCAGGATGTCGGCGATGATGTCGGCAGGCTTTTCCGTGCGGGGATTGTCGGTGGTGACCACCACGAAATCCGCGATTTCCGCAGCGATGCGGCCCATCTTGGGGCGCTTCGTCTTATCCCGGTCGCCGCCGCAGCCAAACAGGGCCACGGTGCGGCCCTTGGCGAAGTCCTTCACGGAGCTGAGGACATTTTCCAGACCGTCGGGGCTGTGGGCATAGTCGATGAGGATGGTATAGTCTTTTCCGGGGGTGGGGACCACCTCCACACGGCCCTTGACATGGGGCACCTTGGCCAGGGTCCTGGCGCTGCTCTCCAGGGGAATGCCCAGGGCCAGAGCGGCCCCTAACACGTCCAGCGTATTATATATCATAAAACGCCCGGGAATGCCAACCCTGATCCGCACTTTTTCTTCTTTTGTCACAGCGGTGAAGGCCACATGGTCCGGCTCCAGCTCCAGCTCCTCCGCCCGCAGGTCCGCCGCCGCCCGCTCCGCGTAGGAGAGCTTCCGGCAGGTGGCGTGGGCCATGAGCCGCTGCGCCCAGGGGTCATCGGCGTTGTAAACGCCGACGTCGCAGTTTTGGAACAGCAGCGCCTTGGCGTCGCAGTAGGCCTCCATGGTCTCGTGGAAATCCAGGTGGTCCTGGGTGAGGTTGGTGAAGATGCCCACGGCATAGTGCACGCCGTACACCCGGTCCAGGGCCAGGGCGTGAGAGGAGACCTCCATGACCACGTGGGTGCAGCCGCCCTCCCGCATTTGGGCAAACAGCCGCTGGAGCTCAAAGGACTCCGGTGTGGTGCGCTCCGTGGGGATGACCTGGTCGCCGATCATGTTCTGGTTCGTGCCGATGAGGCCCACCTTGGCCCCGGTCTCCTGCTCCAAAATGGCCTTGAGGAGATAGGTGGTGGTGGTTTTGCCGTTGGTGCCGGTGACGCCCACCATGGTCATGGCGTCCTCCGGGTGGCCGAAGAAGTTGGCACCCACCACCGCCAGGGCCCGGCGGGAGTCCGCCACCCGGACAAAGGGCACGTTTCCCTCCGGTGCCTTTTCGCACAGCACTGCCGCCGCGCCGGCGGCCAGAGCCTTGCCGATGAAGGTATGGCCGTCAACGGCGAAGCCCGTCATGGCCACGAACAGGTCGCCGGGCCGGGTGGTCCGGGAATCATAGCTGACATTGGGAATGTCCATCTCCAGGTCCGCCGTGGCGTCCAGAATGGTCAGGCCTTGCAGCAATTCTTTCAATTTCATAGGTACATACCCCTCTTTCCGGTATTTGCCCTGTGGGCCGCATCCATTATATACAGAGTATTTTGCAAAATATACAGTGGATAGTGCCGGAAATTATGCAAAAACTGTTATTTGGTTAATCCAGCACCGAGCTGTCGCCAAACCGGACGGTGACGACGCTGCCCGCCTCCACCTGGGAGCCCTCCGGGACGCTCTGGCTGATGGCGTGGACATTGCCGGAGGAAGTGGAGGTGGCGCCGGTGACTTTCATGATGAGGCCCGCGTTGGTCAGGGCCTGATTGGCCTCCGAGGCGGTGCGGCCCACCACATTGGGCACGGTGCAAAGCTCGCTGGATTTCTCCGCGCCCAGATACAAAATCACCGTGGCGTTATTGGGGATGATGGCGCCGCCGGCTGGGGTCTGGTCCGTGACGGTGTCGCCGCTGCCCACGGTCTTGTAGGCAAAGCCCACGCTCTCCAGCTTGGCCTTGGCCTCCTCCACCGTTTTGCCCACCACGTTGGGCACGGTGGCATCGGCGCCCACCAGCTGGTCGGCGGTGTAGTCCGGCTCGATGCCAAGGTACGGCAGGATCTCGCCCATGACCTGGCTGGCGGTGGGCGCTACCATATTGCCGCCGGAGACATAGGTGCCGGTGGTACGGCTGGGGGTATCCATGGTAATGAGCATGATGACCTGGGGGTCATCCGCGGGGGCAAAGCACATGAAGGACACCACCACATCGCCGGTGCCGGTCTTATCGGCGGTGCCGGTCTTGCCGCCGATGCGGTAGCCGGCCACCTGTCCGTTTTTGCCGGTGCCCTGGGCTACCACGTACTCCAGGCACTGCCGGACCTTGGCGGAGGTCTCCTCGCTGATGACCTGGCGAACGGGGGTGGAATCGTGCTGGGAGACGATGTTGCCGTCGTCATCCAGGATCTGGTCCACCACATAGGGGGTGTACAGGTAGCCGCCGTTGACGCAGGCCGCCTGGGCCCGGATCAAGGCCAGGGGCGTGACGTTGAAGGTCTGGCCGAAGGCATAGGACGCCAGAGAGACTACATTGGTGTTGAATTGCTCCCGGCTGGAGAAAATGCCGCTGACCTCGCCGATCATGTCCACGCCGGTGGGCTCCATGAGGCCGAAGGACTCCAGATAGTCATAGTAGCGGTCCGTGCCGACCTTCAGGCCCATGGTGATGAACGCCGGGTTGCAGGAATTGCCGGTGGCCACCTCCAGGGTCTGGGTGCCGTGGCCGCTGCGGCGGGAGCAGCCGATGGCCTTGCTCCAGCCCTGGACCTTGATGGAGCCGGTGCAGGTAAAGGTGGTGTTCATGTTCACCACGCCCTCCTCCAGGGCCGCCGCCAGGGTCAGGGGCTTGAAGGTGGAGCCGGGTTCATACGTGGAGTCGACGCACTTATTGCGCCACTGGGTGTTCAGAATATTGCTGGTGGCCTTGCTGACCGCCGCCTGATAGTCCTCCTCCGTGGCGTAGCCGCTCTTGTTCTGCTCCAGGTCCGCCAGGGTGCTGTCCAGCTTTGCCTGCAATTTCTCGTCGTAAACGGTGCCGTAGTCGTTGAGGTCATAATTGGGGTAAGAGGCCATGGCCAGAATGGCGCCGCTGTTCACATCCATGACAATGCCGGTGGCGCCGTTGGCGGCGTCGAACTTATCCGCCATGCTCTCGATGCCCTTTTCCAGATAGTACTGGATGTTGCTGTCCAGGGTCAGCACCAGGTTTTTGCCGTTTTCCGCGTCGTAATACTGCTCATACTGGTAAAGCAGGTCACTGCCGGCGGCGTTTTTGGCGGTGACGGTCAGTCCGGCGGTGCCGGAGAGGACGCTGTTGTACTTGGCCTCCAGGCCCACGCCGCCCTGGTTGTCGCCGTCCACGAAGCCGATGACGTTGGCGGCCAGGGAGCCGTAGGGATAATACCGCTTGGCATCCGGCTGCATCCAAACGCCCCGGAGCTTCACCCGCTGGCCCTCAGGGACCTCGTTGCCCTCGTCGTCGATCTCGCCGTTGATGAAACGGCGGACATCGTTGGCAACCTCCTGGTCCACCTTTTTCTTCACCATCTCATATTGGGAGAAGGTGCGCTCCATCTTTTTCAGGACCGTCTCCTGGTCCACGCCCAGCAGCCGCTCCAGCCCTCGGGCGATGTAGGCCTCGTCCCGGACCTGGCCGGGGATGTAAGACTCTCCCTTTTCCTTTGCCTTCGCGGCGGCGGCCTCCTGCTTTTCCTCCTGCTCCTCCACGAACTCCACGATGTCCTTGGGAGAGACACACACGGTCTCCGCCGTGGCGGAGATGGCCAGCGGCAGGCCGTTTCGGTCATAGATGGTGCCCCGGGATGCCGTGACCACGGTGCTGCGGGTCTGCTGGGCCACCGCCTTTTCCTGCAATTCATCATGCTGGTTGATCTGCAGATCATACAGCTTCCAAAACAGCAGCAAAAATGTGACGATGCCCAGCAGCACCATCATCAAAAGCGTCCGGCTGCGGATCACCTGGTTGGCCCTGCGGGCGGCTTCACTTTTTCTGGGGGATGTTTTTGCCATGGCTTGCGGCCTCCTGTTTTGTTGCAAACGGGGAGTAAGAAAGCATACCTTCCTTACTCCCCACTGTCAGTGCATTATAGTGCGGCGGTCAGTTGAAATATTCCACCACCGTGTAGAAACCGTGATGCAGCGATGTCAGCAAGCGGCTGAGGACGCCGGGTTCGGACTGCTGGTACACTACGGCGCTGTCGCCGTCGCTCAGGTCGATGTAATAGATCTGGCTGCTGCTGGGCTTACTCATGCCGGCGGCCTCCGCCGCTTCCTTCACGCTGTTACGGTCAAACATCCGCTCGTACTGGGCGGTGAGGGTGACGTTTTCCGTCTCCAGCGTGCTCAGCTGTTTTTTCAGCGCCACGGTTTCCGAGGACAGGGCGGTCAGCTGGATATAGCTCATAAGCACCAGCACCGCAAGCGCCGCAACCGCCGCGAAGCCCACCACGGAAAACGCGGACAGGTGCTGCCGGGGGCGCACCTGCACCTTGGAAACGCTGCGGACCTTGGGACGCTCCAGCGCCACTCCCCGCTGAAGGGGCGCCTCGCCGGCGTGGCCCAGTTCCCGTTCCCGGAGCTCCCGGTCCAGATCATATGCCAGACTGCCGTATACGGCATTTCTGTGATTGTACCGCAGGTCTTTCGCTGCTGATGCCACCTGGGGTCCCTCCTCTTTCGTATCACACGCCAGCAGCCTGTCCGGCCGCCGTCAGATATCAAACGGCTCGCACTTTTCCGCCACCCGCAGCTTCGCGCTGCGGGCTCTCGGATTTCTTCCCGCAAAAGCTCCGCTTTTCCAGGAGCCCTATTTCACTCAAATCGTCAGGCAAAGCCCGCCGTTTTCAAGATTTTGGCTGTCGCCAAAACACTTGGACGCCGCACCTGCGGCGGGGCGAAAAATCCTGCCGGCGCCGTCAGATATCAAACGGCTCGCATTTTTCCGCCACCCGCAGCTTCGCGCTGCGGGCTCTCGGATTTTCCGCCAGTTCCTCTTCGCCGGAGACGATGGGCTTGCGGGTGATGAGCTTCACCTTGGGCTTTTTACCGCACACGCAAACAGGAAAATTCGGCGGGCAGGTACAGCCCCGGGCCATATCCTGAAGGGTGCGCTTGACGATGCGGTCCTCCAGGGAGTGGAAGGTGATGACCGCCAGCCGTCCGCCGGGGTTCAGGCCCTCCACCGCCGCGCGGAGCATGGGCGGCAACGCGTCCAGTTCGCCGTTGACGGCGATGCGGATGGCCTGGAAACTGCGCTTGGCAGGGTGCTGCTTTTCCCGCAGGGCCGCGGGGGGCATGGCGGACTTGATGATATCCACCAGCTCCAGGGTGGTCTCCACCGGCCGGGTCTCCCGGGCCCGGACGATGGCCCGTGCAATGACGGGGGCGTAGCGCTCCTCGCCGTATTCAAACAGGATGCGGCGCAGCTCGTCGCCGCTCCAGGTATTGACGATCTCATATGCCGTCAGGGGAGCGTCCAGGTCCATCCGCATGTCCAGCGGAGCGTCCTGCATATAGGAAAAGCCCCGGGAGGCGTCATCCAGCTGGGGCGAGGACACGCCCAGGTCGAACAGCATCCCGTCGGCGCCGGAGGCGCCTGCCTGCCGCAGGACGCCGCCCAGCTCCGAAAAATTGCTGTGGACCAGCGTCACCCGGTCCATATATGGGGCCAGGCGGACCTTTGCCGCCTCGATGGCCGCCATATCGCGGTCGATACAGATGAGCCGGCCGGTGGCAAGCCTTTGGGCGATCTCCAGAGAGTGCCCAGCACGGCCCAGCGTACCGTCCACATACACCCCGTCGGGGCGGATGTTCAATGCTTCGATGCACTCGTGCAGAAGCACGGGCTTGTGGGTGAATTCCATGGCGCCTTACCCCCGGTTCCGGCGGGCCCGGGCCAAAGCATCCATAGCAGCCGCCATATTGTTGCTGCTGAGCATCTCCTGCTCCCGCCGGGTCCAGGTATCTTCGTCCCAGATCTCCGCGAAGGAGTTCAGACCCACGATGGTGGCGGTCTTTTTCAGGTTCGCGTGCTTGCGCAGATTGGCGGGAATAAGCACCCGTCCCTGGCCGTCCGGCTCACAGGGCACCGCGTTGGCATACAGCAGTGTCAGTGCCCGGGCCTCCGTATAGGGCAGCTCGTCCATATCCTCGGACATCTGCTCCCATTTGGCCTCGGGATAGATGGTCAGGCAGCCTTCCGCGCCGATGGTGATATAAAAGAGGTTTCCCAAAGCCTCCCGCATGGCGGAGGGGATGACCAGGCGGCCCTTGGAATCGATGCTGTTATTGGATTTTCCCATCAGCCGTGCCATGGACGCCGCCCCCCTTTTTTCTGTTTTTAGGGTTTATATAGGCTTCATCTGCCACTTAGATGCACAAATTACCCACAAATCCCCACCATGTATCTTGAGTATAAGCGATATTTTCCCGGAATGCAAGGATTTTTTTACAGGTGGAAACCTGGAAAAAGCGTCCATTTTTCGCTTTTTTACGTCAAAATTCGTCATTTAAAACACATGTTCGACCGGCTTTCCACCAGTTTACGTAAAATAGCAAGTAACGCCCGGCACAATATCTTGTGCCAGGCGTTACTTTTCTTCTGTTCTCCTACAAAATCTTGTCTTTGTTGAAAAAGTTTCGTTGGAGTCTTCGTCGTTTTTTACAAAATTTTTTGGTTACGGTCGACCGGGGGATCAGTCCTCCTGAGCCGGGGCCTCAGGGGCGTTTTTCCCCTCCAGCTTGTCCCGCTGCTCCTGCATTTTCGCGGCGGAGGCGGTGCGGAACCGGACCCGGGACTGCTTCACCTCGTCCAGAGCAGCCTGGACGGCTTCCTCCGTGCGGGCCAGGGCATCCTCGGCATATTCGTTGGCCACCTGGTACAATTGGCGGGAGCGCTCCTCCGACCGGGCGATGATCTGCCGGGCCTTTTCCTTGGCGGCGTAGAGCACCTCGCTCTCGGAGACCTTGGTCTTGGCCTCCAACTCCGCCTGGCGCATCATGCGGTCCACGTCCCGCTTGGCGTCATCCACGAATTTCTCCCGGGCGGCCAGCAGTTCCTGGGCCCGCTTGATCTCCACGGGCAGGGCGGCCCGCAGCTCGTCCAGCAGGTCCAGCATCTCGTCCCGGTCCACCATGCTCATGTTGGGCTTCAGCGCCGGGGACTTGGCATCCTCGATGCGTTCGTACAGCATATCGATCAGGCGGTTGATATCATTTGCCATATGGATTCATCCTTCCTTTTTCTCAATGAAGTCCCGCACCAGGGGAATAATGGACGCGGGCAGGTATTGTTCCAAAGGCTGCCCATAGCGGATCATCTCCCGGGCCATGGAGGAGCTGAAATGCTGATAGGCCGCCGAGGCAGGCAGCAGCATGGTCTCCAGTCCCGGGTGGATGCCCTGGTTGATGAGGGCCATCTGGTATTCCGCATCGAAGTCCGAAGTGTTGCGGACGCCCCGGACAATGGCGGTGGCGCCGTGGTCCACGGCGAAGTCCGCCAGCAGGCCCGGCCACAGCTCCGCCTCCACATTGGGCAGGTCCTCCACGGCGGTGCGCACCAGCCGGAGCTTTTCCTCCGGTGTGAACATCTGATTCTTTTTTTCGGCGTTGGGGCTGACACACACGCACACCCGGTCAAAGCAGGCCGCGGCGCGGCGGATGATGTCCAGGTGTCCCAGGGTGATGGGGTCGAAGCTGCCGGAGCAGATGGCTGTTCTCATGGGTCATTCCTCGTTCTGTTCATTTCCGCCCCGGCGGTACAGGGTCAGGGCGATCTTTCCGTAGCGGTAAGTGCGGTGGAGCCGGTACGGCGGCGCCAGGGCCGGCAGCACCCGGTCCGCGGGATGTTCTGCTGCAATTATACCATGCGGCGCCAGAATGTCAAACTTTGCGATGTGGGCGATGACGGGCTCCAAAAGCCCCGCCGCATAGGGCGGGTCCAGGAAAATAATGTCAAACGGCCCCCGGATGCTCTTGAGATACTCCACGGAATCTCCGGCAATAACCTGGGCACGGTCCTCCAGCTCCGTCAGGCGCAGGTTCTCCCGGATGAGCTTCACCGCATCGGGCCGCCGGTCCACAAACACGGCGGAGGCGGCGCCCCGGCTGAGGCACTCGATGCCCAGCTGGCCGGTGCCCGCGAACAGGTCCAGGACCTTCCGGCCCTCAATGTCAAATTGCAGGGCGCTGAACAGCCCCTCCTTCACCCGGTCGGTGGTGGGGCGTGTCTCCATACCCTCCAGCTCCCTGAGCCGGCGGCCCCGGGCGCTTCCGGTGATCACTCGCATGGGGTCTCCTCCTTTTTGTGTTTGCACTCCCGCAGCAGGCTGGAGAGCAGATACAGCGCGAGGCCGCTCCAGACAAAGCCGAACAGGATGGCGTGGGTGGTGGTGAATTCCTCCTGGTACAGCAGCACGGATAACAGCAGCTGTAGCGTGGGGTTGATATACATCAAAATACCCGAGAGGGTCATGGGCGTGGACTTGATGCCTTTTGCAAAAAACAGCAGCGGCACGGTGGTGACCACGCCGGCGGCGGGCAGCAGCAGCCACTGCCACCCGTGGAGCACGCCCACGGCGCCGGTGCCCCGGACCTCCGCCGCCGCCATGAACACCAGGGCAAAAGGAGACAGGACCAGCGTCTCAAAAAACACGGACACGCCGGCATCCACATGGACGCCCTTTTTGATGGCACCGTACACGGCGAAGCTGCCGCCGATGATGAGGGCCACCCAGGGGATCTGCCGGTAGCGGAGGATGGTGATGACCAAGCCTGTAAACGTCACCGCCACGGACAGCCACTGAAGGCCCGTCAGCCGCTCCCGGAACACCACGGTGCCCAGCAGGATAGCCAGAATGGGGTTCATGTAATAGGCCAGGCTGGCGTCCAGCATATGGCCGCTGTTGACGGCCCAGATATAGGACCCCCAGTTGACGCACACGAAAATGCCCGCCAGGGCCAGGTGCCCCAGCTCCCGCCGGTCCCCCAGCACAGCCCGGACGGTGCCGAAGCCCCGCCGCGCCGCCAGAATGGCGGAGATGAACACCAGCGACCACACGATGCGGCCGGCCAGAACATACAGGGAATCCACCGCAGCCAGCAGCTTCCAGAAAACGGGCAGGACGCCCCAGAGGATATAACATGTCAGCACATACAGCGGAGCTCGCTTCATTTTGCCACGACCTTTCCGCGCTCCGCGGCGGCGCGGCCCGGAAACGACTTACAAATTCTGTCCTATTTTACGTCAAAATTTCCCGCATTTCAATAGCTCCCACAGGACTTTTAGGACTTGTACTTTACAGGGGAATCGTTTATAATAGAATTCTCAAAGTATGTATACTCCATGGGAGAGCGGTCCGCCCGCCTCTTCCTGCCAATACTGGGAAAGAAAGGACGTTCTCATGATTCAATTTAAATCCGATCAGGGTGAGATCTCCGTCAGCAGCGCCGTGTTCTCCAACATCACGGGCATCGCCGCCACCAACTGCTTCGGCGTCAAGGGCATGGCCTACCGTTCCATGACCGACGGCCTGGTGCACCTGCTGCGCCGGGAAGCCATGAGCAAGGGTGTCAACATCACCTATCACGACGACAACTCCATTTCCATTGAGCTCCACATCATTGTGGAAAACGGCGTCAACCTCCCCGCGGTATGCAGCTCCATCATGAATGAGGTGCGCTACGTTGTCACTAAGAATACCGGCGTCACCGTCAAGGCCGTTGACGTGTGCGTGGATTCCATGACCCTGTGAGGGAGGAAGTAACGACATGAACAATCAGATCACCGGCGCGCTGTTCAAGCAGATGGTGCTCCACGGCGCAGCCGCCATCACCGCCCAGAAGCAGGCCATCAACGACCTGAACGTGTTCCCCGTCCCCGACGGCGACACGGGCACCAATATGTCCATGACCATCGGCACCGCCGTGACGGAGCTGCGCAAGATCGAGCCCGCCACGTTGACCAAGGCCGCCGACACCACCGCCTCCGCCCTGCTGCGGGGCGCCCGGGGCAACTCCGGCGTCATTTTGTCCCTGCTGTTCCGGGGTATCTCCAAAGGCCTGAAGGGCCGGGAAACCGCCGACGCCGCCACCTTCGCCGCCGCCATGCAGGAGGGCGTATCCGCCGCCTACAAGGCCGTCATGAAGCCCGCCGAGGGCACCGTTCTCACCGTGTCCCGCCTGGCCTCCAAGGCCGCTGTGGACGCCGCCGTGGAGGAGGCCGACGTGGAAAAAGTACTGGAAGAAGCCATCCGGGTAGGCTGCGAGGCCCTGGCCCAGACTACCGACATGAACCCCGTGCTGAAAAAGGCCGGCGTGGTAGACGCCGGCGGCAAGGGCTACCTGCTCATTCTGGAGGGTATGCTGGCCGAGCTGCGGGGCGAGCCCATGCCGGAGGTGGAGGAGGGCAAGTCCCAGGAAAAGGCGGACTTCGCCGCCCTCTCCGCCGAGGACATCACCTTTACCTTTGACACCGTGTTCATCGTCCGCAAGACGGTGGACCGCTCCCTGGAGCCCCTGCGGACCTATCTCAACAGCATCGGCGACAGCCTGGTCATCGGCGAGGACGATGAGGCCTTCAAGGTCCACGTCCACACCGACATTCCCGGCAGTGCCCTGAACGAAGCCCAGAAGTACGGCACGTTGGAGCTGGCCAAGATCGAGAACATGCGCACCCAGGCGGAGGACCTTGCCGCCGGCCGAAAGGCCCAGAGCACCGACGACCTGGACGAGGTGGAGGCCCAGCTGGAGGGCACTTCCGCCGGGGAGGAATCCGGCCACACCGTGGCCGCGCCCGAAAAGAAATACGGCTTCCTGGCCGTCTGCGCCGGTGACGGCCTTGCCGCGGTGTTCAAGGACCTGGGTGCCGACGGCGTGGTATCCGGCGGCCAGACCATGAACCCCTCCACCGAGAGCATCCTGGCGGGGGTGGACAAGATCCCCGCCGAGACCGTGTTCGTGCTGCCCAACAACGGCAACATCATCATGGCCGCCCAGCAGTGCGACGCCCTGACGGAGAAGACCGTCATCGTCATCCCCACCAAGACCGTTCCCCAGGGCATCACCGCCATGATGAACGTGGACTTTGAGGCCCCTGACGCGGAGACACTGGCCGCCGCCATGACGGCCAGCCTCTCCACCGTCACCACCGCCCAGATCACCTACGCCGCCCGGGACTCCGATTTCGACGGCTTTGATATCAAGGAGGGTGACTATCTGGCCCTGGAGGAGGGCAAGCTCTTCGGCACCGACAGCTGTCTGGACACCCTGCTGGAGAAGCTTGCGGCGGACGCCGTGGAGCGGGAGGCCTCCTTCATCTCCCTGTACTTCGGCGAGGATGTGTCCGAGGAGGACGCCCAGAAGGCGGCCGGCGTGTTTGAAAGCGCCTGCCCCAGTGCGGAGGTTGCCATTCTCTCCGGCGGCCAGCCCGTTTACTACTATATCATCTCCATGGAATAAAAAAGGAGCCCGCCTGGACCGATGGCCCAGGCGGGCTCCTTTTCCTCTCAAAAGCCGAACGGACTTTTTAGGACAATTTGTCCAAAAATGCCTCTTTTCTACTATTTTCTGCTATATTGTCTGCGAGGTGGCCAAAATGTTTTCTCTGCGCCTGCGGCAATTGCGGGAACAACAACACAAACGTCAAGCCGATGTTGCTGCGCATCTAGGATGCAGCGTTAAAACATATAACCGCTATGAATCAGGACAAACCGTTCCTCGGCTGAAAACACTGATTGCACTGGCAGATTATTATCAGGTCAGCCTGGATGATTTATCCGGAAGAAAAAAACAGTGACGGCAAAATTGCCGTCACTGTTTTTTTGTTACGCCAGGAAGCCCTTGAGGATGCAGTCCTCGGCTTCCTCCTCCGTCAGTCCCAGGGTCTCCAGCTTCAAAAGCTGCTCGCCGGCGATCTTGCCGATGGCGGCCTCGTGGACCAGCTGGGCCTCGGTGCAGTTGGCGGTGATGGCGGGGATGGACTTGATCTTGGCCTCCCCCATGATGATGGAGTCGCACTGGACATGGCCGAAGCACTGGGCGTTGCCCACCATGCGGGGGTAGAACACCTGGCTGGAGGTATCCTGGGCCACGGAGCGGGAAATGACCCGGCCCTTGGAGTTCTCGCCGTCCAGGACGATCTCCATGTCGCTTTCGGCAGTCTGCTCCCCGTGGGTCAGCAGGCGCTCGGTGACGACGGCTTCGGCATTTTTGCCGCAGACGATCTTCGTGTCCCGCTTCGTGGAGTCGATGCCCCGGATCTGGGTGGTGTCCATCTGGATGGAGGCGCCCTCCTCCAGATACACCACCGTCTGGGGATTCATGACGCGGCCGCCCTTGCCGTCGCCCTCGCCGTAATGCTTTTCCGTGTAGTGGACGTGGGAGTTCTTGCCCACGTAGAAGGTATGAAGGCCGTCGTGGCGGCTGGTCTGGTCGCCGCAGTTGTGGATGCCGCAGCCGGCCACGATCTCCACGTTGCAGTTCTCTCCGATATAGAAATCGTTATACACCATTTCCTCGATGCCGGGCTTGGTGATGATGACGGGAATGTGGCAGGTCTCGCCCACGGTGCCGTCCTTGATGCGGATGTCGATACCGCTTTTGCCGTCGGTCTTGCTGGTGATCTCAATATGCTCCGTGGACTGGCGGCCGTCGCAGCCGGAGTCCTTGCGGATGTTAAAGGCGCCCACAGGCTTGCCCAGCATGTCCGCGATCTTTTCCAGAAGCTCGCGGTCGATCTCGTTGTCCATCATTGCGCGTCGCCTCCCTTCGTCAGTACCGGGCAAGTGCCCAGGGTATCCGCCAAAATCTGGGGCAGGATGTCCGCCGCGCTGCCCCGGTGGCGGATGGTGCCGTCGCCCACCACGATGACCTCGTCCGCCAGGGAAATGATGCGCTCCTGGTGGGAGATGATGATCATGGTGGCG